>Ga0163217_1108191_pt1 | contig 12024 bp, 8 predicted proteins | sample SynspAceP_FD_185933 | JGI IMG/M metagenome (GOLD analysis project Ga0163217, IMG submission 185933) | Saline lake microbial communities from Ace Lake in Antarctica - Synechococcus sp. Ace-P (PacBio error correction) | ecosystem: Environmental > Aquatic > Non-marine Saline and Alkaline > Saline ... | reverse complement strand
ATATAATAAACTAAACGTTCGGAATCCTCCAAAGAGAGCGAATAGAACGTGTCTTGGATAAGGTTTTCCTCTGACCAACTGTTGGACAAAGAGTATCGGCTTTTGCAAGACGTTTCTGAGCGGGAACATTCCGTAAAAAGGCCCCGAGATCACCCCTAAATAATAAGGAGTAGTATAGATTATTTTTTTTTGGTGGTCATTTTGTAATACAGTTTTTATGTTGAATGCTGTTTATTTATGTTATTTAAGGCGCCTTACGAATGCCATGATACGGCTACATATCTGGCGTATATTCAGGAAGGCGACATTTAAAGTGCCTTGTCCACAAATAATTTGGCAAGTAGTTTTAATTTCTTGGGGTCTCAGAGATTTCATAAGTGGAGCATAACTATGTGGTCACGGCTATTTTGGAGATGCAAGTTCTGCCTAATTTTTGTGGTTTCAAGGTAACAAGACTTAAAGCCAAACACCATTTTCCAATATGCTTGGGGGACGGTGTGGAGAGACCATGGCAAGGAGTTGTGCAGATATAGGCGTCGAGTAATACTCTAACGTGGCTTCGATGTTTTGGTGCAAACTCACAATCGCCGATGTAGCATCTGTATTGAGAGCCATGGGAGTGGGACCGTATGTGTCTGTAAAAAGACGGTTTACATTTGCCAGTAGCAATTACATTCACAACTCGCTCGGTTACTACACAGTTGTCCATGAACTGGAGCTTAAAAAACGCCTTTTCTTAGTGTGTACGCCCACAGACCGATTTCAGTATGAATCTACTAGACGATAATACGTTAATCGTGATAATGAGCGAACGAAGCGAGACCTTCAAAGGATTAACTCACTTTAAAAAAGAAACTTTACTGAAAACCAATAAAAACAGCAATGTTCTATGACTCTACCACTATATACAACGCTGCCGCAATGTACATTTATACGAGTTCACCCTCGGCTCACGTGTAAGCACCTCAACTCATGTACAAACTCCCTCTCCAAATTTCATTGTCGTATATAGAGGGTAGTCAGGACAAGGCGAGAGGGATAAGAGTGAACTGTCGCCGATCAGATACCCTTTTGTGAGTATACCTACGGGCGTGTGAGAGACAATAGAGTATATCGGGGGGCGGGGGCCGCCCCCCCAAACCCCTTTTTTGTGCCTCGTGACCTTTAGAGATAACCTTAGTCGAAGTATAATCAATCCAGACTTATCTATTGGGACCAACATCAAGCTACCAATTCATACTCGAAGATTATGCGTTATATTGAAAAAAATTACTGACCCAGACACAAAGAAAATATATCGAGTCAGATAATCGACTTATATGCCTAGCCAGTCGCACAGGTAATTAAAAAGTGAAGAATCTTCTCAAAAAGCCCACCTACAAGTTCAGCGTAATATCGGAACCATATCATCTCGGACAGTTATATTTTTTGCTAGAGTGTATGAGAGTGTTACTCCACAAATGTCCATTGAGAATATACAAAGTTTCTCCAAGATCGAACCCCTGAAATTTATTTGTGTAAGTCAAAATCTGCACGCCCAATGCGTAAAAATCGGCTATATTTATTGGATACCGCTAATGTCTGATGGGGTGTGACAAAAATCTAAACATGATGAACAACATCGGGCTATACACCATTGTATTTGTTTTAAATCAAACGTTAGTGTTCCACCTCACGATCATCCCAGACGCTCAAAAAGGGTTGGGACTAATTACATGTATCCACAATACAAATCGAGGGGCGCTAGGTGGAAGGTAACTCCCATATGCAGGCATCCAGTAAATTGACCATCAGGGAGAAAGGCCCTGCCCAGTGGTCATTACTGATCTCACTTTTTGTGTACCAGTACATTATTTTAATTTAATGTAGTTCCAAAAATAACAAAATGGTTGCCTTGGAATAACTAGGTCAGATTAGGATTTCTTGGCTTCTTCCCAAGAAAACATCCAATTTTACTGTCAATGATTCTATATCTTTTTTTCCATTGGGCTCTTACCATTTCCTTGCTGTATTTTTCCAATATTGAAATCTTGTTTATAAAATTTTTTATTAGGTGTCGTTCAAGTGCGTTTTCGGAGTTTGTCCCTTCAACGATGCTGATTATTATAGTAGTGTAAAGAGAATTTGAAGAAAGTACATATAACGAGGTGCCGAGTAAAATTTGCTAACGCATAAAAGGAGATATATAGATTCTTTTACACCATCCATCGGCCAGAACTACCACTACGGACGCATCTCTATTAGCATGCCACATTGGTGTGTCCATTCCCTTAACTTCTTCCTGGAACTTTCACTCAAGTTCCTCCAGTCACTTTTTCCCCATAGCCTGTTCTTATGGTTTTTCTCAATCAAACCCATACTTGCGCGTGCAACGCTATATCCTTGAATTTTTAACCGATTGGCCTGTACAAGGTGGTAAGGACAGTCCGATTGATACACACCCCTTTATCCAAGAGTTACACTGCACTTCTTGACTTACGCTTCAGTTATTAAGTTTTTTTCTTCAACTCTAGCTAACGTGCGTTGTCATCTTTCACCCACCACATTCTCCTATTAATAATGTTGGAATGCTCTGGTATTGAATTGTAGCTCTATCTACAAGATTTCCAGTTGGCCTACGATCTTCTCCATATCTATTATAATTTTATGGCACCTCAGCTTATCTCTTGCCTATTTTAGCATAAAAACTAACAATATGTCAGGTAGAACATTGCTCCCAAGTTCCTTTTTAACTTACCTCTCATGAGGCAGATTCATTTCTGTCCAATATCGGTGTCATCGCCCGTTAATTTCACATTAGGTGTTCATTCAACAGGATACACAAATAGACGCAAGCATGAGTTCTGCGCAATTGTATGCTTTTTGTCGCCATGAAAAGTGCAGCTGTCAACTTTCATCCATATTTGATATGACGATACAAAAAAGGCTTGTGTAATTTGGCGAATATCCATTACGGAGAAGCCTCCCTCCTTGACGCAATTTCAAACCGTCTCCTTCGACCTTCTCTGACTACCAAGAGAAGATTGACTACCATAAGTCTGTATAAGGTATTTCGAAGCCTATCGTATATGTTCTCTGTGCTATTTATTCGTATATGATACGTTTTTAGACTAATCTTTAGGTATATCTCTTTTGTGTGAACCTGATAAGTCTGTACTCCACCGAGCTCAAAAATGATGGGAGATCCCCCATAAACAATAAAATCAACTACTTCGCGCACTAACCCCTATTAGGCGCCCCATCTTATTATTATCCACTGGACCCCAATATCCTAAAAGTAGTAATAATGAGGCTCCGATTATCATTGCCAATCTGCCATGGGCCCACGGCACACATTCAGCAACTGTGATGATTTGATGAAGGGCGGAGGAGATCCAGGTTGTTGTTAATGCCAGTATAATATATGGAGTTCAACATGGTAAAAACTTATATCTTCCTGACTGCTGCGGTTTGGACAACAACGTCACCTTTATGACAAATTTCAGCTAGTGCGGCCCAATATGTGGTTCAAGGATAACGATCCCACACCTTACATTTATGCTCTGCGAAAAAAAATGTCCGAGGTATAGAATGTCGCCCTATTGCTGGCGTCCGCGCGGATATTGTACAGAACCCTCAGCGACATCATCCGTCGAACATTGTGGTTAAAGTCCTTTTTCTAAAGTAAAGCCGAAGTCATACCCGAGAAAAGATCACCCCATATTTAAGTGAGTGTGTTCATACGGTAGGGTTACGGGCGTAGAACATGCACCCCGCGATAGGCCCCCACTAGGGGCTGAAACCCCAAGCGATACAATCGATTCCAAAGGACAACGAAGGAACCACTGAGACAGCACCCCCAAGGAACCGTGAACGCCGAATTCAAATATATCAACCGGCAAAACCTGCAGCATTCCCGCTTCAAGCCTAATGCCTCGATGTGGGCCGGGTCCATGGCGATAGCACCTGACAGCTATTTCCAATTTAGTAGGGAAGTGGATGGATGATATTCCATTACCGGGAGCTTCAGGTGCCAAATCAAATCTCCTAAACGTATCCGTATAGACCATAGTAGGCGGGGAATATCTATATATGTCCCTTGGAGCGACGGGAAGGCAGGGGTTTGAGAAACACGTCGTCATGGAAGGGCCGCTCTATTAAAGTTTTAATCCTTTTAAAGGTTCCCTCCGATTAGTCTTGGGGCTACCTATTGGACTTCTGGGTCTGCCAGGGGTGCTCAGTGTCCGATTATTCCATAAGGTCCAAGGCGATGAGTAGTACCGAAGTACTGCTCAAGTTCTCCGTAATGTAGTGCTGCGTGTGATTAAAATTTGAAATTCCTGAGGCCAGTTAGCCGGCGTTGCCCTCTAAAAAATGGGGGAAAGCACTTTGGAATTAGGTACTTCTTCTATTTTGCGCGACTCTTGCGGACCGAAAGGTACACTAATGCGTACAATTCAGGAAAGTATTCACGTTGGAAGGTGGCCGCCACCGAACCAATTGGACACCGGAGAACGAAGTATGCGGAAGAATCCGGTGTCCTAATCTTTAACAGTACTGCTTAACGGGGCTTCTATACCAAGATTCACTATTGAAGTGGTGTGGGGTAATCCACAATAATTTTCCCACAGATTTTGTCAAAAAAAAAGGTCAAATAATGACCATTGGGAGTTTCCCCTTGAAGGTAAGTTGTTTGCTTAGCGGGAGTGTAATAAGTTGATCAGAACCAGCAACACGGAAAATCATTGAATTTACACCCTCCCGATAGAAGGCGAGTTCCTAAGAATACGTCCAATGCGTTGGCCCTCCTATGGCATGGTACTGGTCTCCTGATGACAAACTTTGGCTTATGCGGGCTGAACGAAAATTGGCAATTATGAACGTTTTCACCATTCCCGTTTCAGGGGTGCGGAAACCAGGATTGACCACCAGAGAGGACTAGATGACGGACCCTGAGTTACTCCCCGATGGAAAATAATCTCACTTTAATCTCGCGCGCTAACGGAACCATGCAAGATATGGCGTGTTCACTTGAGGCTGACGTCGAAATTGCGGCCCAACCGTGCAACCAGAAAAACACATAAACCCGCCAACAGGGCACCGGTAGTATTTAAATCAGAACGGCTAAGGAAACTAGGTTCGTCCCACCCAGTCCCCTTATGATGGAAAAATGGGAATTGGGCTTCTTAATATTTTCTATCTCCTTGTTTTTTGTGCCACAACCAAAAATTAAGGACCACGATATACCCCTCTATCTGTGCAACCAGAACAATAAGCCTCAGCAAATGAAATAACCGGAATTGTTATATGCTCCAACTTCTTCTCACAGTGAGAATCTGAGGACCAAAGAAATTAAAAACTATTGCCAATATTTTAGCCGCCTTTGGTGGGACAACTGCACCGAGCCCCTCGAGGATGGCCTCCTCATAAGCCCGATCTGGGATGCCACGGACAGGCGCACCCCGTGATCGAGCCATGTTAGTGTCTCCAAGATAAGTAGCCGTTTAATGGGCCATTTTCTGATGAAGGGGTTAATCGCCTTAAAACTAACATAATAAATAATCAAAAACTTAATTACTAATAAATGACACCAACAAAAAACTAAATCTGTAAACCGGATTTATTGACCTAGCCTCATGTGTCGGCAAGGGCTTTTTCTTTGTAATAGGGCATACCCCTGTTTTCCAATGGTTGATCGCCGCTCAGAGAACGTACTCTGCACAAAGCCGATACTCCGTGTGTTTTGGTTCAGGAGTTCGTGCATTACAGGGCAGGCCATTTGTGCAGAGGAGCGGCAATAGTTAAAAATCCCATCCCAAAAAGTACCCCACACCCTTTTGAAATCTTAGCCCTCCGCGGTAATTTGGGGAGGATTCCGGAACGTCCGTGGTGTGTAACTATGAATTATGGCCCCATATTCCTTTGAGCAAACGGAGTTGAGTCCAGGCGCTTCTCAGTGGGATTACTCGTGACTCTGTAACGAGGTCGGTAGTCTGTAGGCACGACATAACAAACCCCAAGACAAGCTAAACCTCGCTTAAAAAGCTTTGAGTCGAGATTTGAACATGTTTTTTATCTTACTAAGGGCTTCCTTGTGAGGCGAGAAGGTTTGTCCATTAAGTCCCGGATGGTAAATTTATATATTAATTGTTAACTTGGTAAGAACTTGTGCTGCCTCTCCAAAAACCTCATCAGACGCGTGCTTATTTCACTCAAGATGAGAGAAGTAATGTCAGCGGTGGCGACATGCTTTTTTACGGTGGTACATAATCAAATGGCGCTGCGGGGTTTCCCCCGCGCCGCCAGAGTGGGCGTGCTAGACCTTCTGAAGAACGTGACCCACGCTGCCAAACTAATCCCCAATACAAGATGGCGGTAAAGCTAGTCCACTATTTTTCAGGGACGTGCTTCATCCGGTCCGTCCATTTATCCGGCGCACGAGTTTCCGAGTCACGGAACAGGAGCTTCAACACTCCCTTCCCGAAGCCCAGGCCGCCATAACAAGGGCTGAAACTGATACATGGATACGTCTCCCGAACGATTTTGACCCGCCAGCTCAGCTCCGGCGCTTCTCTCAAGGTCTTTACTTCAAGCCCAAACTCTTCGCATTCAGTCCGCGAGCCCGACCTGTGTGTTTTTATATTGCTCCGCATACTCAAACATCCAAAGACCCTATTAATTCCGGCCCAAACCCCTCAATTCCAGGTAGGTATGGTGTGGGCGAGACGTGGTACGTTACCGGCGTTTCGACAGTTCTGGCCCGAGAAGGCAAGGTACGCGGCACCGCAGGCCGGCAGCACAAGGAATTAATCTGGAGAAAAACAGCCAGTTAGGCGACGTGAGATAAAAAATATCAACCCCAGCGAGGCGTGACGCCACGTCACATCTATCTGGCAAAAAAATGAGGAGACCGGGCGCGGCAGGGCAGAGACTTTCAAACAGGCACTGCGGTTCCTCTGTGCACCTTATATCTAACTCTGCGATAGTGTGATTCCGAGGCCCACAGCGCGAGATCGGACCAGAGCAACAGTTCTTTTAAACCGTGAATTATTCTATCCCAGGTGACACTGAGTGCTGTAGCAACCCCCGTTTGAGAGGAGAAGCGCTGTTGAAACGTCAGTACGTTATTTCCGGACTTGACCAAAAGACAAGGAGAGCGAATTGTGTTCAAGTTTTGGAGAGCACGCTCAGACGGCGCGGGCGGGGGACCGCCGGGCCGGGGGTAGAGGCGCCTTTAGGGCTTTTCATTATCTTGCACGGGACCTTCTCCAGATAACTAGCAACTTCAAAAGAGGGAACGAGCCAGAGAGTACGCGAGGGCGCAACGCGCAGTGGCTCATGAAATAACGCTGACCAACCTTGCGTAATAGCAACTGAATGTGCCGATACAGGACGCTTGGTGAAGCTCACAGACAGTACCTAACAAACGAATCAGGGGCGAACAAATCACATGAATTTGGTACACGCAAGATTGCGCCCAAAAAGAGCGTCTCCTCTCTTACGGACTCGCAAATAAGCCAAACGCTATGGTGTAAATTAGACCAAACAAAGCTGATTAAAAGCTATCATGCCAATCGCGGCCCCAGAGTCGGACCGCGCAGCTAACGCCTGACGAAGCCAATAGGTTGGCGAACGGCGGCACCCAAGACTAAACTCATTTTTCGCTAAGCCATTGTTTCTCGATGTAGCAGCCTAACTGAGAACAACACCTAACAAGCTCCTAACGACCCTGTGCGCCGTCACTCAGAATCAGGCAAGAAAAAACTCACCGCCACAAAGACCATGTGTAACCACCCTTGACCAGCAACAGGCGCAGCCCAACCGAATCCAGCCTTGGACTCAGACATAAACAGAGATATCGCTTCGGTCGCACGTAACTTACGAAGAAAATTGAAAGAGTATAACGGCGAAAGACACGAATTAGATTTTAAACAGGGCGAACCAGACGCCCCGAGACGTATGAAAGACCGGGACCAACAAAACGATCAATTGAATAGGTTTACTAACTATTAAGCCATCAAAATCTCATTTTGCCATAAGTGTGATTAGGTCAGACAATGTAACACACACACTCCCAAGTAATTGCCGGAGTGGAAAATTATATATATGGAGCCTAATATATGTTTTTTATTAGCGCTTCCAATTTTACTGTTTCCCATAACTTCAACGAGTTGTAGAAAACATAATTACATTCCTAGTATTCGCAAGATGTGCTCATATATTTATCGAGCATCTACTGTTCCCCGATATTTAAGTGGACGCGCTCGAATGAAGTTTCTCCGACGGTTGGCCAGTCGGCTCGACGGAAGCCTCCTCTGACTTGCTCTAAATTTTACTTTTAAACTCCGGCACCGTGTTCCACCCCGCACTGGCGGTCGGCAGCTTTATAGTACCCGCCGCACTCGGCGCCAGAGGCTAAATAACGGTCCCCCGGTGAGCCGTGAGACTTTTTACCGCGATGCGATGTCGCGCCCACCTTTCCAAGTGGCCCGGCAGACGCGTCCTAAAGTAGCGATGTTGCTCGCTAGTACAACGTGCAGGAGGTTAAAATCACGCCGCCAGCGTGACAATTACGGCTTTACTTACACTGACTATATGGAGTGGAGACCCCCGGGGGTATCGATCGGGACGGGGAGGAGAGAAGTATCCGGCACATCCTGAGTGTCTTGGACGCACTCTAGAAAGGCTGCTATGGCTGTTCCTTGCTCGCCACGATTGATATAATAATTTTCCACACTCCTTGGTGGAGATTCGTGGCTAACTAGATTCAACCCACAAGACAAAGAAGTGTTATACTTGTGAGACGCGGGCGTGCCTCGTGTAAGGTTAGGGATGCCTTCAGGTGTCTCCGGGGAAAGTTCAGCCGATTCCCGTGTTGCATCGGGCCAGACAACATTATTATAATGGATCCAGGCAGCCACGCTCAGCACAATTGAGGCGCGATGAGGCCTTTGAGTGCCGGGGGTTTGCGCTACGAACTTCCACCGATATATGGCAGACTACCCTCGCGCGGTGGAATCATTTCTAGAGCGGTTAAGGTCTTCTGCCAGAACGGCCACGGGGGCCCTTCCTGTTTTGCCTCACAAGGCGCTGTCTAACCAACGTGCGATTACCAACGAGCTGCCCGGGTGCCCCCACGTTGTACGGCGGTTCGCGGCCCAATTGCGATCCCTTTGTTGGTTTCGGCGATTTCAGAATCGGCCCTAGAAAAACAGTAAGAACACGTAGTAAAATAGGTCAATACTCCCAGACGCGCCGTGCGCGATTCCGCTTAGTAACGGTGATACTCACTTCCTCTGACACCATCTAGAACCAGGGAGATTCCGGTGATACAGGTCTTTACCTGGATTTCTAGGCCCCACTGTGAGCGACAGGGCAACGCTCAGCTATATTGGTCCTTTTCGATCGGCGAAAGACGCGGGGGCGGCCGCCCCCCTTCGGCACCGGGAACCCCACGCGTCAACCCACCGGGACCCTGGGGGGGAACATTTTCAAAGCAATCACATTTCAAGTCATATTTCGCCTGCTTTGCCGGGGGCGATCTTGGTCGTCGTTTAAGTTCTTGATGTTGGTTCGTAAGCAAAAGTTCCTTCCCCTAGGATTTGCGTTGCCTGACATGGGTGTAATCACATCGCGCAGGGGCGGAAGTTGTCGATTGTGTCATGCTGGGGACCTGTGAAAACGGGGAAGACGGGGCGGCGCTCATGATTCGCGCCATACGGTACGCCATACGCAGCGCTTCGACCATGCTGTAGGATGGCAATACCTGACCGCGATGTCAAAACGCATGCATGATCAGGCGAGGTTCGGTATGAACGCAGGCGGAGCGTAACGTTGACGCCGCGGTCGAAGTCCAGCCGTCTTGATCGGGATCAGCGCTTGATTCGTGGTACATGGCAATCGCCGCGTTATCGTGCCCGCGCCCTCGTGGCAGCAGTGCGAACATTCCCCTGTCAGGTCAGAGTGCGCGTCCGCTGAAGGTTCAAGCCTTCGACCTTCCATGCTGCGTCAAGCCGAGCCGGTTAGATTGCAATCCTAGGGTCAGTGTGTGCCCGTCTGACCTGGAGTGGGTAATACGATCTGCCGCGACTGCGTGCCGAGCCTGTCGCCAGCATGGGGGTATCATAGGCCCCCGGTGATTGCAGGATGGATTATGGGTCGTTGTTTACGATCCCAATTTGGGACTCAAGCCGCGCGATGTTCATCTCTATCCCGGGCGCAGATGGGCAGGTGATCAGGGACATTATTATGGGACTCATGCATCAACTGCAATAGTGGTATTTGTCCTCAGGCCACAGGGACCCGCAGCTGATGAGGCCCAGCGCTCATGACCACCTCATACACCACGCGGCCAGCGCCAAAGCAAGGTATTCCGGAATATTCCTATCCGACCGGTAAGAGCCGGGGATAGGCGAAAGCGAGGCGGCGTCTCTTTTCAGCGCTTTCTTGTGGATCGGGGCCCTGGTCAGTAGGCAACAGGCAACCCCGCTGCCGAACTCAGGTCACGCCTGCGCCAGCGATTAGTCCGATCACGCTGCGCCTTTCGGCCAGGATCCGGGGTCCTGCGACGCGTTCACCGGCAAAGTCGCTGGCGCAAACACGGGGTAGGGCGGTGCCGAGCCTGCCCTCTCGCGCGCTCCGGCGGGCTATCAATGATTTGCAATGGCGGGATATCACGGCCCGGGCATGATAGGCGCGGATTCCGCCGATCTGGCAAGTGGCACTTCGCCTGCCAGCATCGCCCAAGCCCGTGCGGCGAATCTGGCCCGATTGCCAGAGGGTTCGCCGCAAGAGATCACAACGGAGGCCAAATATGTTCTTCTCGGCCCTCAGCCGGTGTTCTATGGCATTGGTCATTGACGAATCATTGCGGGCGGCGTCGGCCCCAGATGTCTCTAGCAAGCCTTGTTCGGCAGTAAGGCCCCGAGGTTCAGCCGCTCAGGGATCGCAGCGCGATCTTCGTCACATCCTCGCGCGAGGCAGATGCTCGTCGGCAGCAGCGGTACGGCCACACTATCGGCAGCATCACGGTTTTGACATTGCGCGGCGTCAGCGCGTCGTTGAGACTCTCGCCGGGGTCCAGCTTTGACAGCTCAATCGCCAGGTCTTCTGCGGGATTTCTGCGGGAGCTGCCAGGTAGGCCACGATCAAGCACTTTTCGGCGGCTGGCCTTTGGCCAATACCGGTCACAGAATCATCAATTCTATCGATTCCGGCCACGGATATGTTGCGAGCCTGTGAGACCAATGTGCGCTCGGTCGCGCCGCGGGGATTGTTAGTACGGTCGCATATTCGTCCGCCGAGATAGGTCCGGTGCCAGTGACGTTCGCGGTGTTCCCTCGTGTCGCCGCAGCTGAAAACAGCGCCACGGCGTTCGGGATTGGTAAGAGGTCGGTGACTTCGCCGGCGCAAGGGTGGAGGACCAGCGGTTTGCAGGCTCGGGGCAGGTCGTCAGTTTCTGCACGGTAGATTGCCCGCGCACGACCCCCGAAGCGGTTCGCGTTTAATAGCGGCTGGCGTGTTCGAGAAATTCAGCCGCATTTGGACTGGGAAATCTGTTGCGGCCAGTGCATTTACCCGTGCCGCTCCTGTGCTCTGTGGTGGTGGTTATGGATGGATACTCATGACGACGAAGATAAGGCGGCGCAACGCCGCTTGCCATTGCTTTCCAGCCCAATGGCGCGTTCGAAATTTCCGCGCATCAGTGACTTGCACCCGTCTGGCATGTGATGAGCAGGGCATCGTGGAGCGCCACACCGTAAAAACGCGAAGGTTTTTTATTTTTGATTGTTCCCCCCAAAGTGCCACCGCAGATAACTGTGAAAAATTCACGATTAACGAGTGAATATTGTTTTTACAGGAACAGTTAATTACGGGGCCGAAAAGATTTACGGTGTATTGAAACCTGCGCGATTTGAGACATAAAGCGAAGTTATTATATTCTATCTGTGAACGTCAGACCCGGTGTGTGTGGCGAGGCGCGCAACAGCAAAATTCGGACAGACTGACTGGGCAGGCTCTGAGGTGCATTGGGTGGCTGGTCAT
>Ga0163217_1115251_pt1 | contig 12026 bp, 12 predicted proteins | sample SynspAceP_FD_185933 | JGI IMG/M metagenome (GOLD analysis project Ga0163217, IMG submission 185933) | Saline lake microbial communities from Ace Lake in Antarctica - Synechococcus sp. Ace-P (PacBio error correction) | ecosystem: Environmental > Aquatic > Non-marine Saline and Alkaline > Saline ... | reverse complement strand
TAAAAGATTTTTAATTAAAAAACCATAGAACAAGCAGCCGTTATCACTGCCGCTCAAGAATTCACCCGCTATTTAGAAGAGTAACATTGTCGATAATTTATCACCAAATCAGCAAAGGCTAGACCCTATCTCCTGCTCAAAGTTGGAGCAATGCGAATGATTTTATGCCGCGTCCTGTGCCTAAACCTCGCGGACGCTGAACGCCATTGGTGGGCCACCGTAGAAAAACTCACTATTCAAGCGACCCATGGGTTGCAAATTCAAAACCTGTGCTATACTCAACTGAGTTAAAAGGAGCTGCGTTTCGCGGATGAAAAATCGTAAAAAACCGCAAAAAAGTGGAAGTGAATTCATTTTAACCGCCCAATGATATTTTCGTCAGTCACAGTTTTAGTACATGGGACTCGAAACAATCATTTGTCCCGCTAGGGATAAAACCATTCGAGCGTGTACATCCTTGCCCCAATACAAAGGCAGAAAAGTGATTGATAATGGCAGATGTTATACCCAGCAAAAGCCTAAAGACCTTTTTACCTAAGCATGATGAGCATAAAAGCGCCGTTATAAAAAAAGAAACTAAATTACCCGTCATGAGGATGTAATTGTGGCCTAATTCAAACTGTTGTGACTCACCAGTCTTATATGCACAAAGTGCCAGGTGATGGTACCCAAACCGCTGGCAGCAGATGACAGCGTGCGTACTCCCAAAAAGCGGCGGACAATGTCGATATGACGCCAGCGGGCAACCAAGACTGGCGTTTCGACGCAAACGTTCGGGAGCCGCTAAGATGGATGCTGTTATCGGATAAAACCGGCCGTTATCCGAGAGCGTGACGAATTTTTAAATCGTGTTGTCTGGTATCCTAAATTTAAAACCGCCTTACGATACCTTGCATCATTTTTTTGACGTGTGGTGGCAAGGACGAAGAAGCGCTGCTGATCAACGGTCTGTCGGGGCAGGAAAGGAGCTTTGCTGGGAGCAAATTCAGCGTGAACTTTCCCTAACATCATACGCCAGAGGACACGCCCGGGCTTTACATTTCGGTTGCCACAGAAAATACATTGGGTTGGCCTTTTGTGCAATTTGCTCTCAGGCATGGGTGATCCGATGCCGACAGGTTGTTAGTACGGTGCTCGGCGGAACAGGCACCTTAAAATGCTGATTGTGCGCCAAGGTACGCATTATGCTCATTTTGATGAAGCCCAGGTCCATTGTGCAAGAAGTTGGCGGCGACGATAAAAGTGAGAACATCAAAATGCTTGCGTGAGCTTACCGATGATTTGGAATATTCTATTGTGCTGACCGGTAAAAAGGGATGTGAGAGCCATTTTTAACTGCTGAGATGCACTGCGTTCACGGGTACGCTGCACGCTCGATCTGAATTACTTTTCGTGTAAAAGACGCGATTAAGGCGCTGGATTTTGCTGTTATATGGATGTGTATGGTTGGGATGTTTCGCGTAGAATTGCATGGATTTTTGTACGAGGAGACTGATTGATGGTGAGATTGGCCTTAGCGAAAACATCAACAACTTGGTTCGTGTTGTATTGGCCTAGACTTAACGGCTGTCCACGCTCGATTATAATATTTGCTCAAAGTGTCATTGAGATCCTCACTGCATCTGGAGGCGGTGTCTACTAAGAGTCTGTGTGTGCGAAAGAACCGCATCATCGTCTGACGCAATGGTGGTGTGAGAATACTGTGTGATCACGAGACGCTTTCATTTAATCCTTTTCAGGCGCAACGATGATCTTCACTGACGCGAAGAGTCGCGATAGGAGTGCTCGCGGAGACGCTATACAAAGACATAGTGGTCTTACTATGGACACGGTGTACTGTGTTCTGAAGGTCCCGTGGCGCCCGCTGCTATGGAACTCCCGTGAGCTTGCTCGGTGCTCCAAAAGTGGACAAGTTATGCGCTTGCTCTGACTCGTGTGCACCCTCAACAATGTCATTGTTAAATCCATCAATATGCTCAGGCGAGACACCATCCTCTTGCTCGACAACAGGTGCTCTGGCGTGCCTTGGCAAACCGCGCCTTCTGGCGATACGATAGCATCAGGAAATACATATATGGGCCGACTTATCACCGCACAAGCTGTGTGTCGATGTTGCTTGGAGCGAGGCGGAGCCGTTCAAGCTGCTGTCGCGCCTTGAGGTAGTGCTCATGCTAGTGTCGACACAGGAAACGACCCCGCTTAACAGCCTTGAAGTTCTGTACGTAATTTTTGGCACGCAACTCCGGCATGTACAACGCCGAGACTCAGTCTGCAATTTATTTGTGTTATCTCCGGGTCCCTTAGTATCTGGTCTCCTCTCCTCGAGATGTTGCTCGCAGAGACAGAGGCAAACCATTTGCAAGGCGAGCGTTGGTTCGCGACCTGCCGAGCGTGACCCACTCGGTGAATTGCTGATCACGCGCAGACGAGTAGATGCGTTGCGTATAGCTTCGCTCCGCTCTTAGGTCGTCGAAACTCCCCTGCAAATCGCGGGCTTCTGACGCTCTGAAGATGTGAAACGCGTCGGCTTAGTGTAATGTTTCCTTATATGTCTCCGTTCTTTCTCTATGTGCGCGCGCAGCGCAAACTTGGCGTGGCTGGACTCTTGCGTTGTGGCGCGCGGGCGGGCGACGCTCTGAACGATCGATTTCACGTTGCGGGACGTGTCGCAGTGGAGAACGTGAGCAGGCAGAGCCCGAATAGGCCTGTGAATAGGTGGTCGTGTTTAACGCGCGGAACCTTACCCACTCGTGCGGATAGAAAGCCTGACAGTGGCAATACAGGCCAGGAATCTCAGGCCTTTGAAAAGGAACTTGATATGTCTTTGCACTTTCCGTATACCGACGTCGCCTGTTTTGGTTTCAATAGCGCTGTATGACAGCGTGCATGACCGCTCGTAGCCTATAGTCCTCGACCGACATAGGTCGCCGTCATCACCATAGTCTTGCTTGATGATTTATCCGTGTGCCTCGAGAGTGGACACTTAAGCTCCATCAGCGTCCGTTCTGTGTGGCGCTCTTACTCGAAGATACCGTGCTCTATTTGGGTTGAGTGTCTCATGATGATGTGTGCACGTGAGATACGAACGCCGGCCCAGTTCAGGGTAAACGAGATTTGCCTTTTGCTCGGAGTTAAATTCGAAGTGCGCTAACGCGTCAGTCTACTGAATGTGGTGCTGTTGGTTGATCTATAAAGGTTGGTGTGGCACGGCAGAAAGGCCTGACTTTCATCACTGCGGGGATAACATCCCCACCCAACTGGGCCCTATCATCGCTGTTGGCGAAACCATCCCTATGGTATATTGTCGTCTCGCACGTGTGTGTGTGGTGCCCTTGATGGTCACATGCTGCGCGCAGGCCGAGGCGGAATTCCAAGATACAGGCCCCATTCGGTATTCAACCGCGCGCCGAACCTGAACCGCCATCTGCTGCCCGATCAGCTTTGATGAGGATAAGGGCGGCGCTGGCGCTGAACTTGCGCAACCCGCAAGACCGCGCTGGACTATCTGGACAGGGCGGTGGCTGTCGGCGATTTGTGTACCGAGGCGAGTTCGGTTACCGTACAGCACGGGGCGCGTGCCCTTTCTCACGTCCGATGGATCCGGGCTGGCGGCGGGTTTCAACGGCGACATGGTTCATTATGATATTGGCTCGCTACGCTCGCGAATGCGACCGTGGTGCCGATCTATTTCATGGGCACACCAGTCGGATGTTTCCAGATTGCGAGCCAGTCGTCATCATACCCGCTAGCCCGCGTGGGGTTGTTTTGATCAACGAGCTACTCGTGAGTAACGGTCGATTACGCCTGTTGTCGCGTTTCAGGTCCAGTCGGCGAACCATCGGCAGGAATGTGCTGGACCCGGATGGCAAAGACGCAAAAGCTATGGATGGATTTTCCTGCGCCAAAGCGACGTATGAGTTGTCACCCGAGCCCGCAAAATCTTGACTGGGTTTGAATTTTGAAGATACCAATCGCAGCCCGCTCAGCGTGACTGAGACAGAGTAACGAGATGATTATTGCGGCAGTTGACGTAGTTTCGGATTCTCGGGTCCTTGCGGCTGACGTGTGAATGTCTCTCCGTTTCGAGATCGTGCCGACGGTGGATTTCGTATATTTGGCTGATAGCGCCATTGCCCATACGGCGTGCGCAATGCCGACGACATTTACAACGCCTGGCGACAAGCGGCCACCAGCGGCTGTTGATGCGGGGTGCCGAGTCTGGTGATCCTCGCATGTGGCAACGCCGCCTCTACGAGCTGGCGCTGTGCGCGTATTTGCAAAGAAAGTGGTACGCCTCGATCGGGTTCCTCAAAAATTGCGCTCTGGGCAAGCGCGAGTGTCTTGAGGTGTTTTCGTCTGCGTGATTGAGTCGATGGACGAGCGCTCGAGGCGAAAATGGTGGTGATGTGTGCGCCCCACCGCCGCTCGCTATGGCGCTCTCGAAACATGTGGCGCTGTGTTGCGACGCCGCCGCAGACGACGCTTCGCCAGAACCGTGTCGATGTCGCGCCGCTGAACATGGCAGTTCGTGGACTGGGATTTTGACTGTCGATGTCGAAGCGCAGGGCCTGTGGCGTGAGAGATTGTCGTTCGTATGCGGATCCGTAAAGTGACTCTCTAAGCGTCGGTTTCATCCTATTACTGGAAGTGGCTCGCGTTGGATACTCGCCATCACGTGTGTAACAGCGCTAAAAGCGCGCTCATACTCGCCTGACAGCAGAGCGCGCCGCAGAACTTTCATATGTGGGCTGCCACCGCATTATCCGCTGAGCTGATGGCAGACAAAGCCCTATTCAGGATTCGCGTCTTGGCCCCTCAAGTAGTCAAATCTGTCAGACTTCACGGCCAATTTCTCGGCGTCGCGCCATGAGCTGTGGCGAATGGAGACTCCGATATCATACCTGCAGCGTAACCATTACCCAAATATCTTGGGGCACGGCTGAGGCCGGCCTTCTTGACCACGGGCGACCCCAAAAAAGTCAGTGGCGCTGGTCGTGTCAACGTCATATCTATGCGAGACGAAGCCTGTTGAACCTTCCAAGCGGGCCTGCCTAACAACGTATTTGCTAAACACTTTCCAAACGGAAAACCCGATACATTGAACTTTTTTAAAATACGACAATGCTATGGTGGACTATTTTCTTCTATACTCCACCTTCGGGCTTGGCAAGCGTTGTATATTTGATAGAGAAAATTATTCTATCTCTGACGCAGAAATATCGTAGGCCTGTATCGCTTGTCCATTCATCGCGATGTGTGTGCGTTATCTCAAAGCCTTGGGTTGGAGCGAATCTACTATCGGACGAGAGGCAAGCAACATAGCAGGAGCGTGTAAGTGTCTAACACTACCTAGTGCCGCCACATGGTATCTAGGCGCCTTAGGTGAGTCCTATACTCTATTCGACGAGATCGATTTTTCAATCCCGATACGTATATCTGTGCTTTTGGTGGAAAGCGCAATAGAAGCCGCATAATTAGAACGCCACGATGGTCGATCGCTCGAACCTGCCCCAAAGCCCTCAAGATCTCGTTTGACCTTTTTCGGAGCAACAGAATTCCGGGAGATTTCCTGGCGCGTGAGCGCTCGAGAATTCTGAAGCCTATTGCCAAGTGGATAGCGTCCCTCCCAATCCCCCATGCCGCGCAGTAGTAGGGGCAACAGCAGCTCTGAAAACGCAGGCCAGTGTGTTATACGGGCTGGAGACGGTTTTTTTACTACTCCGCGGGGTAACTCGAATCTTATCGCGAAGAAATCAAATCTCTGCGCTTCTGGTTGCCGGCATCGGAGTTGTATCAGATAAGACCAGCCAACCTGTGCTTTCCGTCTTATACGCCCCGAAACACACATGCGCCCCTAGGATCCTCGAGTAAGTAAGCCCTACTGACAAGAAAGCCGGTGAGAATCCGATACTCTCGACGATATCATTCTGGACTTTAGAGATCCGCAGCTGTGCTTCTTCGAGTGACTGGGGCGTTCTTTATAACGGAGGAATTTGCTGCATCGGCTGTCCGACCGGGTTTTACACGCCTATGGCATTGGGGGGGCACGCAATCGCTATTGTGGGCTTCTGCTAATTCAGGGAGTTTTTCAGCCTCTATTGTAGACGACAACCGCTCCCGAGAGTCAAAGTACAGAGTTACTTATCCCCGGACAATCTGTTGACACGGCCAAACGATGCTCTTTATGGCGATACACGCGTCTACCGCTTAAAGGTGAGGCGGCAGAAATCCACCTCATGACCGTGTTGGGCTCGATGCTCACTATGTGCGGCGCAAGCTTTTGTGTGCGAGGTAGCTTTCTCAGTGATATGGGCTCGTAATGCCCTCGAGCCACTCAGCCTCCTATGTTTCTGTGCTGGTGCTCGAACTTGTTTGTCTCACTCCCCCCCCCCTTATTCGTTTACTCGATACGTTAAGAAATCCCCCAACTTTAAGCCCTCTTGGGTGTGGAAAATCGCATCGGAATGATTTATTGGCGCGCGCGATTTGTTGATGTGTCGTGCTCTAGGCACTGATAATTAATTGACTCAAGGGTCAGTCGAGCGAGGCGTCGTCGAACAACCGCACCAATCTGAGACTAGGTATTGACGAGGTATCGATGGGCTGAGTTGTATGGTCCCCGTCTTTATTTTCCCTGATGGTGCATTTTCCGATTCATGATACAAAACCGCTCTTCTCAAAAGAAGCGAGCGACGTATTATATCAGGTTGAGTGCGCGCTCTCTCGTGTTTCGTCTCGCATGTTAGTGGCGCTTGTGCTGAGTCTACCGCGCTGAATTGTGAAACGTCCATAAGCGATGGACGGCGCTCGAGAAACTATTTTCCTCTGTGACGCGTCCCCAATTCGGGTACGGACTTCGTTACAAAAGTGCGGCGCACAGCTCCGCGGACTAGAGGGGTATTCTGTCATTCTGGCTAATTGTCGGGAAGGGCTCTGGTTCGAAGAAGGCTTATATCTGTGTTGCTCTGCGTGTGACTGTGAAAAATAACAATTCCTGATCATCTCGCTTTTCAATTTAAAGTATGACGGAATATGGTACGGTCTGCGACTGTTCTCTTGTGACCTACTCAGTCGGTTGTGCTGGCCCGACTCTTTTTATACGAGGTGAATAAATTCAGGGTTATGGTCTTGTTATTCGTTTGATTGACGGTAGAGAAGACGCAGTACAATCAACGGAACTTCGAAGCGACTGAAATCCATTGCATAACACGATTGGGAAAATTTACATGCCCAAAATGATCTTTTCGGATAGCGCGCACTCTCGCAAAAGAGTAAAGTCAGGAGCAGGCGCTCCATACGGTGGCCCCCCGAGGGGCTTGATGCGTACAGCTCTCGAATTAGTACGGGGAGAGTTATCTTAACAACTACATGTGAGATACAGCCATTTCTTGCAGGCGCGGACAAAACTGTAAGAAGGGCCGTGATCTTTGTAGTGCACCAAGACTGTTGAAGAAATTGCCAATTCCATCGTTTGCGGCGCGAAGGGGGGCTTCGTAAATGTCCAGATGATCCGGTGGGGCGACCAAAACTGTGTCACTATCGACATCATGCGCCGTATTTAGGGCATAGGATTAAATCGCGATGGACACGGTGAAATGTTGCAGATGATTCAAGCGCAATTTAGCCAAAAGCTCAGAACGACCGAGGATTTTTCATCACATACATTATTTCCAACAAACCTCAAAATCGCACAGTTGCCCGAACCGTTGCAGCCGACTGTATATCGATATGTACGTGAACAGACTGGCATGAAACAATGCAGTCGAAAATTCTTCAGCGATATGTTAAGGGAATATGAGGGTTTGAATGTGGCATATAGATGGTGTGCTTGGGCCGACAGACTTTGGAGTGCGGGAACGGGCCACGCTTATGCTCAAAGCTCCGGCACAGTTTGTGAAACGCCTATGCTTGTGGAGCGCGACCGCAAATTATTATTGTTGGGAACTGCGATCAGCGACCGGAGAGACAAATCGCAAATTACGCCCGCACGCGAGAAGCTGCATGAAAGTGGGGGATGATCAAACGCGCGAGAGAATTATGTCCCCTTCAGTATACATTTTGAGCCGCGTGACTTTTACGAAAAGAAAAGTGATTGTCAGCCAGCAATTGGCGACAGAAAATTTGATTGATAAGGCTTTGTAAGGACACTACGTTTATAATGGTTGAAATTGGTCGGAAAAATGTTTGCAGGAAAAAAAGAATACGGGTCGAATCAAGAGTATATATTTCCAGCCCAAAAATTGCACGAAAAATTTACCGCTAGGCGAAAAAAAAACGGATGCGGCACCCCCACCCAGAGAGCCCCCCGCGCTTAGAGCAGGTCGGAATGGTGTGCAGCTAAGTAATTGACGGGAAGCTGTAGGGGTGTCAACACTCCGTAGCGCTACCCTAAGTTGGCTTTGGGGCGCTTCTCGATCGCGTTATGAAATGGTGTGAAAATCTGTTGTTTAATTCCTTATTTCGACCCCAGCTCTCTCTAGCGCTTGGACACGTTAAGGATTGTTTGTGTTGCGGTTCATTTCAGTTTGTCGTTTAGTGGTCGAGACCCTCTGGTGGTTTGCCCAGTCGACTTATGCCATATGAGGGGTGGCGATGTTAGCACGCGTAGAGCCGTACTGTTCTCTGGGTTGGTTTGCGTTTACTAGGCGCTGTGTGTATCGTGTCTTTACTATATTAGGCGCGCTCTCAATGGCGGTGACCAGCAGGGAAAACGCAAGAGTTCCAACCGCATTCTATCGCGCTGTACCATTCAGCGCGCAGACACGGCTCTCTCGTGTACGAGGGCGCTTAGTAATACGGAATTTCAAATTTCGAACTCACTACATTGCAACAGCCTTACGCTGCAAACTGCGTTTGCGCACATAATGGAGGACTGAAGGACGTTTGTCCCATTTGCGGCAAAGGTGGCTCCGGGTGAATCTGACCATATACGCGACACTGGGATCGATTGGCGGCAACCGCGCGCTGGCGTAGACCTTAGTGCGCGCCCTGACGGACGCTTATAGTCTGCGCACACTTGACTAGTTGTGATTCGGTGTGGAATTCCCATGGTCATACGTTGACGCACCGAACGACTCTGCCGCCACTCTATGGGTCGCAGGTATGATTTACAGAAGCTTCGGACAAGTTTCGCCTCCTTAGTTACTCGCCTGTTGGTGTCTGCCCATGTGTTCAACATAGTTGGTAACCCTTGGTTTCGCTTTTGCCCATTTAAAAAAAGACACGTCATGGACCGCGGCCGGTGGCCGACTAAATGGTCCTCGTATATGTCAGAGCCAGGCCGCTGGGGCGCGACAGCTTCGCACTCGAACTATTACGTGACATTCAGAGACACTGAATGTGCGGCCTTCGCTAATCGCTTCCTTGATTTCTCTGCTATCGGCTGCCGCTATTTGGTTATTGAACAGCCATTCGTATGAGCCGGGATGTTGTTATAAAATCAGGCGGCAACGTCGCGCGATGGGGCAATCACGGAAGGCCTCAAGTTGCTTTGTGGTGTAATTGTCTCGCTCTTTCGGGCCAGGGCTGCATCTCGCGTTCGAGGGTTAAAGGTGATACTACAAAACTCTTGCAAGCGGGCGCGTTAGGTGTTGTCAAGAGTACAGAGCTTGCTAATAAGTGGCCGTCTGCGCTCTCTCTCTCTCGACATTTATCCTGTTACCTACAACTCCGTTCTCTGCGTCTCGCCACCGCCGCCCTTTTGACCGGCAGGAATCTGGAACACCTCCCTGCTGCAAGATCCCGGGGGCTCGCGTTTTCCACCCGCCGTTTTTTGTTCTGGGGCGTATGTCGGGCTTTCGATGAGCGTTCATAGGCTTTGCCGTTGCGCTCGCTGATCGAGGGGCGTATCGATCCGCCGTGGGGTCGATGGGTACGTCCTTGGACGCTTGCGGCGCTCGGATTTTCCGACCATCTGTATCGACGCATGTTGAGGTTCTCAATGCCCCGCTCGCGCTCCCTCAGTTCATGTTATGGATCGCCATATTACGAACTTGGCTCGGGGGGCGGGTTTGCGATTGCCGGATAACCCTTTGTGAAAAACGCGTGGGAGCTTAAAAACCAGCGGGTATGGCCACTGAGCTTTACTGGCTGGAGAGACTCCAGACACGTGGCTGCATTTCGCGGCGCTCTAAGTGGTGTGGAGAAAGCGTCAGAGAAGTTATTGAACAAGCTCGCGCGACAATTCCTTTTATTTGGCGATATCGTGTGGCGTTCGGCTCTCGTTGTGTGAAATTCGTCGGTACGTTTTGTATCGCTGCGATCGCTGGCCTTTGCATAAGACACTCTGCTCTACGACAGTCTTTCGCGACTGAAGCCTGAACGCCGGCGTCTTATTCTTTGGATGTTATTATGCGTGGCCATTCTTTATTCATGGGCGCGCGCTGATGACTATATCTCGCGCCAAGACTCCCTGTGCCTCGCGCAGTAGAGTGCGAAAAGGCATATTCAGCATTGGCGTGAGTCCAGAGCGCGACTTTACTGGTGCTCTCTCGCTGCTGGTCATTTCATAATAATTTGTTTATGATGTGTCGCGCGGTCGCTCTTGTTTTGTAAGGTAGTATTTCGATGGCAACCTGGCCCGCTCCATATGGCCGGTTGCTGGCAGAAATGTTTTTCTGACAGAAAATTTAAGCTGCTGCGCCCCCGTTCATTTTTATAAACGCAAGGCCCTCCTAACCTTTCACTATGCTGCAGTCGTGTTGGAATGTATTGGATCGCTAAGGTCGCTACGGATTGGCGGTCAAAGCTAGATGCCGTGGATAATAGCGTGCAGATTAAGGGTAATCCTAGCCGCGCTGCATCTGAAAACCGCCTGCCGTATGTGTTTGTCCTTGGCACTTCGCCGGGATCGGGGCGCTTGCACTATGTCGATGCAATCACGGGCCGCATGCTTGTTTGGGGCCGCTGTGGGCTGTTTTTAGGTGCCTGGATTTGTTGTATGGGCAGCCGTGGTCGACCTTCTTGGGGCCGCATCCGGACGCGTGTGAGAACGGTCTGCGGCCGGCTTGGCCGATTTGCCGCGGGGCAGACTGGGCAAGATGGTTGGCCCATTGCGGGCTTGGCGTTCACAGATGCCAGGGGTCGCTGGTCCTTACCACTGTGCGTGAATGGACGATATCCGCGCGTGCACGCTGGGTGATATCCTATAATCGTGGGGCGTTATTACCGGTGCAGCTGTGATGATTGTTTTAAGCCGCAGTCAGTGGCCGTAAAACTTATGTGTCGACCACTGGAGCTCGTGACACTGTTTCATGACGGGCAGAGATCGTCGCAACTACCGGCCTGAGAACGGTTTCTATCCGTGGCCGCAGATGCACGCCGAGGCTGCGATTGATTATTAAACCTGCTACGTGAGTCTATGTCGTTGATCGGGCATGAAACAGGCCGTGGCGGCTGGTTTGGGTGGTGCGTACCTATATCAAGCCGCTGACCAATCTGGATATTGGATTGGGCTGCGCTTCTAATGGTCAACATTAGGGGGCTACTAAGCCGTGTCGTTCTCTCTTGCCTCGCGCCCGTGGCGCTCTGCTGGCCACTCCGGGGGCAGTAGCTACATACAGCAAAAGCGAATGAATCAAGCGTTGACTCCGACGCACATGAGGGCGATGGTTCCTCGCGCTGATTGTTATTGGTTACGCCCGCTATGGGCGGTTCAACCAGGACGAAGGTGCTGTCTGATCCGGTGTTGGAACAGACGCGTCTCGGACCTTATGTCACAAGGGTGTGGTGTGGCCTGCCTTATAGAGAGAGTGAGCCTGCCGAACTCGAAAAAGTGCATTTCGACGAAATAGCAAACGCCAGCACGCTCGCCGTGAATCTGCGTATCCTGCGCGCGTATAGCGTTTGGTCGCCAGGCGACCACGATGCACGAAGGCGGTGGCCTATTATCGTTGGACAGATATGGGGAGTTATGTGTTGCTCAACCCATCTACTGCGCGCGGGGTTCGACCTGGGCGTGCTTGGTGCGGCCTGCGGCCGCTTTGATGCTATTGGCTGCAGTGCGGGGATCGGGCTGTCTATCTGCG
>Ga0163217_1035147_pt1 | contig 12026 bp, 16 predicted proteins | sample SynspAceP_FD_185933 | JGI IMG/M metagenome (GOLD analysis project Ga0163217, IMG submission 185933) | Saline lake microbial communities from Ace Lake in Antarctica - Synechococcus sp. Ace-P (PacBio error correction) | ecosystem: Environmental > Aquatic > Non-marine Saline and Alkaline > Saline ... | reverse complement strand
GTGATCCGCTACACCTCCGCAAAATGTTCCGGTTAACCTCAAGGAGGGCAAAGGGCCACGTCTCCACCAGACCGGCGTTGCTCAGTGACCAGCCTACGGTTTCAACACCCGTTTGAGGGCAAAGGACGGCAACCAACCCGAAGAGCTGATTTGGCGCAGCCCATGCGTCCTGCTTTTCCATGGCCCTGTCAATGATCCTCGAAGACTACGGACCCTGGGTCGGGGGACAGCATTGAAACCAAAGCCACCGTATTTCTCGGAACAAAAAGATGGCGGCTTTCACGTGCGGAAAATCCACCTCGATGTAGGGAATGCCGTGATCCCAGATTGCCACGCAAGAGCAGTCGAAGAGGCGACTAAAACCGCCAAAGAAAATTGCCGATTTCCAATCTGATGACCGCAGAGATTCACAATGGATGCGAAAACTGTCCTGACCTTTGACCCAAGGGCCGCGCACGCCCGGCCCTTGCACTTACCCTTCACCCTTTCTCAAATACTCACTTCCACCCTTGCACCCGCGCCCCCCTCCATATTGGACATATGATTCCGCACCTCCCCATTCGTCCCTCGCCGTTGCTCTTCGGGCTTGCCCATAGTTACCGCTTTTCTGCGTGGCGCACCGCCATTAGGAGCTTGACGAGAAATCGACCGAGCTGCTGGGACCCTGCCCTGCGTGAGATTGACCTTTAAGGCTTGCGAAAAGCACTCGATTCTGCGGCGGATCAAGGTCCACATATTACGAAGTGGCCCCCGTCAAACGGTCTTGCCGGCCGGATTTGGGCGGATCTTCATCACCGTGGCTTTTACGAGAAATTTTAAATCCGGTGCTGTCACCGCCGAAGAGCTCGCCAGCGTGGATTGCCACCAACGAGCTGGACACGTCGCCTTGGGCCATTCACGGCGGGCGGATGATCGACTTTCAGCCAGAAACGCCATGCGTTGCTGCGCTTGGCATTGAATCCTTGGGGCGCATTATCCCCGGTGTCGGAAATCATTGGATCGCCATATGCTTTGCGAGTTGCTGGCAGCACGGCTGTCGCGTGGCGATGAATACGAGGCGGATGCTTATGCCGCCGCTCTTTGGACCCAAAAGCAGGGCATCGGCATCGCGCCGCAGAATCTCTTTGTCGAAAAGCTCGAGCGTTAACGCAAAGTAACCACGGGATGTCGCCCGCATGGGTTGCTTAGTCATCCCAAAAACGGCAGACCGGATAAGCGTTGACTGCGCTGAATCCGCGTGGGACCCGCTAACCGAGCGCTTTGGCAAGCCCTTCGGCAAACGCGCTTTTTTCAAACAGGCGGGCGCATTTCCCACGGTTTGTCCTGATAGGCGGCGCGCTTCTTCCAGAACGGAATCAGCAACCTGCACGATCATCCTCTGGCTGGCCAGCCAGACCACGTGCAGATAGCTTACGGGATCCACCCGTGCCAAGCCATTCTTCGGCCAGAGTGCCACGGGAAAATTCCTTGGCGTCAGCGTCATTGATAATGTCGGCATGCCCGGTGATCGCGGCGGCCCAGCCACATGCACGTCGTTTCGTCCGGCAGATACAAGCCGTGCTGCCACACGGGCTTGGGGGACCTCGGCCTCTGCGGCCATGCGGCGCGCAGCAGGCGATTCTCTGCGCGGCCTGTGCTTTCGCCCTCGGGGCCAAGCTTGATCGCGGCGCGCGTCCCCATTCTTCCAACAGGCGCGCCGGACCACAAGCGCGTTCCAAACACCCCGACCGCGCAGCACCCATCCACCATTCTCACGCATGACGGTGGATAGGAGGCGCAGGCGTCGATCAGGATGCGCAGCGTCACGACAGACGGAAGAACAGTGACTTTAGGTATCCGTTTCGGCAGTTGTTTGGCAACTGCGGGTGGTCCGGACCGGGCGAAACGGTGTGCAGCAGCGCCGCTCGACGTCCTGCGCGACCAATGCCGCGCACGGATGGAAGTGCGGGAAAACTGCGTCAGATCGAACGGCGGGCAACACGAACACCAAGCCCCAGGCACACCATTCTCTGCGACCAGCTTGCGCTGCCAAAACGGGCAACACGTTCATAAGCACGCACCCTGCCTCGAGCGCAGGGGCTTGCCGGCGGCCAAATGCGGAGGCGGTCACAGATGCACGACATCAATTCTTCACCCTCGCGCACGCAGGGGGCGGTCAGATATCAAAACGCATCCCCTGCCGCGCTTGCGAAAACGGTCCGTACGCCATGCACGGCACCCTGCTGGGCAAGTCCAGCGCCGGGAGCAGACCCATCGACCGGCAACCGCAGAGGAAGCGCCATTTGCCAGCGCGGCCAGAGAGAACCCGCCGACATGTGCAAAACCACATCCAGCACGCGTTGGCCCTTGGACCAGGTGGCGCAAAGCGTGGTTGGGGCGTTGATCGTAAACAGTCCGGTTTTCTGGGCCGCCTGTAAGGTCTGCCAATAGGTCGCGCCTTCATCGGCACGTGGCACTGCCGCGCCGGCGCGCGTCGCCGTGCAAGCACACCGCTAACGTCGTCCAACCCTTTCAAGGCTGCGCGGTCCGGCCGAGCGTTTTTCAACACGTGGCGCACGCCGGATTGTCGACCAGCGCCGCGGTCAGCGCGCTCGATATTGGACGCGGCCCAAAGCGGCATTCGCCTGAATAACAGCCGTATCGCCAAAGCGATTCCGATCACGACACCGGGGAGCCGTCTGGCTCGGCGTGGATCAAACGGTAAAACGGCGCGGCATTACATTTGTCACGCAACTGCTACGGCGCGTTTAATTATGAGCCTCGAACCAGCTTGGTTCACCACCGCTTCGGAATTCTGGTCCAAACATCCGCGCAGAAGATCTTGGAGTCGGGTTCACCGCGACCACCCCCATCACCTGACGGGCGCTATCTTTCCAGCAGCGCGAAGGCTGCCGGGGTCAACCGCTTTTGTTCGTCGGTCGGTGCCCATTCATGGCATAAACCCAGGGAAAACCCGTGCCGGATGGGCCGCGGGGCATTGGCCTTGGGGCAGCAGGCGCACCAACAGGCAAATCGGAAGGGTCGGTCGAAGCGGGAGGGAAAGGGGGCGTTGTCTACCGCCCCATTAGTTCGGTTCTTTTTTTTACACACGGTGGGGAAGCGCCAGAGTTCGCCGATACGCTTTAATTAAGCGGCAAAGTTTCGTACGTTTGTTAGCTGGCCCGGTGTAGACAGCTGTTGTTCAATCGCGCGGGCAAGATCGTGGATCAGCACCGGTGTTGTCTGGCTGCGTTCGGCATTTGGGCGGGGCAAAACTTTCAGTCGACCGTGGAACCTGGACGGGGCTTCGGGCCAGCGCCTTGCCATGCGCGCATCCACCACGGTCAGAATGAAATTCGGCACGAGGCCACGTCCGTCGCAGGACCCTGAGGCGGGATTATGAAGCGCAGGGACCCTCACCTCAATGGTGCTGGAACTGGTCCATATGCGGTTGGACGGCACCCTTTGGATTGCGGAGCTCGAAGATAGCACGGACCTGATCGCGTGCATCGGTATTTGCTGCGTCATGCCAGATGAATGTCCGCCATTGCAGCAGGCTTGTCTCTTGGCTACACGAAGATGATTGGGTTAAATAAAGGACGTTTGGTTGCTGGATATGAAACCGGCAATCCCAACAGGCGTATCGGGCTGGTAAGAATTAAGCGTTATCCAGCAAAGATATACGGACGAGATGTATCCATACAATCGCATTCCGGCTGCACATATCCGCCGTGCACAACCGGACACGGCAGCGGCGCCAGACCTAAAGCGATCAACAGGTTTTGATGTTTTCATATTCCCATCAAAAGCTTGCCGGTGAATAGGACTGTGCCAGCGGTTGATTTGTAATTGCCGTCCAATTAAGCGCGGGAAATGGGGCGAGAATGTTCAGAAACCTCGGGCAACATATTGGTATTTCCGGCACGTTGCGTCTTATTGTAATGTTTTCTAGCTTTCGGGACGTGTTTTTCCATTCCCCCACCGCCGTCGCGGGTGGCCATACCGATAACCCCTCCTGCATTTACGTCGGTCATCCGGGTGATCCAGATTTTTTGCGCCATGACCTGATCCAGCAACGGCACGTAAGCGGTTTGGTGTCTGACTCCATCGGCAGCTCAGCGCCCAATCCAGGAAGATCGACCGGCACTCCGGCGGCGTGAGTCCCCCGGTAATTGCCGGTAGGATTCATAGATCAACCCTTAGGGTCGTCAGAATCACCTTTGGTCATGGCTGTCCCTGTCGCGCCTTATCAACGTAATCGGCCAATGCTTCGCCAATGATCGCCGCGGCCTGCGCATAGCTCCGGGTCAAATGGTCGCTGCAGTTCTTTCGGTGTCTCGACCTATGCGTGCGACACAAAGAACCGCAAGCCCGCCCTGCCCCAGAGAATCCTCGCGCAGAAACGACGGTGACAGCAACCGCGTCGCGGCCTGCAAAGGCCCAGCACGTGCGATACACCTTGCGCAAACCTCTGCCTGATTCGGCACTGACGATATTTTGCGTTCCGCATGCGCAATGCCGCTGGCCGATATCGCGCGCCCTTGTCCCTGCCAGCAACGCACCCGGCCTTCGCCAATAGCTCGATATCCTGCAAGCGGCCCCGGCCCGTTTTTTGCGTCCCAAATGCCGCCCCGCAGCCTTTGCAGCGGCAGACGCGCGCGGCTGCGGCGACCTCGTGCAAGGTATCGGCGCGGTCGCGCGGGCGTGCGAGCACCTTGTACACAGCCCGCACCTCCTGCATCAGGTCATCGGGCGGCCACACATCGGCTCGCGTCAGCGCAGATGCTCCCACACCCAAGGCTTGCCCCATCTGGTAGCTTTCAAAGCTGGCGAGAACTGGTCGGCCACCGACCCTGCGTGCCGGAGGGCGCCAAAACGCAGTCCACTTCGCTAAAGCTTGCCTTGGCCCATCGGGGCGGTCAACGCAGTGATCATCGCTTGGGTCAGGCGTGCGCTAATACAAGCCGCGAGGCAAAGCGGCCGCTTTCCGTCAGAGCTTTTCGACATCGGCGGAATCGTAGACGACAATCATAATCCAAGATCAGAGGGCCGCGGTCAGGCGGCGGCGCACCAGCGACCCCATGCCCACAATACAAGCGCCGCGTCACCGGCGCGCGCATCCCCAATGACGCGCTGAAAAATTCGTCGATCACCACGGGCCATAGCCGCGCAAAAAACTGCCCGCGCGAGATCGGCATATTGTGCGCCCACCGTCGCGGCATCAAGCAACCCCGCAGGTGATGCACAACCCGACCGAAAGTGCCCATTTCCTTTGCCCATCGACGGCAGGTATCAAGCCGCGCTCATTAGTCCTCCTCGGCCTCAACGCTTCTGTAAGGCTCTCGAGCCAACCATCTTCACCGGCCAATCGCTAAAGAAACGCGCCGATTAACAGGCATTGAAACACTGACCCGCATTGCGCGACAGATACGCCGCAAGGGCGGCGACGCGCTGGACGATATTCCACAAGTAAACAGGACAGTTGCGGGGTTGATCTTCAACAAGAGAATAACTGCACGCCGGCGGGCAGCCCTCCCAGAAATTCCGGTCAAAGGCCAAAAGCGGCCTCGCCGGCTTGGTGCGCCCGTGCCAGCCGTGCCAGCAGGGGCCGGGCTTGAGCTCTGCAAAAACAGCCTCAGCCGCGGGCGCCTACGCAAAGCGTTGGATAACTAAGCCAACGATCAAACAACGGCGGCGTCAAAGACTGTTCGTTCAGGGGCGGCAGCCGGTGTAGGGCTGGGTCGACCCCGCAAAAAAACCCTCGGTTAATTGGTGAACCTCTTCAATCGCCGCGTATATGCAAGAGTGCTCTCCTGCGGCGAGCTCGGACGCAGCGACACACCCATTTACACATCGGCCTGCCGTCCTCCACTGCAGCCGAAGAAGACCAAAGGTTACGTACACAGCCCTTCTGGACTGGGTGGCAAGCGATGATGTTTGCGCGTCGCCGGATCATTTGTACCCCGGTAGCTCGACTGGTGCGATTGCGCACGGTAATGCCGCAAAAGGGTTTCGCCGCGTCTGCGGGGAAATCCATTCCTTTTCGGCCAATACAGCCATGCCTTCGGCAGGTACCGCGCACCCGCAGGTCAGGGTCGCGCCACCCGCAATTCAACTGGCGGGTCTGGGTAAAGAATCGATCTCGCGGATGCCGCCGCGCCCCAGCATTCATATTGTGGCCTGACAGTGAAAACCTTCCCCCCAGCCCTTTGTGTTCGTCGACAATGGCAAAGCCGCATGTCATGCGCATCCTGTTTATAGCGGCAAAGTCAGATGCTTGCGCCAGACAAAGGGGCGCAGGACGACAGAGAAAACTGATCCCCCGCCGCCAGATCCCCTGGCCGCGGAGTTTCATTTTTTTTTTTGTTCGTATTGTCCTTAGTTATTATGTTCGCTTCTGATCGCTTTTTTCTCTCTTATGTTTTTCGCTTTATTCGCGCCTTGAATATAGGCTTGCCGCGTTCCCACGGTCCGCCAAGACTTTCTAGTATTCTCTCGGCGCCTTTCCATTCGCCATGCAGACCGGTGTGACACCGGAATCGGGCCGCAAACGCAGGGTCGGTGCGAAAAACATACCCTCGCCCGTGAGATCGTTGAGCGTTCCGCTCATGGCGCGGGTGGCGCGCCACAAATGCGGTGCGGCGTCGTGGAAAATCAAACGGGATCAAAGCGGGTCTCGGTCAAACAGGCAGATCAGATCGATGTCAGAGGAGTAGTTCAGCTTCCGTGCGCCCCAATTCTTGCCCATGGCAAAGCACGCTACGATCCCCGCGCGGTTTCGGCATCCTTCTTCGTCATTGCCGGGCAGTTTGCCGCGTTTGATCTGCGCCTTCAGCGCCCTGCCGTCAGCGCGGCCTGGTCGCGGCATCGGCGAAATCCGTTCAATGCACCGGTCACGTCCTTCCAGCGAACCGAAGCGCCTGGCCAGATCGGCCAAGCCCGTCATTAACGCACGCGTCGCTTCCCTGACGCAGGTGGGCTGCAAGCTGGTTCTGGGGCCAATTCGCCTGCGCAGTCGATCCACAGTTGGACTTGCCACAGCGGGATCGTCTCGAAACGCCGTGCAGGACACAGTCGTTCCTTTTGCTATCGAACGCTAAAGGTTAAGGCGACGTCGACCCTGCACCCCGCAAACAAGCGGCTGCGATCTCGGCGGCACATCAGGAAACAGGCGCGCGCGCATCCTGCGCCTGATCGGTCGTAAAGAAAATGCGGGGTCGCGGGTGATCTGATGGCAAGTGTTCTTCATATTTGTCCCGCATTCGCTGGTTACTGGGCTTCGTCAAATGGGCGGAAAGACAGTTGCTAAGCCCCAACAACGCGGCCAAAAACCAAATAATGTAAAAAACATTTACATTAAACCTTGCAAAGCGGGCCCAGCATGCCGATTCTACTGTTAATGTGAAAGGCATTTACATTGCCCACCACGCACCGGCCCGCAGCGTTCAGGGCCACCCACACTCTGACCGAAAGAACTTAATCTACTAGAAGCTATGCACCCTCGTCTCGCCGCAACAACCGCAGTTGGGCTGGGCGTGCGAGGAGTTTTCTTGACGACAAGGGCAAAGGTGCCTGGATCGCCGCCATGGTTGTTCGGTTTGTCGCATTCTGGCACGCTTGGCCTCCGCCGTTTTCTCCCTATATGATCTGGAGCAAACGATGTTTAAATCTATGTCTTGCAGCAACGTGCCCCGCGTGCGTTTGTCACCGAGGCGTTCTACGGGGGGGAAACGCCGCATTGACGGCCTTATTAAGCCGATACGCTGCCCGTCTGGAAGAAGAGCCAAACAACTTTCGAAGCCTTCCTGACCCGCCTGCGCGACGCCAAGGACAAGCCCGAAGTTCGAACCAGATTCATGGGGCCGAAGGTCGCGCGATGACGGACGATGCCGCAAAAGGCCCTGAGCCTTGCGTGAAGACACCGTGCCCTCCCGCCTTTGGCGGAGGACAACCATTCTCTGAGGGACGAGGGACATGATTGACCCCCACCACCCTGATCCATTCGACCAGCCCGAATCTATAGCGGTTATTCCGACCAAAACGGTTCATGGCATGGGTTGTTGATGCTTTTCTGGTGCTGATTGGCAGTGCGTTGCTGATCGCTGCCGTTCCACTGCCTTTATCGGTGTTTGTTTTATTCCCGTATGTTGATGCTAATCGTGGCTTTACCCTACGTCGGACGGCTTGCCAGCGGGTCGGCCACATGGGGGGAGCGCCTGTTCGGCATGAAACTGCGCACCGCACGCGATGAACGCTTGATCTGGCGTCGGCCTTTTTGCACACGGCAGGCTATAGCGTAAGGCGTTGCCATGATGCCGTTGCAGGGATTCGATCATCCTCATCGTTTCTACCTCGGCACCGAAAGAGAGCGCTGACGGATGTGATCTAGCACGGTCCCGCTGAATCGTCGTGCCGAAAGCTGTGAACTACCCAAACTTGTATTGCCGCGGTTCGTTCCAGTTGTTAGTATTTCGGCGGAACAACAACGGATTTTCATGCGCCATACATCATCGCCCACCGCAGTTCTATGTCACTGCCACCGCAGCCCTTGCCGCTTATCTTGAGGTCGGAGGAACGTAAGCTGTTCACCGCCCTACAAGGAGAGTCTGCGACCAAGCTCTTGAACAAACAAGTTGTCGGGGCAAGGTTCCGGCGGTCGCAGAATGTGCGTACCGCCCGTCCTGCGGCCGATTGCGCAGCCTTGTATGTCCGCGCGCATCAAAACGTGCGACCTTCAGCCCGAGCAAGGGCCAAAAGGCGCACGATCCAAACGGCAACGCAGGGATAGCGCGAACGGGGCGACGTCGCCATGGGCCACAGAGAACAATACGATCTGTTTCGCACCTATCTTGACAGCCGTTCATGCGGATGCGTGGCCCATGGCGGATATGGTGTTTCGAATTTGCACGCGATGATTCGAGGAAAACAACCGAATCCGCAGCCGTGTGATCCGAATATCATTGACAAGCAAACCCGTGATTTGATCGGTGTGTGGCCTGACGGACGTTGCTCGAGGATGGGGTGTGAGCTTGTTCTATTCCTTCTACAAGCCCCGACCGCCCCCGTGACGGGTTGGGCAACTAACAATCATCCTCGATCATATTGAGATCGCCCCGCTCGGCGGGCCTGCCCTATGTTTATCTAGGCTATTGTCGTTGGCCCGGCAAGCCCCAGATGGGGTATAAAAGCCAATTCTCGGGACTTGAGGTCTAATGGGGGCGCGTGGCAAAAGATGCGTAACCCGATGATTTCTCCTCCGATGAGCATCCGCCTGAACACCGCTCCAATTGCCGAGCAGGTCGCCAATACCGCTCCCGATCTGACCCGACCAGAGGCTGATTACGCGACTGCGCTTTGCGCTTTGAACCGCTTTCATTCTCAATGAAACGAAAAAAAGGGCACCCGAGGGGTGCCTTTTGTTTTTTAGCAGAACCGTGCTGCCCGTTTAGTTCGGAATTAGATCCGGCACAATTGTCACGATCACCGGGAACATCCACAGCAGCGCAAGGCCCACCTGGAATCAAGGACGAAAAAGGAATGATTCCCACGGTAGATGTGCCGACGTGTCACGCTCGGCTCGGCGCAACGGCCGCGTAGGTAGAACAGCCTTGCAAAGCCAAAGGCGGCGTCAGGAACGACGTTTGCAGGTTTCACCGCGATCATGATCGTCACCCCATTTCGGATCAAAGGTAGCCGCCATAGATCACCGGCCCGACAATCGGAGGGATCACGATTGTTAGATGACTCCGAGGAAAGTCGTAGCACAAAGCCCAGCACAAAACAGGCACCAGCCATCACGTCATATAAATCATCTCCTATATAGGCTTTTCAGCCACTGCTGGATGTAGTGTTCACCGCCAAAGGAGATCACAACAAGGTTCAGCAGCTGCGGACCCGATCAGGATGGTAAATACCATTCGAAGGTCACCTTGGCCGTCTCGCGCACCACGGGGCTAAAGCACGCCCGAGGTATTTAGAAAAAGGGAAAAAAAAAAAAATTCCAGCACGAGAACAGCAGACCGAAGGACCGCGTACTAGATACGCGCCATAGGCCACGAAGAAGCGCAAACCAAGCCTTCGGACCGCTCACGCCCTCTTGGTTGAATGCGCAGTCAAAGTTCAACACCCAACAAAGGATGCTGATCAGGTCGCCAGCGTTGGACAGATGATCACCTTGGGTGACCGATCCATATCCTTGAAGCTTGCGATACGCCGCCAGCATGATGGCACCCAACCCTTGCCCCAAAGCCGCGGCAGGCGTTCGGGTTGGTGATACCGCAAGATTGACACCCAGCACCGCAACGACAAGACCAGGTCGGCGGAAAGATCACGCGGATCAGTTCGTTACCTGCCGCAAAGCTTCAGCCGCATAGACCACAACCATACATACAGCCACGAACGGCAGCGCCATCCAGCACCACCCAATCCACCCGATGACGTTGCAGCGGCCAATCAGCAGGATGTCCACCAGCCCCGGCAAGAAACCAGACCAATGCCGCGATGATCAAGGGGCCGCTGTCGCCGAAGGTGCACACCGCGGACCCGCGTCATGACAAGGGCCAGCAGGGATCAGGATGATCTGCAACACCCGGCTTCCCGCATCGGAGCGGCATCAGCGATCTTTTTGTCTGGCCTGCTTTTTGGGCCAGTGCTCTTCGGTTCAGTTTTCGCTGGCCTGTTGACCACCCGCGGCTTCGATCGCGGCTTGTTCGCGTCACCCTTTGATCCCATGCACTTTGCCCGTGCAGTTCGATCATCCGCGGCTGACAGGGCTTCGCCGACGCTTTCGTGCGCAGGGCTGGCGGCCTTTCCCGATGTCGCTAAAAGCTTGAAACCACTGTTCGACTGGCTTCCCACCATTACCAAGGTTGCCCAGAAACAATTCGTTCCGACGATCAGCAAGGCCGGCCCATACCAAGGAACCACGTAAAAACCTTTCGCCCGCGTGGATGGTTTCGGCATTGGTCGCCCCCAATGGCACAGCAGGCGCTTTTTCAGGGTTTCTAGGCCAGCGCGTTACCACAAAGGCATAGAGCGCATTAAAGCAGCGCCCAGCATGATCCCCGGAAGGCAATTGGCCGCCTGAAACAGCGTGCCCACAGACAGCGACCCCGCAGGCTCGCCCAGATTAGGTTCAAGCATCCGACATTCCAAGGCCGAGGGTTGCCCCCGTGCTTTCTGCGGCCGGCTGAGTACATAGTCACCAGGCCAATGTGCCCAAAACAGAAAAACAATAAAACAATGGACGGTGGGATAATTTGCCCCCAAGGTACAGACGCGGCGATTACGCCGGTTGAAAAAGCTCGGGCGAATATCCGTTCCGGCAAACATCGTAGGCAGGGCAAGCAGGGCCCCATCGGTAACAAACAGCGCGCCATCTAATCTATCTTCTCGGGCAAGGAAATGCCCCAACAACTTGTACGGATCGATTACGGCCAAGGCACCAGGCAAACGGCCAAACACCCGGCGCCATCGTTGGGGTAGCAAGTCGTTAGCAATCTTGGAAATCGCTCGAGCGTTGATTCCCATGAGAACGAACATAGAACGGCAAGAAGGCGTCTCGATCGAACTGCCCCGCGAAGGAAACACGTTCGTTTCCATCCGGTTCACGATTTAAAAGCTAAACATACGATCCAGCGCGACTTCCCCACCCTTGGGGGAAAACCGATTCACCAACGAGCGGTTATAAATCGGGATAGCGGGAACTTGGACAACCGCGGTCGTGGGAACGCCAGAAGTTCACCAAGGATCACGGATACGCTTGGGGACGATTGGTCCAATTCGGCCTGAATTGCACCATTTCAAACCCCGCACTATCGAGGGGCGCGGCCAAATTGATGCCGAAAAGGAAATTGATACCAGCCACCCCACCGATGGGCCAAAAGGGCCACCGGAAAAAGGCCCGGACAGGGATTGCCCCGCCCAAAGGAGGGCAGGGCAAAAAAAAAAAAAAAACAAATTGAATCCAAAGGCCCAAACTTTCCCGGGGGGACCCCCGGGGTTCCGGAGGGGGGGAACCAAAATTTTTTTTTTTTTTTTAAAAAAGG
>Ga0163217_1091370_pt1 | contig 12028 bp, 10 predicted proteins | sample SynspAceP_FD_185933 | JGI IMG/M metagenome (GOLD analysis project Ga0163217, IMG submission 185933) | Saline lake microbial communities from Ace Lake in Antarctica - Synechococcus sp. Ace-P (PacBio error correction) | ecosystem: Environmental > Aquatic > Non-marine Saline and Alkaline > Saline ... | reverse complement strand
ATCATCAGTGTTTACTATTTACATTTCAGTTTTTGAAAAGTGTCCAGTTTTTTTGGAAGTTTAAATTGGGGAAAACGGGTAATAAGTTAGTGTTCAAATAGGGAGTCTCTATTCGATATCCTCATAACTTGAGCTTTGTAAAACCATGTCTCCTATAGGTTTAGAGGAAGTTAATATCTATACTGATTTCCTGACAGCAAATGATTATTGGCAATTAATTCTCAAATTAATAAAGGGTGGAGTTGACTTGTATTGGTAATGTTTACTATAGGCGATTATGTAGTTATTTTCTGAGCATGCTGAATATAATGAGTTCACGATCATGGACTTATCCACTCTCTAAAAACAAACCAATAAAATTGTAAAAAGTTATTAGTGACGTAGTTTGGATAGGCTGGCCAAACGCAATTATTTTACCTCAAGTACGATTATGGACAGATGCAATTATTGCAGCTTGGTGCAATAGTTACCAAAGATGTAGCCGGCAAAAATTACCATTTGTAGGTGGGAATCCCGCCAGAGTTTCTCCGTCAGATTTCAATGAAATTTTTCATCCTCTTTTATGTTTACTATCCCTCACAAGCGGGTGGACCTGCTACACCTTATATGGCTAAAATTCTGCATTGGATAGCTTCTGATTTGAATCAAATTGTCCTACCACAGGATTTCGGATTGGACGCCAAAGTTCTTTAGATCTTTTGTCTGTTAGAAACAAGTAACTCCAAGTCAGGAGGTTCAATTTGTGAATAATAAAGGTAAGACTTTTGAAAATCGGGATGAAAATTTATTAGCGAAAGCGATATCTGGTTCAATTTTCCAGTTCTTTTTTTTCCACCCTACTCTGCACTTTTGATTAGTGCAATCTTCAAAGGCAAGAAAGTGATTAAATTTTCGCCGAGAGGAGAGCTTTATCCTGCTGGCATTGAAGATTAAGTCTTTCAGAAAAAAAAGTTTGGTTGCTTTTAGTTGGGGTGTTTCAAAAGAAAAATATATTTTCATGCGACCAAATGAATTTGAATCTGGTATATGGCTAAGTTACTTTCCCCAAAGCCAAAGAGTAAGTGTAATACCCAATTATTGTAAAAATGGCTCTTTAGGCATGAAATGAAGTTCATAAAGATCAGTTTTTGTTATTGCAAGGATTAACCCATAAAGAATATTTGATGTTTTTAATTAATCAATTGTCATTTCACCAGAAATTATTGGATAAGAAATTGAAGTTGGTTTATAGCTGGTTCAGCTTCGTTTACCTCCTACGAGATAGTCTATGAAAAGCAACGAAGAACTGGTTGATTAATTTAAAATCTTTCAGGATCGGTTTACTTTTTTATGGGCCACATACAGGGTGATGAACAAAGACAAACTGATTAGCCTCTTCCTTTGCATTAGTACTTACCTTCACAATCTGAAAACTTTGTAATGTCGCTATTAGAGGCTTGCACAGGGAACACCAGTCATTGCTTCAAAAAATACTCCTGCGGAACTCTTTAGAGGAGTATAACTCTGGTTATTTGGGTTTGGATGGTTCGAAGCCGCGCATCTCTAACGCCATACCAATCTTACTAATTTGCAAAAATTTGAGTATTCCAAAATGAGAGATAATGGCTTATTTCTTGTGTTTATCCAATTTCGATTAATTAAGACGCAATTAATTTCATTGGGAAAAAATTATTATAAAAAAATCTATTGAGTGTCATCCGAGTTAAAAATCCAGAGCAATTATAGATATCTTGGAAATAGTTACCAATTCAAGAAAAAGCGGATCTACCGATTTGGAGATTCCCACTTTTCTTGGAAGTTTGTAGTACTACGCCAAAAACCAAGCCCGATGCTACATTACAAAATTTACCTCCGGACAGCCGATTAATCTGCCAATACTTTCCTTTATCCCTTCGCCGAGTTGGTGATCAAGCAGCCGAGAACTTTCAAAGTCGGATCGATATTATCAAGACTAGATACTTGGAAACAGCTTCCGTTTTCATGTTTTACGGGGTAGTATCCAAATCTATCTCACTCAACAGCTCTTAAATGCTATACTTTTTTTGAGAATAAGCTAAGCTATCTGGGTATTTAGTAGGCTTCCCAAGCCAGCTAAGTACGCTGTCCGATAGCCAACTGTAAGCGTCCAAATAAGTCTTTGGTACATTTATTTATTTTGTTGTTAGCCCATTACAAGCTTAAATTTCACAGGCTATCTGAGCATGCCCATTAAATGGGGAAGTGTCTCCCGTCAGGAAAGCTAGTTGACTCCACCACCATCAGTCTATTTACGATATACTCAAAGGTACGGAAGAAGAATCCCTAATATCAGGAAAAAGAAAGGCGACTAAAGGCTCATTTGCAGTTCTTCCCCTTTGACAAACATGTACCCGAAATGATCTGGGCATGACCGCCGCCAGCACCAATGATAAAGATTTCCTCGGACACGCTCAAGCCCCCAAAAGGCAGCATTTATGCTTCGATAAGGGCTTATGTCAACTACTCGACTATAAAAAAAATGGACCACGAGGAGGGCATTTCTTCGTCACACGGCCTCACGAGAATGCTCGGAAATATGAAGTGATCAGTACACTCCGGGCAAGAATTCACGGACTTTCTTTCTGGAGGCAACTATTTATAGACCAACTCGTCACTTAAAGTCCTCAGATGGGCCACTAAAGATGCGATTGATCACTTTACAAAGAATCCAAGGAAAGGCGAAGAAGATACTCACATTTCTGACAACCTATTCGACTTTCAATCTCACACCATCGTGTGCTATACAGGAACCGTTGGGAAGAAGAGCCCTTTTTCAAGAAAATCAAACAAAACTTTGAAGCTGAGATATTCTTTTCTCGACACGGCTCAGAAGGAATCATAAACGCAGATTTGGATGGTGCTTGATCGCCAATCTAATCTTCACGGTCATCCACAAAAAGGATAAAAGAAGCTGAGCAGTTTACCACCTTAGTTGCGATGCCAAATCCAACCTGATAATCCTATATTTCCGTTTTCAAGACCATATTGAAAACAACCTGCTAACGATCAGGAGCGAAACTTGAAATAGTACAATTGGATATTTTCAAAATTGAGCAGGGGGTGTTTTACAAAAGATGGAAAAAATCGCCCTAATTAGCCTGAAAACACACTTCATTGATCAATCAAAAAATTTACTCGGATGGACACTAAAAATCTTATCCAATTGTTCAAAAATAAAAACACTTCTAATTACGGGAGGAACTGCGCTCCTTTGGCAACGCAGTTTCTAAAACGCTTTCTAGATTCTGATATCGAAGAAATTTCGAATCTTTTCCAGAGATGAAAAGAAACAGCATGATATGCGGGTTGCCCTAAAACAGTCCCTAAGGTTAAGCTTCTACATGGGTGATGTGCGAGATTACAGAGCTTGGATACAGCCCTGAAAGGCGTGCATTTTGGTCTCTTTCAAGCAGCAGCTTTAAAGCAAGTACCCTTCTTGTGAGTTCTTCCAAATTGGGAAGTCTACAAAACCAACGTTTTTTGGTTACTGAGAATGTAATCAAAGCCTGTTGTGGCCAAATAAGATCAAATGGTAAATCTGTCTGAGTACTGAACAAAGCTGCCTATCCTATCAATGCAATGGGTTATGACGCCAAATTCCTTGATGGAAAAAATGGCAGGTAGCTGAATCTAGAAATATCAGGGAGTAATAAGACAAAGTGGCCTGATCCGCTATTGGTAATGTAATGGCTTCCCGTGGCTCTGTGATCCCTTTATTCATTGCAAGCAGCTGAAAGCGAATAAGGCTTGACTATTACTGATCCGAATATTGACAAAGATTCCTGATGTTCATTAGATTTGAGGCTGTTGATCTGGTTATGTTGCTTTCGAGCATGCCAATCAGGCGATTTGTTTGTTCAAAAAGCACCGGGCTTCTCTACTATAGGTGATTTCTAGCCAGTTGCAATGAAGGAATTGTTTAAGTCTGATTCTGAAATCAATATCATTGCGCACCAGACACGGCGAGAAGCTTTTTGAAAACCCTTGTGCACTAGAAGGAGGAAATGTGAAGGCAGAGATTTGGGTTGATTTCTTTAGAATTCCTGCTGAATAATAGAAACTTGAATCTATGTAGTTTACTTCACGGAAGGAAAATACACATGCTTTCTTGATTAGGTAGATTACAATTCACATAACACTCAAAGATTTAACTATTCCTGAGATCAAGGAAAGTGATGAGCTGGAATATATTCAGGATGAACTGAAAAAATTGGGGCAAAAATGAGCGCAATAAATTAAAAGTTAGTCACTTGAGTAGTGACACGCTCTACTCTACGAATTGGCCAGAGTGTATTAAAAATGCATGAGCTTTTTCGAGCATATATTTAATTCATTACGCGACAAATCCCGATACGATTATACGCTAAAATCAGATTTTCTTCGAAGATCTTACAGTTGAGAAAACCAGATAAATTATTTGAATGTAGTCAGGTAAGCATTTGGGAGAGAACCAATAGGGAAACGTTATAGCCAAATTTCATATGAGTTATTGGCTGGATAAAGCCTGGATGCTTTACTGGTCAGTTGGGAGATACAAATAGTGTGTTATGTACTATTGCAGCCAACGCCTGAAAATTTCCCCAATTTTCCCAATGGATAGCTGGAAAAATCGCTGCTTTGATCAGAAATGTGCCTGAAGAAAATAAATCGAAAAAAATCTCTGATTTCATATCTCAGACATTAAACTTAACCTACACAGAGCAATAGTAGAAAGGTGATCTACTCAGTGAAGGATTCCGTAAAGGACTAGTTTGTGACAGGCTCTCGTGAAAGAGGTTTTAGGATAAATATTATGTCTGAAATAATGGATCTACTGTGGTTCAAAAAATTAGAATTAGAAGTCTAAGAAGTAACCTGGTAGTGAGTGCCGCATCGAGAAGAAAATATTGATTTGAAAGTCATTTCAACATTTTTGGTCTGAGGCCCTCAAATGCAGTGGCTCTGAAAAATACCAGATGCCATATTACTAATTCAGTACAAACATCTAGAACTTAGAAATAAATCAAAGTAAGTGGAATCAAATTTTCATGCTTGAATTGAATCAGAAATATGAGCCGTTTTGGTTTCTTTGATTATGTGAAATTGCAGAAGGAAGCTTTTGTAGTGCTGTCAGATTCAAGGAACAATCCTGACAAAGCATTATTGCACACTCCCAGGGCTCAACGATAAGGATGGGATTTAACCCTGCGGTAAGTATCCGAACCAGCACCGAAAGGACCAGAACAAAAGCAATCGATGCCGGGAACGATTTTGTATTAGGCGGAATTAGCATGAAAAATATTGCTTCAATCTATTCTCCAATCGCCCAAGAATTTACCATGATAATGTGGACAGGCCACACCTTCCTTTGGAGAATATCAAGTAACAAAATTTGTTTCTGGTCTTTCGGTGCTGCGTCGATACCTACCGCAGGAAATATCCATCATGCCGATTCTTCCGAGATTGTTCCTGAATTCTTGACAGCACTTACAAAAGCTTCCTTCTGCAATTTCACATAATCAAATGAAACCCACAGCGGCTCCAATATTTCTGATCAATTTCATTGAAATTTGATTCCACTTAGCTGTTGATTTTATTTCTAGTTCTAGATGTGTACTGAATACTGATTGGCATACTGGTAATCTCTAATATGCTATCTATTTTTTAGATTAGTCCTCAGACAAAATGTTAGAAATGATCTTTCTAAATCAATATCTTTCTTCTCGATGCCGTTCACTCATTATCACGCAGGGTACTTCTTAGGACTCTTATTCTATATAACCACAGTAGAATCCATTATTTCAGACACTTATATTCCATCTAAAACCTCTTTCAACGGTAAGAAGCCTGTCACAAAAACATAGTCTTTACGAATCCTTCACTGGAGTAGGATACCTTCTACTATTCTCTGTGTAGGTTAAGTTAATGTCTGAGATATGATCAGAGATTTTTCGATTATTTCTTTCAGGCACATCTGATCAAAGCAGCGGATTTCCAGCTGTCCATATGGAAAATTGGGATTTTCAGGGGCGCCTGGCTGCCAAATAGTACATAACACACTATTTGTGTATCTCCCAACACAGTAAAAGCATCAGGCTTCCTATCCCAGCAATTAAACTCATATGATGGCAATATAACCGTTTCCTTTTGCTCCTCCCAAATGCATAATACTCTGCTTCCACATTCACAATAATGATTTCCTGGCTTCTCCTAATGTTAGATCTTGAGAAAATCTGCAGTTTAGCGTATAATCGTAAATTCTGTCCCGTAATGAATTAATATATGTTCGAAAAAACTTCAATCGCAATTTCTTAATACACTCTAGCCAATCGTATGATCTCAGGACGTGTTACCTACTACAGTGACTACTTTTATTTATTGCTCATTTTTGCTTCCAATTTTCAGTTCATTCTGAATATATTCCAAGCTCATCAAACTTTTTTCCTGATCTCAGGAATTAGTTAATCTTTGAGTGTTATGTTGATTGTAATCTACTAAATCAAGAAGCATGTGTATTTCCTTCCGTTGAAGTAACTACCATAATTCAAGTCTCTATTATCAGCAGGAATCTAAAGAAATCACCCAAATCATCTGCCTTGTCCAAAACATTTCTCTCTAGTTGCAAAGGGTTCAAAAAGCTTCTCGCCGTGGTCTGGTGCCCAATGAATATTGATTTCAGAATCAGAATTTAAAACAATTCCTTCAATGCAACTGCTAGATCACCTATAGTAGAAGCCGGTGCTTTTTGAAACAAAACAAATCGCCTTGATTGGCATGCTCGAAAGCAAACATAAACCAGATCAACAGCCTCATCTAATGACATCAGGAATCTTGTTCATTTCGGGATCAGTAATAGTCAAGGCCTTATTCGCTTTCAGCCGCTGGCTCAATGAATAAAGGATCACAGAGGCCACGGGAAGCCATTACATTACCATAGCGGTACAGGAAACTTTTGGTCTTATTTCTCCCTGATATTTCTAGATTCAGCTTACTGCCCACTTTTTCCATCAAGGCTTGTTGGTCATACCCATTGCATGATAGGATAGGCAGCTTTGTCAGTACTCAGACAGATTACATTTTTTGATCTATTGCCACACAGGCTTTGATTACATTCTCAGTACCAAAAACCGGTTGGTTTTTGTAAGCTTCCATTGGGAAGAACTCACTAAGAAGGTTACTTGCTTTAAAGCTGCTGCCTTGAAAGGACAAAAATCAAACCGCCTTTCAGGGCTGTATCAAGCTACTGTAATCTCGCAACATCACCAATGTAGAACTTAAAACCTTAGGACTGTTTAGGGCAACCCGCATATCATGCTGTTCTCATCTTGGAAAAGATTCGAATTTCTTCGATATCAGAATCTAGAAAGCGTTTTAGAACTGCCTTTTGCCAAAGGAGCCAGTTCCTACGTAATTAGAAGTGTTTTATTTTGAACATGTGATAGATATTTAAGTTGTCATCCGAAGTAAATTTTTGATTGATCAAATCAGTGTGTTTTCAGGCTAATTTAGGGCGATTTTTCCATTTTTTGTTTAAAAACACCCCCTGCTCAATTTTGAAAATATCCAGATTGCTACTATTTCAAGGTTTCGCTCCTGATCGTTAAGCCAGGTTGTTTTCAATATGGTCTGAAAACAAATATAGGATATCAGGTGGATTTTGGCCATCGCAAACTAAGGTGGCGTAAACTGCTCAGCTTCTTTTCCTTTTGTGGATGACTCGTGAAGATTAGATGGCGATCAGCACCCATCCCAAATCTGCCTTTTGATTCCTTCTGAGCTGTCGAGAAAAAATAATCTTCAGCTCAAAGTTTTTGTTTGATTTTCTTGAAAAAGGGGCTCTATCTACCCAACGGTTCTTGTATTTAGCAACACGATTGGTGTGAGATTGAAAGTCGAAAGGGTGCTCAGAAATGTGAGTATCTTCTCGCTCCTTGATCTTTGTAAGTGATCAATTCGCATCTTTAGTGGCCCATCTGAGGACTTTAAGGTGACGAGTTGCGTCTAAAATAGTGCCTCCAGAAAGAAAAGTCTGAATATCTCCCCCGGGAGTGTACTTGATCACTTCATATTTCGCATTCTCGTTGAAGCCGTGTGACGAAAGAATGCTCCCTCGTCGGTCCATTTTTTTATAGATCGAGTAGTTGACATTAGCCCTATCGAAGACATAATGCTGCCTTTGGGGGGCTTGAGCTTGTCCGAGAAATCTTTATCATTGGTGCTGGCGGGCGGTCAGCCAGATTCAATTCGGGTACCATGTTGTCAAGGGGAAGAACTTGCATGAGCCTTCAGTCCGCCTTTCTTTTTTCCTGATATAGGATCTCTTTCCCGTACCTTTGAGTATATCGGATAAATAGACTGCATTGGTGGTGGAGTCAACTAGCTTTTACCTGACCGGAGACATTCCCCATTTAATGGCATGCTCAGATAGCCTGTGAAATCTTCAAGCTTTTGTAATGGAGCTAACAACAAATAATAAATGTACCCAAAGGACTTCATTTGGACGCTTTACAGTTGGCATCGGGACAGACGTATGCGGCTGGAAAGCCTATAAAATACCCAGATAGCTTAGCTTATTTCTCCAAAAAAAAGTAAGCATTACAGGAGGCTGTGAGTGAATTAGATTTGGATAACTACCCGTAAACATGAAAACGAGCTGTTTCCAAGTTTACTCATAGTCTATAATATCGATCCGATTTGAAAGTCTCGGCTTGCTTGATCCACCAATCGCGAGGGATAAAGGAAAGTAATTGGCAGATAATCGGCTGTCCGGGATAATTTTGTATGTTGCATCGGCTGGTTGTTGCGTAGTAACTACAACTTCCCAAAAAAAGTGGGATCTACCCAAAATCGGTAGATTCCGCTTTCTGAAATTGTACTATTTCAAGATTCTAAATTGCTCTGGATTTTTACTCGCCGATGACCACTAATAGATTTTTATATATTTTTTCCCAAGAATTATATTGGTCTTAATATCGAAAATTGGATAAACACAAAAATAAGCATTTATCTCTTCATTTTGGAATACTCAAATTTTTGCAAAATTAGTAAGTTGGATAATGGCGTTTAGAGATGCCGGCTTCCAGAACCATCAACCCAATAAACCAGAGTTTATACTCCTCTAAAGATTCCCAGGGAGTATTTTTTGAAGCAAATTGACTTGCGTGTTCCCTGATGCCAAAGCCTCTAATACGACATTACCCAAAGTTTTCAGATTTGTGAAGGTAGTACTAATGCAAAGGGAAGAGGCAATCAAGTTGTCTTTTGTTCCATCACCCTGTATTGTGCCTAAAAAAGTAACCGTATCCTGGAAATTAAAATTATAACCAGTTCCTTCAGTTTGCTGTTCAAGGACTATCTCGTAGGGTAAACGAGCTGAACCAGCTAATAACCAACTTCAATTTCTTATCCAATATTTCTGTGAATATGCAAATTGAACTTAATTTAAAAACATCCAATATTCTTTATTGGGGTTTAATCCGTTCCAATAAACCAAAAAACTGATCTTTAATGACTTTCCATTTTCATGCCTAAAGTCCCATTTTACATTAATTGGGTATTACACTTACTCCTTTGGCTTTGGAAAAGTACTTTAGCAATTAATACCAGATTCAAATCATTGGTCGCATTGAAAATATATTTTTCTTTTGAAACAACCCAACTTATAAAAGCAACCCAAAACTTTTTTCGAAAAGACTTAATCTAATGCAGCAGGATAAAGCTCTCCTTCGCGAAATAAATCACTTCTTGCACTTTGAAGATTGCACTAATCAAAAGTGGCAGAGTAGGTTGGAAAAAAAGACTGGAAAATTTGAACAATTAATCGCTTTCGCAATAAATTTCATCCCGATTTCAAAAAAGCTTTACCTTATATATTCACAAATTGAAAACCTCCTGACTTGAGATACTTGTTTCTACAGACAAAAAGACTAAAGAAACTTTCCTCTAATCCTGAAATCTGTGGATAGGACAAGTTGATGCGAAATCAACTAGTTCCAATGCAGAATTTAGCAATATTAAGGTTTAGCAGGGTCCACCCGCTTGTGAGGGATAGTAACATAAAAAGAGGATGAAAAATTTTCAATTGGGGGGGGGGGGGAAAAAAATTTTTTTTTTTTCTTGAAACGGAGAACTCTGGCGGGATTCCCACCTACAATGGTTATTTGCGGCTCATCTTTGGTAACTATTGCACCAGCTGCAATTAATTGCATTCTGTCCAATATATTACTTGACGGTAAAAATAATTTGCGTTTGCCCACCTATCCAAACCTCTGTCACTAATTAACTTTTACAATTTTATTGGGTTTTGAGAGGGATTAAGTCCATGATCGTGACTCAGATTATATTAGCCATGCTCAGAAATAACTAACATAATCGCCTATAGTACTCATTACCCACTAAAGTCAAAGCTCCACCCCTTTATTTAATTTGAGAATTATTGCCAATAATCAATTTTGCTGTCAGGAAATTCAGTATAGATATTACTGCCTCTACCTATAAGAGACATGGTACCAAAGCTCAAGTTATGAGGATATCGAATAGAGACTCCCTTTGAACAACTAACTTTTACCCGTTTTCCCCAAATTAAACTTCCAAAAAAAACTGTACACTTTTTCAAAAACTGAAAATGTATTAGTACACTGATTGATAAACACTCAAGAATTTGATAATCCAAGGGGTTCTAAATTCCAATATCTTGATAAGCTTACCTTTTCATTTATTCAAATTTTTTCAAAAAAGTTAAATCAGCGTGCGATTCAATAAGAACCATTTATGATTTCCTGGCAGACGTTTCTTGACCTTTTTTTCCAACTTTTTCCAGAACCTTCTTACTGATCTAAATATTGTATTAACGATGACCTGCTTTTGCTGAATCTTTCACTGAATTTTTCAATGCAATTAAGAAGATGGCTCCATTCTCCCAGAAAATTCCCCACCCACATATGTTGGTAAAAAATAGGCAGTCCCACTAAGCCATTGCTTCATAGGTACTCGAGGGAAACCTTCATCGTGAGATGTGAAAATAAAAAGCATTCGCATTCATCGTACATAGCTTTCAATTCATCTTTATCAGAAATTAAGCCATGCAAGATAACATTATCTGAAGACCTAATGCGTTTAATATTGGTTTTGACTTCTTCAAACAAAATCCACCCCCTCCAACTATATTCAGAATAAATTAAAAAATCATTTAAATTTAAGATGCCTTTGCAATTGCAGGCAATTTCATTTAATTCCCTTTTCTCTCTTCCACTTCTACCACAAAAAGGCAGGTTCCATGTCTGAGGGCTTATTGTTTAATTACCGATCCAACTTCAAATCCATCCTAGCTCAATGCTAATCCATGGGTTCTAATTCACATCAACGGTATCACAAAAATGTTTAAAGATCAATTAAGATACATGAAGGTGAAAACCGTCAATATGAACTTAGGAATATTTTAGGATAAATTTTCGATCAATGATAACCTTGATTATAATACTGTCCTCTAATAATTTTTTAAAAGTCCTATCGGGATTTTCTTTAACATAAATAGCCATAAGTCCAATGATTTTTACCTAGGGTTCCAGGATAGAAGATATAAAAGAAAATTCAATTTATAGTCCACCAAAACTTAAAAGGTTTAGGAAGAAAAGACAGTGACTTCTTATTCGGTAAGAGTTCCCAAAATCCCAAAATTATGAGTAAACTAGATTCCAAAAGTTTTGAAAGATTTATTTTATTTGTGGTCATTATATGGTGGTTTTTACTTGGTAAAAAAAATTAACGGTTATGGCTTTTCACTGATACCTGCAAGAAAAGAAATAACCAGTTTGTTGATTTGTTTATTTTGAAAAAAAAAAAGGAGGGAGGGGGGGGGTCATTAAATTCAAAAACACCAAATTTAAGAGCCCATTACCTACGGGACAAGGATTTTTTTTTTTTTTTTTTTTCCCCATTAAATTTTAAAAAAAAAAAACCCCAAAAAAAAGGAATTTAAAAAAAAAAAAAAAAAATTTTTAAATTATTACAATTAAAGGACATATCTCTCTCT
>Ga0163217_1072666_pt1 | contig 12029 bp, 18 predicted proteins | sample SynspAceP_FD_185933 | JGI IMG/M metagenome (GOLD analysis project Ga0163217, IMG submission 185933) | Saline lake microbial communities from Ace Lake in Antarctica - Synechococcus sp. Ace-P (PacBio error correction) | ecosystem: Environmental > Aquatic > Non-marine Saline and Alkaline > Saline ... | reverse complement strand
AGGGTGGTCGATGGGTGATGGCTCCGCTCTTGAAAACGCGGCGAAGGGAAGGGCGGGAGCCTCGGGGCCGGCTCGAATCCACCCCTCCGTTTTCAGAACCTGCTGGCCTTTACAGCCGGACAAGCTTCTGGCTCGGGGAAGGGCGCCAACTGCACGCTAGCGTCAGCCGGGCCTGTTGATCCAACACGGCCGCCAATGAAACGTAACGCGTTGGCTGCTGCGGTCTTGGATGCTCTCGGGCTGCTGCTGGCGATGGTGCCGCTTCCGTGCCCGCCCCTACGGCCGCCGAGGGCGCCCGCGCCGAGATCCGGGGGGTCCTGGATGGACCACCAACGACATGACCACCATGCGTGATCGCACCAATTTAGTTGCGGAGCGGCGATGGATCAGTTGAAGGAGATTGCACTTCAACACTGTTTAAGGCCGGCTGGTCTGAATTCCGCTACGCCATCCATGACCAAGCCGAGGGTTCACAGGCACCGCCAAGATCCAGTCGTTTTCCTTAAAGCTTGGAAGGCCAAGAAACATGATCGCCGATGTGACAGCTGACGGCCATGCCAAAGGCATGCTCGAGTGAGTTCCCTGAGTTCGAATTCGGCTTCATGGCGCCGCCATTTCTCGATTGGGCCCTCAAACACCCCCACCTGGCTACTTGAGCGGCGAGACGGGAAGGGGCCCGCCGCCGGCACCTCAATCAGCGCGGCAGGGAAGTGGTTGGCTGAATTCCATTCAGGCCGAGTGCGGTCAGCAGTGCATCTCACTCACCGCTCCCGCCGGTGGCTGGAAGTGGTGCTCAAGTCGACACTGCGGCTATCATAGCCTCGGCATAGATGGCATCCAGTACGATGACCACATGAGCCTTGCCCAAGGATTTGGCTACACAGTTACACCAAAGCGCTTTACACCCAGGGGGAAACCAGCGCGCGGTGCCGAGCAACCCGATGGTCAGGCCTGGATCAAGTGGCGCGTTGACAAGATTTCAGCCTTCATGGTCCATCTGCACAAAGCGTGTGTACAACACCTCCAGCAGTCCCGACTATATATCAGCGTCTTCCGTTTTCTTCCCCAACTATACTTGACTTCGCCTATCAGATAGCCCTGTGCCTAGTATGTGTGCACGCGCTACGTCTATTTCCATTCCTCATCTGTGCTCATCTGCTCCCATCCGCACGCGTTCTCCTCGTGCAGCTCTGTCTCAGTTACTATAGTCCAGGTGGTGTGCCATACGTGTCACTCCGAAACTCGCGGAAACCAGAAGAAGATTCCCACCGCGATCGGAGTGAGACGGGGACTTAGTCGCACCAAGCCAGCACAAATGAGCTGATTTAGGCTCAGGTGTCAGACCCGTCCAGCAGAAAGGCATGGGCTGTGGCGTTCTTCTATTTCGAGATCGCTCTGGATATGGCCACCGCCGAACGGGACAGATCTGTGCGCCGCGCAGGTTCCTTTCCCTTTCCCCAGCCCCGCACGCGTTTGCCGCCGCTGTGGACGTCCACCCCAAACCCACGCCCAAAAAACGTAGATCCCTTGTCCAGGATGGTGGGGCACGCGGTGATAGGTGAGTTTCCAGCACCGAAAACGGAGTACCCCTTTGGTGCCCTGATCTCGAGCTGGCTGATGTTCATTGAGGCGAATGGCGCCTGCTCCAGGCCGGTGAAAATCGCCGTCGCCTAAGGGATTCCGAGCTTCCTTGATCAGATGCTCACCACCTGGGCCCAGAAGTGGAGTAGGCCAGCGCCTGGCGTTAAGACATCAGATCTGAGTTGTTGCTCAGAGTTGGGCTGCCGCCGGCAGGCGTGCTGGTGGTAGCTCCATTCTGCAGGTGCTGTGGACTACTCTCTTATGACATCTATAGCTACCACGGTCAGCTCCTCTTGACCCGAGTGCTGAGCTACGCGTAGGCGCTGCGTGAGCCCGTTGAGGCGTTCTGGGGAGGTGTCATCGCCCAGACATTGCAGGGATGGCACCGTAACACCGCGACAGGGTGAGGCAGGGCCACCATCCAAGGCATCGCGCAGCCAACTTGCCAACCACGATCTCCAGGCCCACCGGCAGAGATGCACCTCACACTGCTGTCTGAACAGCAAGTGTGTGCAGTCTCTTTGTGTGACGGACATCGACTCTATGGTACAGCGTATGGCATTTTCGTCTCATGCGACTTCCCTAGTGTCGCGGTCGAGATTAGCTGCGCTCGCCCGTATCCTCGACTCCATGATGGCTGTGTGCATGGTGTTAAGCTCTCTCATCCGAGCTCCTCATCTACCCTATATCCGCTCCGTCTGTCTTCCCAGCCGAACCCACCGCTCGGTTACTGAATGCTCGCTGACTCCCAAGGGTGACTGTCATCATTCGCTCTGCGCGTCGATTCTGACGGCCAAATGACGCGATTCAGCTCAGTTTGCTGCGAAAGCGCGGACACGTTGATCGCCCATCAGAGCGGCGCAGTCACCAGCAGGGCCAAGGCAGGCAGGAGTGTGCGTGTGATATCGACACGGGCCGGTGCTAGCATTGAGGCATCACCGCGCAGGATCGCGATTGAAGTGGCGCAAGGGGTTTGAAGTCAGAGAGAGCTCACACTGGTCATTAACGTGAGGCGTATGTGCTCTATCTACCACCCTGTGTGCCTCCTTGCTGAATCATCGACTCAAGGGTGTCATCCGAGACTCACACTCTTCGCTCTGGTGCTTCAGCTGTGCTTGCTCAGACTTATATAGTGTTGCCTTCTCGACCTGTCTCCTCTCTAGCAGCGGATCGCCTGAGTGCCCCCGTGATTTCTCGCCAGAGTGTATACTCGCCTTCTCTCTATCACGTATTCTACACACCGCCACCGCAAGTCCACAGCGCCATCTCGGTCGTGACATCGTGCGTCCACGATAATGGCTCTATCTGCATAGCTCGAGATCTTGATGGCAACATACCATTCTCTTGTGCCCGCTGGTAGCTCGTTCATATCAACGGTGGTGATATTCTCCCAACATCTCGTGGTCTCGCGCCAACCAGCGTCACCGCCGACACCAGCCGTGTCAAGGTGAGCACGATGCCGATTCACCCCGCAAAAGAACCCAACTGCTGGTAAGGCGGGGTTGTTAGGAGAGAAGCTCACCTCTGGGTAACTGCACCGGCGCGCTGGGCGCGAATGCCCGGCTCCGGCGGAAAAGCGCGCAGGATCTGTTACTGATGTAACCCGTTGGCCAAATGCGGCGCTGTTTGGGGCCGTCGACGCCATCCGCATGAACAACCCTGCCCTTCGGCCGTGTCGCCAACGCAGGCGCCTGCTGAAGTTCGGTGGTGATCACCAGGCCGGCGGTGAGCTCGCCGCGCTCCGCCTGCTGGCCAGCTCCGCTCACTGAGGGTATAGGAGGAAGCCAGAAAAGATGCGGTTGCGGTGAGGCCACACCAGCTCCCGGCTGGCCGCAACCTGCGCGTGAATTCAACCACCCCAGTTTGAGGTTGTGCACTGCGGGGTTGAGGGCCAATAAGCCGTTAGATCCAGGCAGGCTGCCAAGGCTGCCCTCTTCAGATACCAATTTCGCATCTATGATAGCAGCTCTGGGCTGACTGGCCAGACACATAGTTATCTCTCGAATATTGTATTATATACTATGTAGTGTCTATGTCTGACCATCGAGCGGATTCGCAATACGTAACGGGCCACGGCGCGGCAGCTGAACTACGCATTGATGGATGCAAGCGGTAGACACAACGAGGGATCTGCTGTCGAAGTCTGTAACTTCGTCTGGCCGCCGCATATCCACAAGTGTGGCTGACGATCTCATCGCCCATCGCAGTCAGTCTCGTACTTAGTGCGACAGCTACTAGAGTCTCTCAGCAATCTCGTTCATGGCGCGCTATCGGCTGGTTCAGCACATCCGAGCCAGACACCGGCCCAGCCCGTTCCCTGACAAGGGCAATCACGTGTCACGATGAAATATCCGCGCTGGGATCAAGGCGACACAAGCGACAGCGGCGGCGGAATATTGCTGAGCGCGATAAATGAAGCCCGAGAGCAGCGAGGGCGAGAGAAAAACCCAGCAGCGACACCCCCTGCACCGCCGAATTCGTGGTTAGCGCTGCGCACCCCCTAGTAACACCCGAAAAGCACCGTCCGCCGCCAGATACAGACGTGGTGCCCATCAGCAGCGGTGTTTGGGTCGCCCGCGAAGCTGAGTTGGAAGGATCAGACCGCCCAGCCCCATCACCACCACAGCACCATCACCCACCAGCAGGTAGGCAGGGTTACGCAGCAGGCTCCGATGGGGATCCCCGAGGCAAACTGCAAAATTGGCCCTTTGCCTTTCTCTTCACCATTGGCGATAGCGGCCAGCAGAGAGGGGAAAGATCAGAGACACCACGGCATAAACCCGCCGGCCGATGTAAGGACTCCTTCGCCGGGGTGAACCACAGCCCGCCGTCAGCGCCGCACGCGGCGGTTGTGGGGAGCAGCTCCTTCTCTGAGCAGAAAGAAGGCCGGATGCCCTGGATTGCTGTTGCGGATCACCCGGGCGTTGTTTTGGCGGTCCGGTGCCATTCCCACCAGGCACCTGCACCTTCCACCGCCTGACCGCCTTGATGCGGCGGCTGAATTTCGGCGGGATGATCACTCCTTGGCCAGGCCCGATCATCGCAGCGGGCCACCGGTCGCCGCTGCCCAGCCAGGGAGCGGCTTGAACTGGTCTGGGTGGCGAAGAGGGCGCGATCGGTGTAGGCGCGCTGAGCGGACTGCGATCGAAGTCTTGAACCACGATCGGGTCACCCTGGTTTCGAGGCGAATGGCGAAACCGAAATGAGCAGGGTGGCAGCGGGCAGCAGAACACGCCAGCCCAGGTGAGCCGGTCGCGGCGGAACTGCAGCAGCTCCTTGCGGCACTGGCCAGGATTGCCTTCACGCTTGCTCCTTTCTCTGGCGCCTGCGGGGCCCGCTGCACCGTGCCGATGAGCATCCTCAAGCGACTGGGCACCGGGCGCAGCTCCTTCCAGGCTGAGGTTGCGCCTGGGTCCAGCAAGCGGCCGCAGCGTCTCGATCTTCCCGTTCGGGAATCATCCAGCACCAGATGCAGCCGATCCCGCGGAACGGCTCACCCGCCGACGACTGCCAAGTGGCGGCGCAGCAGCAGCAGGGTGGCGCGCTGGAGCTGATCGGCGGCAAACAACCAGCTCCAGGCACCTGACCCGGCTGGGCAGCCTTGATCGGCTTCGGGGCTGCCTTCGATCAGCATTTCGCCGGCCACCATGAGCAGAGCGGTTGCACTGCTCCGTTCCTCCAGGTAGTGGGTGGTCACCAAATGCAGGCCGCGGCGGGCGAAGTCGTTGATCAGGCTCCAGAAAACTTGGCGCCCGCGCCAGGGGATCCCCCCGGAGTGGGGCTCATCGAGAAAGAGCACCTCCGGATTCGTGCAGGCACTCCGCACGAAGGGCCACCCGCTGCTCCAACCGCCGGCAGCGCGCGGTGAGCATCTGCTCCTGGCCTGGAGGCCGCACTGGCATCACCAGTCGAGCGCGGTTGGCGCAGGGGGGCGGGAATGCCATAGACCCGGCGTAGACTCAGGTTCTCGCGGGTCGAGAGTCGTCGTAGAGGGTGAAATTTCTGGCTTCATGTAGCCGATCCGGGCCGCAGCAGACCGGCCCCGCAGCTGCTCCGACTCCCCCGCCAGCACGATCTGCCGGAGCTGGGCCAGCAGACCGCAGAAGCATTCTTGATTTCGTGGTGGTCTTGCCCCGCACCTTGGCCCAGCAGACCGTAAGATCTCGACGCGTAGCGAATCTCCGCTCAGCGCCGCGACGGCCTACGAAGTTCCGAAACGGCGGCTCAGGTTGCGGGCGTCCAATGGGCGCAGATCGGACGGGTGGCGGCGCACGCCTGGGGGCTGGGGGAAGGGCAGCAGCGGCAGCTCCCGGCCCCCTGGCGGGCGCTGGGGATCACCGACCACATTCTCAAGTTTGTTCGGGCTGCTGCGCGCAGTCCTCAGCGGGGGGAAACCCTCCTGGGCCGAAACAGCTCTGCACCTGCTTCGGCCCGCGCCGCTCGTTCAACCAGCAGATCGAGCCGATCGCCAAAGGTCTGCACGTCAACGATTCGCCGCCAACCGCGCAGAGCAGCGGTTCAGGCCGCCACGCGGCGCAGCCCCCCGCAGCTCAGCCGGCTAGGCCCGAGCTCCCGTTTCAGCTCGAGGCCGGGCTGCCCAGGCTTCGGGCGCCCCTGCTCACAAGGGGCGAATGCACCGGGGGTGCAGCCTCGGCCTCCACCAAGATCAGGGGTGGCCACACCGTATCGTGACCCCGCTCTCCGCCAGGGTGGTGAGGCACGTCCAAAGTCCGGCGCAGACACCGGACTCCACTCCAGTGGGTTCATAATCGAGCAGCAAAGGCTGCGGTCTTGTCGATCAGGGCGCAGCAGAGGGCCAGCTTCTGCTTCATCGCCACCGGAGAGCTGGCTGGCCAGGACGATCGGCGAAGAGCTCCAGACCCAGGCGGTCTGAGCAGGGAAGCCGCGCCGCTCCCGCCAGAGCTCGCGTGGCACCAGCCGCAGCCGCCACATGCGCGGTTCTCCTCAACATGAGGCGGTGGGGTACTGGGAAGAACTGCTGGGTTCAGGTAGCCAATCCGCCACGGCCTCGTGGGTGCGCCGGGCCCAGCCACCGCACCTGGCCATCACTGGCTCGATCACCCACGAGGATGTGAAAAAACGTGCTGGTTTTTGCCGGCGCCATCGGGACCGATCCAAGCCCGAAGATTTCCCCGGCCCGCACGCCTGAAATTCAAGACGGCCACAAGCCGGGCGGCTTGCCGTAGCGCCTTGTGCAGCGCCCACCACGCTTCACCCACCACAGAGGTGGCGGACGGCGGAGATAAGGGGGTGAGGATTTCGGCATCGGCGGGCATGCCCGGTTTTGGGCGTTACCGCGCCGGCGTTGTCGTCGCCAGCTTGAGACCGAACCACCTGGCGCACCCGGTCGCGCTGGAAATAGATGGTCTCGGAGTGAGAGGCTCTGGGGCATCAACCTCCACCAGCTCGGGCTGCCAGCGGTTGGGCTGGGATCGAATCCAGAAGATCCGGCGCCCAGTTGCCCCAGGCGGCACCCGGCCGAATCCCCCTGGGAATGAAGCCGCGCAAGTAAACACCGGTGGCGGCTATCGGCAGGGTAGAGCAGGATGCGGCCGCTGGCCACCACCGCACCAAGGCTCGGACGCTTGCCGGAGAGCATCACCACGGCGGCCAGGGGCGAGCGGCATGCTCAAAGAAGCGGCTTCCGCTTTCACCTGCCTGCTCCGCGCCTGGGCACTGCGCACATCACTCTCTGCGGCCAGCACCCGCGAGAGAGGGCGCGCTGTGCGGCACTGGTCACCCAGGGCCTGCAGCTGGGCCGCTGCGGATGGAGGGATTGAGACCGGTGGGAGGCGGCCAGCGCCAGTGGCGCCGCGGGCCGCCTCCCACCTGGCGCTGCTGGGCGTCACCACGCTTCGGCGGTTCGAGGGCGGGGCGGTCTTTGATCCAGCGACTGGCGGCGAAGCGGCACCCTGCCCGCACCAACGAGTCCGTGCGCCCCAGGGGTTTGACCTTGGCAGCCGTTGCTGGGCTGCGGCCTGGGCCAGCTGGGCTTCGGCGCTGGCCAGGTAGGCCTTGCCTGCACCACCGGCCCAGGGTTGTCCTGCTCGGCCTGGGCCACGGTCAGCGGGATTCGCGATCTGGCGGGTCGGACCCACATGCGATCTGAGAGCGGATTCTGGCTCAAACTGCTGGGCGGGGAGGAAAGCCAGGCCGCGCCTTGGCGCCGCGCAGGCGGGCGCGCACCTCCTCGTCATCGAGGCGAACCAGCAGCTGCCCGGCTTGGACGCCGCTCCCCTCCGCGAACCGTGACCTCAGCACACGGGCCGCCGATCCTGGCCCGAAGATCCGTTTCGTAGGCCCTCGATGCGATCCACTCAGCTTCAAAGGGGCCGCCCGCTGGATCGCCCCAGCCAACAGCCAGCCGCCAGTCCAGCCACCCGCCCCTGCGAGGATCACCCACCACCAATCAGCAGGCTCAGCCGCAGCCCTTGGACGACACGGAGCGCGAGACGTCCACAGGGCAGGGCGCGCTGAATCGGCAGCGGGTTTCAGATCGCGTTGCGCAGGTTGGTGCCGTAGAGGACAATCTTCGCGCAAGCTAAGCCCCGCCAACTGCGCGAGGACGGCTGCTCACGCCGCTTCTGCTCCATCGAGATCGGGAAGCGGCATGCAACGACCCCAACGGCCAGCGCCCGGCTGAGGCGGTGCTCACGAAATGGGAGCGAATTCAACCCGCGGCCACTTTGATCGGCAATGGTGCCAGCTGAACCCGTCTCCAGACCTCCAGCCCCGAGGAGAAGCAGGGCCGACGAGAACCACTCATGCGGTGGAGCTCCTGCGGTCGCAAGTTCTCGGGTTTTCCTGCTGTTCAAGAACTCCCCAGGGCGTCTGTTTCAAGGCAGAGCGCCCCCCGAACTCGGACGGATTGTTGGCCCCAGGGCCAAGCGGCACCCGGTATTCAGGCGCTCCACGGCCACCTGGTAATTTGGCATGCGGGCGAAAAGTGGCTGGCTCCAGACGAGGCGCCACCCACAGCACCCCGTCCCGATTGTCGGTTGGGGCCATATCAGCAGGGTCGATGTTGTCGGGGTTTTGACGATCCGCCGTACTGCACGACCACCTTCGGGATGGCCCACCCAGCCCGGCGGATAGGCGGCAGATTGCGGCTTGGCCTCCCGGCGCCGCAGGGTCTTGCCCCCGGCTGCCGATTCGCCCAGAATCGGCTCGTAGCCACCACCAGATGGGTGGCATCGAGATCCTCCAAGGCTTTAAGTCTCCACCCATTGGCGCGAATCACCCCGCTCGGATTTCGCTGGGCTTCTCGGCTGGCCCTCGTTTCGCCCACGCAGACGAATCAAGAGAAATTCAGGCCCCGGCTGGCCTGGGCATTGCGGCCCGCAGGTTGATCTGCTCGTCGCTTTCGCAGTTGGAATTTGCGGGTTCGGCTGTGGCCACGATCGCCGGTAAGGACACGCCGAGCTCCAGGAGCATTTCAGCTGAAAATTTCAGGCGGTGTAGGCCCCGCCGCCTGTCCCAGCTGAACGTTCTGGCTGAGAGGCTTCACCCACTGCCGGGAGAGCGCCTGCTGAGCGCCGTCGATTCGCGGGAACGGGTGCCAGCCACCACAGTCCCGGTCCGCCGGGGGATGTGTTGCCACCAGAGTCGCGAAACGCTGGCGTAGGCCCGGGCCTGCGCGCAGGTCATGTGATCTTCCAGTTGCCGGCGATCAACCCGCTTAGGCAACGGAACCCCTTGACCAGTGGAAGCAGATGGGCCAAGCTTAGGTGAGGCAGGAACCTCCAGGTGTGGCGCCCGTAACGTCACCCTCTGTCGGCCCGGGGTGAGCTGGCGCCCCGGCGACGGCTCCACGTCCCATTTGACCCTGGACCTCCCCTGTGCACCCCGAAACTCGCCTCGCCGCCATGTAGGCCACGAGCCCTTGCCATTGAGGAATTATCAGGCGCGATGGGTTCAGCCGCCAGTAGCGAGGGCACTGAAAACAGCGCTGATAAGGTCTGCCGATTGACTCGCCACCCTCCCCGGCGCGGCTTCCGTGGGATCTGTTGCCGACTGCTGAAGCCCCATCGCCGCCGGCTCATGGCCGGAGGGTTTGGCCATGCTGGTGTTTGTGGCCGGCTGGCCCCTGCTGGCCTGGCTGGCCGGCTGCAGCTGATCCCGGCGATCGTTGCCGGCGATTTCCCCCACCTGCTGCGGCGTGACCCTAGCAGGCGCCTGGCGGCTGTTTCTGCTGCAGAGAACTGGCCCAGTTCGGCCAGACACCCTGCGGCCTCCCCGCCCTGCATGGTTCAGCCAGCCCTGCGCAAGCCTTTTCGCCCGCCTGCCAGAAGTGGAATTCGGCCGCGCTCGAGAAGCTCTCGGCCGGCGATCTCACCTTATCGCCTCACGAGGACGCCGACCGGTCGGTGCAAGTGATCTACAAACCATCCCAAGACAGCACCCCGGCTGCTGCAGCTGAGTGTGGTCTTCGGCAATGGTCTTCCTGGATTGAAGCTGTCGATGGCCGACCCTTGCTGCTGGGCCCCGGCTGCGTGGCGGTACTTGGTGAGCTGCCTTCGGGCCCGGTGATGCACGCTGCGAACGCACAGGAAACAGGTGAGTGAAACTGGCGGGCTGCTGGGCGAAGCGAATCAGCGCGTCTGCCGCTGTTGTTTGCGCGCCTAACCGCGCGAACCCTGGTTGCTGGCAACGCTATCGACAGGAGATCACCTGCACCGCCGTGCCCGCTACCACCCCAAGCTTCTGGCCCTGCAACACCCCGTGGGGGCTTCATCGAAGCGCCGGCATCCTCTCGGCTTGCTGCTGATCGGCGACCTCGCGCGATCACAGGCCGGAGGCCTCGACCAGCAGGAGGTCCAGCAGTTATGTGGCGCCGCTTGCTTGATGCTGATCGATCGGAATCCCCAACCTCACCACCAACTTACAACGAGTTTCGCACGTCAGGCCTCGCTGCAGGCGCCTACGGCGATTGAAGCGGAGGCCGTGGAAACTCCCCGATCGATCGATTGCGCAGCCGCTGGGCTCGTGCGTGGGGGGAGGGGCTGGGCGCCTGGGAGGGCTCTGGTTCGGCCTACGACCCGACCAAACCGGTGTTGCGCAACTCCAGCTCACAAGCGGCCCCTGGCCAGTCGTCGCACTTGTGGGCCGTCGGGAGCCGGCCAAGAGACACCCTCTATTTTCCCTGTTGCTGCGCATTCAACACCCGCCCAGCGCAGGTCGGGTGCTGCTCGACGGCCCGGACCTGGCCGCCTGCGCGCCGCCGATCTGCGCCGTGCCATCGCCCTGGTGCCCCAGCAGCAGCTCCGTGTTCTCCGGAACGGTGGCGAGGCATACCGCTCGGACGGCTCAGCCACGCACGCGAGCAGGTGCGCCCAGGCAGCACGGCTGGGCCAAATGCCGCTGACTTCATCGAAGCCCTGCCGGGTTGGCTACGCGCCCGGAGTCGAAGAGCGGCGGCAGCAATTTCCCGGCGGTCCCAACTGCTGGCTGGCGATTGCCCGGGCGTGCTCGGCGCAACCCCGGCCCGTTGCTGCTGCCTCGATGAGGCCACCAGCGCCCTCCGATTTGCTGAATTCCGAGCAGGCGGTGCAACAGGGGCCTGGAGGCCAAGCGATGGCTGGTCCGGCACCGTGCTGGCTGAATTGCCAATCGCACTCGCCACCGTTGCAGGGGAGCCGACCTCAGAATCTGGTTGCTCGAGCAGGTGCATCGATTGAGCAGGGCAGGCCACACCAGTTGATGCCCGCGACCGGCCGCTTACCGTTTACACTCTGCAATCGGACAGCTGATCGGGTCGCGGGCCGGAGGCCAGGCGGCCGTAACGTTCACTCACCTCGCTTGCTACTTGCCTTGACCAATCCTGCTTCCTCCCGCCGGTGCTCACCTTTCGAGGGCAAGCGCATACGACCTTCAACACCACTTCCAGACGATGTCGAAGGAACTGGTGCGTGGCATGCAGGTGCGCGGTGCCCAGTTGCGTTTCCACGAAGACACCCTTCAAGGTGCTGGCTTGGCGGCAGTCGATGGCGTTCCAGCTCAACGAACGCCTTAAGGGCATCACGCCGCTTCCCGAAGGCGGCTGAATGGCGAGCTGAAGGCTTATTCCAGCACCCTTTCTGAAGCAACCGGCTTGGGGATTCAAGCCAGACGGGCTCAATGGGCCCGGTTGAGCTCTTCGAAGACGAAGGTCTGACGGCTGGCCGGCCGGCTTTTCACCATTCGGCTCCGCTGAAGGCCTCGGTGGCGATCACCCGTTCGCTCAGCACCCAGGGGCCCTGGGCCGCCGAGTGGCACGAAGGTGTCGGTGAAGTGCCCTCTTGCCACCTTGGCCAGCGCCGCTGGCGGGGGTCCGTGTTTGTAGAGGCTGCTTGTAGAAATGTGCTTGAGGTTAGCCGGCACCAGTGTCAGGTGGTGCTGCCCGGGATAGATCAGTCACCACCGTTGCCGTGAGACTGTGGCGGCAAGGC
>Ga0163217_1057663_pt1 | contig 12030 bp, 10 predicted proteins | sample SynspAceP_FD_185933 | JGI IMG/M metagenome (GOLD analysis project Ga0163217, IMG submission 185933) | Saline lake microbial communities from Ace Lake in Antarctica - Synechococcus sp. Ace-P (PacBio error correction) | ecosystem: Environmental > Aquatic > Non-marine Saline and Alkaline > Saline ... | reverse complement strand
AACTAATTCTTTGTAACTTCTACCTTAGCAGTAAGAAATAAAAAAGATGGCATCACCTATCAATAAATCCTTGATTAAATAAGCCTCAACAATGCAAACCCGTTCCATTACGGGCATATATTACATTCGCACAATTTACTTAAATCTGGTTCTTTCTCCAAAATCAATTTCATAACCTAATTTACATTACTAGCCGCAAACACCCGACCCCTGGGAAAAATTCTAAAATTTCCTTGCAATGTTCTCTGATATTCAACTCATCCTCTCAACTATACTATCGATTCATACCTTTATTTTTCTATATTAATAGTAAAAAATTTTGTTCCCTTACTAATTTCACTCTCTATATCAATTAGCTCCACATCCATCAATTCTTAAATAGTCATTAACAATTGAGGTTCCTAATCTGTACCACTTATAATCACTAACATTACCAGCTCGTTAAAATGGCTCAAAACATGACTAATATCTTCTTTATGGTATTCAATACCAAAATCTTGCACAGTATGTCAAAATCCCTTTTATTACTTTAGGTGAACCAACGGAGCAGGCTTGGATGCGAATATTTGAAGCATTGGAAATGAGGTTTTGAAAAGCATTTTCGAAAAGTTCAGGGTCTATAGATACATCGACACGGGGGGCCACTACTGGTTAACACCAATTTCTCTACCATCATTTTGAATCTCATTGTATTTGTTAAAAAGACTGACCATCGACTGAATATCAATCATTTGAAAATTTGGTTTTATCTTCCCAATTTTTTTATTTCCCTAGGATTAAAACATTATCATTAAGTCGCGTTTCATTCTTTTAACCTTCAGAGATAATTCTTGGATACACTCGTCAAACTTATTTAAACTCCGGACCGCTCATCAATTTTGCATTCCCCAGCAATCCAATCATTTATTGAATCACTGTGAGCGGTGTTCTAAACTGGTGGGAAGGCTGTAGATTAACAAACTGTGATTTCAATTGGCTTAATTCCTTTTCCTTTTTATAGGCAAGTTCTATGTATTCCTTTGCCTCTCAAGGTCCTTGTTCGAGCATTACTTTCGCTCTAACTCTTCATTCATATTTTTAGAACCGGCTCGCTTTGCTTCTTCTCAGTTATGTCATAGATAAGCATAGCATATTACTCTATCCTCTTGGTTCCTTACTCAAGGATATATTTTAAAGCACAACCATTATCTTTGCTTTTCCAATTCTAACATAGGATTCTTTTTCACGATTCATTACATTTTGAATAGGACTCCAATAGTACCAGAGGGTTTCCTTATGGAAAAATGAATGAATGGTTAGCTTTTCATCTTTCAAGAAGATGTAAATTGGTTTTTGCTAGATTATTAGCATACGTAACATTAATTCTTATCTATTTTTAGTAATTTGAATCGGATAGTTTCTACTGCTAAAGGACCCTTAAAATTTTTTCCTCACTTTTTATTAATTCTTTTGCCTTATTTAGTTTCAGTAATATCTTAAGAAGCTACAGTTACCTTATTAACCGATTTCCTCATTGGTTTCATAAATTTTACAAATTTGAACAGGCATCCGCTCTTCCATCTCGTCTGAGGATAGTTCGGCAATCAAATGAGAAATTTTCATGGGTTCTTAACGCTTTTAGTATTGTTTCTTTTACCCTCTGCTGCCGGAAGCATTGAAAAAAGCCAATATATCCATCTATCGTAGTATCAAATTTGGTTGAATCATGAATCCCCGTATATTGAGGGAAAAATGTATCTGACCAGGATACCTTTTTGTGGCGATATCCATAATGCCAATCCAATCTTTGCCAATCGTTGAGTTTCATTGAGGAGTTGCATTTTCGCTCTTTAGTAATTGTTCCTCGCTTTTTATTTCTGAAATATCTCTTTAATACTTTCTATACCAATGGATTGTTCTCCTTATCAAAATAGAGGCTTGCTGTTTGTAATAGAGACGAGTTTCAACTCTCCACTCTTAGTGACAATTGTTGTTCTGCGCCTCTTATATATTCTTAACTTTTTTAAGTTTTAGAAATTAGGCTTTTCTTCTCTTCTGGGCATACAAAATATCTACGTCCTTGACCAATTAACTCCTCCGCTGTGTAGCCAAAAAGGTCTATCGAAGATGGACTCCATCACTTCTATTCTCCGTGGTGAAAAATTTGTCCGCAGCAAAAACAATCTGCCATGGAATTAAATATCCCTCGGGAAATTGAATCTCGCTTTTAAAAAAGTTCTTCTTGTATTTGCTGTTTCTCTTTTTCAACAAATAACCTTCTATCGCCAAATTCATAATTGTAGAGAGGGCTATTGGGGTCAAAAGGCTATTATGTATTTGTGCACACCGTTTTGTTGAATGCTTCTTGAGCACATCATGGTCGGTATATCCGGTCAACAATATAGTGGGAATTTTGGATTCTCTCTTAAGATACCTAAAATTCCAGTCCTGAAAAACCTTCGGGCATTTTCGCTGATCCGAAATAACTAAATTCAAAATCCCTTTGATCAAAATAAACAACCAAACGCTTTTCGGCTGAAGTAGAGGTAAACTATATTGTACTTTCTTCCTTATACAAACCCATTAAAAACTCGAAGGATTACTCTCGTTCGGTCATCTTACATACAATATATTATACTTTGTCAATTATCCATATTCACTTTAATCAATGAATTGCCTTGTTCTTTAAATCTTAATTGATTCAGATTGGAATACCTATTGATTTCTTTACTTAATCCTAAAACGTTTTCGTCATTTATTTTAGAAACTTTCACCACGCATCTTTTCCAATTTATCTTACTATTGAAGAGCACCTTATTATTTTATAAGGTAAATAAACACTAAAAAAACGGTACCCACATCCACTTCACTTTGAGTAGGTTATGGTTCGTTGTGATTTTCTACGATACCAAAACTGTGGACAACCTAACCCGGTGCCTTCTCCTACTTTTTTAAGTTGTTAAAAAGGGGTTCAAAAATCCGATCGCCCATTCTTTAGTTATTCCGCAACCATTATCAAGAAACTCATTAATCTTCCCACTCCATTTTCTTTTAATTAAAAGTAAGCGATCTGATTTACGCCTTACTCTTAATAGATTGTCGGCGTTCAGTTGATTAAATTCATTAAAGAGTTGATTCAATCTGACCAAGGACCGTCGAAAATTTCTATGGTCTTCTTGTAAATCCCAAAATGAATTTAAAATTTTCTTTTTTAGAGACTCTTTGGAAATAATTTCTTATTATTACTCATATTTCTTCATGATATTTACCTTGTATTTGATTTCACTATTTCCCCTTGAAAATCGCTTTAAGCCATTAATAATTTCTGGTCGGGCAGCTCCTGTCTGATAATCATTGACTGTAATCATTATATTATCTTAATATAATTGATAGTCTATCTCTGCTTAAAACCTCTATTTTTTTCAAGGCATTAGAGAAAATGTTCTTCAAGATCAATCTCATCATTACATATCCAATAGCCGTCCATTAGGTCAATAAGATCTAAACTCATTCCTGCAGCGCCTGCATTTTACCAAGAATTTATAGGATTGTTGATTCATTGAGCAATCCCAGCTGATTAAAATACCTACGCAGCCATCTTTTCAGGACCTGGATTAAACCTTTTCTGAGTTTCATTTATTTTGTCAGATGCTTCTTGGCAATTGCTCACTCTGTTTCCTAAAACTGTTTAATTGCGTTCCAACTCTTGCAATTACCTCATCCATTGTGAAATTGGTTTTTCAACTGTAGTCCACGTGCACCAACCTTCAAAGGCTTTTTACTTTATCTAGGAACCTCTGATTAAGCACGATGAAAAAATAACTGGAATTTTAAGCTAATTTTTCGTCTTTTTTAAACTCTCTACAACGTCTCATAAGCCATCCATTTTGGCATTGAGATCCAAACAAATATTCCAACTTAGGCATCTTTTGCTTTATGCTTCTAGTTCTTTACCCCATTCATAGCCAAACGGGATTAACGTTAACCTTCAGGTTTTTAAATACTGCCAGACGTTTTAAATTCTCTGGATTCGTCATCAAACTAGTAATATGTCTTCTTTATCGGTTGTTATTTTATCATTGGGCGTAAGTAATTAAATAATTCCTCCACCCTTCTAAAATCAAAGAGTTAGACGATTTTTAATTTCAACTCTGAAACTTCTACATTGTGAAGCAAACTATCTCATCAGAAATAATTTCCAACGCTTCTAAGTCACCTCTATGATTTTCCTTTTTAATTCTGAGTGCTTCCATTCTTTTGGCAGATCAGAATCATGACAGGGACTGCTTCCCTATTGGAGCCTTGACCTGGTTTCAACCATTTGCTTGTATTCATATTTCACAACCTGTTTCACTTATTTTCTGAAAGAAGTTCCGAAAAGTTTGAAATGGTTCGTACAAAGTCGTCGCCCCATCAATAATAATAGTCTCTTTCCTCATCAAATGCACTGGCACTTATCCTATAATTCTGAAGGACTTTCCTTTCGGGAAGTTTTCTAAATTTCTTTGTCGCCTTCAATGCCATCCATTAATGGCATTACCTATCCATAGCACTATTATCGGGCAACCATTTTGTAAATAGCTCCAAACCTTCCTTTCCATTGACTGCTGATTTAACCTCAAACCCAATGGAACCAAGCAATAAATCTAAAACTTCTCATATTTTCTGCAATGTCATCGATTACTAAGACCTTTATTGTTGGTTGAACCGTTTTTTTAATGTGAACGACCTCTTTTAAATGTTTCATTTTTTACAATAAACAACTCTCACCAATTAAATAAGGAAATGTAAACGTAAATGTAAGCCCATGCCATGTGTTACTTTTCACCGTCAAATTCCTTTCATAATCGATGCTAATTTCGTTGCTAATGAGAAGGCCAAGACCGGTCCACCCTTTTAGCATTCCTTGTCTGGCTTGAGTGAAGGTTTAAAAATAGTGTCCAATTCATTCTTCCGGGAATTCCAATACCCGTATCAGTCACAGCAATGGAAATATCGCCCTCAAATTATAGAAATGTTGTTATTAGTTACTCCTCCTATTCGTTTTAAGATTTTACTGCATGGCTATAAGATTAATCAAAACTTGCCTTACCTATTTTCATCCGTTTGGGATTAGACAGAAGGTTCTTTCTTTCCTTCAATTATTAAGTCCAACCCCTTTTGATTAAATTTCAAAACGAAAAAATATTCACTTAACTCGTCGAATCAGTTCTTACTGGCTCAAATGCTATGTATCTCAGCTCCATTTTACCAGTTTCAATTTTTCGAACAAGTTTTTAAAAATGTCAATAATTAAAGCCAACAGGTGGTTTACCACTTTTATGAATTGCTTTAATATCATTTGTTGATTAACCGTAATATCTTTTTCACGTTTAAGACCTGCGCATGTCCCAAAAATAGCATTCATTGGAGTTCTAATTTCATGCGACATTGTTCGCTAAAAAACACTTTTTTATCCCTATTGGCTTGTTCTGCTTGAAGCATTGCATCTTTCAGCTGTCCTGAGCATTGTATCGGTCAATTTATAATGACCAACTGCTCTTGCGCTGACTGTGTTTGACAAACTCTTCTAATAATCAGTTCTTTCATTTTTGGTCTTCTTGTAAAAGATTCTAAACACAGCAAACCACCTCACCTCTAACAGGCAACTGGGAATGCTATAAGCCCTTTTAAACGTTGCATTCTTTACTGCTTTTCCCTTTTAATTCCTTCTCTTCTCCAGTGCATCCATTCAGATTCGCTTTCTGTGATTCCCAAAACAGTTCCTAAAATTCCTTCACCTTTCGAAAAAAACAGTGTTGTCTGTTGCCTTGAACAAAAACCATTATAATCCTCTTTACCATCGTATAACCAAATATCAGAGGAGTAATCGTTTCCTTATTGATCTGGAAGAAAATATGTCAATGGCCCAATTGTTAAAAGCACCAAAATACTTCAAGTGCTTTGTAAAGAATTGGCTTCTATCGAAAAGACTCAATTGCTAATTCAGAAACTCTTTTAAAAGTAACCTCCGGCTTTTCCTTGTTTCTAAAGTGATTGTCAATCCCCTGTGCTAATTGTTCCGGTTACATTTGCAATTTCATCGGTAAATATGCGAATTCCTCCATTGCAATTAAACGTTCAGTTCCATCTTACAAAGAGCCCAAATTTCTGTGTAGTATTTGTCTTTAAAGCTCGTCTTTAGCTAAAAGATCTTGAAATTTTTGATTGTTTCGCATAACCGTTTGGATTAATTGTGTGCAAAAAGTCAAAGGCCCAATCATCTCCTTTTTCTGTAACCATACACTCAGAGCAGCGATTATTTACCATTACTACTTTACCCTGAGTATTTCTAAGTAGAATGATAACAGAAGGATCGTATCAAAGTAATATTGCATTTGTTCCCGCGTGCGTTTTTCAAGAGTTTCGTTTGAGTGCTGTGTGCAACTCTATTACCTGTAGTGATTATAAAAGAAGTTTATCATTTTTCTTATTGAAACTGGGTGACGTCCCTATTGGTCCCAATCAGCTTTACAATTTTACCACTTTCATCGAGTAAATGCAGATATGGTATCTTTACATACTTTTAATTGAATTATTCGAGTCTTTAATTCTAAATAGTGTTTGACGTACTGATCTCGAGTTGTCAAGCTGAGAACCTAGAGTTTTAATTAATCTGAAACTGTTTTTTAAGTCTTCAGGTATAGAAAAAGCAGACCAATCTGAAATTTTTGAGACCTCTGCATACCCCACAGCCGTATATTTTTTGAAACATCTTTCCTTCCCAAACTAATGAAATCATCAGTAAGTTTGTTTTCATAAAACCAAAAGTGGCCGTTTTCCATGCGCCAATTTTAACCGTGGTATGAGTTATGTAATTAAGTCTCCTTCTCTCTTTACAATTTATTATCTATCCTAGTCACATTCGTATGGTACCAATATTGCCTTACATGACCTCTCCTTTCTTCTATTCTGACTTATCACTTTAACTCAGTTGACTTTATAAAATAAGCGAATCACAACCCGTTTTAGCAAAGTGCCTAAACACACTTTAGTTGATTCTTGGTTTTTAGCACCTTCTTTTTCCTACCACTTTCTACGCAAAATACTCAACTATTCAGAGGATGAACAACTTGCCCAATCTGCAAAAGACACTCTCGATTTCTTCTAGCGACCTCAAAACATTCCGAGTTAAACCACTAAAGACATCTCACCTCGCCTCTACCCTTATCTTCTATTAGATTTAGGATGCGAAAACAGCCATTGAAAGCAGTTCACAAGCTAATTTCATTCTTTCTTTAAAGACTTGCGCTGAGAAATTTCTCGTTCCTTCTCTTTGTAACTATCTAATGAACGAATCCAGAATAAACTTGAACGTCTTGTAAGCTCTGCCTTATTTGCCCTATCAAAAATGAGAGTTCTCGAAGATAAGCACCTACATCCATAGTTCCATCTGGATTTTTTAAACCCGATACTCGAATTTCTATAAAGCTTCCTTAATCTATAGAGCCCAAAAACTTTAGACATTGTGATTTTCTAATAGGAAGTTTAATAGATGTGAAATTGTCCTAATGCGTTTCCTATTCGCGGAGAACAAACGTACTACTTTTGTCGATATTCTAGTAGCTGATATGCCTTTGTTAGCTCTTTGTGTATTGTGTAGTTTGATATAGACCATTATATCACTTATTCTCTCGAAATCAAACACTAGAAAAATACCGCCACATTAAATAGAGCACATAGCTAAGCACCTTTGTTTTGGAAGACTCTGTCTATTAATATCATAAAACTTACGGAGGTACTTCGGCTGATTCATTTCTTACTGCCAGAGCTAAAGACTTATAGTTGTCCGAAGTTGAGCATTAATTATTTATAAATCCACTTACATTAGATTAGACTAACAGGCTATTTTAAACCGATTTAGTTATGGTTTCATTCGATTAACAATGCAAACTCCCTTGTCCAAAAATAATTAATGACATTTTCACTCGGATTTTAACTCACCTGTTTTTACCAACATAGAAATAACATTCTAATAGTACCTTCTAAGTCTCATTCAAAAATGCTAAAACCATACGAGCTTAGATGCACCAATCTCAATCACGCGTTTGGAACATTGCTTCCTCCTGAACCACCTCTAGTGTTACCTCTGCTCTTTAATATTGACTTATATTGAATATTTTTGTAGTTGGTGTCTGGCATTGGAGCACAATACAAAATAAATACTCTTTCTAATTTTTTTTAGTTAGTGTTCTTTCAGCAGCTTCGAGCAGGGTTCTCATCTCCTTTAGAGAGCTTTCAACTTTCTGTCATCGTGGCTGAGCACCACTGATTACACATGTTTCACAATTACCAATTACCGTCTTTAAATGGGCCACTCTATTTTGTATGGTACTTGAGAAATGGAAAGCACATATTAGCAAGAACAGACCTGCGCATGGCTGATATTCTTTAATAAGGAATCTCTCTATGACATTACTTTAATTGCGCATAAGAATGCCTTGGGTGTTCTGATAGCCTTGGCGTATTCTAAAAAAATGCTTATTAACATGTTAAAATGACCATATCCCTAACTGACTTGACTTATGACTACTCTATTTAATAGTAGCTGTTTTGAATCCAAAATCGAATAAACTTTTAACGCAATCTATCTACCTGTTGGAATAGAACTAACTTGGATTTCGGGGAGGAAATATTCCAACCGTAAGAACATCCCCAACCTATTGCATATGCTGTTTCAGGAAATTCTACCATGGTAAAACTGATGGAGTATCCTGCTAGTTTGGGACTTCCTAGTTAATCTTTCAAAACAAGGATCCAATCGAAGCCCCTAATTCAAAATTTCGCTTCCTTCAAGTTTTCCTTTACTGTCAGATGACAGTTGCATAGGTATATTGTCGAATTATTTTTACAGCGCTTAGTTTCAATTCAATGGCACGGCAATTCCAAGATTACCTAGCTGGCATTGGTTTTTTGGTGATGGAGACTCCTCTAGCATTCACAAAATAACTATTAAATATAACAATGCAGGAGATTATTCAATACGTTTATCGCCATTAACCAGTTTCACGTGCTGCCATCACGACACTTTAAGAAAGTTTTCACAAAACCACATTAGATTCACAATAAAGCACAAATTAGATTTCACCTCATCAATTAAAACTCTGGTTGCAAGTACACACCCACTTAACTTGTTAGCTTTTATAAAAAGCTCCCCATCCAAGTCTACTTTACCAAGGAACGTTGCTGCGAGACAATAAGGCATTCACGCGAGATAAGCATCATTGCCAAACTTTGATGTCAGGAATTAAGCTCAATAACCTTGATGGACCAAGCGTAACAGGTAATGGTGTGTGTAGACTCATTAACTAAAACCAGTTTTATTAATGTGAAGGGTGGTAGTCAAGCCTTCATTAGCTAGACACTTTGGCTGCATTGGTGCGAAGAATGGATGTTGTCTTCCCAATTTATATGAATTTACATATCAACCAATTTATAGCCAATTCACTAAGCATAGGAATTTTAGTGGTGTGACCATAACTATCCAATGTCATAAATCCATTATCGACATCATATAAATCAATTCAGGCCACCTACCTCGCGCATCTTTAACTGCTATTCTACGTGATAACTAGCTGTGTGAACTCACAGATACCATGTACACTAGAAGAATCCAAGCTTGATATAAGACGATTCTCAGTTGGCTAAATAAAAAGGACTTGGGATGCCTTTACGCTTACTATTATTTTCCAAAACCTGGTCAGCTCAAACGCAACAATATAATGACATGGGAACTTGGTGGATTGGGACACATCCACAACAAAGAACCCTTCTTCATAGCCTACCACGCAATGCGGCAAGTTTATGATGCTTTCACAAAGACTAAATGTGTACTACTACAGGAGTTAGCAATTGATTCCCCCATTAAATAACATTTAAATCGTTATATTTACTGCTTTTGATGATATACGCTATACAGGTAATTGAGTCGACACTATAATGGGGTTGTTTGCCACTTCTCCCTATTTGTACTTTATTCAGACAATCAAACTGGGCGCAAAGGAATGACCTGGGATTTTCTGGCAGAATAGCGGACGATAAATCGAGATGAATATAAGAAAAATCCCACGTATTATACGCCTACAACATCCCGGCAACATTTTACACTGTAACCCGTTAAAAACCTTTAGTTCAAATGGATGTCTGCCCTATTTACATCGAAAACTATCGCAACTCGTGTACATAATAAGATAAGTATCTGTTCCTATAAATAATCACACATTATCAGCGATTCTGAACATGTCTAGCAAGAGATAGGGAATCATAACTCAGCTTGTGACCGTTTTCTATCGGGAAAATGCTACTAGTGTGGTATGGGAACTTTGTGGAGATGAAACCAGTACTCAAACCTTTACACGTCTCCTAAAGCTCATCTATTTACCTGACACCAGTTCTCCTAATTGACATCTCCTAACAGTATATTCACACTCAAAAGGCTGCATGCAGAGTGATTAACTTTCCTATTATATTGACCCTTTAAAAGTTTGTGTTTAGTGCCTGGTGTTGAGTCACCTAAATCAGGTCGAAAGGATCCCAGACACTATTCGGGCCAGCCCACAAAAGTCACGATTCCGATCCATTCACGTAGTCTATTTACTCAGAAAATGCGCTCCACAAGATTTTAATGCTTCTCGAGTACATGCCAATCCCTTGACACCACTGCAGCTATACTGGAGTTTTGCGGATTTTTGGTGATGAAATTACTTCTATATTGGTGAGGCATCCACAATTGGCACGATTATAGAACCACCAGGATATCACCGTAATAGGTCTACATTCCTGCAAAATTCAATAGGAGTAATTAAGACACCTACTATTTGAACTATACGATACTATTCAGCTAATATGGCCTTTTAGCCTATTACACATTATGGTATCTCCCTATGGGTGGACAGTGGCTTCAGTCATGTTACACACCTTCTTTAAATTAATTAAAATGGACTTTGGAATTTGAAATAGTATCGACGCTCCACCTTCTATTTCATTTACAAATCAAAAAGTTCTCGTGGTTGCATTTCAGCAATAGCTAGTCTCATATATTTCTGAGGATTAATTGTAAATGACACCCATGGGGGATGTTCACCTCCTCAGGAAAAGTACCCGGACTTTTAAATTTCCCCCGAAAACACAATGCGATTGCTAATTTAAGCCCTTCCCACAGATTCCGCGCTTGATGTTCGAGGAGATTCTTCCTTTTCTATCAGATGCAAGTGAGCACTCTTACTTGCTACCTACTAGAATCGGAGTTTTTGGAGATGCGAGTTCGGATAGTTCGCAGGCTGACCCTTGCAAACCTATTCCTGCCGGTGCCATCCTTACGTTACCCAATCCAAGTAATTCAGCACAAAATGTCCCAATCAGGCTGGCAAAATCACAATTCCAATCTACTAGAAGTATCCTATTACAATTAACAGTGCGCACATTGCGGAATTTACTATAGAGTGGTAACGGATAGAATTGCAAAAATGAACTTTTTATTTTCCAAAAAAGACATGTCCAATGCCGACGCCACGAAATGGTGAAATTTTACGGAAAATGGTGGCTTGAAACAAGTCACAGTAGCTACTCTTACCATCAATAAAAATTAAACCAAGACGGTAGAATCCACCCAAAATTAGCTCTGAGTGATTACAATGAACAGGGTTGTCCAAAACCCCAAATTTCATATCCAAACTTGCGGCTTCCAGGTTAAAAGAGCTCTGAAAGCAAACTTCAAAATTGAACAATATAAACCCAACTGCCTACACTATTCCAAATTTCGTGTAATTGACATAAGTCAAATTAATAATCCCCAGTGGGAAATGGGAAAGTTGATAGCACCAAAGACAAATTGACCCCCAAATTTCACTCCTCCTCTATCCACCCCACCCAAAGCCCAGATCTCACATACAACCATGTTCACCTAAAAGTTACCAGCGCCCAATAACGGTTGCCATTGCACTACCCATTTCCTTAAAGTATTTACTCCCTATGAGAAATCCTTCCTCCCTTATCAAGAAAATTGTTGATAAA
>Ga0163217_1004386_pt1 | contig 12030 bp, 10 predicted proteins | sample SynspAceP_FD_185933 | JGI IMG/M metagenome (GOLD analysis project Ga0163217, IMG submission 185933) | Saline lake microbial communities from Ace Lake in Antarctica - Synechococcus sp. Ace-P (PacBio error correction) | ecosystem: Environmental > Aquatic > Non-marine Saline and Alkaline > Saline ... | reverse complement strand
AAGTTTCCTTGTCCGGGGCCCTCCGCCCGTTCGGGCACCAAAGGGGCTTATGTGGGCCCAGCGAAAAATCGTAACCCCGAATCGGCCGAGAGCGCGTCTGGAAACCTGAGCGGGGCGGCAAGCTTGCCGGCTCGCCCGCGGGGCGACCGCACACGTGGTTAATTCCGCTGCCTCATGGGACTTGGGCCAGTCCGCGGTTCCGGCTCCAAACAAGGGGGAATACGAAGGCCCCCGAGGCATGAAGGCGGGATCCCCGGGGGCCTTACCCAACCAATACGTCTTCGCACGGGGGCCCCCGAGGAGGCGAGTACGTAGTTCATTCCCCCCGCCCGAAGAATGGAGAAGAATCCGCATAGGGCGCGGGGACTAATATCTCCCGCCGTGGGAATGATCCCCCGGGGGGACCTTCGATCAAGCCGCCCTTCCCCGAGCGCCCCCCAAAATCAAACCCGTTGGGAAACTATATCGGAAAAGCCCCAACCGGACAGGGCCGCCTGGGGTCCAGTTAAGGGAAGGGACTCCGTTGCGTTTCCTCTCGTTGGTTCAAGGCATTCGGGTTTAAATTTCAATTGCGTAACACCCTTAAGGGCCGTTGGGCGTTAGGAGGCCCCAGGGGGGCGGATGGCCCACGGGGATTACCCTGAGTGCAAATAGGGCCCTTCCCTTCCCCCATGTGTCCGTCGGTCCCCCCATATCCGGGCGGTCCAGTTTCAGTCCGCCTTGGTTTTTGGATTTCCACCAACTTGGCTTGGTCTTTCTTCCTTAGCCTGGAGCCAGGGGCTTAAAAAAGGCGGGGACTCCCCGCCGAAAGTGTACTGAAAAATTTCATCCCCCCATGGGCCCCCTTTGCCCGCCCCCCGAATTCCGAATTTGGGTCTTTCTCCCCAAAAACGGGAAACGGTCTAAATTGCCCCATGAACCAATGTTTCGGGATGCACCCAATTGGGCCCACCCGGGACGGGCACCTGGCAAAGAATCTCCCTTTCCACCCTGTATTTTGGAGACATTCTGTTCCCACGATTCTGTCAGGTATCCGGGCCAACAGGCCATCCTCAGTTCCCTTTTTTTCCGGACCGGCTGAAAGTGGTTATTGATCCATTCCCGATATCCGCAAATAAAATTCCTTTCCCCAAGCGTGCCCGTCCGGGGAGATCATCGGAACCTTCACCAAACAAGGTAATAAAACTGCCGCTCGTTCGATGCCGACCCCATGATCGGCTTCGTTTCGGTGTGGATGGCTCAAACCCACTTGTCGGGTCCGGCAAAGTTCTCCTTTCAAGAGATTCCAAGGAAAAATGGCCCTTTGGATTTCCCACCACTCTAATCTGGCCGTGCCTTGTGAGCCATTGGTGCAGAGGCGTAAACTGGCGTACCAGAAGCCAGGACACACATGTAATGCAATCTAAAGAGCCCAGGCCGGATTCCAACGAGCTGCGCCCAAGAGAGGCCCGCGGTTCCGACCAGGGGTATGCGTAATGATTGTGCGTGTTGATCCACGTACCGGCCAGAGCTCATCACGTAATCATCCCAGCAAGGCAACGGGCAGCAAAATGGCTGCGTAGGAGGCGGAAAATAACGAACCAACACAGTGATCAGGCCGAGTGTCCTGTTTGAGAGATATGCTGGCCCATAACTAGCGGGTGCCCGCCACGCTGAGCTATGGAAGAATGGTCTATCAACGCCTCAAGAAAAGTCTCACACGGAATACTCAAACCCAGCCTGGCGCCAGCGATATAGCAAGGTGTGCTGCTTTCGTAGCAATAAAGGCAACACGCACAAAGTTCTCATCAAAGCCGCCCATAGATCGTGAGCGCCCCATTTGGCGTGGAAGCGAAAAGAAAGTTGCCTCCTCCTTGTATACTCACCTGCACGGGCGGGGTTGCAAAGCTGTTGAAGCGGAAAGATGCTGACCGCAGTTTTCCGCATCGGGCTGTCCCCGGTGCCAAGGGCTGCAGACCTTGCCCGCAATTTGGGTCAGGCATGTTGCGCGCGTGAGCCTCCAGGTGGCGCGTGCTCATGCACTCCAGAGCCGAGTGGATGATGTCGTCGTCGCCACAACGCCAACGCTGGCCTTGGAGGCCTTCAGCGGTGCTCGATTTCAATTGGCAGCGGTAATTCCACTGTGTTGCTCAATAGGGGCTCCCAGCGGCAGCTTCGTCTCCTTGTTGATTCCAGTCTGTAGGTGCGCTTGGTGCTGGGCTCTCGTGATCGGAGCGCGTCTGATCAAATGACCAGCGTCCTCCGGCGGTGGAGCCAGAGCAAGCAAGGATTGATTGGCAATCGATCACACCTGCTCGCCGCCCATAGGTGGGATCGCCACCGAAAGTTACAAGCATGAGATGCGCGGACGAGATGCAGCTATTGGGGTAGGCTACGAGGCGCCCCACCTTTCGCGCTGCCTACGGACCGTAGGCGAAAAGCTTCGGAATAATAGCGCGACAGCGACGGATGCATCCGCTATGCGGCGACCACGCCTGATCGGCAATGAAAATGAGCGCCTTCGGCCTGGGTGTCGGATCGAAAGGCACCAGCTTCGGCAGGAACGCCACCTGGTGGCTGGCGAACTCGGGGCAGCTTGGACCAGCAGAGGCGGCCTCAGGCATGCGCCATGCGGCTGGCTGCGTAGCAGAGCTCGGGGAGAGGGGCCGCAATGGCACGTTGTCACGCAATGACGCGAAGAGAGCCACAGGTAAACAGGGTCGCACACGTGTCAGCACCTCCACGGGACTCGCTGGGAAATGAACGGTGCCCTGTTCCGCGAGGGCGATACTAAAGAGGTCCCGGGATTTCTTGCCAGAAATAGAACTTCCGGCCAGGTAGCCGCCTGCGGCCTCATAGCCAACTTGCGCCGGGAACGATCACCGGAAGCGTGGGGTGCGGGGGATATCGATCGAAGAGACACTGCTCAGGAGGGCCTGGTGTTATCCTCAAGCGGTCATTAGCCTATGGGGAGGTGCAGATCGCTTTCACAAAGAGGGTTGCTCCCATCGAGGGCAGCAGACCAAAATTCACTGGTTTACAAGAACGCAATCGGTGGTGGCAGTTCATAGGATGGATAGGCTTGGTGGTTGGAAGCGCTTCTGCCGATGGCTATACATCTCCAACATCAAGGCGGGGCGCGATTGGTAAGTCTCCCGAGCGTTGTACTCATCCAGCAAGTAGGGCCTTGGCGTGAGACGGCAAGCTTTCTCTGTGCAGCAATCAACGATTTTCAAAGCCTACTCCTTCATTCCCCATATTGGATCAGGCTTCGGCGCTCAGGGGATCCAGTATCATCCCGCCATCGAGAACAAGATGCACTCATGTCTCCGCGATAGGAGGAAAAAATTGATAGTCAGAAGAATTCCAGCAATTGAGCAGCATGCCCATGGGCATGCCATAACGACAGATATTTTCATCAATGTAGCCAGCGTTCAGCCAAAGCAAGGCTACGCAGGAATTGCACTCAGATTCCTTGCAAAACACTCCACGGACCTGAGCGTAGCGACGGTAGCCACCGGATAACAACAGGCTGTGAATTCAGTAGACGAACACTGAGCGCAGTTGATGAATCTCGCGAACCTAAGGCCTTGTGCTCAGGAAGCAGCAGGCGTCATCGAGCTGGTCCAGCTTGACAGAGACATCGGTAAGAGCGCTGTGGCCGAACAATCTGGCTTCTTAAGCATCAGATCGGCGCTAGCTGAACGTTTCCCTGCAGTGCGCGGCTTGTGTCGGAGGTATTGGCGGTGCGCCGAGAGAGTGGTTGGCAAAAGGAATGGTTCTGACCTTCTGCAAGGCCTAGCCTGGAAGTTATGTGCTTGGCCTGGCAGGGGATTGGCTAGCGCTGTTATTGTCGTGGTGAGAGCTGTCTGGGGGGTATCAGGACCACGAATGGGCGCGTAGACCAGGTGGCAATCACTGGTGAGCCATTCTTTCAAATGAACTACTGTGAGGAATCGAGTGCGGGATGGCTTGGCTGTCAACAATCGCGTCCCGAAAGCGTAGGAAAGGGGAGTCGAAGGTAGTGTGGGCCAGAAGGGCCGAACCGCTTCCGTTCGAGATAAGAAAGAAACTTCAATCCTGCCGCGCATTGCTTGGCAAGATCCCGAATCGAGGCTGGCGAACCACCACGCAGAAAGTTCACTCGCGGTTGGATTTACGCTTGGGCGATCTGGCAAGGCAGGGCTGTCGCAGCAAAACAAGCGTCGGCCTTTGGGTTCTGCAAGGAACGCATTTAATCAGGTTCACTCTAAAGGTCTCGACGGGAACCCATACATCGAGTCATGGCATCAGCAAACTGCAACTGTGTCGCATGGAGAGACGTAACGAAGGGCGTGAGATTAGTTCTACTAGTTATTGCCAGCAGGGATCAGTGATTCACTAGCAAGGCGAGACTGGACTGGCGCATTCGCGGCAGTCCGCTCGTGAACATAGTATGTGGCGGTTTTTGTCGTGGCCGCTCTCATCGCAGAGATCAGAATCTCACAGGGGCAGCAGAGTTTGATTGAAAAAGAAGCGAAGGGAGTACCTACATAGCGTTCAGCCGATAGAGTGGGCACGGATTCACGCCAAACGAGGGTCGCCTAGAGCATCAGCAATCCCCTGGCGGCCTGTTTTCTCAAACAAAACTGGCAAGATGGCCGCCATCACCCTGTTTGAGGCTCAGTCGAATGTTGCCGTGGCTAAACCCATAGCTCAAAGGCAGGATGGATAGTATTGACATGCTGGACTTAAAATGAACTGGATATGGTGGTGGGGGTGCGGGAGTGTGTACGTGATGTGCGGTAGGATCTGAAAAAGGCAGCCGTGAAGGATTTGCGGAGTAAGGCTAAAGAAGAAAAAAGACCTTGGGCTGAGGCACCCGATAAATCTCGGTTCATGAAGCTTCAACAAAGACAAAAATTTTCGCGCCCCTCAGCCAGGAGAACCCTCGGAACATGCTCAACGAAAGTCGAAGCAGTAACCATAGGTCAAAGAATTTCCAGGGAAAAGGGGATTGGCTGCATGTTTAGAATCTGTCTTCGCAAGAATCAGAATTAGCAGATCCTCATCCGTAATATCAAATACCACAGCATCGATTTGGCGCTTAAATGGATTTTTCGGAATGAAAACCACATCAGATCAAGGCTTTATGAGTGAGCTTCGCTGGCGCAAGACTGGGAGGACCAAGGCGCAGGATAACATGATGGAGGTGCTATCCGTAGCGATCTAGATATCGCATTCACTCCAAGCATGGGGATGGAAAGAAATCAGGAGTTAAGGTCTTTCTTATGGACGCAAGACTCGCTGGTTAATTGAGTGAAGAAGAACAATTACAGAGACTGCGCTGGGCTTAGCGCTCACGAAAAAAGGCCTGGAAGAAAAAGCGCGTTAATTATCTGGTCGCCTGATTAAGAGCAGAAGAACTTAGGGAGTTCTGCACAAGCCAGTTCGCAACCAGGCGTGATGTGCTTAGGCGCCAGATGATTTGCTTTATCCTCGGATTAAGCATAAACGGCCCCGTGCAGGGCCTGACTGAGGCAAAGCGATCGAAACTGATGCGGAGATAGGGAACGTTTCACCAGCCGAATGGCCGTAATTGGGCCAAGAGGAAGACAGTCTCTTGGATAAAGTGTCTTATCTCTGGTTGGCACGCGGTTGTACACCGGCCTTGCCCTCGCACATTCCAAAATCGCAGCGACGAGCCTGCACGATCAGCAGGTTGACCGGTTGTTGCTACCCTCCAGGCGCGCTCGCAAAATGCGCCTCCCGCTTTAGATTGATTGCGGCGGAATCGAGCAGAGTACATTTACCCAGCTAGGGCGAGTCCCAGGTGGGAAAACACACAACGGCGTCGTTATTTCCAGTCTTCCTCGTTGGATCCACGGCAATGCCATGGCCCGATCTGATCCAGCAGGGTACGGCGGTAGAGGGGAGTGGTCGGTCCACCACCGTTTCGTCAACAGCCTGGGGAGAGAGTGATCGATAGAGATTCACCGGTGGGCCCTCATCGGGGACACTGTCGCGTCCTGGTGGGTTGGAAGGAATGGATTTCTCTTGCACCGCCAATGGCTGTCCAAACGGGTGGTAGGCAGGATGGCCGACATTCAGGCCGGTCGCTTGCTCAAGAGTTCAGTAGCAACCTGGGCGGAAAACCTTTTGGCCGCCGCCAAGAGAGGTCGTTCGCTGTCTTGAATTCATGAATTTGCGCGCCCGTGGTTCCTTTTCTCAGACCCTCTTTTGCCGAATGGCTGCGCCTGGACCACTGTTGACCTGGCGGAATTCCACCTTGACGGGGATGATGGCTTTCCTCGAGAGGTATCTCCCGGACACTCTCGACAAGTAGCGTCAGTTGGATCCATCGCCACGATCACAGATCTCGATGGAGGGATAAGTGTTTTGCTCGCGGCGACACGGAAACGAAAACCGCTTCCGCAAAGCAAGCCGTGGAGCCGGTTTGTGACGGGAATAAACGTACTGACGAAGACCTGGATTGCATTAGAGAATTGAGAACGACATGGATCGGAGTTCTGGGTGCGACCAGACTGGGTTTCTACGGAGAAGTTACAGGAACCCACTGACAGGGGCAGATGAGCGAACCTAGGCTACCGAGCCACAATGCCTTTCGGTATGCATCGCAATGGGCGCATGCCAGACGGGCAGCCCTTCATTTCACCAGGGCGTCTGCACGATAAGGCTTTGCTTCGTGGCGGGCACAGCAGGATGCGATCCTTCAATGATCGACCAACGCAGGCTTCAAGTAAAGCGGGGTAGACCTCAAGGATATGGCCGCAAGAATAATCCGGCACAGCCGCTCTGCTGACCTGGGTTCTGTTCGCGCCCAGCTCCCAGATGGCATAGATTAAAAACAGTTGTGATGCAAACCAACGGGTGTGCTCGAAGATATAATTGCATAACTACCATCGGTTGAGGAGGTGTCTTGCGAAGTAGAGTGAAGTCAGGGCAAGAAAGCGATTGGCATATTCGTAATCTCGCCAAGAACTCTCTGGTCCAACCTAATCTGGTGCGAAAAGATAGCTGGTGAGGATGTGTAGCCCTTTGTCGCAAGTCGGCATCGTGGTCGATCGGTCAGATAGGGAAACACTTAATTCGTCGGGCCGATGCGATGGCGGCAACTGGTGCAGGCATGCGCAACCATGATTCGTGTAGGAGTATCGCGGGTTAAAAAATGCTCTTTTGAAACTGAATGGCTACGATCGTTTTCGAGGGCGACGGTCACAGAGAGCAGAGTGGTCGATTGCTTTCCTGGCTCAGCCAGTCGTCTCAGGTGAGGGACTCGCAACGGAATGCAGCCTTGCATTCAAGTAATCCATGGAACGGATATTTTCTGCCGACATGCCGAGATTCACTCGGCATTTGATAATCTATAGAAAATACAGGATGGCATGGACAGTAACTGACGCCTTTAGTAATCGCTTTCGGAATCCATTGCTTTTCGAAGCGTTCGTCGCGCGGAACATGAAGCGTTCAAGCGGAGCCTTGCGGACACGCTCCTGGATGGGCCTATGACGACAGAGCGAACAGCTCGAATGGCTCTATCCTGCGACGCTGGAATAGACGTGAACGGAGGATGGCAAAGTCAAGCCACGCTCAGGCCTCTCCAGCGGATGCCCTGGTGAGGCCACGTGAGTATGCGCTGAGCACGCGCGAACGGTGTCGCTGCATCGCAATGAGGATGGAGGATTAGTGCAGGGAAGGTCGCTCAGGTAGATGGCGCAGCAGGATCTGAACGTATGAGTTTTTCTCCAGGTGGCTTGCTGGCAGCGTGGCATGGACACGACAAACAACACCATGTCCATGAGTTGCATCCCTGGTTTGCTCGAAGAATGGGGTTGGCTGGGAATATCTGGTGATGGTGCAGAGGTGATTTTTCATTATCGGAGGAAAGGGCTTCTGCCTTCACAACGGTTCTCCAGGGAAGACTCAGAAACCAGTGCTGACGTCGGCAAAAGAATGGTCGGGTAGACAGAAAAAACAACACCCTACATCGTGTTATACCATGACCAGGTTAGCTTTCCGGCCGGACTGCTCTGCAAGAATCGAGCGCAGATTTACTAGGCGAACGACTTCGTTACTTATTGTTTCATTGGCTGCTCGGTACTCATGTACGCCTCAATAGGCCGAGCCAAAGTGCTCGCGGCAGTAATCGTGTGGGCGCCTCAGCTCGATCTAGGTTGCAGGCGCAGACTATTTTGCGCTACTCCAGCCTGGATGTTCAGGAGAGACTGTAGCTTTGCTAGAGCATTTCAAAGTCCCACATGACACAGGACCTGCAGCATAGTCATGTGCGTTTTTTGATTCGATAATTATGAATTATGGGATCTCACGCGCTTCTGCCGATCATTCCTCTCCATCCTATCCTCAATCCAACAGGCTGAGGCATCGTTCGCTGGGGAGACTTTGCCATCCCAGCGCGGGGAGCACTGAAGGTGCTGTTTTGAACAGCAGAGAATTCTGCCTGGGCTGCTGCCCTTCCAGGCGAAAACAGCAGTTGGAAACACATTGTCACCATTACTCAGGGGTCGAAAGTGCATCATGCCCAATCGTACGAGCACCCTTTCCTCAGATCGTTTTTTTCAGCACTTAGAGGCAATGCCGAGGAGATCACTGCTCGCATACTGCCTCGCCAGACGGGCACCCGAGGAACTCACGAAAGTGACATATGCTCCACGCGTATCTTGCAGTATGATTGACAGACAGGACTAAGAGCTTCTGAAGCGGCTCGCCAGCCTGGGACTCCAACCCAATTTAAAAGCTTGGATAGGCAGCAAGTCCGGCAGGCAGCCCTTGGGGACTAGGCTGGGTAGCAATATTACCAGTCGTCACTGCCCATGGGTATGATCGGATCAGTTCCAGGCAGTCCTGTGCATGCCCCAGTTATTTTTGAGCTCTACCGGAACGAGCAAATGGGAAATGCTCGAAGTTGCCCTAGGAAACAGGCAGCGCTGGGGTTCCTGATGGTTATCCGTTTGCCCACGTTGTGAGGCAAAGAGAGTACGGGGCTCATCATTGGAGGCGCCACAAGCGCTATACGCATGCGGAGCTGTTCTGTCTATCATAGTCCACCTCTCACGGCTCGAAGGTACCATCTTCGGAGGAACAAAGTATACTTACTGACCGACCTGGTCTTGCCGTCTACCTCGCTTCAGAGCCAAGCAAAGAACAGGAATCTCCTCACTGCTCTGAGGCGTCATCTCGGTGATGAAATTACCGACGCGGCGAGTGTTGCTTCTCCGAACAAGATCATTGCAGGCAATGAACACGTGATGGCGCCTATGTCCTCAGAGAGGTGCAGGCCGTGGCATGGTGGCCTAGCTGTGGAGGCGGAGGAGAACGCTGTAGGTGGCAAGTGGTCGTGGATCGGAGAACAGAGTTGCCGGTCGTCGCGCCAGGCCGTCTCTGTCGAGATGAGGCGGGGCCACGCCCACCAGGTATATATCAAACTTATTGCGCACCTGGTCCCACGTTCTCTTTGCCGCTTATTGCTCTGATTGGGCCAAGATTCCATGGCTGATTTATGGTCTGTGAAGTGGCATCTCCGATGGGCTGGGCTTGCTTTCGCGCCGTTGCAGAAGTCGGTAGTTCCATCATATCCTTGTTGGTTACGTAAAGGAGTCGTCATCCCAATGGAATTTTACCAGGAATTCCGTTGCGAATTAACACGGTGCTCTAGCAACTTGAAAGGCAGCTTTCAGCGGTGACGCTATCATGCCTTACGCTTCGCGAAAGTACGACTGATCGCTACGTTGGGCGGCGCTCTCAGCTACGCGGCTTCAATATCGGCGGGTTTCAAGTTGCTGGGCGGCAATGACCGGGCGTGTGGTTCACGTTTGGTCCTCATCTGCAGCTGCCAAGCACGGCCGGAACTGATCCTGAGCGTGCTGCGGACGTTTGCTACCTTAAATTCGAGTGGGGAGATGCCACCCCCAGCGATTTCGGAAAGTAAGTTGTCACCCCTCCTCGATCAGTACACCCGGGGGCTTGAGGGATCAATGACACAAATGCGCGGATACGAGCAGAGGCGCTTCGAAGGCTGATGTGAGGTAAGGCGGATTGAGCCCGCCGCACAGGCAGAGCGTGGCCTAGGTTTCAGAAAGAGACTGGGGCATTCACGTGATTCACCCTTTACTAAATGGAGGCCAAGAGTGGGCGCGGGTGGTGCAGGTGGAGTAGGTGGTGCCGGCATCGTATATGGATTACACACCTGCTAGAAGACGCTCGCTTGTCTGACCATGTTCCAGGGCTGGAGGACGCGCTCGGCACTGAAATTGTTCCACTCGCAGCTAGCGCCTACTGCCGGGCCGGAGCGGGAGGACGTGGTCGGCCGAGCAGTTTGGGCGTTTGGCGCAGGCAGCCCAGGATGCCGCAATGCCAAGCTCCGAGTGCTGACGGGATGGGGATCCGAGCAGTAGGACGCTCGAACAAGCTCCGCGCCCTAGGGGACCAGCGAGAAGATCAAAGCCCTCAAAAAAGGGAGAGCCTGCCGCGCAGCGAAGGGAGAAGGCCATGGCGGAGATGGACGGCCTTTTGCTGGTGCTGCGAAAAAAAGTGGGGCCTTCTGCTCGGAGGGGACGCGGAGGCTGCCAGCACCGCAGGCACCGGCTTCCCCCCTCTGGGAGGTCAATCGTAGCTGATCGGCGAAGAGTTCTGCGAATGCCCGGCTGGCGCCCAGCGAGAACTCGAGTAAGCAAGCGCATCGCGCTGAGATGATTGGCATCCCAGCCCTCGAACCTCAGGCGCTGGCGTCTTTTAAGGCTTTTTGCGTGGTGATGGGGACGGCGAGGACCGCCGTAAAGGCAGTTCACGGCTGGTGGAGTCAAGGCTAAGCGAGGAGGAAACGCTCTCAGGGGATGCGGTGGTCGCACGCTGCAACCAGCGCGAGTACGCCCGTCGCTGGCCGCCAGGGACAGATCCGTAACCGGCGCTGGCCTGATTCAAGGCCTGTATATGCTCTGAAATCGAAGCTTGTCTATCGGATCTCGCATCAGGCAGGTCAGTTGCCACCGCCGCGGTCGCGCCCGGCTGCCAGATACAGGAACCGCGTCAGTGTCGCGCCGCGCTTGAGGGCGGGAATGTGCGCGCCAATGAGGGTTTGGTCGTCGGGATATCAGCTTCTTCTGGCCGGACGCATAACGGTGCGATGGTGTGTGGACTCGTACCGGCTTGTCACTCGTCGCGGTCGCGGAGTCTGGATGCCGCAAGTGTTGGTGGCTTGGGATTGTATGCTTCGATGTGTGGCCAGTCATTACCGACAAACGATCGTAGCTGAGCTGGTGCAGCGGGCGCCTGAACAGAGCGCTATCAGCCGGGGCAAGGGGCTTTGGGACGGCCAGCCAGAGCGGAGCGCAGCAGAGCCGCTGGTGGATGCCGTCGCGACGCGAACAACGGCAAAACCCCCCAATCGCCATTGCGCGCGGTGGGCCTACGGCTGGGAATCGGAGGTGGGGAGGGCTGGGGTGTAGTGCACTCAGATGCCTTATTTTCCGTAGGTGCCCTCAAGGGGTTTGCGAAACCGCCCAACCCCCTTACTTCAGCGCAAATCTCTTGTTTACGAAGAGCGGCGCTCACCCATTGTTAACCGGTACCCTCCCGACTACCGAGTACGGGGCGCCGGATTCGCAAGCAAAGAACGAGGCCTGCGACAGTGCCCCCCCAACGAGGTGCGGGTTGTCGGGCTGAGTTACAACCCCAAACTGGCACGCCCACACGGCTAATACAAATTCGTACACGCCCCATCAAAGCGTCACAGCGGAAGCCGCCAGCACAAATTCTGCAAGAAAGCCCGAGGGCCCGGAGGTACTATATCTACCGAAGGGAAGGGCCGAGTCGAGGCCAATCCGCCTCTCGGTAATACGCTGGAGTTCCCTCCTCAAAACACCCTCCGGATGGGCTGGGCGCTTCACGCCATGGAAGATAGTGTGGTATTTTCAAACAATAAAAAAAGTGCCACCAGGAAAAAAAAGGCCCAAATATAAATATCTCCGAACCCTCATTTCCTTTCTTTTTTTTTTTTTTTTTTTTTTTTTTTTTTTTTTTTTTTTTTTTTTTTTT
>Ga0163217_1057961_pt1 | contig 12031 bp, 12 predicted proteins | sample SynspAceP_FD_185933 | JGI IMG/M metagenome (GOLD analysis project Ga0163217, IMG submission 185933) | Saline lake microbial communities from Ace Lake in Antarctica - Synechococcus sp. Ace-P (PacBio error correction) | ecosystem: Environmental > Aquatic > Non-marine Saline and Alkaline > Saline ... | reverse complement strand
CCGCCGCAGCTGCGAGCAAGATGCCGCGCCTGTCGTCTGGAGTTCATCTGAAGGAGGATCAATGCACGCAGCCAAGCTAAGGAGGCGCAATCGCATTGCTTACCCGACCGATGCAGCACGTCTGGTGATATGCCTGTGGATGATCAGCCCGTCGTGCGGGAGTGGGTGACGCGAACTGCAGCGATCTGTGGCCGCCACCGGCGCGGTGGAATGGGGTTTGAAGTGATGCACCGTGATGCCGCGACAACGTCCGTGCCGCCTACCACCAGCAAGGGCGGCTACGCAGCGTCTACACCGTGGCCAAAGAACCTGCAGGTGTGAGAGTGATCACCACACCTCGGCACCGACAGCATGCACACACCGGTTTGATCCCGAAGATGACATGAGGTCTGCAGTGGCGGACAGATTTGCCGGCCAATTCCTGGCTGGGACGCCCCTGTCGCGGCGTCGAATCGCTTGGCAATGGCCAGGAAGTGAACGGAACCTATCGGGTCAGGTGGAAGAAGCGGAAATCCCCCTTGCTCGTCTGCAACGGCTCAATACCCAGGTGTCCCCAGCAAGAGATGTCATGGGCAACCTTGGTCCAGTATCAGGCCCATGTGGACGCCGCCTGCGGCAGGGTTCAGGCTTGAGGGCCGTCGCTGGGAGGTTGCCGCGGAATCCTGCCCGCACGCCAGGGAACGCAGCTGGCTGGAAGCGAACGGCTCCTTTCTGGCGCACTGTTGCAGTTTCGTGGGCTACTCCAGATCCTTTGAACCAATCGACGGAACTCGCCAGGCCACGCGAGTGAGGCCATTGAGCCTGGGCCTGTTCCATGCCCTGATCAGCGACATGCCTGTGGAGGGGCTTTCCGAACCTGGTGGGCTTTCACAATCACCCCCACTACCTGGGCAGGTACAGCGTGCTGCTGGGCTGGCCGATCAGATGAGCGATCCAGATGTTGGCCTGTCTGCCGTGCGTTCGGTGGGCGAGCGCGAGTGGGGTGGCCTGTTGCTGGGGGAAGCAAGGCGAGGGAGACTGCCCCTGCGCTATCCATGGCGGCCCGAAGTCAACAACATGCCATGACGTGGCAGGGTGAGGGCGAATGCCCTGTCGATCTCGACACCGTCAAAACAGCCTGGTGCATTACGACATCGGGCGAATTGGTGCGCTCCTGCTTGCAAACCCGGCTGGGGGAGGAAACAAGCGATTGGGGCCGAGCCGTGGGCTTTGACCCCAGTTGTGTGACGCGATCCTCAGGGCTTACGCAGGGGGCGGCTGCAGTTTCCCACCCCACCGACTACGACTGATCTCTATGCCGCGATATTCGGCCTGATCCCCTTGGAGGCTTCGGCTGCCGCTTCTTCTCGATTACCTCGCTGGGAAAACCTACTTAAGACCCGCTACCGCGCCACAATCGGATCGTGCCCTGGTTCATTCAGTGCTCACCGCAGCATCGAAGAGCAGGACGCCGATGCGCTCGATCATTGAAACGGCCTGCGAATGAGCCGGCAGCCACCGTCCTCCTTCTTTTGAGGCCTCCGCTGATGCGGAGGGCTTTTTCCTGGAGGCTCGTCAGGATTCCGGACGCTGCAGATTCGCTAACCGCCCTGGGCCGGGACCCTGGATCAGCTGGTTCGCCCCGCCGGCGGGCCAGCCACGGCGCCCGTGATCAGCTGTGGCAGAGCACTGTTTCGAAAGCTTCTTCGCCCCGCAGGCCAACCGGCTTATCCTTGGGAAGTGAACCTGTCGCCATCAGCGCGACTGGAATTGTGTATCGCCTCGCGGCTATTCGCCGCCGGCTGGAAAGCTGAACCGGGGTTGTCGGTTCGGTTGTCTCAGAGGTGAAACGTCAGCCTGGCTTGCTAAGCGTGGATCTCAGCCTTGATACTGGCCCCCTGGGTTTGGGAAGCCCAGGCTATGGACAGGGCTGTCACGCAGTGCTGGAGCACAAAGCGAGCGCTAGACTATTGGGCCTTACCCCCATTGGCGCACGCGGGGACCCCGGAGGCGGATTTTCGACGACCGTCCGGATTTCTGCTGAACTGCAGGTTCCGTAGGAGTGAGCGAGGCGTTTGAGGCTCAGCTTCGTCAACAAGGCATCGCGGGACCATTGATGGCTGACATCGTGGTGTGCTTCGCCAGCCGCGCGGGTGGTAGGGCTGCGGGCTTGCTTCCAGGCGCGGGTCACCGCGGTAACGCTTAAAGCGGACGGCCAGGGCCAGCCCGAAGCAAAACTGGCGCGCGCCCGGGCTCAAAGTCCGGGCTCTTGCCCAGGGGAGAGCGGTCGGCGGCCGCCAGGCCACTGCCTTTGCGTTTTGCGCCCCTTAGCCGGCTGGCTGGGGCCAGCGGCCTGGCGGCGGAAGCCGAAGCCTTGCCATTCGCGAAGGGCGACGCTGGCGTGGGATCGGCGGCCTGAGGCTATTGACCTGGGGGATTTGGGCGACCAGCTTAGGTCGCGCCTACTGGAGAGAACCTGGAGGCTTCATCAGTTCAGGATTTCAAGCAATTCGAAGACTCAACAAACTTTCAGCCAGCTCCATCAGTTCAGCTGCGCCAACAATTCGCTTACCGCAAACAGGCTGGATCAAAACGAACAGCGCGTTCAACAGACAGTCTGGGCAAACAACAGCGGACCAGTCACTCAAACAGTTTGCTCAATCACTGGCCTATCGCCGAACAGGCTTTGGCCGATGTTTCCGGGGTTTATTTTTTCAAACGGGGGAGGAAAAAACCGGGGGGGGGGGGGGCACTGAACTTATCCCGAAATCAGCATCACTCCCCATGGAGCAGGTGGAAGTTTTTGGCGACCGACCGCCCGGGGGGCGAGAAAACTGCAAAGAAAACAATTACGGGGAGGAAACCATGGCAGAGAACAGGGATACTCGGATTGAAGCCCTTCGGCTGCTGCCAAGTGAGGTTGTCAGTGAAGTTGTCAATGGAAAAGGCTCGAGTGAACCACCACCCAGAAGCCCTGCCCGAAGGCATTCAAGCATCGTGAAATTGCCGATCCGCTCCAATCGATTGCCCGAGCGCGGGCCGCACACCATCGGCGGATTCTGCTTTGCCATAGGCCTGGGCGGGCGGCCTCGCGTTGTGGTTGCCTTTGTGCGGCTCAGCGGCTCTTGGCTTCCATGCCGGCGTCCCTCTGAGGACCTGCCCGGAGGGGCCTCAGACAGTTGGATTCCGGCCAGGTGAAGGCAGCCTTTGGCCAGGCTCGAGACGGCTCACACGATTGGCTGCGCCAGAACCGGCTGCCTCGGCTTGGCGATTGCCGTGGTTCACGTGTCGCGTTGTTATATCTCAAGGGCTTGGCGTAACGTGAGAGTCGGCAAGCCCGGCTCCGTTTGATGCCGACATGTTTTTTCAGCTGGCTTCACTCTCCAAGCCCTGGCTTCCACCCGTGGGTGGGCCTCGGTGGTGGGGGAAGGCGGCCTGAGCTGGACGAGGCCGTGGTGAAGCGGTTGCCCAGGCCCGGATCGTGAGCCGGCCATTTCGCCGCAAGGTGACACTCCGGCGGACCTGATTTCGCACCGCAGTGGCCTGCCGACCACGCGGTGACCACCTCGACAGGACACAATCGGATTTGATCGAGGCACGATTTTTGAAGCGCTGCGCTTATATTTGCAATCGGCAGACCGCTCGCGCCGACTACGCCTTACACCAACTTCGAGATTCACGGCCGCCGCTGGAGGCGGGCGCCGTTGGTAAAGGTTTTTTTTACTGAAGCTGGGTGGCTTTGCCAACCAGCGGTCTGTTATCGCCCCCTGGCATGACCGGAGGGCGTCAGCCTTGGACGCCTTGCTGGATTTCAGCACCGAGACAATCCCTCCAGCCCACAGTGGATGGCTGGGTGGCCCGCTAACCAGCGCAACGCCGATGCCAGGCACCGCTGGTGGTGCCCAAGTGCCTCGCTTTGCGGGATTCTGGCCCAGATAAAAACAAAAAAAATAGGCTGCGGTTGCAGTGGCCAATGGCGCGTCACGGGCCGGCAGCTAGTTGCAGCAGCGCCCTGGCATGAAAACCCCACCGGCCCAGCTTCGATCAGCAACCGCCTGGCCAAACCCCGACACGTTCGACCATGCCGGCTCGTACGGGCTCGGCATGAACATCGCAACCACCCGATCAAGGAGCGGATTCAGGCTGAGCGGCACTAGGCGCTTCAACCTCGGCGCCGCCACCAGCCGCTTACCTGCTGCCGCAGCAATCCTGGGGATCGTCCTACTGAGCAACAAGCGCTTCCGATGCGGACGTGCCCGAAACCATCGCCCTCACCTTCTCGACCTGGCCACGCTCGGACAGCCTCCCTCGATTATTTCCCCACTGATCAACCCGGCCTGAAAAACAACCTTTGCGACAGGACTATCCCGCAGTTCGTCAGCCTGCTGATCCCCTGGCACGCGCGGCCGCTTCGGGACCTACAGCGGCCGCATATTTGCAATGCCTTTTTCGGGTTCCGATTGCGGTTGTCCGCCGAGACGAGCGGTTTGTGTTTCAGCTGTGCCTCAGCCCGCTAACTTTGGCTCACCCCCCTCAGCGGCGACAGCTTCAGCTATCAGCCCAAGGCGAAAACGCTGGGCGGTCCCAGCACGTGTTGCTTCAGGCCCCGGCGCCAGATGGCAGAGGCCGTCCGGTTCGGATCGAGCCAATCTCCACACCAATGGCCAGGGGCTGTTCGAGCGAACTGGGCCGGGCCTTCAGGCCTCCATGGGCTCCAGGCTCGGCGGTTGAGCAACTGGAGATGTGACGGCAGCGCTACAGGTCGTGCGCAATCACACTGGCCGATGCCGGTGGGCAGGCACCAAGCGCAGCTGGCCGTTCTTTCACCTTATTGTCGCTCTGCAGGGTGGCCAGCATCGCGCCGGCATTCGAGTTTGGGGAGCTAGCACGGCACGCCGCTTGGCGATCACAGCCGCTTGCGGGGCTAAGGTCGTGGTCTGTCAGAGGCCCATCGCCACGGGCGAGATCGCCGCGCGGCAGACTGCCCAGGGCAACCGTTCGCGTGCAGAAACGTTCATAGCCGCGAGGGTTTCACCCCGTGGGCAGGTGTGGCCGTATTGACGGAATCGCCGCAGACCGCCTTCCGTTCATCGGGCCCGCCACCACCCTGGCCTGGCAGCGGCCGAGCGTCCAGCAAGGCTTCTCCAGCAAGAGACGGCCCAACGCCTCGCGGCTGGAGAGTATCGGGCCGCCTCCAAGGCGGCGAACAGCTCGGGCATCGGCCGATCACGCCCGTACTTTGATCACTTCGGCCATCCCCGACCCGGAATTCCGGGCCGGCAGGGCTGGCCAGGGTTTGCTCGGATCGATTAGCACCAGGCGGGGCTGGGGAAGGCGCCGATTCAGTTCTTGCACCGGGGTGGTTACCCGGTCTTGCCCACGATCGCCAGGCGTCCACATCGCAGCAACGTGGTGGGCCCTGAACACGCGAATACCCCGCAGCCAGGTGGGGCAGCAAAGCCGCATGTCGCCACACCCGCGCCGAAGGGCCACGTCACAAAACCACGCTCCGCCGCGCTGCGAAGGCGGCGTCGTTGGAAATCAGGCCACCGTTGGCGAGGCGTTTTCTGGTCTTTCCCTGCACGGCACTGCTAGCAGTTGGTCCGAATCCCGCCTCCATTCAGGCCCGCCAAGCAGCGGCTCGGCGTACAGGGCCTTTCCACCGCGGGGGTTTGCTCACCACCAGCACCTTAGCTGCGGCTTGAAACCCCTTGCTTCGTGCACATTTTCGCTTCGAGGCTGGCGAGGCTTGCCGGCGCCGATCACAACCGAGGGGTTGGGGCCAGATCCACCTGGATTTCGCAGAAACCGCGCTGGCGCGGTTGGCTTCAACGGCCCAGCCGGCAAGTCGTGGGTGGTCAGTCGCAGCGAACCCAGGGCTGTGAAGGCGGAGGTAGGCCCACGGTTCGCGGCATCGATGTCCGCCAGCCGGCCAGAACGGCCAGCACCGCCTCACCCTAGCGCTCCAGCTTGGCGCTGCGATCCCGCTGATTCCCGCCAGCGACTTGAGAGGGGGCCGGCTGGTGGCGCAATCCTTCACAGGGTGCGGGTCGTGGGAGACCACGTAGGGCGCAACCGGCCTGCTCCCGCGCCTGCTGCGTCGCCAGTCCTTCAGGGCCGTCAACAGAGCGGCATCGCAACCTGCCCTGCCTTCGTGGGGCTCCGGGCCCTGCTTCCGGGCTCCGGCCCGTGCTCCGGAAACGATGGATCGTGGCCCCATCGCTTGAGCGGGCGCGGCACGACGACGGTCCTTGCGGAGGCGGCGGCAAGGAGGCAGCTCAGCCGGCCGTCTCCGCGCACGAGGGCGCGCACCGACTCCTCGGGGCCCCAGCGAGGCCGCCGGGATGGCCATTTCGGGCACGGTGTCCGAGCAAGCCTTCAGGCCGTGAGCTGGCGACAGCACGGCTGCGCACTGGCCCTGGTCGAGTTCCTTGCGATTCCGTACACACTCAAATGCTGGTGACCGAGGAGCGGAGGCGGGAGGTGCTGGCACCGAGCAACACTCACCACAGGGGCGGCGCCGAGCGCTGGCGGTGCGGAACGACGGCGATGTAGGGCTTTCTGGGCTGGCAGCCGGTCGCGTCCAGCGCTCCTGGGTCAGGCAAACGGTCGCGTTGCCCACAGGGGCAGGCCAGCGTTTACGCGAGGTGGGGCGCGAGCAGACTGGCGCCGGGCAGCCGGCCGCTTGGTGAAGCGATCAAGCGCTTCGAGTGCTGTGCTCAGGGCGTTTCGGGCGGGCTCGCGCCGGGAGTCGTCGATGAAGCGGCGCCAGCTGAGCACGTCGCCGGCCCCATGCACATCCAGCCCCCTGGCACTGCTGGCAGTCCGTCGCGGGCCGGCGCGGGCACGCTGTTTCCTGCGTTTAGAGTAGGCTCCAGGATCTTGGGCAGGTCACAGTGGGCGGACGAAGCGCAATCGGGTTTGTCGATGCCCATGCCAAAGGCGATCGTAGGCCACCACCACACCCGGCCTCACGCCGAGCGCGATCGAGGCGCCGCGAGACGCGTTGCCGCCTCCAGCCCGGCGTGATAAGCCACAGACGTCGTGGCCGGCCGCCCGCAGCTCGGTGGCGAAGCGATCCACCCGGCTTGCGCGAGCGGGGCGTGGACGATCCCCGCCTAACGCGGTAGTCGCGTGGAACGCGGAGGGGGGGGGGCCCAAGGGGGCTTTTTTGGGGGCCCCCTTTTGGGGGGCGTTTCGTCCTTGCTTGCGCAGCAGTACGCGATGTTGGGCGATCGAAACTGGCGGTTGAACACCCGTCCCGCCTCCAGGCCAGCCGCGTCACGATCTCTGCCGCAGGTGCGGGGGATCGGCCGGTGGCGGTGAGTGCAGCCGGGAAGGGGGAAGCGGGCCGCCAGCTCGCTGTAGCTGGCAGCGTAGTCGGGTGGGCGGAATCGTTGGCCCCATTGGAGGGACGCAGTGGGCTTCGTCGATGGCGAACAGGGCCAGCTTGTTGTTGGCCGAGGCGCATCGAGGCAGGTCGCCAGCCGCAGCCGATCCGGTGAGACGTTAGAGGCAGATTCAGCTAGTTGCTCTGCGGGTCGGCACACGCTGAAACTTCTTCAGCATTCAGCGACGAATGCAGCGCCGCGGCGCCCCCCGCTGGCGCAGGTTCGACCGGTTCTTGCATCCAGGGGCGATAACGGTGAGTCACCACCGCCAGCCCCGGCAGACAGAGGCGGGCACCTGATAACAGAAGCGATTTTCCGCCTCCCGGTGGCCTCAGCCACCAGGCCGATCGCGCAGCGAGCACGTGCTTCGACCGATCTCCCTGCTGCGGGCCGCGAAAGGCGGTGGTAGCCGAACACGCGCGGAGGCATTTCCTGCGGGTTGGCCTGTGGGTGGACGTCCACTGGATCCGCACAATGGCTCCATGTCAAGCAGCTCCAACGCGCCGCAGCCGCCCCCCCATCATTACCCGTTCGCCAGCGCGGGGGCTGGGGCGGGACCATCGCTGGCTGTTTCTTCTGCCGGCGCTGTTGCTTCGCTGGGTTAATCGGTTTGGTGGTTTTGGCCGGCCGCCCATGGCGCTGCTGATTCAGTTCACCGGAAACCGGCTCGCATGAAAGTGAGCCGCTGCAGGATTCGTGAGGCTGCGCCACGTTTCGCGGACTGCTGCAGCGATCGGTCTTCTTCAGGTGCTCGGAACACCTTCTGATATCGTTTGGATCGGGACGTGGTGACCACCGGTGGTGCTCGGCTCGCTCCCCTGGGCCGGTGCTGGTGAACAGAAGTTATGCCGGGGGATCCACTGGTTCGCGCCGCCATTCTACACGCCGGTTGCTGTGTCGATCGTTTGGTGAGCGTCGATCGCCTTCCGCTAGGTCTATGCCGAAGAACGGCCTGACCCAATGGCGGCTGGCATGCCCTGCTCTGGGAACGACTTCACCCCCATCGTTTTCTCACCAGCCCATGGCGGCGCTGGCCTCGTGGATCCTAGGTGACCCTTGAAGGCCTGGGTTACTAGATGGTGATCTTTCTGGCCGGCCTGCAGGCATCTCGCCTTGAGCTCTTATGAAAGCGGCGGCCCTCGATGGCAGCGAGGCTGGCGGCGGAACACGGACCACCTGCCGCTGCTGGGCCTATCTCACCTTGTGATGGTGATCTCCTCCCATTGCCGCCACCAAGGTAGTTCGAGAGGTGTTGCCTGATAGGACCCAGGTGGCCGGCCGACTCGACTCGAAACCCTGGTCGAATACGTCTACGACCCAGGCCTTCAAGCGAGCTGGAGATCAGGGTTATGCCTGCACCAGTGGTCTGGCGTTGTTCCTGTCGTGATGGTGGTTCAGCTGTGCGCTTCCTGGCAGCTGGTGATCGGGGGCCTCACCTGAGTGGCACGGGCAAGCAGGATGGAGCGATGCGAAGCTGTTGATTGCCAGAACACCATGTTGAGCCTGGGACGGGATGGGCCATGAGCGGGCCGTCTGTGTGGGGCGGGGGGCCAAGATGGCCCTGATGCTCCAAGAGGCGGCCGTTCCGCTGGAGTGGGTCTCGCACGTGCAGACCCAGCCGATGACCGGCCACCGCCTGGCCACCGCACGGTGCTGGGCCCCCTATGAGACCCGGAGGCGACACCACCCTGGCACCGCCCGAAGCGATCGACAGTTTTTTGAGAATGAGTGGCTGGATCTTGATCTTCTCGGCGGGCCCTGGAGCCGATGGCGTCGCCTTCGTGCCCCGCTTGGAGCCCTCAGCGTGTCTCGAAGCTGTGAGCACGGCAGTTGCTGATTCCAGCCTCACTGCCGTCGCCCCGTTGGATTCCCTGGGGAGGAGGTGTCGTTTCTCCTGAACCGCAGAGAGGTCAGCCTGGCGGCTGTGCCCGTCGGCCAGGCTCCGCCCTCTTCACCGCGCTTCCGCCTCCTCGCCGCGCCTGCGGAGGGTTTGATTTTTCCGTTGATGGCCAAGGCGCCACGGCGGTTAACGGACGCAGCAACCCAGCCGTCACCAACAGCGAAGAACTGAAGCCCTGCTCAGCGGGTCGAAGCCGGCGACTGGTGCTTGAGGAATTTGTGATTTTTGATCCAGGAGCTGGCATCGTGGGCTTGCCGTGATCGCGTGGAACCGTGGCCCTGACTTCCGGTGGTGGAGACCACCGCAACCAGCGCATTTGCGAATTGAGGTTTCTGGCACAGAGCCGCCATCAGCCAGCCGTGAGCCCGCGGGCCCGCAACTGGCGGGTTCTCGCTGCTCAATGCCCTGGATTACGCCGCGCGTGACTCTCGATCGAATTTTTCTACGGACCGGCCGGGCTGCAAGATTCATGAGCTCGCGCCCCACACCATAAATTCGGTCAACTACACGATCGAAGCGCACGCACCAGCCAGTTCGCCCAGCAGGTGCGGTTGTCTGTGGTCAGGCCCCTTGGCCCACCGAACTGAAGGCTGCCGCTGCCCTGATGGTCATTTGTGGGCACGAGAGCTCTGATGCATTTCAGAAGCGAACGCCAGGCCTTTCCGCCCGTCGGGGCCAGTGCATTGGATAATGCAAGCCGGTTCGACCCCGGGCCGGAAGCGTGGGTCCAATCACCTGGCCCTGAAGGAACGGACCGGCACAGCGGACAGCGAGGCCGCAGGCGCCTAAGCAGGTCAGGAGGTTGGGCCCCTTCGCGTGCGAAAGGCTTAAGATGATGGTGAGCTTGTGTGTTGGTGACGCCTTCACAGTTTTCTGTCTGACTCCCTCTTCGAGTGGGAGGTCTGTCGTGACGGTGCAGTTAAGCCGGCCTTCGTAGCGAACACAGGATCCCCACGTTTTGACCTCTCCCGATTATCCAGGTCGGGAAACCTGGGGCAAGACGGCACAGCGGATTCCCCCTTTTCCTATTTCGCCTTTCAAGCTCAGCCCTCCACTTGATCCAAGCTCAGCTCCAGCGCTCAGTGGGCCAGCCGGTCGGTTCCAGCTGCGGGTCTCTTTGTCCAGCTTGGTCACCAAAACACTCATGGGACTGAGCTGGCCCGCCGGGCACCAGCTTTGTAGCCACCGGTGATCGGCGTCGATTCCTCAAGCCGGGCAGGCGGGGGCTGGCGATCCCGTACCGAAGATTCACCGCGGGTCACGTCTCGATTGCCGGGTCTGGTACGCACAGGGTTTTCAGGCAGCGGATTCAAGCCCTTTCAAGGTAGGTGCTGTGCGGTAGGATCACCCACCGGGCCCTCCGGTTTGCGCCCAACAAGTCCACGTAGCTGGCTTCTCAGGCCGGCTCCAGTGGGGAAAGCCATGGTTTGAGGGCCTCGCCGCGAGGTTGTGGTGGTAGAGCTCGCCTGGTGTTCTTGCTGACCACACAGACCACCGCCGAGCCTGATTGATCGATCTGGAGGGCCAGCTCCAGGCCGTCCCGAACCATTCGGGAAGGATTTTTCACAGGGCATTCCACGACGTGTTGAAACGTGTGCACGGTTCGTCGGTGAGCACACCACCTTGAGAAGTTGGATAGGGCTTGTTGCTGGCCGCACCCGGCGAGGCTGGCTGGCTACGGGTCGGGGTCGCTGTCGACACTTGCTGTTGCTGTTGACTGGATGGTGGAAGGATTTGGCTGCTGGTTCTGGGGAATGGAGGATCGAGGGCGGCCAAGCTAGGTAAGCTGCCTTCAGCAAGCCAAAAGGGCCGTGTATGGTTGATCACCCTGGTGTGGGCTTCTTGCGCCTGTTCAGCTTCTCGATCGCCATGGTGGTGTGGGAGCAACGGCGACGCAGCATTCAACTTCTGAGCCGACGCTCCCTTCCTTCAGGATGCCTGAGCTCGCCTTCGCTGGATCGGACAAGCACTCGCTGCGGTGGCCTCGTCTCTTCTGGTTTTGTCACCGGGGCGGTGTGTGTATCTCTCTTGTTGTGGAATGGCGTGATCGTCCGTCGGACGCAACAAAGGCACGCCCAAAAAACGGCCGGTGAGGCTGTTTGGGCTGTTGCTAGGAATTGGAAAGCGGGCTGAACCGGCTACCCGCCGTCCCCTGGGAAGGCGCTCCTGCCGGTGACACTGAGTTTGGTGGTGCTGTTGATTGCACTACAGTCTGCAGCTTTGCGGCGGTTTCCCGGGCCCAACGCCGCGGTCTTGGAGCGGCTTGATGAAGGCGCATTCGGGCCCTGAATTCAGAGCTTTGCGGGCTTGGCCCAGCGGTCTGGTGGCGGCCCTTGGGGCGAGCGGACTCCGTATTCCCCAGCCTGACACCCCGGGCTTTGGGGACGGGCAACGGGAGGCTTTCTTGGTGGCTGTTTCTGTCGGCCGATTGGTGGACAGGGGGCCGAGCCTTTCTGGCCATGCCGGAAGCGGACCTTTCGAGGGGTTGCTTTCCTTCGGGCCCGTTGCGGCCACAGTTTTTGCTGTCGATGGACCTGGTGTGTATGGTCGCCCTGCATCGCTGGGGACCCTTTTGCAAGTGCTTTGAAGAGCAAGCTGGGATTCTCCAAGCGGCGCCTCCCAGGGTTTCTGCAGGGGGAAAGCGGTTGTTGTTGGATCGGCTTTTTGCGTTCGCCCAGGCGGTGGCTTTTGGGGGGGACCCAAAAAAAGCCCACGGGGGGGGGGCCCCATTGGGCCAGCTGGCTGGTTCATCTCTCTCTTT
>Ga0163217_1047896_pt1 | contig 12031 bp, 13 predicted proteins | sample SynspAceP_FD_185933 | JGI IMG/M metagenome (GOLD analysis project Ga0163217, IMG submission 185933) | Saline lake microbial communities from Ace Lake in Antarctica - Synechococcus sp. Ace-P (PacBio error correction) | ecosystem: Environmental > Aquatic > Non-marine Saline and Alkaline > Saline ... | reverse complement strand
CCGATAGGCCGCGGCGGTTATGGCCGGTATCGCGACGCCGGTGTTTTTTTTTTATTTGGTTGATCCAACGTGTTGAAGTAAGGCGCTCGCCTTTTGGGCGTCGGCCGATCGTTGTTCTTGATGTTTACCTCGCAAGAGGACCCTGATGGAAAACGCACCCAGCGTGCTGCCGCGCGCGACCAAGCCGAGCGCTGGCCTGGGGCGCTTTGGAGAACCTCAATTTCGTGGCGTTGACGCCGGGATAATGGGACGCCGCAACCAGAGGACGGACCATATGGCCGAACGCATGGGCGCTGAGCGGCACAAGAAGAGGTAGCAACTAGAGACGGGTACCTTTGCGTTCAGCGCCCCCCTGTTCAGATGGCCCAAGCCGTTTGATTCCCTCACACACCGGATTGGCAGCGGGCCGCCTCTTGCACAAGGCAAATCCTTGCGCGGCTGGTCAAATCTCTGGACCTTGCCCGACAGCCCGTGGCGGTTGGACATCCAACGACCGATATTTCACGCCGCGGCCCCATACGCGCGTTGTCGAGGTCGAGCTTTTGGACGCGGCAGACGCGTGCGATACTGGCCCCCCACGTCAGCCTTGCTGCCGCAAACCCGGAGATGTGAAACTATCAAAACACCGCAAGGCGAAGGCGGTCATCGCGCCAGTTTGCTGGGATCGCCAACCGCCGCAAGGCAACTGGTCAAAGGCGGCGCGAACAAACGGTTTCCTCACGCGCGGGGGACGTTGACCGGACGCTGGCATTGTCGCGCTGGACACGGTATTGGTTTTACAATTCAGACGTCTATGATGTGGAAGCCGAGCAGAAGGTCGATGGCACACGGTTAATTCTTGACATCAGGCTGCTGCGCGAAGATAGACTGGGGCAAAAAGACACCTATGCGACTCCTCGAGCGCAGCTTTCAGGCATCTTGCAGCGAAGGAGGGCCTTGCCGCGGTCCCAAAGGCCCTTTCCGGTCCCTAAAGATAAATTTGCGGAAAACGCGGCCACTCTTTCGAGGCCGCCGCGCCTCTTGTTCTGTTCTTCGCACCCTTCAAGGGCAGCCGAATCAACCTACGGGGTTGAAAGGTTCGCTTGTCGGGAACCGCTGCAAGGTGGACCCCCGCAAGGGAGATCGGTTCGGCATTGCGATCCTGGTTGAAGGCGCGCGCAAGTCGTCCCCCAAATTTGGAAATGCCGGTTTAGCGCGGCCGCTCACACAAGCGACTAGAACGCCGGCCACACCAAAGAACTGGAGATACTCTTCAACATGCGGAATTCGTCCTATTCTATGGGTTTAGTTGTTCGGAGCCAGCAATCGGTTGTGTTCAAGTAGGGAACACGGCTTAGCAAAACTCAGTGTGGCCGCGAAAGGCGGCCCCATCGGTCAACGGCACTTGGCCCGCAGGCGCGGTATCGTTGGGATCACCTGCACCGCAAAGACCCAGATTTACGTTGTCTTCGGCACTTGGGTCACGCTAAGCTCTTTGCCCCAGAGGCACATCATTGCACAACACGGGCCATCATTACGGCGCAGCGCCAAGATCGACAGTGTCATCCGCTGGGACGTCGACCGTTTGGGAAAACCGCGAGGTCTTCAGCCAGAAGGCCAAAGGTGTCCGCTGCCTCGGACGCAGGGTCGCCGGGAACGTCGTGTGTTCAAACGCAGCATTTCAGACAGGTCTGCTCGCCGCATCGAAACCTAGCAGGCTGGTTCACTGCCGGGAAACCGCTGAGGGAAACGCCGGTAAACAAGGTCGTTTCGACGGGGAAGTTCGCGCGGCGCATATTGCCCGATGCACCCCAAAAGGCGTTCGCGGAAGCACGCGAATGTCCAGCAGCCAGGCAGGGGTTCGGATTGGGCACATAGACCAGCCAGTGCTCCTCGTCGATCTGTTGGGGCTGATGCGTGCGGGTATAACAGATCTTGGTCGGAAAAAGGGCGTGGATCCACCTCTCGTTTGGACCATAGCGGGTTGGAACAAAAGCGCGCACTGCTGTAACCAAAGCGCCAACTCATAAAACGTGGTCTTCTTCGGGTAGTTGGGCGACGATTCTTCCCAACTTTCGCCTGCGGGGCAGGCCGGCAGTCGGGTCCATTGCCCCGATTTACGGATTCAATTTCGCCTCTTGGGTCAGACCAGGAAGATGGTATTTTTCAAGGCCAACGTTTGTGACGTTGTCTTTGCCAATCAAGGTCGTCGAAGTGGCGCCCGGTTCCTGCCAACGCAATCCCGTTCGTGAAAATTGGGAATGTCTCTTTACTGGGATCCCAACTCGGCGCTTGTCTTGCCCCTGCACTGGCACCAGATTCACAGATCAAAAGGATCTCTGCGCCAAGAAAGGCCTTCAACCGCTGTGACGCCTCTGCGCGCTCTTGCCAAGCCTCAACAAAAACCCGGCCCGTTCCGCAGCCCGGAAATGTTTTACGTTAGTTACTATAGATTATAAGGCATTTGCGTAATTCGGCATAGTTGGCAGGCGTTTCTTGTTGCCAACGTTGTCGAGGCGGTGCTTGGGTAATGCGTCGTCCCGCCGCCAATGCGGCAAAAAGCGAACGTTCTTTTGCAACTGCTCGGTCCCGCTGATCTATGGCTCACGCTTAGCTTTCGGTTGTCAACCGCCTCCAGGTAGCCATGCCGGTACGGGTTTGCTGTGCTGTTTGATCTGGCCTGCTCGAGCGCGCAAATCGGTGGAACTATGCCGACTTTCTTCGGCGGCCCTGCCTCGCTCGGCCATAACAGTGCCGTTCTTCAAGATCCTGTGTTGACATTGGAATCTGAAAAAAGGTGATCTCTATGTACTGTACGGGCCAGCTCAGGCGTCACCTCTTGGCTGACAATCGAAATGTCTTCATGATTAGCGCTCTTTTTCGGCGGCTCCGAATGGGTGAAATGTGTTCGGGTCAAAACCATAGGCGGGCCTGAACAAACGGCTGGATAGCTTGTGCAAAATGAAGGGTCCGTAGTCTGCCAGCGGATGTTGGGCCTGGTTACGGCTTTCTCTTGACACATTGTAGGCAAAAATCTGTCGCTTCTCTCCGGTCTTTAAGGTCTGCTCGCGTGGATAGCGCTCGGGCAGCTCAATCGGAGATGCGAATGAAGTGCGAAAATGTCCAATGCTTGCTGTCAGCGAGCGCGCTCGCGCCCATGCTTCCGCTTCGGGCAGACAAAAGGTACGAACGTCTAATGTTTCTCTCCAACTCCCAAAAGCTTGGCATAATCTGATAGTACCGAGGCAACCAAAATACGGTCATCGGATCCGCCCTTGCGCGCTGTCTGAAGAAATGCTTTCAAGCTACCCGCGAACTTGAACGAGCCACGTGCTGGCCGGCCGAAAAGAAAGTTCCTTTCACAAAGTTCATGAGACACAGTTAATCTCAAATTTAGTATGGAAACCTAAAAGGCACACTGAGCGCTCTTTCAGGGCTCGCCTGCCGTATATCTATATGCATAAGCGTGAATGCCAGTCGGTTCAATTAATGCATTCGTCGCTGCGCATGCCATTTGTGACTTCTGACATTGGCAGGTAGGCGAGAAGATATAAGTTACAGATATCTGGTATCTGAATAGTGGAAGTAGCACGAAAACGAACATGCCGGACTAGCGGAGCACTTCACACTAATACTCATGTCCGCTGTGGTTCGGGGATCGGGGGACAAATGGCCCTCGGGGCGCAGGGCGGGTTTGCCCTTTTTTTCCGGACGGGAGGGCAATCTGGGGGCGCGAATCCTGTGGGTATGTTCGTATTCTTGGGGCTGATCCGGAACGATTTCCTATTTCGGGCAGGGCCTTGTTGGCCAAGGGAAGGGTTGGTTTTTGGGGGCGGGTATTGCAAAGCTGGCTGTCAGCAAGCGGGTGCTTGGGGTGGGGTTTTCTACGCCTTGGCTATTGGTCGTTCTTCTGTCGGCTCTGGGTGGCCCGTTGGGTACGGCAGTGCTGTCAAGCCACGGGGCCAGAGCGGCTCGCGTTTTGGTCCATGGATTGCTGGGGCCCTCCTCTTATCTGATCTGGTTAGGGAAAAGGGCTTTTTTCAGGGGTTTAGAGTTCGCATTTTTCCCCGCCGGACGCGTTTAAAAAGTCTCAAGCACGCCGGTAAGATCGGGAATGCCCGCAAAGCGGCCGGTATTTGGGTCGGCAGGTCGAGTTTTTATAGTGGCGAAGATGCATACCCAGAGCAAGGGGGTGAAGCTGCGTTTGAAGTGCGCTAAATCCAATCCCCGAAGAAAACCTGCCAATCAAACGCCAGCTGAAAATCGTGCGAGAAGTACTTATTGCGGGCGGGCAAGTATTCACTTGGGGTCTATCCGGGATCGTTTTGGTATTGGGCGCGCGTATCACCCGCGCATCATATCACACTGTGGCGTAACGTTATATGTCATGATCTTCAAGATGCCAAAACAAAAATCGGCGGAAAAGGTCCGCCGGTTTCCAATTTACAGCCGATTTCGGCCCCTCTCGCGGAACAGTTGCCTTTACAATGCCTTGCCGGGCAGTGGACGCAACCAGGGTTCCCGGCCCCTCAAAGTTCTCCCGGTAGAAAACATACGCAGGGCAAACGCGATCGACCGTCTCTCGCGTTCATCGAAAAAATCCTATTCCGCATTCCCGCGAGGATTACCCCTGGGTAGCCAGAGAAAGTGTGCCGTAGGGTTGGTCTAGGCTACATTATTGCGAACGTTTCGACATTATTGACCATCGCGTAGGCGAAGAGGAGTCAGCGGCCACCGATCGCGGCCACTTTCATTGTGGTTCTACGAAGAAACGCATTCTTACGCGTACAGGCCATTTGGCGCGATCCAGGTTCTCGATATTGGAGTTTAACCTCGCCTTAGCGTGTCGTCTAGAAAGGGTTGCAACCATGTTCCGAGGAGATGTATTATAAGCTTCAAAAGATCCGCGGGCGGTCTGCCATTGGCTTGTTTCTTTCGCCTCCCTCGCTATCAACCACCGTAGATTTTATTGCGTCACGGCGGCGCATTGGGTAAGGTTGCGCATCTATACGAAGGGGATATTCGCCAGATCAGGTGCCGTTTATTCAATATCCTTCATAATGAGAAGATGCTTTCTTCTCTAATGCCCGGTATGGCCCAAACAGAGCCTATGATAATGGCTATCTGCACCAGGGTTTACGAGCGTAACTATTGTAATGTGGTAATAGTTTCTCGCGGCCAAAGCGAGTTGGGCAGATAGGTTTTCGCAGAATTGAAAAGTCCCAAGTTATTTCTCGCGACAAAGCTCGGGCAAAGAATTCCGCCAGGTCCAAGTAAGCGATCTTCTAAATTCATCTGGCCTTACCTCGTCATTAGTAGCTTCCCCATTTTAAGCGCTATGCATTACCAAATTTTACACTGAAAGGATCTGCTGCTGGATCCATTTTTCGGATTCCGAATCGTTTTTGCCGCGGGGTGAGTGCCCCAAAAACATTCACCGACATGAGCAGGTGATCCTTAGGGAAGCTTATTCTGTTATATCTTGATGGAGTCTGGTGGCCTGACCGTGCATTCATTAACAAGCTATTAGCCAACTCGAGCGAGAAAACCACCCGTCTTGCCCCATTTTTTTTCCATATATTTCCTTTGACTCGCTCTTAAACGGCCTCAATCCAATTTCCGTTCAAGCTTAATACTTTCTCCAGCCAGGTATCGCAATCACTTCCGGAAGATCCGCCCAAAATCAGTTCCAAATATCATTTAGATAAAATGCATTTTGTCACGTTTGATGCGGCGAGTAACATACCGCAGGCAGTCCGACCGCCTGAATTAGGGCCCATTAGACAGGGTTTTTCTTCGAGAAAACGACCGTGTTTTGGCGAAGCCCCAATGCATGATACGAATCGATACATTTCATCGTGGCTCAGGCTCGCGGCTCCATAAGGGCATTGTTCTGTTGGCCAGAATTCTTGGCATGCGTCGAATGTATCCAGTTCTTAGGGGCTATGATTTGGGGCCATATCAGTCGCCAGCAAGCTTTTTATCTGTCGTGTACCCTAAGCTGTTATTGCCCCAAGCTCTTTTGAACCTTGATGCTGGCAAAAAAGTCAGACGCTCGTTGACTTGGTCGGTATAAGAATGATCGATAGGGTTGGCTTCCCAACAATACCCGGTTTCGCAATCGAAAACGACACCCATTTCACCAACTTGTAGTCCGGTAATATAGTATTGGCACCGGATGTGGTAGTATGTGAAGACGGCGAACCTTCCCACGAAACCCGGACTAACAATTTCTTCTAATTTCTTATGCAGATTCAAGAGTTCCATATTAAGATCCAAGTTTCAAATCGGCCTTTGCCAGGGATGCTCGCCCTCGGCGATTCAGGGGGCGACCCCCTATAAAGAATTGCACAAAGGCGTATCTGCGGCGTAAATGCGCACCGAGGTATCTTAGCGACGCTGAGTATGTAGTATCCTGCTCACCCCGATTTTTTAGTGGCTAAGGTATTCAGCCCATAGGGGGGGAGATTATCGCAGACAACTGAAACTGACCAGAATACAGATCGGCTGGTTCTAAATTAAAGTTTGTTGCCGGCCTCTCGATGCGCCAAACGAATACCTTGAACGTTGAGGGCGGCGACGTTCGTATCCAGTTCATATTCAATCCTTTTGTCGACAGCACAATCACCAAATAGCCCGCTTACCTGAAACGCTCATCCCTAATTACCGCCCTGTTACCCAATAAGAGGGGAATTTAGCCGGTCCGATGAGACACCATGTATACCCCCATTCTCATCACCAGAATATTTCATGCTTTGGTGTGGCCGGTTGTTAAAGGGCATTTAACCGACGCTGTCCCAATTGTTACTGTGGCTATAAAACTATGCAAGTGTGAAGGTGCCTTTATCGAGCTTATCTTAACCTTAAAGTCCTACCAGGCGGTTGCCCCTCTTTTGGTCAATGGGTGCGATCCCGGTGCGTAGCCAGGTCCCCAGCCAGCGGCGCGTCAGGTGGAATCCGCGATTGAAACAAGCTGTTTGGCTTGCCGCTGCGCGGGTGCTGAGCGCGAGGGTGATAGCGGGCGGGTCGGGGCGGCACGTCTGCTTTGGGTTGCGTTGGATCCGACTGCGCCGTTCCATTGGGTGTCCAAGATCTGGCAATGCGTCCCGACAAACCTCTATTTTTTACGGCGATCAGATGCACGACGATCCCTGGTCGCGTTGCAAGCGGCCCGTCACCCGCAAAAGGCGGGTCCGCCCCCATGACGGTCTGGCAAACTGGGTAGTAACCTTGCGCCATACCACGACATTAACACGCCTGTTTCATCCTCTAGCGTCAGGAAAAAAACCACGCCAGAGGCGGTGCCAGTTGCTCGTTGGCGGCGTGATACAAGGCCGCACACAGATATTCGAGAAAGCGGCACAAAGGAGAGCTGATCATGCTGCGGGGTCCAGGCCCGGAATTGTGGGGGCGTAAAGCTCCATCGGATGTGCACGCCAGGGGTAAGGCGCAAAGGCGGATGTAATCTTCGACAACCTCTTCACCCAGGTGCCATTCTGGCAAAGCGGCACAACCGGGTTCATTCAGGCCTTCGCCATCTAAGGGATTTGCAAATAAACGGCAGCGGGGCCGGCGCAGAGATGGCGCGCACGGCCCCAAGCGCATTCGCGCCGACGTAATCCCCATTCCAAACCGAAGGCGTTCCGCTTTCGGCCAGACGTATCCCAATGCGGCGGAAGAGAGGCAAATGCCGCCGCGCAGCCATCAGGGCTTGGATCGGAATCATTGCCCACGCGGCAGCTCGATCCAAGCCGCATCACTTTCGCAGAAAAGCCCTGATCTGAACGAAACCCGAAGCCGCAGCGCCAAGGGCCCCGTCTGCGCGACGCTCTAGCGAGTTGTCCCATGCGCTATGGTTCACGCAGACGGGGCGCCCAGTTCAATACCGTCTGCTCGCTGCCGTCTGCGTACGATCTGGGCGGGGCGCGTAAAACCCCATTGGCTTGCATTCAAAAGGCGCACATGCATAAGAATTGCGGGATGTCGGCATTCAACCATGACGGGACACGATAGGTGAGCATCGCAAAAAGCACGCCGCATGGCTTTTCGGGGGAAAGCCATAATCGGCAAAGCCCTCGATCTGGATTAAAACATGCTTCAGGCAATGCTTCCTGACTGGTATCCCCGTTTTTGGCATCATCCTTGAAACGAAAACGCGTCGCGGTGGGGTTTTTGATTGTTTGCCCATGCCGCCGGGAAAAGAGGGCAAAGCGGACCGAACGGCCAGATGATCCTGCCTTCTTCTGCGTGTAGCCCGCCCTGCCGGACCAACGGCGATTTGCACCGCTTGTTCTTCGCGACAGCCGGAAACGCCCAGAGGTCTTGCGCGTGGAACCTCCTTCGAGTGCCGGGGACCAAAGTTCGGCGGCCTCTAGACCCTTGTCCCGCCGGCGGCAGATTAGCGTTTGAACCATCCCCCCCTTGAATCGGGCCGGGCGCACCAATGGCAACCGCCCCGATCACCAGATCATAAAATTTCGGCAGGCTTCATCCGCGGCAGAACCAATTCATCTGTGCGCGGCTTTCGACCTGAACAAATACCCCCACCGCATCGCACGGGTCCAGCATGTCGTAGTGGGTTTTATCCCCTTGGGAACAGTGCCAGCGTCTCAGATCGCTTTTTCTCGTTGATTCCACAACAATGCAAGGCCTTGCGGCATACAGCGTCAGCATCCCGAGGCTCAGGACATCGATTTTTAGGAATACCCCAACGCGGTCGATATCTCCTTGTCCATTCCGATAACGGTGCGCGCGTCCATTTGCCGGGCATTTTCCGCATGGGGCACAGTCATCCAACCGCCCTTGAGGTGAGTGGTGATAAAGCCGCCCACGTTGCTGCGATAAATGTGGGCTGAAAAAAAAAAAAAAAAAAAAACAAAAACCCCGATGAGTTCGCCGATCAAGCCGCTAGTGTTTGCGACAGTCCGCGGATCATCAGGGTTCAGCCCCAATTTCGCGCATCCGTTCGGGTCGGCCCCCATCATTCCCCGAATGCCCCCAAATTTGGCCAGACAGCCCTGCGGTTTACATCTTGGGACAGGCCCATGGACCTTACCAACTTCGCCGATCGCTGCCCGAGACCGGAAACATGGATAACGGTTCGCGCAAAGCCCTGCGCGGTGGACGTCCGTATTTTTCATAAATCACTGGATTTGATTTCTCGCCGGCGTTCGTGTTCAAAAATCGACATCAGATATCAGGAGGCTCGCGCGATGAACGTGAGATAACCGCTCAAAGACCATTGCCAATCATATCGGGCTGACGTACGGTAATGCCCAGAGATAGCAAGATGATTCGGAAATTCGCCGCAGACCCGCGACCCTGACATGATGAATTACGTGCGGCGGCGTGCCTCCGGCAGACCAATGCGATTGGACCGTTAAAAAATACGCGGCAAGCCGGAGCTCGTCCACAAGCCGCAGTTCCTCTGTTCAGCAAGGCATAGACGCGATCCGAAGCGGCCAATCAGGAAAGCGCCGTCGAAAGCCCCGCACGGGCAGATGCTGTAGCCGGTCCTGTGGCTGAGCCCTTCTTTGCCCTTTCTCGTAGGTAATCATATTTCAGCTCGATAGATCAAAGCTGCAGCGTGTCGCAATTTTCTAGAGTGCGGCGCAAGCCTGCAGCTGGGGGTGATGACGATAAAGACCGTGCCATATCAGGCAGCCCCCGGTTTCAGGGACGGCGTTCCCCAATTTTGGCCAGGGCGTGTGTTCCGATGCAGTCCAATTGTAGATGCCCTCGCGCCAGGCACGTCAGCAACATCATTGCCAGTTGCCGTCGCGCGCTGTGGGTGCATTCAGCACATCGCCTGAGCGACCGCGACCATCGGGGCAGGACGGCACGCAGCGCCAGCGCGGGGCCACAAGCCGTGAAACCACGCCTGATCAGACCCCATCATACGCCGGGCCGTTTCGCCAAGAAAAACGAAATCTGGGATAGCGGCGTGCCACCTTTTGAATGGGGGGACAATGCTTGGCCTTTAGGTCGGCGTTGGGGCGGGCGATCAAGATCAATCCTGACCATCCCTGCAGCAGCATCTTCGAGGTTCAAGGTGACACTCTGCCATTGCCTGCTGCGTCGTTTGCCCAATGTCAGCAACGCGACAAGCGTGGTATGCTGGCAGATCCAGTGGGCAGGGCCAGCCAGTTCGACAGGGGCAAATCCCGAAGCACCAGACGTGTGCGACGATTCAGCTTTGGAAGAAGGGGCGTCGCATCAGGCAAGGATGCGGCAGGGGGAGGTTTCTGCGGCCGGCCGGTTGGGCAACCGCGAAATAGCTGTTCAATCTGCCGTGCCGACCGGATCCGCAAGCGTATCGCGGGCATCGGCCTTTCAGTGTTTTTAATGCGCATAGGCGCGTTACCACCCCGCCAAACGTGTTGCGGTTCTGTGGAGGCCGATTGCGCTTAACCCCAGTTCCGCCCGCGCAGATCAGTTCCTCGGAGGTGGGGACGCGCCGGTCAGAAAGGTGAAATTAGAGGTAACCACCAAGCTCTGCATTAAAGGCTTCATTTATGAATTCTCCTGCAACAAAACCAGCCGGGGTTCTGCAGGCGTGATAGAAAACAGCCACAAGCGGCGGCCCTTCGCGTGTGTCATTTCCGCCAGTAGTCGCAGCAGGACCGAGCGCCAAGCCCGTCGTCGGTCCATCCACCATTCCGGCCGAATCCTTTCGGGGCCCGGTTGCACGCCCAGTGGTTCAAGGTCAATCCGCCGCACCTGAACGAGAGGGCGTTGTGCCCGTATCGGTGACCGCGGTCGGGGGGAAAAAGGCGCAGCGCCGTGGTTGAGGCTGCCCAACCGTTTTTTGGGCGGCTGGCCGACCGCAGGGGCCCATGTGCGAAAGCTGCGTTCGGGGATGTGACTGTCGGCATGCCAAGAGAATCGCTGGATGTTCTCTAATCCGATTCCGTGTCCCAAGACGCGACCGCACCTCGAGGTCATTCAGTTGCTCGGGTTGCGCATGGACTGACCGTCCCGGATCTGTTGCAGCCGGGCAAGGGTCAACAATCACGGCCTCTGTAGGCGCATGACATTCAATGCCCAAACCCTGATATCCCACCGCGCCGACGCCGCGTTCACAGCGGGCAGAATCCGCGCCGCGTCGCCGCATGGCGCTGGCCAGCCGGAAACTCGTACCTGTGGCTGTCCTGACGACGCGGCGGAGCGTCAAGACGAAGCTTTCGGGCACCCGCTTTGTGCATTTTTCAGTTTATTCGGCATTAGCGGGATCAAGAGGCCGTTCGACCGCAGCCATCACATCAGCCAGCAAGGCGATAGGTTCCGAATCGGTTCCAGGCGAACGGGTAATGCGGGTGGCTCCTCGGCCTGGGGCTAATGGCCTCTGGGATGTGGCCCAAAGTTGCCTGATCGAGGCGGGTCAATTACCCTCGGAAACCGAACCGGCGCGCCAACGGCCCACGCGCCGCCGGTCGACAGGGTTCATGCATTGTGACGTAGCCCAGGACGCTGCAGCGGCGGACGATCGCTTCCAGGGGCGGTTGAAGGCGCCACATGCTTTGCCCACCAGGGCAATGGCCCCAACGCCCCGACCGTATCGCCCATAATGGGCAAAGGGGGGCCCACGCCGCCCCGCGGGTCTCGCCCCCCACACCCCACCGCAAGGAAGATTCGGCCCGCGCGCTGTGCACGCTGGCGTCCATATCCTCCAGCATCGCCGTGGCAATTCGCGCCATAGAATTGCGTTGAAGGCCGGTGGGGAACATTCCAGCCACCAGGACCATTCCGGAAAACCTTCATTACCAACCAAGGGCAATAGCGTGTCGCCCAACGGCGGCAAGCGTCGCTAGAAAAAAAAACCGTTAGCATCCAGATTCGCGCCGCCTCTCTCTCTCTCTCGCTCGCTCGGGTCCCAACCCAACGGTCGGGGACCCAAAAAAAATCGCCCGGCGGGCATTCTGCAAGGGGGCGCCCATGGTTTGCCGGATTGTAGACCCCAAATTGGCTTTTTTCGGGCTTGTTTGGTTTCAGGGGGGCCCCCAAGTTAAAAAAAAAATCTTCCCTTTTTCCTCCCTTTTTTTTTTTTTTGCTG
>Ga0163217_1045657_pt1 | contig 12031 bp, 2 predicted proteins | sample SynspAceP_FD_185933 | JGI IMG/M metagenome (GOLD analysis project Ga0163217, IMG submission 185933) | Saline lake microbial communities from Ace Lake in Antarctica - Synechococcus sp. Ace-P (PacBio error correction) | ecosystem: Environmental > Aquatic > Non-marine Saline and Alkaline > Saline ... | reverse complement strand
CCCGTTAGACTTTCGGTTGCACGAGTTATTAGATTATCGTATGAATCTGGTAATCAACGATATGGATATGCCGTGATAATAAATCGCATCCATTCCGAGAGAACGTATTCAGGTTTATTTTATGATAAGCGCAATATTTTGAAAGAAGCAACTTTTACTGAATGAGACGGAAACGCTTTTGCGACAATCGATGGAAAGGGCGAAAATTTTTTTTTTCGCCAAGGGTGTGTATTGTAGAGACAGTTAAGAAGTAAATGTTCCCCAGATATATTCATGTACATCGAGTGTGCGTCTTTAGCTTCCCTTATTGAAAACGTTATTCATGCCGAGAGCACTCTGTTTCTGAAAGCAAAATCTGTCTCTGTCCGTCTAATGACAAGGCTTCGATGCGCGCCGTTAGATAAAGGACCTCATTCAAAAGATTGCGTTCGACGGTTATCTGAAGATGATATGTGGCTTTGCTGAAGCCCAATATAATATTTGTTAAAAGTTAGTGTGATTATGCCGTGCTGTTATTTTAGCGGCCGAAATATATTCCAGCTGATTTGGAAACTACATATCCAAGCTCGAAAAAAAACTGTTTTTGCCGTTTGTTCCCTTACAGGAATTTGAGCGGCTTATCATATTTTTACTACACAAAGTATTAAAAAATAATCTAATGAATTTACTGAACAGATACAAATGACTCCGGTTCTGCAGGTATTTGCTTGTTGTCTTCGGTCCTCGTGAGGCAGATTCTTCACTACGTATGTAGTGGTGTGGTTGCGGGTAACCATTTACTGCCAATAAGGCGCGTTTTATTGATGTTATTTGACGTACAATAAAAAAATAGAAGGTCCGTTAGGACCATAAATATTAACCAGCTTTATTCGAAAATTAGGTATTTTAATGACCCGGTTTATTGCGAAAAACAGAAGGCAAGTATAACTACTTCAAGTCGCAATTCGCCTACTGCCCCCAATATTCCGAGGATATTCGGCCCAAGTAGAAGAAAAGTGCCAGATACAGATTCCAGTACTCTTACTCAAGGAGAATGAGACCGGTAAACTGAGGTAACTTCTGTTTATTCCGTTTTTAACCAACCCAAGGGAGATTCCGATTGGACGGTGTTGCAGATAGACTTTGATGCGGATCCGAGTGCCACAAGCGATACGATGGGGATACCCTACCGCATATTCAGGAGAAGATCCCTAGGTACGATCGCTAAACAGGATACTGATGGCGATGGATAAATGATAATTGGATGTGATACGGGCAGGTAGATAGATTCCCCGTTAAATATAGATCTGCGATAGTATTTTGACTTGCCGCAGGGAAAATATTTCCGGGATCCGCTTTAATATTAAGGTGGAGAAGTCTACTTATTTCTTAAGGATTTGGATCCAATTAACAATTTTCAGGGAAGACAGCTAATTTATTTCGTCCAACCATTCTCTCCTAGCTTTGTGTCGGACCTTATGTATGAATGCCAGATTCAATACGAATTGTAGAAAATTTAATTTTTCAGATAGATGACCCTGAAACGGAAGATGTGATGAATCCGAGAGGCTCCTACTCGAATTGCCCAAGGTTATAAGGTTAATTTGAAATTCTGCAATCTTCAACAAAATATCCTTAATTAGAAGGTTCCTCAGAAGTTGTTGAGTCAGGGACTTGTTGAGTTTTTTAGAGGTATTCATTTATCCGTCCAGATGATGTTTTGTGCTATTGATTTGACGAGGAATATTATCCATAAATTATACGTTATTGATGCTGTAACTAGTTCAACGATGCCACAGTTGTTCAAGAGAAGGGAATATGTCCTAAAATTTAATAGGGAGAGATGCAAATACGGGCAACCAAGCATGCCGTGAATACTGTATAAATGATGGCCTATCCTGTCCGAATCACAAATGCCTTGGACAATGCAGCAATGCTTCAAAATCTACCTAAAGGGGCAGTAGTTTTGCCCAGATTAAACTTTTTGACGAGTCAACGGGTATGAACTAATTATCGATCAAAGAACCAAAAAATTGGATCATTAAATGAGGCTAATTTGGTATTTGTATTGGATCCCAATCTATTGGAATGCAGCGGGAGTATTTATTGAACCTTCAAAAATTGTATCTGTATAAAAGATTATTACCATAGGGCCTGGTATACATCAATTTCTAGAATCTGAAGAGGATTTTACCGCTATGTAACATTACCAAACTATGAGTGTGACTTAAACAAGTAAGCGGGAAGAGACAGAGTTATAATAGACAGATTACCAACTATATTAATGACTCTAATAGTAAGGATTCTACCAATGGCTACGCTGAATCCCTGACACTTGACATCGGACATTAGGATTAGCGCACCGGAAAAGCCAATGTGGCGAAATAGTAAAGAAGGGATAAAAGTCATCTGGTCAGTCTTCTGTTATCCTTTTTGCGACAGTTACTTTATGAAGTAATAATCTGTGCATCACGATCAGTTGGTAAAAAATTAAAACTAGAAATTTTTTATTACCCAAGCACCTAAGAGGCAAAAAAATACCATTCAAGGTAAATTTCAGGATTTATTGCTAAAGATAAAAGTTTTATATTAAACAAGGTCGTTAACTTTGTATATTAAACCTGTTTGTTAATTGCTAATCAATTAACTTTAAATTATGTGTGGAATTGTAGGATAATATTGGCATAGACGCTTATTCCCATTATTATAAAAGACTTCAACGTTTAGAATAACAGAGGCTTGATTAGTGCTGGAATAAGCATTATATGATCGGCACTGATATTAAATTTAATCAAAGACAAAGGGAAAAGTAGAGGATTTAAAAAACCAAGGCCCAAAAGACTATTTCTTTTGGAATGGTACTTGGGAATCGCACATACCATGATTGGGCTACCCATGGTAACCGCAACTGACGTTAACTCATCCACAATCTATTCCATTCAGGGATTTGTAATTATCACAATGAGAATTATAAAAATTATGATTCCAAAAAAAGGGAATTACAACTAAAAGGGCTATAACATTTTCTTCTGGACACAGATACGGAAGTATTGGTCAAACCTCGTCATAGAGAATTGAAGCGTAAGAGGAAGTAAGCTGTGTAAAAGCCGTTTCAAAATTGCTTTAACCAAGTTGTTAGGGGCGTATGGCCATTGCAGGTTTCGACAAGCCAAAAACGATGAAATCGTTGTTGCAAATTGGGCAGCTCCATTGGCTATAGGCGTAGGAAAACGAATTTTTTATAGCTCCGTATGCATCACCTTTTTATAGAAATTTTCACCAACAATGCCATTTTACTTGGAGGATGAGGAAATGGCCGTATTAGGGTTGGTAAGGAAATCAAATTGCAAAATAAAGGATGCATGTATTGCTACCATCAATTCCAGGAATAAACTCAAGTCTTGAGGAGATGAGAAGGGTGGTTGTTGATCACTTATGACTTAAAGAAATCTATGAACACCAAGAAGCTATTTAGACACCTACCGGGGGCGGCCTTTTGGCAAGAAGGAAATTATTAAAATGGCGGTATAGATGATACCTGAAAAATTTTTGAAGCCAATCGTATTATTAACTTTGTACTGTGTAAACCTCTGGCACGCCAGGATCTGGTTGCCGATTATTTTTGAGATCTGCACAGGATTACCTGTAGAACGTGGAATATGCCTCTGAATTCAGATATTAGAAACCCGGTTATTACGGATTAAGGAATGTGGCTTATTGCCATTTCTCCAATCCGGAGAAACGCGGATTACCTTGGCGCTATTAAATTCCGGCCAAGGAAAAGGGAGCTTTGATATTTAGGGGGTATAGTAATTGTGGGGGATTTTCCATTTGCAAGGGAAACAGATGCAGGGGCATTCACCCAGCAGGTCCGGAATATGGAGTAATATGCTTCAACCACGCATTTACGACACAAATCTACAGTATAACCTGATGGCATTAAATTGGCAAAGGAAAGGAGTTTTCAATATACCCGCTTCCATGACATTGACCGAATTGAGGGATATCGCCCAAGAGAAAAAAAGCGCTCCGCTGCTTTCTAAATCCACTGGTTGAATAAATAGCTGAGGTTTATTGAACAATTCTACTAACTGCTTTAATATTGGGCAGGGGCTTAACTTCCAGTAGCTTTGAAGGCTTTAAAATAAAGGAAAATAAGTTACATACATGCTGAGGGGTATCCTGCGGCAGAACAATAAAACGCCAATATGCTCTAATAATGGAGCAATTATGCCAGTTGTAGTCATTTGCAACCAATACAGGGCCATTATGAAAGTAGTAAGTAATACAGGAAAATTAAAATCTCGAAAGGTAAATTATTCTTGTAAACGAAGGGGATGGAGCAAGTAAGAGTTTGGCTACCAGTTATGAAATTCCTTGAGGACTTTGCGAGTTAACACCCTTATTGACTACTATTCCGTTGCAATGTGTCCTCTCATATTGCAGTAATGAGAGAGGTTGATAATGTAGATCAGGCCCGATAATGTGGCCAAAAATCGGTTCACCGTGGCTGTAATTTTCTCATTCTTAAATTTATTTGACATCCATAATATAACGTGTTCGTAAAGAATTAATTATATAAGGATGTCATTTTTTGAATCTATTTTTTTGTCAATTTTTACTAAAAACTGTTAAACTTTTGAACAAAAATACTAGCATGCATAATTTACTTTGATATTTTGGTTATTGTTATTGAAAATTAGTGCTATATTGCAAATAGATGACTATATTGCCATTAACTAGATTACCTATAATTTAACTCAATTTTTTATGAGATCATTCTATCTATTATTTCTTTTTCATTGTTTGAATTACATATCCTATTCCACAGACGATTATAAAAGGTTTAATTTGTGCAAAACAGCGTTCCCGTGCATGAGACCAATTGTACATGCGGCAAAGCAATTGGGGGGGGAAAAAAAACGGTAACGGATTTTTGACGGAATTTTGTGTTGCACACTTACTGACACCCCATTTACATTGATTTACTAGTATCGGATTTGAAAGTACTACCACACAAGATTACACAAAATAATCAAACTATTTCGGTACTTTAAACGAAAACAGACAAGTTTGGACGAGGTGGTAATTTCTGCTTCAAGGACTCGGAGCGTGTTTTTGAATCTCCGGTTATCGTTGGAACTTTTGCGAACGCAAGATATTAAAAATTACTACAGCGGCAATTTTTAGCGGATTGATATTTAAAAGGGGTTGATGATAAACACTAACAGTGTACTTTTAAATCCGAAACACTAGGAGGTTTGCGTCTTTTGCCATACTCATTTATGCAATTGGTGATGGTATGGATAATTCACTCGGCCTTAAACTCCTATGGAACTTAGTAGGATGGTAGAGAAGATGTGCTAAGTGGTTGAATTACTCTCCATGGCTTACCTCCGGTTATCATGTGCACAATGCCTTTAACGGATAACTTTTTATGCGCAGTAAAGGCCCTTTTGTCATGAAGGAATTAGTAGTTCTCTATAAAAAAGAGGTGTCACTCTCAAGATCGGCAGGAAACAAATCCGTATAATGATTGGATTCGTTGCGCACATAATTCTTCCGATAAAATTTGCTGGAAAAGTAAAAACTTTGGATATTTAACAGGACAGTTGGGCCGCATACTAGTGAGGTTGATTAATTCGATCCAACTAGAACAGAGCTAATTATAACTATATTGGAATTAATATCTACGGAGAGAAGTTTACGAACATTAGATCTGCATCTGGTGTAGGAATTATTCCAATGTAGACGGTAAGAGAACGGTTACACATGAGCAGTGATTTAACCAACCTATAACGCTGAAAGACTACTTAAAAGGCAGATTGGTTATACTATCCGTCCATTGAAGACAAACAGCTAGAGTTCCTTACGTGGGTAAAGTGCGTTACTGTACTATTTATCAAGAACAAACTACCATATCAATGTTTTTTCAAGAGCAAATAAACTAGAAAATTAAAAATGACAATTTCTTTTTAGAGGGAATATGTTTAGGTCATAAAGCAGGGAAACTTCTATGACATCGTATTACAGGATTTAAACATAAACAGATCTTGGAATCTGATGAAGACTGGTTTGGAGCAATATATAAGAACTTAATGCGAATAGAATTGTTGTAATCCTTCTGGTTTAACAGATGATGCAAAAGCATTGAAGATGGCGAGAAGCCGTTGCAGAGTACGGGTCGTTACTTGCCAGAACACCAGGAATTCCGAAGCGCACTTAAATCAAGTATAAATTGATCTATATCTATTCAAAAGGTTCTTAAATTTCAGATTGCCTAAAATGATTACCATGCTGATGGTTAATTATAACCTTAGTCATTGATGGATATGCTGAAAATTCAAATTGCAGCTCCTATAGAAAATACGATTTAAATTCTGGTCGGTACAATATACACGATAACTTGATGTCCAATTGATTTCTGAATATGTATTTATAACCAAAATTCAAAAAAAGATTAACTTCTGATGTGAAAGCATTAAAATTAAACAGGACAGCACGTTATGATAAATCAGAATTTATTTGATGGCTCTTATCGCACGTATTTCTGCTGTGTTCACACTTAATAGAAATCACACCATTAGGACTCCGTGCCAAACTGGATTTAGAACCCAACACACAAATTTATTTATTGGTAGTGCAGGTAGAGGCAATTTTAGTGTTCCGGCACCTGATAATTTGAATCTGTTTCTGCATACCATGATTAAGTTCAACTGGTCAATTTGTCAGGCCAGCCAGAATCAGTAGTACAAACAGGAAGAGCAGTTATTGGAAATGCCTATTCAGCCGCAGTCGGTAAGACTTTAAAGCTTACTGATAACGTGCGCTCATTTAAAGGTTTCAAATCGGATTTGTAAAAACCCGAACAGGTTACTCAATTGAAGGTTGGTATAGAGGAAGATAATTAAACTATAGTTGATTTTAGTGCCATTACAATAGTATAAAAGACTCAATTTTCTCAAGAAGTTTAGAGCACCTTATTATGTGTGTTGCCCGGTTGATGGCAACCTCTCTGTAGACGCTATCAGAACACCGATGATATACAACGTTATTAGTGCATACAACTAATACGGTGCGACTGTTAACTCTACGGTGCTTCTATGTTTAGAATGAAGGTACTTGGTAATTTGATTTAGGAGGAGTTATACTTTTTACAAAGTGGATTTTGATCGAGAAGCAAATCTGATCTTATGTTTAATTTTAATACTCCAAACATAAAGTTTAACGCCTCTTTGGGAATGAAGAATTATTCAAAAACTTCGTTTAATCTAGCTAAAGATTTAGTGATGATTATTTTGGAGGCCCACTTTTGGCGAAGGTGTTGTCCGGAATTCCATACGACTTGAGCTCAAATAGCTACACTGTAACTGCATCAACTTCCTTTAAGTTAGTGGAACCAACATTACGGGAAAGGAGTATTTTACTGACTTTCGTACTGTTTTATTGCGATATGTGACTACCTATCTTGGACAAATTAATAAACTAAACGAAAATCAAATCATAATTTACCTGAAAAATTTAAAATATATATTCTTAGCTTCTTCACTGTTTTGTTACGAATTGTACCGATCCTGAAGAATGTAGATTGAACCCTATGTTGGAAGAGGAGCAAAAACCCGCATTGACTGCTGGTTCTTGCTAATTTTGCCAATATGTAGCTTATAGGAATTCATTGTACTGCTGGTTTCACTGTAATGCTTATTTATTGCAATCACAGCCAACAATTCTTTTCCCTAATCTATTGTCACAAAAAATTTTCATTTAGTTGGTGGCGGTAATTTTCTCAACCCATTTAATGATGATAATTTTGGAGGACTTTTATTAGGAAAGTCCTTTTTACATCCATTAACTGGAAAAAAATCTATTCGCTCCAAGACTCTATTTTTATAATGATTCCAATTCACAATGCCCCCGGACTTATACTGGCCCTGTTGTATTCTTGAATTGACCCTAATGATACCAATACCACCAGTCTTCTAGTTCTACAACAGATTTTTTTATTAATAATCCAACAGGGCATTTAATAACATGGGTGTTCCTTGGCGCAAAAGTTTTATTTATTGCTCCAGTATGGAAAAGTTGGCAATAGCTCCATTAGGGTTGGCAAATCCTTATTTTTGTAAGAATGCTTCAGATCTAGCGTAGCGTTTAGAGATGTTTTGCACAAATTCACACCTTTTTACACTTGTTGAATTAATGACTGTTTTAGGTTTTAATGCCCTTTTCTGGGCGGAGACGGAGTCTAGTGCGATCACCCAATAGATGGAAGCTCCGGGAGTTGTTTCAATCAACTTATGCTACTTGATCGCAGCCAGTAACGGCCAGGTGGGCGACAAGTTTGTGAGCAAATATTCCAACTGGTAACAAGTATGCCACATTTTACAACGGACTTTTATCCTTTGGACCCTAATGATGAATGTTTACAAGCTTGTATACTAAACAAAATACCAACTTTAAATGGGGTAATGGTAGTTGAATTCAGGTGTTTGCCTTTTTGAGATCAAGAGTTCAAAGCCACAGTCGACCAAATTGTTTTCAAAACAAAACTGAGGCAAGTCGCTTGTGCGTCAAAGATAAAACTTGAGATGATTTGTCGTCAAATTGCTGGAGTATTGAAAGTTAAGTCCTGCGTTCCTCGCGACTTCTGTGCAATCATTTGTCTTGCCTCAGTTGAAGGCTCGCACAGTGGTAGCTGAGCTTTGGTTTATTTTACGGACAGCACAGGCAAGCTCAGCTGACGATTTTGAGCCAGTTCATATCATTATTTGGTACTGTGAAAACACCATTCAGCAGTTAGCATTTTTAGATGTCCCAAGGACTATCTCAAGCGTTAGCTGGGCCAATTTCCAGTAGAAGGGTATGTCTTTACCATTAGCAATAAGGCTTTACTACCAGAAACAAGCAGATGATAGCAACGCAACAAGGTGTTTAATGCACTATCGTAGCAAGTGCTACTCAGGAGTTGGGTTTGTAGACGCTATAGTTTTAATGAATAAATTAGCTGCATTGGAGATTTACAAGTGTAATATTTACTCTAACGTCGCTTGTTAGCGGTGTTCATTTTCTTTAGATGTGTTTCATCACAGCTAAGAGGATATCGCTTTGATAGCTAATGAATTAGTGAAGGATAGATGTTACTTATGGTTCACAATTTGAAGCATCAGGTTCGTATTGGTATAGAGCGCCTATCAACCAATTATTCTTCCAACGCTTCAATAAAATGAATTAAATTTAAACAGATATATAGCACCTTATTTAAGTGCTTTTTATGCGAAACTATTTAGTTTATTTATGTTTAGGAAAATTGGCCCATATTTTGAAAGCTTTTTTATGTTGCATAGCGTTTAAGCTAAAGAAGGAGAAAGTAATAAGTGGTGAATAGGAAGATTTTTTACAAATGGGAAAAAGTATACATCAACTTCTTTCTATAAAATCAAAAAAAAACACAATTTCTTTTCTAAAAAGAAAACATAATCTTTTGCAGCGCTGAAAACAAAGCGACAATTGCATTGTTTTATTTTAAGAATGATAACAGTAAACCATAAATACTCAATTAATGTCTAAGTACAGGTAAAGTTCCCAATCATCGGCCGTAGTTGATGTTGAATTTCATGTCCGGAGCGGACCTTCCAGAAATTATTTCTTTAGAAATTCACAAACAGGACCGTTCCAAATTAATCTTGGATACAGTCCCACGTAGTAAAACGTAAGACCATTCTATGGATCAACGGAGGATTAACAGAGTCTTGTAGCTTGAAGCAACAGGAGCGCGATCAGCAGATGCCATAGGTGATGCGTTTCGGTCGTCATATTTAAGTAATTGAGATGCATATAGTATGTCTTAGTGCGAAATTTGCCTAAAGCAGGAAAGGATGGTCTTCCTTATCCACAGAGATGCACCTTAGATTTGAGGATTATCTTTTCTACGGAAGGTTTGTTTAATAGATTAAAGTAATCGATTTAATCGAGCCTTATGCAAAAGGTGGTAAAAATTGTTTGTTCGGTGGAGCGCGGTGTTGGCTTACAAACGTACTTATCCAAGGAATGATCTAATTACACATCGCAAAGACATGGTGTCTTTCAGAATTGCAGGAGTAGTGACGTTACTCGTGAGAGTAACTATTTACTCGTGAGATGTTGGAGTCCGTATTTATAAACTACGGAGATGATTTCTTGCATCTAATGAAGAAAGGCGGATGGATTTATCCAAAGTGATAAAAAAAGTAAGAAAGATTTTCCATAAAGCGGACACTTCGTTTTTGGACAAATGAACGCAAACAATCCTGTGGCAACGTGCACGTGTGCCTTGTCCAGGATTAACTATTGCAGATTATTTCCGTTGGATTGCACGTGAAGCGTCAAGGAAAAGGACGTTCTTTCTTCGTTAGATAACATTTCCGTTTTACTCAGGGCAGGTCTGACGTATCGGCATTATTGGACGATGCACATTCAGCGTTAGTTACCAACCAACTTTGGCACAGAGGGTCTATGCAAGAAACGTATTACATCACCAAAGAGGTTCTATTACTTCTTACAGGCGCGGTTACGTACTGCGGATGATTTAAACGGATCCAGCACGCAACAACGTTTGCCCAATTGGATGCTACACCGCATTGTTCTTCGTAAGACATTGCGAGTTGGGTATGAACCCAGCGTGGGATCCTTTGGCATTCACTTCAAGGATTTGACAGCCAGATATTCTGGAGTACAACATCTTATGCATCCTGTGTCAAAAATGTGAAAAGAGTTTTAAACAAACGTTATAAACGAACTTCAAGAATATGCCATCTTAGGTATGAAGAAATTATCTGAGAGGATAAATTGCAGTACGGTAGGGCTAGAGTGTACAACGTTTCCTTTGCCAAGCGTTCCACGTAAGCAGAACAAATTTTACTGGTATCCAGAGTATTGGTAGATATAAAGAAACTATTAAAGGATTTTAAAATATGGATTATTGGGAGGGGAGTTAGATCACTTCCAGAATCAGCCTTTAACCTTAAAGTTACCATTGAAGAGAACATTAAAAGCAGGAAGAATAAATTGCTTGCCGAAGCCTAAACCCAGTAAAACAGGACAGTTTTAGTTGGTTAAGAACAACTTAAATTGAATAGTGAAAAACGAATACGTGGAAAAATGTATCTAGAAACTTGTATCCAAGAGGCTACTTTATTTCCGGAAATTACCGCAGTAAACGGTCTCTGGAATTAAATGTGTTGAATCAAATGTTGGACAATCACGCCACTAATCGAATTTCCCTATTACAGGAGAAGAAAACGTAGGTTTAAGGGTTAATTGTTTTGGATTGATGGCAACGAAAATAAATAATTTTGCCCAATAGCTGCCAATGGCGATACTTATCCTTGGAAATTAGTAGTTTTCTGTTTGAAATGAAGAAAATTAAAGTTATTGTATTGGCAGATTAACAAAGTTTAATGCCTTCCCACAAATTAAACAAAAGCCATACAGAACGTTAATGGCTTTTGTCGTTTTAATAGTAGATGGATAAGAGAAAAAATTATTCATTTCAGTAACGGATTAGGCCCATGTGGCCAAACCTGGTGCTGCAGGCTGCTTTCTTTAACCATTATTCTGATGGTTCATGTTTTCTCTTTTTAGGTTATAGAAATCTTCCTGAGAGAGCGGAATGGCGGAATAACAGGTGGAAATTTTGGGTGATTCATTATTTGCCCAATTGCCTTGTTGCAAGGCCAAGGAATTTATTTTCAATGTTAAAAAGTGATTTTCTCGATTTGGAAAAATTTCAAAAAATTATAAAGGAGAAACTTTATAAGTGGGCCCAAGTGGGCCTAAGTAGGTGGACAAGAACACTTCCCCAAAATTAGAATTACGTATCGTTTTTACGGGACAATTAAAAAAGGGCAAAATGGTTCCCCATACCTATTTTGAGGTTTAAATTTGGGATTGAAGGGGGAATAAGAAATCTTTTTAAAACCAATATAGTTGAAAAACGGGGGGGAGTAAAATTTCCTTTCCCTGGTCCCCGCGCCAGGCTGGTTTTTTTTTCTGCATTATCTGTACTCTCAGTTTG
>Ga0163217_1057426_pt1 | contig 12033 bp, 15 predicted proteins | sample SynspAceP_FD_185933 | JGI IMG/M metagenome (GOLD analysis project Ga0163217, IMG submission 185933) | Saline lake microbial communities from Ace Lake in Antarctica - Synechococcus sp. Ace-P (PacBio error correction) | ecosystem: Environmental > Aquatic > Non-marine Saline and Alkaline > Saline ... | reverse complement strand
GCTTTGCGCAGGCGCACGGTTCGGCGCGATGGCGGATTCAGCTTGCCGCCATCTCCGGGGATGCGTTCCTTGCAGCTTGGCCTTTTGGATGGCCACGGCCACCGCCGCCCAAGCTTGTCGAGCCAATCTCGTCGTGCATACCGCGACAGCAGTTCAATATTTTCAACGGCAAAACAGTTTAGAGTTTCGGCGATTCCAAAAGCAGCAAGCATTCGTGGCGGCACCGCACGGTTACGACCTCCATCCCCAGATACCGCCAACCCGTGATCCACATGCACGACCAGATCACCGGGGCTCAGCGATTGGGTTTCATCCAGGAAGTTATCGCACGGCGTTTGCGCTTGGCAGAGCGGATCAAAACGGTCGCCAAGAATAATCCTGCTCAGAGATAAACAGTCAGCTTTGACGTGCTGCTGCCCGCTTCCAGGGGGCTCGAACCCGTGTCCACGCCCAAAACCGCCAGATGCAGTCCGCGTTTTTCAATCGCGTGCCGTTCTTGCATTGGTGGTTTCACCCATGCCTTCGTCTTTCGATCAGGGCCGGTCAACGTTCCCGGGCACCATCGGGAATAGCTGGCGATGACCACGGGGCCGTCTTTGAAGTTTCTTTTAAGATGCGTTGCTAAAGCCCCGAAAAGCGGCTGAACAGTTTCCTGTTGTCGTTCAGTGCAAAGTTACGCCCCAAACGCCCGCCCGCATCCCAGCACATTTGGTCCCGTTCGGGCTGTTGGCAGCGCCTTAAAAATCAATCACGCGCTTGCCGATTCAACGCGCGTTTCCCATGCACGTGATATCGGTCAGGTACAGCCCCTGCGGCGGCGCGCGGTTTATAACGCTGTCCATCTTTGACCGGTTCGCCCATGGCCCAGCCTGCGGGTTTCATACTGGTCGGCGATGCTGTTCCCACCGTGAACCGGCGCTGCGCAGTGAGCTGGGCGTCCCAGCGTGATCGTGGCTTTGCGCACGTAATCAAAACAGCGTCCTCCAAGCGTCGTCGTAAGAACGACATCCAGATGTTCCGCAACCCTGATGCTTGCGGGCCTGCACTGATCGGGCCTCGATTTACAGGCGGATCATCGGTGCCCGCGGCCCCAAATTCGATCGGTAGTTCTGGCGAAAACGGGGATCGCGCTTTCGTCCAGAATGGAACTTCACTGACGGGGCCAGTTCGATCAGTTTCCAAGCTTTTTCAGTGGTTGCGCTGCGTGGCAAGGATCCCAAAAGCGCCGCGCCGCCGTCCAGCGTGTCGCCAAACAGGATCAAAGCCGCACGGGCCAGGTCACCGGCGGGAAAAAGGTTCAATTTGATTGCCACCGCGGATATTCGCGAATCCCCCGGTTCGGTTACCGTCGGGCTTTGCCCACAAATCCCATACGCACCAAAAAACCCCCCGTAATGCGGACTTTCGGTCGATACGTCACCCACCACGGGCGAAAACGCGCATTTCGCAGCACATCGCGTTGCCGGCACCCGTTGCGTCGCGGCGTTCAGAGAGGTGAGCCAGAATGAATTGGTCCGGCCATCCCGTGCACCAAGGCCCTGCCAAACGTCGCCATGCGCTGCGCCGAAATATCGGCCGTGGGCGGGACACACGGTCATAGGGCAAATACAATCCCAGCTCGGAAACACAACAACCGCACATCCGGCGCGAAAAGGCGCAACGCGCGCCGCCATCGCTGCCATTTTGCGCTTGTCATCGCGTGCAATATAGCAAAACACAGGCGTGCCCACTTTTGCCCAGTTCGTTCAGCACTGCCTTGTGCATCAAAGCCTTCGGGGGCGCCGGACAGCGTGATTTGGGATTCTGTGACATCAGGCAGGTTACCTGTTCCTGATCGCGTGTTTTTCAACCGCCAAACGGACCCGTATAAAGGTTTTAAGCATCCCCCACATCGATGTGGACGAAAAATAGAGAACATTCCGATGATTCTGGGTGTAAAACGGTGGACGGTTAGGCGTTGAATCAGCCGTTCGCCGGGTGGCGGGAATCTTCGGCGAATTTGCTGCCGCGGTAGACACGCTCAGAAGGCCAACCAAACGATAGCGAAAGCCAGTAGCAGCACCGCTTGGCGAATTCAAAGATTGTAGAATTTATCGCAGTGTAAACAGCATCGTCATGGAAAAAAAGCAGTTTAAGCCTATAATCCCAGATGCCTGGACACTTTGGATATAAAGAATTACGTTCACATTGAATGCGGGCCCAAATCCTCGAGCGTTCAGCAAGCGCCTGTTCGCCCCACCATTTGCGCCGTGCCCGCAACACCAAACAAAAGGGCACGCCCAACACCCCAATGACTGGCCACGAACCCAGACCACAGCTACGGCACAAATCAGTACAACAGGTTTGGCAGGAAAAGATTCGCATGTCGATGACTTCGAAGATTGTCTGCATAGAGGGTCAGGTCGCTCGTCTTTTGAGTGAAATCATTGCGTTCAGACGTGCTGCCCTTACAATTCCACTGCCAGTCATAAAACGCGTCAAGCGGAATTCCTAGCTTGCAGCCGTGCAAAAATACATGGCAAGCCTTTGCGTCAAAGCAATCTGAGGTATTTTACATTTGAGACCCCAACAAGCCCCCTTTTCCCCGGCCACCCGACCTGCGTCGTTACCCGCCAATCGAAGGGGTGCGCCGGTTGGTGCGTTAAACACGTTGTCTCTGGGGATTTGATCTGGCCGCGTCTTTGTGCGCAGCGGCGACGGCATGGAAAGAGCCGTGCCCTCTATGCCCGGTGTTCTATCGTCGTAGCGTCGACAAGCTGGTCGAGGCCGCTCGCGAGGGCCGCGGACTGTGATATCGGGCCATGTGCATCTTCCCTTACCCGGAATCGAGGACCGGGAACAGAGGAGTGTGCCGGCCGGTTGGATCCGCAAAAACAATGCCAACCGCGCATTCGTGCGATCCGCAAGGCCTGTGCCGGATATGGTCATCATGACGTATGTGGCCGCTGATAACCTAATAATATCACGGTCACGATGCTGTCGAAGACGGGTATCATCGTGAAAATGATCGTTACGGTCGAAGCGCTGGGTCAAGATGTCGCTGGCACAGGGCGGGTTGCGGGCGCGGATATCGATGCGGACGTGCGATAATGATGACGGTCGTATCGCCGCGATCGCAGCAGGCCTTGAAGCGGCCACCATTCGGATGTGATTGATCATGAGCTACGCCGCGAAATACGCTCGGCGTTCTACGGCCCGTTCTCCGCGATTGCCGTTGGTGCATTCAGGCGCACTGACCGGCGGACAAAAAGACCTATCCAAATGATTACGCCAACAGTAACGAAGCGTTGCGCCTGAGAACCGTGACCTGGCGCGAGGGGGCGATATGGTCATGTCAAACCCGGCATGCCTTACCTTGATATCTGCCACCGCGTGAAAAATCCAGTTTTGGCGCCCCCACTTTTAGCCTAATCAGTGTCGGGGGGAAATACAGCATGGTCAAGGGCCGCTGCGCAGAATGGCTGGATCGACGCAAGAACGCGTGATGATGGAAAGCCTGATGGGCTTTAAGCGTGCGGCTGCGACGGGGTGTTGACCTATTTCGCCCCTGCAGTGGCGCGGCTTGATGAACGGTTAATTCTGCTCTTACGCGGGATAAATTCACGGCAAACGTGGCAAGATTCATCGCCGATATTAAGCCCCTAAATCCGTGACACCGCGGGTTTTTGCGCCATAAGATCGCAAGGAAACCGGATGAACCGGTATTGATAATACAGGCAGGAATACTATGACAAAACAACACTTTCTCGCCGCCGGGCTTTTTTGCCTTGGGGTGCGATTGCGAAGCCGGGTGCCGTTGCGTTCATTGTGGCAACGGTCGATTTGTGGGCCCCCCCCCCAAAGGGCCGTTGGCAGCGGGATGACGATGCGCGTGTGAAGAGCCACGCTTGACGCGATGTACCGCACCTAATCCCAACACGCGAGCAAAACTGGCGATAAATCGAACGGGGCATGCTTGTGATGCCGCTGGTGACCGAAGCCGGCTTGCTTTGGCGGGGGCCTATTGGCCGTGGCGGCTGCAAGTAAACCAAATGTGACTGGTCGATTATTACTCTGTCACCAAGCAACTGGCGGGCTTGCAAATTGGGCGCCAGCAATATGCCCACGTGCTGTTCTTTATGGACCGAAAACGCGCCCTAAGCGATTTTCCGCCGCCTCCCCTGGTTGGCTGCGGGGGCGATCTGGAATATGTCATCTCGGCACCGCTGGCGAAGCGTGGAGCAGACACGACCGACCTGCTTGCCCTGTCGTGCGGCGTGTTCGGCCGCGCCGGTCTGCGTCTTTGCGCGACGCTCGAAAAGGCACAAATTACTCGCGCCATCATTCCAAGGGATACGCCCGACCTGCATCTGTGCGGGTCGGCAGCGTTTTCCCTACCCCCAAAAGCGTTCGTCGTTTGAACAGCGCCGACCGTATCCCAACGTTCCGCCACCCATTTTCTGGAACTTCTTTATAGAAACTGGTCCGACCAGCGCCGTGACAGCAGGGCTCGCGTCAATCCGTTGCCAGTGTCCCAGACAAATCCCACGATCCTCTTGCGCATCCAATCTACGGCGAACCCCGGTGTCCGAATTTATCATCCAGCATCGGTCTCGTATCGGTTGGCCCATCTTCCCAGCTGCCAGCGGCACCTTGGGCTGCATCAACCTCGACCACATCCGCCCGCCCGTCCAAATCCGGCCTTCTGAGCGAAATGGAGCGCTCGCTCAGGCCTTGGACCAACCCGGCGATGGCGATCTGGTTTACACATCTTGGTCATTTGGCCGGCACCGCTGTCGCCCAGGCGACGGCAGATTTTGCGCTAGACTTCCATCACGGGGCAACGCTCTTCAAAACGCGCTGGAGTCGCCGCCGCCACATAATCGACAGTTGGCAATTCCGGCGCCCGCTTGGACCGGCCCCGAAATCGGCGCATCGATAAAAGCTGACTGGCCCGCAGCCCGAGCCGCATGTAATTCGCGCGTGACGCCGCCGATACGGTGGTGTGGTCGGACAAAGATCGCGCCCTCGTCCATTCCCGCAAAGGCGCCATTCGTCGCCCAGGCAAACCGACCGCAGATCATTCATCATTGCCCACGCAGGAAAACACGATTTCCGCCACCCTCTGCGGGCGGCCTTTGGCGTTTCGGGCCATGGACCGCTATGGGTTCGGCGCCCGATGTGCGGGCCTTTTCTGTTGGTGCGTGTTATAGGACGGTCACGTTCGATGCCCTGCTTTTTTGCATGAGTGTTGCGAGACCATTCGCCCCCCCATTCACAACCCAGTCCCAAAAAATGCGATTTTTGTCATGTCTTTCCTTATCATTTCAGTTGCGCTATTGCCTGTGGCGGAACCTATCATCCCGCCGCACATTGGTCAATGCGTCCGATATACCCAGGAGCGTGACATGGCAGTGGTTTTTCGGTGGCTTGATTGCGAATTGCAACGCTATTGGTGGTTGATCGCGGGAATTGGGTTGGCGGGCCTACTGGCTCGCCTCGCGGTTCGCTGCCCGATTACGACGATACGGTTAAGGTGGCCAACCTCAGCGCGCGAGGGTAGAGATCGTGCGTGACAACGCCAATGTGACCGCATATCTTTGGCGAGAATGACCGCGATGTCTTTCTATGGGCTTGGTTTTTCGCCCATGCGCAGGACCGTCTGTGGCAGTGATTACCATGCGACCGCTACGGTTCAGGGGCGCCTGTTCAGAGGTGTTTTGGCACTGCCACCGTGCGCATTTGACCGCCTTATGCGCCGGTTTGATCTTGATACGTTGTCGGTCCAGTCGCCTTCAGGCGCTCACCCCACGACCCCGTGCGGCGTTGGGACGGCTTACGCCGCTGGTGTGAATTGGCCGTTCTGGGACCAGATCAACAAAGAAGCCTTGGGCCGGTGGTGCCCCTGAAATGTGCTGTTCGAGCCCCTGTGCCCCTTGGCGTGCGCGGGAATTTTCTGTCGCATTGGTCAAGCTTGATGGCGGCCTACAACTGTCGGGCCATCTAGATGCCGAGGTGAAACGTGCGCGCACGTCGCTTGCCCTGCCAGATCAGATCGGTGGCCGGACATCCTACCCGGACGCGCCGGGCAGCGGTATCGCAGCCTGTGCCAGAATATGCGCCAACTGGCACCGGGCCTGCCGCCAATTTGCAGCAAAACATCCGCTTGATCCCTCACCCTGTCGCCGTTTCCAAAAACCTTTTGACCTTGCGGGCGCTTCAAACGCTTGGGCCGCGGCGCGGGATCGCTCTGCCTCGGGGGACGCTGATCGCCAATGACCGCATGCAATTTATGGGCTTCACCGCACCGACCATCTGGTACCTTGCGCGGACTTGAGCTGCAATCGGGTGTTGTCATCGGCGGCACGATTCCCGGCATCCCAGTAGTGCTGACGGTCCGCAGCAGTGCGCTTGGTTGGGGCATCAATGCGTCCACGCCGATGATCAGGACGTCTATATCGAAGAGCTTTGAACCCCCAATAAACTCAGCAGGAATACCGCACCCCCGGGACGGTTCAAAAGGTTCGCCAAACGGCGCAATCAATCATCACCGCAAAGGACGCCGACCCCATTCCGCTGACCCTGCGCTGACGCGGACAACGGGCCGTGCTGCCCGGCAGCCACTATAACCTTGGGCGGCAATCACCGCCACCGGCCATGTCGCGGCGCTGAACTGGACCGCGCTTGACCCCCGCCGACACGTCGATCGCCGACCGCCGATGGCAGCATGCATGAGGCAAAAACGTCGAGGAAGGATTCGCATCTGGCCGAGGCTATATCGCGCCCTCGCAAAAAACCTGACACTGCGTGGATGTTAAACACGATCGCGATGAAAACCATCGGCGTGCTGCCTGCCGTGACGCGGCCCACCAAAGCCAAGGGCGGATGCCCACTCCCGGTGGAATCGGTGCCAACCGCTGCCAAGGCCGCTTATGCCCTATAGCGGCCAATCCCGAATTCCTCTCGCCGCGCGGCGGGAATTCTCGGAAATACGAACAAACAAAACCGTCGGACCGGCCTTTTCCCAACCACGTGTCCTTCCTTTGGGCGATACAACGTTATTCCAGCGCTGGCGCAGTCTGATTGCAGGCGCCGGCAGGTCCACACCCGTGGACAGCTTTATCGAAGCGCAGCTTGATTACGTCAGCTTTACGGCCCGCTCTTTGCTCCCGCTGATCGGTGCCGAAACTTTGGTTCACGGCGAAAACCCGCGCCCGAAGGCACGGCCTGAACGTCAACGCCAGCGGCGCGCTTACCCTGCTGCAGGCTGGTCAGGAGAGGATGAGCGAACACCTGCCCCGAACCGCTTTGATCTATTTGCGGCGTGGGTTACGCGCTCTGCAAGAACGCTGATCCAGGATGAACTGGCGCATGTGCACAGGAATATTGACCACGTCGATCCGCTGTTCATTGAACGCGTTTCCGCAATGTGGACGGTGCCGCTGCCTGGTGCATTATCTTGCAATCCGCGCGAAAGAGACTGCCCCGACAATGGCGCGTCTCGCGCTGGACGATGCGCTGGTCTGGATCGATGAAAACATGGGGCAGCCAGCTTGAATCCCTGCGGTGGCGCGACGCGCATCAGGCGACCCAACGACCACCAGACCTGGGCGAAGTGCCCGTGCTGCCGCTATTTCGATGAACATTCCGCCCAGTTCGACCTCAGCGGCGCACAACACGCTGCTGCGTGGCCGCACACGGGGCACGGGGCCGATTCCTTTCGCAACGTCCCACGGCGCCAGGGGTTCCGCGGCGTCTATGACTTCGCCCGACCCGGATTCATCGGTATTTGTCACCTCTACGGGGCAGTCCGGGGCACTTCCTGTCCACCACTACGACGATCTGGCAGCACTATGGCGGGCGCGGCGAATACATCCCCATGTCGCTTGACCAAGATCTACGCCCCCGCGGCTGCCCCGTTTGGCATCCAACCAAGCTGATACCGGAGAACCCCCCATGAACCGCGTTGATTCCTGTTCAACAAACCTTTTGGCGTTTACTGTCTCAATTCGACTGATACAAGCACGAAAGGAATCGCCGCGCCCGACTTTGTCGGCCTATATTGACGAAAAAAAGGTTCTATCCTTGCTGGCCGGCTCGATCTCGTGTATTGATGCGAAGGCTTTATGTCGTTAACGACAGCGGGCCCGCTCAGGCCCGGCATTTCGGCATCCGGAAATACAAGGCTGACCAAAACCTATTGGGTTTTCAGGTCGAAGGCACTCCGGCATGAACAGCACTTAGCGTCTCTGCCAAGCGCGTGTGATGCTCAAAGACGGCAAAACCCGCGCCGCAAAGGCGCGGCTGATCGACCCGCCGACCCGCTTTGGATCGCGACCCGCCTGTACGCTTTCGTAAATCCCGTTGGCCTGACCGCCACATGGTCCGAGATTACCATCACCGAAGGCCGAACGTCAGGTCCGCCGCATGAACAGCACGCATGTGGATCTGCCGACACTCCGCCTCATTCCGTGCACGTGTCGGAGACTGGGAACTGCACCAAGCTTCAACCCGGCGCTTGGCCTTTTCAATCCCGAGCTTGGCCGCTAATTCCAAAGGGCCCGAAATCCCGGGGGTGGCCCCCACTTGACCTCGCGCCGGTACGTTCAGGAAAAACACCGCGCGTGGCCACACCCCGAGCGTGGCAGATGGTGCCGGTCAGCACCACCCCCCACGTGAAATCCGTCCCACCTCTCTTCCAGTCTTTCAACGTGGCAAGGTTTGGTGAACTCCATAGGTGCCCATACCCCAAACCGGCGCGATTCAGCGCGGCATTACGAACACCCCACCCAGCAGCGATTATCGTTGGGTTATGCGCTGGCAAGCTGACGAAATACAAGCAGCACGCTACTGTAGAAAGCATAGAATACAAAGGCGGGTAGAAGCCGGGAACTGCTTCAAGCAACAAAGGACGATATCGCGGCTAAAACCGGTTTCGATTCAGCATAGGCTGAGCCCCAGAAAATCGAGCGCCAGAAAAAAATCGCAAAGGTCAGTACATAATAAGGATGATCAAGCTCATCGGGTGCTCCTGAAAAATCCAAACGGTACCCTTTGATATGGCGCAGCGCCCGAAAAAATGGATTTTGCGGGCGCTTTTTGCTTAAATTTGGTTGGCCATCAAGGCGTGGTATTGCGGCTTCTTGCTGGGCGACCAGCGTACGATCAGATTGAACCCGTCTTTCGCGTTCTGGGGTTTCCTCGATCACGGACGTCCCTGTTCGAACAGCCACGCGCGGCTTTTTTGCCATCGGAAAAGGCCAGCGTCAGCTCTGCTCGCGTACAGCCCCCGAAGCGCTTCGGCGATGACCGCTTGCAGCCGTCCAGCCCTCGCCCGTGATGGCAGAGATGGCAAGCACGCTGTCATCACGTTGCGCACGCGTGCTGCGCACGGCGTCGGCGCGGTCGTCATCAAGCTGGTTCAAGCTTGTTCCAAAACTTTCAAAACTAGCGGGTGTCTTTGGCACGCCCAAATGACGTCAGATATCCGCACGTTCTGGGCCTGGCTCTCGCCTTTCGCGCATGAGAAGATGTCCGCCAAGCGTGGCAGATGGATACCGCGGCAAAGCACCTCTTCCAGCGTCGCGCGGAAGCCGCGACCAGGCTCCGGCGTCGGCAGGTCAGAGATAGAAGCCCACGGTATCGCTGAGGATAATCTCTGGCCATCGGGCAACACAAAGGGCTGCGCATCGTCGGGTCCAGCGTGGCAAAAGCAGTCTTTGCCATCACCTCGGCGCCGCGTTCATGCGATTGAAAAGCGGTCGATTTTACCGCGTTGGTATAAAGCCGACAAGCGCGACAATTCGGGAACGCCACCTTGGCCGCGCGGCACGTGCAGGGCGCGGGTTTTGGGACGACCTTGTCCAGCTGACGGCGCCAAAAACGCACGCAAGCTTGTTCGTCAATGGCCACGACGGTCAGATTCAATCGTGGGTTTCGCCGGGGCCGCCGACAAAAGCCCAAACCACCACGTTGACGTCAGGTGGGTTCCAGGCGCGGACCAAACGCGTACGCTGATAGTTCAATGCTTGCCATTCTCGAACCTGCAAAGACACCCTCGCGGTCGCCGCACGGTCGCTGAAATCCGAGGATGAGGACCGGTACGATCCAGCAGTTTAACGTTCCACGCCTTTTCAAGGTTGCGCTGCTGCACAGGCGTGAGGCCGTCGACAAAACAAGGTTCAACTTCAGCCTCTTCAAAGATGTTCTTGAGCTCGGTCGATTTTACCGGGAGCCGAACCAGCATGCCCCCGCGCTCACGGTGCGTAGGGGCACGAATATTCGCCCCTTCGACATCCAGATGCGGCAAGGCATGCGCCAGGTGCCACGCTTCCGCCAAGGCGGGCTCCTGCAAACGCGGCGGTCGTTGTCTGACTTGATGTCAGGGTGAATCACCCAAGCCCGGTTACGCTTCGGGCCTGCGGTGTCATCAATTTGAAAATGGGAGGTCGGCCTCAAATTAGCGTCTCACCCTCGTATAGTGTAGATGGCGTGCTTTGGCATGATCGTAGAAATCCGGGTTTGTAAACCAAAGCTGCGATTGGGCCATCGCGGCGTAGCAGAAACACAGAAATTGTCAAACCACGTGTGATAACGCCTTGCAGCTTTCCACGCGTTAATCAAGAAATCGTTACCGGCACCCTTGTCTAACGCACATGGTTCAGGAATGCGTCTTGCAGGTTTTGTCGGTCAGGCCGCCATTGTTGGTCTCGCTCTTGTTCTTGCTTGGTATTCTTGCTGGCAAACCGCGGATCGGTCCCCCCTTCGAAAGACATTGGAAGAACCTGTGAAGGGAGTTTCCACCCCAAAATGTCAGAACTGTTGCGCGCAAAGCTACTTGGCCGTGTCATGTGCGCCACAAATCAGGGGTCAGCAAGCGCCAATAATAGCCAAAGTGTCGAGGCGCCAGCACCCATTGCCCGGGGGGGCCCCCCCAAAAAACCCATTTAGGATTGATTTTGGCCCCGTCTCCGAAGCTGATCAAGCACGATCGGTGCATCGGCGGCGAAATTCCGATTAACGGGCCTGTAGTTGGAAAAGCGTCGCCACAGACATGGGGACCAGCGCGTCGGCAAAAGGCGCACCCACAAAGTAAGGAGCAAGGTTCACCGCGCGAGCGACAAGGCCAAAGAGCATGAAGAAGATCCAAGCGATAAACGCCCCGTTGGCTTTGCAGCCGGCCGCCCCGCCTGTCCGGCCTCCGGAAAACAGAGTGCGGGATGGACAAGCGCTCCATTTCGCGCAACACCGTTTGCGATAAAGCGCAAAGACCCGCAGCAGGTTTGACCCCGCCCGCGGGGTGGTCGCCACACGCCCCGATCAGCGCTAGGCCCCATCAGGATCAAGCCCCTGGTGTTTCGAGCCCCGACCAAGCTTTTGGGCTTCGGCCAGGATGCGCTGAACAAAATTCCGGTGGTCGTCAGGAACGAGGTTAGCCGTGAAACATCGCCCCCCAGCAACGCGCTTACCGGTTTCAAGCGCTTCCGAAAAGCACTTCGTCTACATCGAACGCCCCAGGAAAGAAATGCCGCGCACGAAAAAGAAGCGCAGGGACGCCAAGGAATCAACGCCAGGCCGATTGTGCGAAAATTCTCCTCCCGTGAAAAAAGACCGGTCCTTGGGTTTGCCGTCACCACTATTCTATCCTCTTGGAAAAAAGGTACAAGCCGCCCGACAGCGCGAAACAGCATAAACAGCATTCATCATTGCTTCGGACCCCCAAAAAAGGGCCGACGGCCTCGAATAATAACATAGAGATAGGGTCTTTCCGCGCCAATCAGGGCGATTATGGCCCGAAGTCGCAAGCGACCGGTGACCATCGCCGGGCACAGGCGCCCCCACCAACGAAGACCCGGTTCCCGCCATTTGGCCCAGCGCAGGGCCCACCCCCACAGCATCAAAACGTCCCCAAAGCGCAATATTGTGGGGCGGTTTGTCAAACGGCGGCCAGCCCGCCCCCGGCAGCAGCCGTTGCGGCGCGCGATTCTGGGCCCCCATGTTGGGGCTTGCGCCGCCTTCCGATTCCGGGGAATTTCGCTTGTTTTTCTTGGTCTT
>Ga0163217_1049436_pt1 | contig 12033 bp, 13 predicted proteins | sample SynspAceP_FD_185933 | JGI IMG/M metagenome (GOLD analysis project Ga0163217, IMG submission 185933) | Saline lake microbial communities from Ace Lake in Antarctica - Synechococcus sp. Ace-P (PacBio error correction) | ecosystem: Environmental > Aquatic > Non-marine Saline and Alkaline > Saline ... | reverse complement strand
GGATCCTCGACACGCGCCAATCGCGGATTGTAATTCGTCCTGTTTGGGCACCGTCGGCAAGGAGCATCCGGGGCCAGGATCGCGGCTATTATTTCTCGATAAAGGCCCATGAAGGTTGTCCAGCGCAAATCGCAAACAAGCTGTCGCTCGCGCGTCTCGATCCACAGGCGAGATCGTACCTGGACAACGTCGAAGTCGGCGGCAGAGCCGCTTGTCTCGCCGCACTGTCGAGATTGCCTGAGTAAAGGACCGTCGTTTTCGGCTGTTCTCAACCGCCGCCCGCTATGGCATCCAGTGGGGCGCTAATGGTGGGCGTCTTGAATTCTGCTGGCATCGCCTCGCCCGCCAGAACGGTCTCTTGAACGCAAGCAGCTTCAACAAAACCGCTCGCGCGCAGGACAACGCTGTTCCAAAAGAAACTTGTGACATGCAGACGAACATCGTCGCTTGGCTTCAGGCCTCCGCTTGCAGCCGTCGGGTCGACTTGCATGGACAACGGCCAACGCCGTCGCCGACGATGATCTCTACTCCGTCAACGCTCGCAACATACTGCGGCAACGGCGCCTTGGACTCGCCCGCTGGGTTCGCGCGACACTGCACGCGCAACGGCATTCAGCGGTGACATTCAGGTCATCCGCCACATGCATGACCTCGAAGACAGTGAAATCACTAACAAAGGCACGCACGACGGTGCACCGCGCCTGATCCGGGCCGCCGCCCAGACCGGCCTGAGGCGTTCCTTCTTAAAGCGACGACAGAGGGGCTTTATCGTCCCCTCTCACCGCCATCTGCACATGGCTGGAATCAGCAGCGTTAGGATGCCGTGCACCACCCTTCACTAACATTCTCCAAATGGTTTTAAATCCCCGGCGGACTCCGGGGGCTGCCCCGCGTGGCGCTGTGCGCCAATCGCTTTGGCTAGAGGCGCGCGCCTCGGGCGGACGAAAGCGCGGCGTCGGCCTTGTTCCCATTTGGGTGGCCGGGTCGAACGGGTCCTGGCCACGTTCGGGATTTAATCTGCCCGCCCAGATCGGCCAGCTCGTGACCTGCGGGCCATTTGACGTCCTGACCAGGCTGTTGTGATTTTCTGAAGCTTGGGGCGGGGGCATGGTTTCGGGCCAGATTGCACAAGGCTCAGCGCGTCGGCGTGGTGATTCAACCCCAAACATCGGCCAGCGCGCTGTGCTTTGACAGGATGCCGGCGTCAGCCCCGCGACAAGCGTTTTTGCATGGGTCAGCGCTGCGCAAGGCGTCTCAGCGTCAATGTGCTGGTACGGCCATCCCATCGGCAAACCACGCACCGCCGTCGCGCTGGTGCTGTTGCTACTCGATAACGAGTCTAACGTTTTATCTGTACTATCTAGTCGCTGGCAGCGGCCTGAAGGTGGGGCACGATAGAGCCGGTGAAACTGGATGCCAGGCGACAATCACTGAGGGCAGTTACGGGGTTGTCTGCTTTGTGCGCATGGTGGTTACGATTGGGCACCAGCTGGCACCAAAGGGCAGTTCGGGCGGTTTCGTGGTATGGTCAGCGCCAAGTGCTGCTTGTGCGATATTTATGCGATTTAGGGCAGCATCACTGCGGGGTCCCTGGCCAAATCGGCGATGCGCAGCACGGGGCCCACTTGGTCCACATGCCAGCTGCGGCCCGTGGATCCCTCAGGGCTCCAACGCGCTTTGGCCAGTGCGCACACCGCCGTTTCCGCTGGCTTTCGGGCCAAGCGCCGACCCCGTGCCAGCCGGCCCCCGACTCAAGACACTAAACAGCATCCGTCGCGGAGCGCCTCCAAGCTGGTCCTATCGCATCGCAGCAGCCGGCATGCCCCATGAGTCCAAAACCGCGCTCCCAGCTGGGGGTGGTTGTTCGTTCGGCTTGACCGTGGTCGGGCGGGCATTCGGCAGGGACTGGTGCTGCTCTGCAGCTCCGCCGCGAGCTCGCGATGATTTCACTGCAAGTTCCGTCTCGGCCAGCTTGAGCGCTGACGCAGGCGCGAGGCATCAGCGCTGGCCTGTCGTATGATATCCTGATGGTGGCCGCCCCAATGACATGCTGGGCAAATTTCCGGCGCCTGCATTTTCGCGCGGGAAACTGGGGCTAGCAGTCCCTGGCACAGACACGCCGTTTTCCCCCGATAGAGCCGCATACGCGCCGGGATCGACACCTGAATTTCCAGCGCTGCAGCGTTGTGGTATTGGCGGCGGCGCTCAGTTCGGGGATTCACACCAAGGCTGCCCTGTACTTTTGGCCACGCGCCTGTCGACCAGCCAGCATCGCGCGGATCGCAGCGGTGTCTCGGTAAACGCCGGCCCCGCGTCACCGGTGTTGTGAAATGCTGTGCGATACAGGGGGTCTGTCAAAGACGCTGGCGCCATGCGTTACCTCGGATATTGATATGCGTCGAGAATCGCGCAGACGGTGGTATCGGTTAAAGAAGGGTGAATGCCCGGCAGCCTATTCTCTGAACATCGCGCTTGGCCAGATCTTTTCGTCATCGTGATTCTGGTAGGTCGTGGCGGGATGGTTGCGGTCGTCCATACACGGATATTTAGTGCTTTGCGGCGGCATGGCATCGGCGCGTCGCGTTGGTTCAGCGGCAGAGGGTTTGATCTGTCGGGGCAACAAGCTTGTGCGCAGAGTCGAGCAGCCGCAAAGCCCGCGACGCTCGCGGTGGGCAATCGGATAGGAAAAAGCGTCGTCGGTCATGGCGTATTCAAGTAAAGCTTTTGTACCATCCTGGTCCAGAGCGTACGGCGCGCATCATATAGGTTGCTCGGGAGCCTGTTTGCGCATTGTCTGCCACGATCGCCCTCGCAGCTGGGTGACTGGCGCATAGAATAGTATCAGCGCGCCATTTTGCGCTTGGTCTTTTTGCGCCGCAGCCACCGATGGCGAAGCGCAACCCATCGAATGGCGACCACCACCGTTATCGGGCGTAGAGCTGCAAGCAGCCTGCGTTGGGCATAGCGTCCAGCGTTAACCGCGTTGACGGGGTGGTTGTCGTCGCCGTGGCTTGGCAAAGTCGATGGGCGCGCGGTGCTGTCTGCCAAGCGCACGCAATGCGCCGGGATCAGATGCCCAGCACCATGCGCCGTGACATGATCCATTGAACCAATTAAGAATATCAGACAATGTCCTACGCTTTCTAAAAATTCGGTCAGCAGATCCGGTATTCCTGCGGGTTTTGTTCGACCACAAGGGCAGGTGGCCGGCCCTTGCGGTATGATCTTGAACTTCGCCCCGGGGATGAGATCGAACTTGTTCGCGCACCAGATTCAGGCTGGTTGTTGATCCGTCATCGGAACCCGCGATCCCCAGAAAACAGGCAGGGCAGTCTGCCGCCGTGGTCGCTATAAGTAAGTCCGTGCCGATCTATATTTCGCGAGTAGAGCATCGCCGGGCGTTAGCCTTCCGCCAGTTGACGCACGACCCATGTTGCGCCAAAAGCTCAATTTCAGCGTGGCGCGGAGGGAGCGGCGAAACGTACCTTCATGATCGTGTCGGCATACTTCCGGTTCAACCGCTGTCTGCATCGCGCGACGCGGTCGGCCACATTATCCTTGGTGTCCGATCTTGGCGGGGCGGTATTGGACAGCACCATCGCGCGTTGATCAGGCTTCCAGCCGCTTGTCGCGAGCCCTTGGGCAACTCATCCCGCAATCGACAGGCCGACAAAGACGCAGCCCTTCACGCCCAAATGATCCCAGCAGTTTTCCGTTATCGCCTACTTCCAGCGCACCCATCGCATAGGCGCAGCGCGGACAAGACGACAGTCCATGACCGCGTGTCAAATCGGGTGCATTACGCAGTCCTCTTGGGCAGGCTCAGCGGCAGGTATTCGGGTCCCAATAGTGCGCAGTTATCGGTGCCCAGGAATTGGCAAACACGAGCCGCAGCCACTCGTCAGGGGCCCATCACGCCGGTAGTGCAGGCGGCACATCGCCGTCGGGTATCGAAAATTGATTCATGTCAAACTCCTCAAGGGTATGGTATCAATCAAAGGTGGCGAGCGCGCGGGTTTTAAAACATCCGTATCCACAAGTCCCCGCACCGAGATGGTGACGGATCACACATCGCCTTCGATCCGTTCGCGAACAGAGGCGGCGGCGAGGGCGACCGGCACCCCGGGATTCTTTGCCACAAGTTCAGCCGGTTGAACGCTTAATGTGCCCAATCGCCTGCCAGCGCCTCTCTCATCAGGACGACAAGGCCGGTGACCACACAACCGTATTAAAGTCATGGGGTCGCCGGTTTGCGGCGTAACGATGGCCTCATCGCAGATGAGCCGCCAAGCGCCGCATGCGGCATCTGGATCTGCCTTGCGGCAGCTGAGCTCGCCGGCATCGTCAACCGCTTGCGGGGCTCGGCGTGCGGGTCTCTGCGGCGCTAAGCCCGGTTCGCATTCGCCTCGAGCGCTCCGCCAATGCCAGAGTCGGTCAGCCCCCCGCCCCCACAGCAGAACAATCACATCCGCGCGGGTGATCCCCGCCTCGGCGGCCATGCTGCGCGATCTCAAGCCCGGTGGTCCCCTGACCGGCAATGACAGCGATCGCATCGAACGTCTTTGTATCAGCTGTTAGTGTTTCCTTCCTGCGCCATAGTAGCGGCCAATTCGCGTCGCGGTCCTCGGTCCATGCGGTCATACAGCATGAACCCCTTACCAGGCCCAATAACGCGCGCACGGGGTGTTGGCTGATTCTTTTCTTTAGCGCGGTCGTCATCGGCATGGTGCATGATGATCACCGCAGCACGCCGTGCAGTTGGCTGCATAAGGCAACCCCTTGGGCATGATTTGCCGCTGGAAAAGGCGATGTACCCCCGTTGGCCCGTACCGACGATTCCAGCGCCGATACCGCCGACCAGCCACCGCGAAACTTTGAAGCTGACCGGCTGTGTTGCAAACACTCGGGCTTAATCCAGATGCGCCGACCCGCGTATGTCATCCAGAAACGGAAGAAGGTTCAGCAAAAGCGTTGCGCCGCACATGGCCCTCTCAGCCGCCCACGCCGCGCGCGGGATCACGTCGTATATTCATTGTCATTCATTGCAATCCATTTCTCAAAGGCCTCAACCGACTCGGATTCGTCCAGAAACGGAAATATTTGCCCGCGCCCCGGCACCCGTCTGCGACCATACCATGTCGGGACGCGGCGTTTCCCTATCTCTTGCAAGGTTTCCTTCGATTCTCAGGGCAGATCTTGGACCCATTAGCCACGGCATGCAGCACAATCGGCAGCCCGTTCAAGACGCCGTTCAAAAGAACTGGCCAAAGATCGGGCGAGGCGGGTCCGGGAAAAACGCTTTGGCCACAGCACGCGCAAATGACTTGTCTAGGTTGCATCTGCAGCCGGTTTCGGTCTGGGGTAATGCTTTTGCCGCTTCCTCCAGCCAGCGCGACTGTCGGGTTACGTCGTCAAATTTCGGGGAACACACGCGGCAGTGGCAGCCGCGGCTTTCGGCGTGGGTCTTTGGTGGCGGTTTGGGGTTACGGCCAATTGAATTCCATGAACTGATAATCTAAGCCCGGCGGTCGATATGTGGGGCCGAATCATCGTTTAAAGGTCGACGTACCAGCAACCGGGATTCTTGGCCTGCCTGGCCAACCCCAATGCGTTCGAGCCCCCGGCGTGACGTCCCAAGCACGGCGAGCGACCTTGGTCGATTCCGAGATGGTCCTAGCAGTTCCAACGCATTCGCGGCATTTCAACGGTGGGGAATTAATGCCGACCAAATCGGGATCAAAGTTGGATTGCCCCCGCCACATAAATTCCATCTTGTACAGACGCACGTTTTCCAGATGCGGAAGTGACATAGTCGAATCCGCCGTGGTCCGCCGTTGAATCCCGTCCAGGCAGAGTGAATCGGTACGCCCCTGACCTTCGTCGGCAAAATAGAGCGATAGCGCGATGTGGTGAAATGAAGCCCTACTGTATACGCCTGCCAGTTTCGTGGGATGCCGTTTCAGGCTCCTGGCAGCACTGCGATGAACGGTTATTCCACGGCTGCAAACACGGTCCATACGGTTCGCCGCCACGGTTGACCCAGGCGTGTCGTGAAAGCCAAACAGCCGAGTATGCCGCCGCTGCATCCCAGCCAATGGACGATTACAAACAGCACTTGCGATGGCGTTGCAAGCGAAACTTTGTGGCGGACCAGTCATAAACCACGCGCAGCAGGCCTTTGAAAAGATCCCTACGCTTGTTCGCCGACAAAAACGGCATCTCCAGATAGGTGTACGCCAAGACCGGCGGATGGACAGCCGCCCCTTTCAAGCATTGCCGGCGACCCGTTCGATGAGGTATCGCCAGTGTTCAATCCCGGATACCTCAATATTTCAGCATCTTAGGCTCACTTCGGAAAATGCACCTGAAAAGCTCCCAGTACAAGCACCAGTAACACTGCGCGCGATGGGCCGCTTTGTCGTCGGTCCGGTCTTTTCTCTTCTCTCAGCGCCCAGTCCAGGCCTTTGTGGCTGACCTGCCAGAAATATCATCCAGATATTGGGCCACCGGTGACAGCGCGCAGCCAAGAGTAGCTTATACTGCTTTTTGCGCCACATGTTCCGCGACCTGCGGCAGCTGTCTTTTATTCGCTGCAAAGTCCGGCTCTGATGCGGGCTGCCCGTGCGGCCGCGGCCACCATCGAACAGGTACCATAGTGCATCGACGTCGATGGCTTGTTTATCGCCAGTTGATTTCCCCCCCTGAAATTATCCTTTGCCGCTCGGCAGAATCTGTCACGCGCTGCGTATTCTCGAACAGAAAAGGCCGAGAAAAGAAAACAACCTCGTCGCATGCGGGGTTATTACGACAGGGCGCAGGGCTTTCGAAAGACGCGGTGCCGAACCCGGCAGCACCGCGCCGCAAGTGATACTGTTGGCTCCTGTATTTTCCGCTATAGGCTGGAGTGCTTTCTCATGACGAGTCTGTTAAATCCTGGCGGATATTTTACCGTGCTATTCACTATACTGGTACATGTTGCTTTGACGGCAGCCCTTTCGAACAAGCTCGGACGGACGCGAGCCTTTGGGAATTCACGCGTCGGGTCAGTCGGGCCAGGTTTATCCCCGGCCTCGATACCCGCTCGATTACCCGGCAGGAAGTCGGCGATACCAAGCCCGTCAAAATCGACAGGCGAAGGCATACCGGCGATTGGAACACTGAAATGCGCCAAAGCTGTTACCGCGCGAAGGTCATTCCCTGCGCATTCCCGCTGGAAATCGGCACGCACAGCTGCAAGTGCAACCACCCGACGTCAAGCGATGCCGGTGAGTGGTTTTGAAGTGGACGACATCCATGTCACACTTTGTGGCCCAAACCACCCGCCTGGCGGCAAAGACCTGGCAGTTCGACATCGGAAACTGGTGAAAATCGCCTGTATTCAGGCGCAGATTACAGTCCGGCGTTTTTGATCGCGCCGGACTGCTTGTCCCAAGAATAACCGCCGAAAAACCCGCGCGCCCTGCGCCATTAAGCAGCGGGTTATGGACAAGTCAAACACCTACTCGAATTTGTGAATCGTGCGCCACCCGGTTGGTAGACATGCTTTCTGGCCGAGTCCTCAGAGTACTTTCTAAGTGGTTGAAACGGAAATAAGGCTTTTGCCAAATTCCGTCACACGGCCTGCGGCGGGATTAACGGTTGCAGGGCGGCTTGGCCCGAAAGGTTCTGGCGCGCCAAACCTGCACTGCGCGTCCTCGCGCGTTCTGCGGCGGATCGGGTCCATTCCATGGCGTATTCCACTGCAGGAGCAACTTGATAAACGTTGCACGCAAGTTCCCGTGGGGCGATTGTGCTGCGCTGCCGATTGTGCCGCTGCGGGTGCATTGGTAAACCCGAAAGCCTCCAAGATTTACCACGCCGGACTGCCGCAACACAGCGGATCGAGTGGAACCGCCCTGCGCGAATAGTCTCGGGGTGACGATCTCGCCCGAAGCGGCACTTTGTCGTGGCTCAAGGATGCGGATCGACTGATAATATGTTGGTGACCATCAGCCTCGACACATCGGGGCGCGTAGTTCGTCTGCACAAGCGGCGGCCACCAAGATGGCCGTAGGGCAAAGCCCATGCGCGAGGAATCTGGCCTATTTGATGCTGCGGTCAGCGCCGGTGGGTACACCGGCACCGAGACGTGGGTGGTCGACCGAGATGTGCGGCTCAGGTACGTTCGGATCGAGGCGACCGAAGATCGCCATGGGCCTGAACCCCGGCCGCTCGCGTCCAATTTCGCTATTCGAGCGACCTCGCGAAGCTTTTTATCCCGCATCATGGGCCCTATGCGTGACAATACGCCAACTCCGACGCCGCTGCGGTTCTTTGGTTCCGACCGCGACGCCTCGGTGCCGTCCGGTAATAGCGCGGCATGAAACGCGGAACGGGCAGGGGTACAGATGGCAGTGCAGCTTCCGAAAACCATGGCCGCGGGGGTAGCTGACCCCGCCGAGACGGACATCCCTCGGCCTGTTATGGTTTAAACCCGCCCTTACGGTCGGCCGCATCGGTAACAAGAAACTGCTTTATTCCGCTCTACGGACGCTTGGACAAACGCTGCTAACCCGCTTTCAAAGGCTGTGCGCGTCGGCCTCGTCACGTCAGAACCGCCCTGGGCAAAGGCCACCGGTCGTGCCGTGGAAGCCCAAGCCCCGCCATTCGCCACGGCCAGGCCATAGCAAGGTCTGGCTCTACCCAAACCCCCCCTGGTTGCGCTTATAACACGCCGCACCATTTCAAATGGGGAAAAATCCCGGTCTATAATGCGCGCGGTAGTCCTCGGTGCCGTAGCCCCGGAAATAGAACTTTGTGGGCAGAAGGCCCCCGATCGCAGTCATCGTATCCTTGCAGTGTGCTACAGGTTATCCGCTGCGCTGGTCCCAGTACTGGAACCCACATCAAACGCGGCAATGATCTCCCCGATGGTTGCATGGACCCACGGCATCAGAGGCCAGGATGACGCTTTGTCCCGCCAACGGTTTCCAGTGTCGCGTTTGGACCGCAAGGGGGCGTTTCATGTCGCGTGTGGACATAGGTCGTTTGCGCGCCCGCGCCAATCGCGAGCACCCGTGCGAGCGTTTTTACATCGGGCGTGGGCTGATTGCGTTTGACGCGGATGCCTTCAGGGCCCAGACATCGCCAGGATAGCGCGTTGGCGCTTTCCAGTCGCGGCTTTTGGCTACGCCCCTATACGTTCGCTAAGTTGGGCGTTTACACGATTTGACCCCTATGTAGGTCAGGCGTCCCTAGCAGCGCTGCCCGCACATATTCTCACCCATCAGCGGATTGCGCCCGCCGTGCGAACCGTCGATAGAAGAGGAACTTAGGCCCGACTTATATCCCATCCGAGTATTTTTAAAGTTCTCGCGGCTGCTGTGTTCAGGAACACTCGGCCCGTCATGTCTCTGGACTTGTCGGAAAACGCCGATGGCGTGGAGACGAGAATCATCGGTGGGGCTCAACGCGTGCCCAGGTTGGTATCAAAGCTCGGCATTCAAGGCCAGAAACATCGATCGGTCACATTCGACACCTCGACCGTTGTAAATAAGTCAGACCCGACGCTTCAGCAAGCGCGTCTTTAAGACGCGACCAAAGGATTCTCCCCTGATAGGTGATACGCCAGTTCGCACCAGGCCCCCGGCCTCGCCTTTGGCAATTGCCCCAAGCGATGGAACGTTCATTCGCGACACCCATGCACAGGCCGGCGTTTTTCCTTTAAGCATTTCTGCATTTGCATGTCCTTAACTCTTGAACTTGGAAAGGTATCATTTGTCCGTTGGTGCCGCGAACCCAAAGGAGTGGTTCATCATCCGGAATCTAGACCGGCAATGTCACTGCGCTTCCAGCGCGATTTCGGAGGAGTCCAGTTTCGGAGTCCAGCATCATTCGGACGTTAGATTGGATTTCGTTGATAAATCATGTTTCAGCTATCAATCTGCAGAACACTGACTCTAGTTGCGCCGGCGGCCCCTTGGGCTGTGCCGGTCATTCGACTTGGTCGTAGCTGACGGGTGTCGTTGCTGGCCTTTTGGCCAAAGACGGCGGCGGACCGACCTTCGGATTTCGCCGACATCGCCGATCGGGTGTGACGTGCCGTGGCGCATTGATATAGCGATCCTTGCGGCCCTTCGGCCAAGGTTTCCAGCGCCACCAGACGCATGGCGCAGTTATTCGCCACCCTCGCCAGAGGGGCTTACCAATGTACGTCGCCCATCCGATTGTGTTCGCCGCATACGCTCGGTAACTTCTGGCATAGATGCGGTGGGCACGCGTGGCCTGCGTGTCAAGCTTCTTCGAAGCACCAGCATGGCGCCGCCGCCCGATGAATCACGAAACCCGTCGCGGTTGGCGTACAAAGGCGCGGCGCGCGGTTCGGGGTGGCCGTCGGTTATTTTGCTGCTTCCATCGCGCCCATGGGCGTCGAACAGGCACGACAGCGTTTCCAGTCCAGTTCCTCGCCGCACGCCTGCCGTAACAATTCACGGTATCTGCTTGCCCAACATGATCTGTTCGGCCCTTGGTTAACCGATGCCAATGCAAGCGAATAGAGCCAGGCCGAGGTGCATCGAATAGTTGATTGCCTTTGAATCTTGTGAAAGCAGTCGACAGGTTCGCGCGCTGGACGGGTGAATACATGCATTTTTGGCACGGCGAAACGGCCCGATACGCTTGGTCGCGGCCGGTGTCGCGCACGACATATTGCGGGCTCGTGAACGCGCCAGCGTCGATCGGGCCCGCCGGAGCCCGCCACAAGGCCGGTGCGCGGGTGCTGACCTGATCTTCGCTCAGGCCGGCGTCCGCGATCGCTTGCTGTGCATCGCGATATAGGCATATTGGGCCGCGCCGCCGCCCCAGAGCGCAGCGCGCGGTTTTCTGATGTGGCGGCCAATCATCAATCTTGATGCCGTCCCTCTGCAACGCTGGCTGCGATAAGCCGTGCTCTGTCATTTCTGGGCGCTGGCGAACGATCGCCGCTGGTTCCCGTCATTTAAGCGATGCCAGAACTTTCTTCTGCATTGTTTTCCGAATGGACGAGGACAATCTCCCACATCCCTGTTGACAACGACGCGGCGCCATGGGCTGCGAACATCCTTGATCTGTGGGGGGGGTGCCCTCTTGATGCTGCGCGGCCCGCGCGTGTTGCGGGGCCGCACGTTCGTTCCCCGTTTGTGCGCCTATGGGGCGACAAATCAAGTCATTCCAGTCTGTCTGGCATTGATCAGCAAGCTGCTTCGGAAGTCCGCTTCAGCTTCTCGCCTCAGCGCGACCTTCATGTCTTGTGACCTGATAGATTCACTTCGCCGTCAGCTTCGACGTGGCCCATCTGGGCTCACCGCCCCATGGTCAGGCGACGGGGTCGGATTCGCTTTGGTCAAAGATCGATCTTGTAGGTCATCTAACTTGCGGGTCAGGGCGTTACATACCGGGTCTAGTTTCCTACTCGCCGACGCAAGCGCATAGCCGCGCCCTGCCTAGCGCGCGCAGCAAGGTTAAAGCCGGTCAGCTGCACAGCCATCAAGGCCAAGCAGCCGGCAGATCGGTTGCCGGGGAAGGGCAGTTCAAGAACACAGGTCAGGCGTGATGTCGAATTCGGCCGTGGATGTGACCTTTGCCGTGGGCCCGCTCATCCAGCGGATACGGTCCTGTAACGTCCGATCAAATCAGCATCGCGGTGCGGCAAGCGTGCGTTGCCTTCCCGAAAGCTCGCCACCTGGGCGCAATTGAGTCAGGGCTTCTTGGTTCAAAGCTGGTGGGGTAAGTCGGCCCATAATATCGCCGGCTCCTGAGGGTTCTGAATGTTCCAAAGTCCCGGCAGGTTTAGCATTGCGCACCGCAGGCCCGCAAGGCGCAGGCAGATCGCATTTACGCCACGCGGCGCATGGCGGGCGTTTTGGCAGGTGTTTCGGGATTTCCGTTTGAAAAAACCGCAGCTTTGCCCTTGTCATATATAGGGTGCATGAGAGGACTATAAGCGCAATTGACCCAAACAAACAAGCAGGATCAGTTTGCTGAGTGGGCTTGCCAAGGCGCCGCGGCGCCCCACGC
>Ga0163217_1114010_pt1 | contig 12034 bp, 15 predicted proteins | sample SynspAceP_FD_185933 | JGI IMG/M metagenome (GOLD analysis project Ga0163217, IMG submission 185933) | Saline lake microbial communities from Ace Lake in Antarctica - Synechococcus sp. Ace-P (PacBio error correction) | ecosystem: Environmental > Aquatic > Non-marine Saline and Alkaline > Saline ... | reverse complement strand
CGGGTGGTTTTGTGTGTTGGGGGTTGTTTTGGGTGTTTTTTTCCGATGATTTTCGGTGAGATCGCCGGTTGGAAATGGTTCATTTCTTGGGCCTTTGCCGTTTGACAGTCCGTTGGTTTAGCCGAGTTTTCAAGTGATTTGGGCTCGTGTGATGTATGGCGCGTTCCGCGGCCTTACTGAGATTCCGTTGACGGTTCGCGATGCTGCCGTGGCTGTTCCCGGGTCCTGTATCGGTGAGTTGGATCTTCCGGTTTGCATCGCGCTTGTTTGGGCTGCATCGCCGATCCCGGTCATCGTTCGTTTCCGGCGCGACGCGGATTTTGTTGTCAGTGGCCGCGGTCCGGGCGTGGCGAGACGGGGGGATTCCACCCGCAACGCGGTGCCTGTGTCGAGCCCCGAGGAGGGTTGCGTGGCGGATCCAATTGCCGGTTTTTAGCGGGGAAGACTCGTTCGGTGATCTCTCAGCGGAAAACCGTCACCGCCCGACGCGTAAGTCTGATTTTGGTGAGCCATTCACATCACGCGAGGGGTTCGGCCAGCAAGGCGAGCCTTTCGAATTCATGGACCGCAAAAGCCGCGTTCCTGCGAATCCCCGCGGATCGGCGACTTTGGGAGTTGGGGGCGGTAGGGCGGGGGCGGATTTCCCCCGTTGCCGGGTGTATGGTAAGCCGCGTTGTGTGGGGGCAGCGCATTTGCAATTGTATTGGGCTTCGACAGTCGACCGATCCGGTTTCCGATCGCTTAAGAAGCGTTGTCCCGGCGGACGGGGGCGGCTACTTGAGGGCATCTGCTCGATGCCAGCGGATTTGCGACCACGTCCGAGGCGGAGGGATTAATTTCACCGCTTGCCCCCGGGGCGGTTGCCAATTCTTGCTTTCGTTTGAGGTTGGATCGGGGACAACGGGTGGGACCCCGTGCCTGGGGGAACCCGATGTTTGGGGGAGGTCTAGCCCGTCCAGTCTAATGAATTTGCCCTGGCCAGAGTCAAGGTGTTGCTGCGGGCTCCGTGTGACAAATGCGCTCCAACAGAATCCCCGAGTCGGACACGCTGGGTTCCCCTTTCATTTTTCGCCCATTGTTGCTACCCGTAGTTTTCCCAGGGGGGTTTCGCGATTGGTGTGAGTGCGGTCATATCCCTGTGCTTTCTGTGATTAAGGTAGGGCGCCCAGGTGAGGACAGAGCGCGTAATGTGTGGTGAGCCGAGTCCGTTGATGTGGGATTCGTTGGTATCCCGACGCAGTTTTGTTTCCGTTGCGGTAAATCGGTGAGGTTTGTAGCATTTTTGAAGTGATTGATTGGGTGCGATGTGTGCGGGATTGGATTCGTAGGCGAACCCGACCAGAGGTCCGCAGAATCAAACGCATCACGACATCAGGTACCCCGTCCGCGATCCGTTGGGATTATGTGGTTTCTTGTTTCGCTGCTGTTGACTCTGTGGTTTTCGTCCCGATACTTCGTTACGGGTCGGCCCGTGCGCGTTTGTTGCGGGGTCGTTGTTTTGGCAGGTAGCCTCCGATGGTTACGTTGCTCGTACAAGAGTTTCAAATGTCCCGGAACTGGGTTCGACGATGTTGGTGACATTGGCCGATGTGCCCGCCGAAGGCGCTGAGTGGGTTGCTGGCTCTCGGAACATGTTCATTCCGAACGAACGGGATTCTTCATACACGGGTAACGTTTTTGGTCGTGTCAATTGGTTGGTTTTGAGTAGTCGGCGTCGCTTGCAGGACGTTTTCCATGTTTGAGAGGTTCGTGGCTTTGTCGCCGTATTATCGTGGTTGAAGTTCCCCCAGCGCGGGTTGTTTTATTCGCCACGATCGTTTAGACGCTTGTCGCGTAATGGCATGGCTGGTATGGATGGGAAGGGGGCCCGTGCGAGTTGTTTGCCGTGTTGTCTTTTGGGGCTTGTGGCTCGGGCCGTTTGGGTTTGACTTATGGAGCGTGTTCGTTGTCTTTGTGTTTGGTTTTATCCGACTATGAGACCCCGGCCGAATGACGTCGGTAATTTTGGTTTTGTGTCCCGGTTGACCGTGGTGAAGGTTGGCACAATGCCGACCGGCGAGCGGTCGGTCCGACCGTTGGTGGAATCCGCCGATTATTTTAATGTGATTCGCTTGTTTGGGTGCTCGGATGCAACGATCGTCGCCGGGCCCCGCCCGATCCACTGCCGCGTCGAATGGCCGTCCTTAAACTGCAACATTTTTCGCCGTCGTGGTGTTCTTTCGAATTCGGCGGCCCGTCCGATCGTAACCGGAGCGGTGGGGGGGAGGGGTTCATGAGTTTGTTTCCTGTGCCAATGTGTCGTGGGGTGATTGGCGCAACGGTGGCCATATGAGCTTCCGCGGCGTTCCCGTTGCCTTCGGTTCCCGAGCGGCATGGTCTTCCGTCCGGAATGCGTCGGGGAACGATCGAACCGACGCCGCCCGGGCCATCATGCCCGGAGGGTCTTGAACCGGGAACAAATCGCGCGTGTATCCCGACCGGTCTCCTCGCCCAAAAGCATCGCGTGGTTTCTGATCCCGATCTTTTCGTGTCGCGCCGATCCGTGGTGTTTTTGAAATAATTGCCGTTCAAATGTCCGCCCGAGATGGAACGGCCGGCCAGTTTCGGGGAGTACTTATCGCGCGGGTTCGGAAATCGTGCGTCCGTCGCGGCTTGATCAGCCGACCCCTTGGATAGTCGTCCGCCGCCCGGGGCCGACAGATTGTATTTTTGGCGATACTTCACCGCGCGTTGTCTCGGTCCCAATTGTCCAACGTCGCGAGGAATCTTGGCTGGAACCAACCTTGGTGGCAACGAGATGTGGCCCGTAGGACTAGTCCGCCCGCCGCGGGTTCGTCTTCTCGTCCCCGGCGTGGTCACTGGCTGTGATTTGTCGACCAAGGTCGACAACTGCTTGCAATTTTCCGACCTCTCGGGGTCCCGTCTCGCCGTGCGCTCCCGATCGCGCAGCGGGTTCGGGTTTTCCTTGCCACGTCATTCCGGCGAATGTTAGTTTTTGGAGTCGATTCGGACGATGATGACCTTGGGCCCGGGCGCCTTTCGGCAACCCCAATCGATTCCGCGCCCCGATAACGCTTGAATGGTGGGTCAACCGGCGTCGCCGGGGAGGATTCCGACGATTTGGTACACCACTCGTGCCAACCTGGGTCACCCGCGGTACCGCTCACGTCAAGATCGGCTCCCCCGCCCGACCCGCGATAATGTTTCGTGATTCCGGGGTGAAGGGCCGTCGGTACACCCGATCCGCCGAAATCGAATCAGGTGATCGATTGATGGCGGGCTTCATGGGACATGTATCCCGGCGAGCTTCTGACATTCGCCGTGCTCGTCCGCCGCACGCAATCGTTGGTTTGCTTCCAGTCGACGCTCAACGCCGGCGAACAAATTGACTAAATTAGCAGGGTGATGGGAGCCGCCCAAAACGAGCTGGACTCCTCGCTGTCGCCCGCGCACCGCTACCAACAGGCCCTCCAGCGACGCATACTCTGTTCCGCGGCGGCGCCGCCTGCGTCGTTGGTGATGTCGACGCCGCCCCGTTAGTCTGCGTCGCTTCCCTTCACCGCATTCGTTCCCGTGTCCATTCTCCGCCGTCCCAGCGAGTCACTGCGGGGATGAGCTTTCGGTTGATAACCACGGGCCCGCTAGATTGGTTCTTTACTGATTTGCCGATTGTCGCCTTCAATCGAACGCTCTCTTCACCGAACGATCGCATCATCCGACCGGCCATTGCCAATTTTGCGGCGCGGTGGGTTCACGATCCAGCCGTTTTCGAACCGACCGGGCGCCGCGTCGATCTTCGCGGCGGTAACTCACCGTTTGATGTTAGGTCGTCGTTCATTTCTTCGGTCACACCCTTCCTGCGGAACTGCTGTTGCCTGTTCGTGCCACGAGGATCACCCGGTCCCATTGGCATCACCCTCCCCCGAAAACCTGCCACCATCTCTGACGGCCATTGGGCGGTTGCGGTCCCTGCCGGGCAAGGCTGAGGCGAGCGAGTTGCGGTAGGCATCGTTACCCGTAGGCGTATCGATCAACCGCCTTTTTCACCTTCCTCGACGACGGACGATCGGCGTGATTGCGTTGCCAAGGCACTGCTAGCGTTCGTGAACCGGGGCGGGGGAGTTTGTCACGGATTACCTCCACGGGCGCACTCGCGGTATCCTGGTCCGCTGAATTCCTGTGCGGCCTCGATCAATGTCGTCCCCTCGAGAAGTTGAAACGCAAGGCCGTTAGTTTCACGAGGAGCGAGGCCGGATGTTGTTGATGCGGGGGTGGAAGACACCGTGGGTGCCCGCCGCGTGGGTACGCAGAACGTTGGCAAAAAAATTGGTTGCCGCAGGACGGTTTCAACGCCCGCACCGCTGGTGATTTCCCCGACGAATCGCCCTGGCTGAACTCTCGCATCGACCATCAGTGTTATAAGCGTTGGAACTGGAACTGGCGTGCCAGTTGGCGATGTTGATCGTCAAAGAACAGCGTCGGATCGACCGACTACTTTCGCCGTGAGAGGAGGAGACGGTTTGGTTCTATGCTCGCCGTTTGACGAGAACCAACCGCGTTGGAGCTGGTGACAGGTGCTGCGGCTCGATCGGGCCCTTCTGTTTGGTGGCCTGGGCGCACCCAGGCATTCCTGGGGGTCGGCACCAAACGGACCCGCCGTCGCAAAATAATCACCACGTCAACGTCGGACTGTCCGCGCGCGCGCGTCGGCTGATGACCGGAAATCTTCAATCAAATGATGGGGACATTCTAGCATTTGGAATGCGCGGATGTCCAATTTCGTCCGCGAAGGTGGTCCGCGATCCGATGACGGTCCGCTCTAGAGTCCGCTGAAGTGGTTGAGGGAGTTTGCGCGAGTCTCGAGCATCCCCGTGTGCGAGGACTGTGGGTGTCGCCGGTAATTGTGCGGCCGCCCCTGGTTTTCGCAGTGGTCGGTGCGGGCGACCCTGGATGGGTGGATCTATGGGACGCACGGAGCGGTGGGTACTCCTCTCGACGTTTCGCGAAGGTGCCCCGTCGATTCTACCGAAACGATCGTTTCGTTGTTCGCGATGGACAACCAATGGGCCGTCGCGCCGTCCGGGCAATGTCATCGCGTCGATTTTTTTGGAGACCCGATGCCCGAGTGGTCGTCGGTATTGGGCCGCTACGCATTAATTGAGAGCGAAGCGATGTTATCGCGTGCGGATTTTGGTCCCGGTCCGCCCGGACGTGGAAGAATCTTCGACGGGCGTCATGCGAGTTACTCAAAGCCGACGGCGGCAGTCGCAATGCGTGAGATCGGAGGCTGGATGATTCCTTTCTAAAGGGGTTTTTCATGATGTGGCGGTGTTTTACCCGTGCCCAAGCCGGGTGGAATTGGTCCAAGGTGCGTCCGTTTACGGTCACATGCCAGGGATGGATCTGACGTGCTGGATGGTTCTCTGGGAACTCGGCCCAGCCAACTCGGGTGACCTGTTTCGATACCCTTCGATGTGGCACGTGCCATCGCAACCGAACCGAGACAGCGCACGCTTATGTGACGGCCGCGGTCATTCCAGTGACGCCCCGAGCGCACCCCCGGCGCGGTTCTGCCGAGATGTGGACTGAACGGATGGGCTGGGAATCGCGTGCGACACAGGCGTGTCGTTTATTGCGTGCGAATAGGAAAGGAACGTTTCGGTTTCGGTGACCACGAGGACTTTCGAGTCCTCAACGATATCCTGCCTACATTCCGCTTCTCCGATTCACCGGACGGACAAAATCTTTGAAGTGATGATCGGGCAAGCTGGATTCCATTCGGATGGAAGTGATCCGCGGCTTTACCGTTTCCGTTGGTTGAGTGGGAGCGATTGATTTACTCAGAATGCCTTAACGCGCCTCATCGGTTTGGGGACGCCGTTTAAAAGGGTTTGGGTTGTGCCGTCGGGCCATGTTACGTTGGACTGTTAGCGGGTGAGGTGAGCGTCGGGCGTCGAGGAGGGCGCGAGTTGGTCGAGTCGAGCGAGTCGTCTGGCTCACGGTGGCGTTTTCAGTTGGATTCGTTTGAGTTCGCGTTGATTTCCAAGGCAGCTTCTGACGGCGGGGGGGATCTTTTGGTGGCAGTCGCAATCAGACGCGTATTGCCCGTCGGCGGGTTGCGTTGGCCCGGTCAGGGCTCCGAGATTTGGCGAATCGTTTTTCGCGTTTGGTCCATTGCCAGGCAACGGGTCGGGTGCCGCCCACACGAATCGCATCGTCACGATCGAGTTGCGAGGTCGATTTCGCCCCACGATCGCGCCGGCGTCGGTGAGTCTGAGCGATAACTTCCGATGACACGCTATTGCGTACAGCAGCCGGATCGTCGGTTCAATCCATTTCACTTCGACGTCGTTCGACGTTTCATTCGATCGTTAAATTTGCTAGCCGATGGGGGGACGGTTGCTTCCTAAAATCATTTGAGTTTTCTTCGTCCTTGCTCGCGAGTTCCAATGCGATTTGGTGGCTCGATTGGGAGGAGGTAGCGATTCTCCGGAGTTCAGTCAAGTTGCCCTTCGGCGGTGCTTGCAGGGTTTGTAAGTGAAGATTCGGCTGCGGATCGCTGCCATTGAAAAACGAAGGGCCGCGGTCGCAGTCGCCAAACCCAGGGCGGATCGGTTGCGATTGGTTTTTTGGTTTCTCGTCGGTTTGAACGGTCCATCGTTCGAATTTCAGCGGTTGACCAAACGCAAACCGCCCGAATTCGCCGGGGGATTCCAAATTGGAGGTTTTCGGGCGAGGAAGCCGGTAAGCATACGATCGGGGGGTGTCGCTCGTCGGCAGGCAGCGGCGGCGTTTCGACGGCGTTGTTTTGGGAAACCGACTGATTGGGCAGCGGTGGTGAGCGTGACGGTCGTTGGTTGCGACGGCGCCCTCCATCGTTCGGTTGGATTCGGTTTCCGGCAATGTCGATCGGATCCCCGGACTCCGGTGCGCGATTTGCAAGTCAATATCAGTGCTGGGACTTGCGTCGGCGGTCTCGTCGGTTTGAGCACTTCACTTCGCTTCGTAGATTGTCGGTCCGGATTCATTTCGGGATTTCGATTGCAGGTCGGAAGGCATCCAGATTATCGGCTTGTCGTCGCCGGGGAAAACGATCGAGTGCCACGGGTTACGCCCAGCAGATCAGAACGGAGGGCCGTCGAATTCGGCGTGATTTTCGAATCGGGATGATCGTTTCGTTCTTCGGTTGTCGCGGAAGTAAGCGGTTGCGTTGGCCGCTCTCGCGGGCGTCGATGATTGGGAAGGATTCGAGCGGAGGCGTGTAGGAACCGGAGGTGACTTGAATGGGTTGGACGATTCTGATTCCTTTTCGAGGCGGCGAATCGATCGCGTCCACGCGGCGTTTGGTCAGGGAGGTCGGGCGAAACCTAGCGCAGCCGGCGGCGAGGATCAGCACCAGCGTCCCCCGTCGCAATCGCGATTCGTTGTTTGCGAGCGATCGGAGGTTCGGGGAGATTGTCTCGGGATACGTTGGATGCTTCGAACGGTTTGGGTGGCGTGGTTCAGCCGTGCGAAGCCGATCGGCGTTGAGTTCGAGGCGATGTTTCTTGTGCCTCGCTTCGGTACTTTCGGATTGTTGCCGGACCGACGTCGTTTCGTGACGAAGCGGTCTCCCACACGGATGGACGGGTCGAGTGGATCTCTGGAGAACGACGTGTTGGAGGTCGCATTTTCGTTGCACCGCGTCCGCTGCGGCGTGTCGAGCCAGGCCTGGGGCGATTGTCGTCGGCGGGACGCCGAGCGAGCAGTGGCTGGCGCGGTTTCCAGTGGTGGGTTGGTCATTGGTCGGCTTCAATGGGGTGTACTGTTATCGGCAATGTTCGCGGAGCAGTTTACATACGGCGTTGTTGCAAACGCCCTTGCGACTCAAATTGTTCGTGTGCGGCGAATCGGGCCGAGGAGGTTTTTGCGATCCCGTCGTCACTTGATCAACAAGCGCTCGCCTTGCGTGTTCGCACGATTTGCCCCCGGAGATCCGCCGGCGGGGATTGTTTGTCCGGACAGATAGGTTTCGGCGACCTCGTTCGTCGACTTCGATTGCAGGGCAGTCGGCGGTGAAGTTCGCCACGCCGCAGCGAGGCAGCCGCTGGGACGGTTTTTCCAGGTCGAAACGGTGCGCGTGGGGACTTTCGGACGATCCGAAGGCTCGGCGACCAATCGGGAGCGTCGGCGGTCTGTGAGCTCGGATGATCAATTCGCGGGAGTGCCACGGTGGTTGGAATTTCATGGGCCGAATCAAGACGGCGTTTTGATAGGGTGGACCGTCACTCGGAACCTTGATTATCCCGTGTCGCGACGTCGTACTGCGCGGCAGGGTCCTCCGGCGAAGATCGCGGTCAAGTCGGATTGCGTTCCTCGCGAGGGAAGCGGTTCGTCGGCGGCGTGCGCGAAACTGCCGGACATTCCATTGACGGTGCGGCAAGTCGATAGCTTGCGAGGACGACAATCGTCGATGAGGGGCGGATCGATTTCAGGTTTGGTAGTTCGCCAGTCGTTGCGCCGGAGCGGCTGGCATTCGCGAGTTCGTTCAACCAGGAATCGAACTGGGCTCGATTTTCTCGATCGCGAACGTGCAAGTGCTGTAGACGGTCGGCTCCGGACGCAGCAGTGTTGCACTGCGGGCGGAGGATTACGGTTTTGCGCCGGCGTTTGAGTTCGATTTGAGCGATTGCACGGGCGCCGCGGATGTTTTCCACGGGCCTGAGGGCTGGCCACTGCACGGGGCATCGCCACGAGTACGAAATCGAAAATACCAGCAAACTTTTTCAGCGAGCGTTTCGGCTGGCTTCTTCGTGGTGATCGGTTATTGGTCCGAACGGTTGCGCGAGGTTGTAGGGCTGCGGACTGCGACGCCGGGACCGGAATCGGTTCGTTGGCGAATGTAAGACCCACGGGGTTTCGCGTTGCGATACGAGAACAGCGGACGGGAAATGGTGGGCGCGGGTTAGTGATTTGGTTCGAGTAGCCCGCTCGCGTTTACGCCCGGTGCGGCGCACAGGTCACAAATCAATTGTCGTCGCAGCGAGTCGTAAATCGCTTCGGCAGGCAAGCAACGGTTGCGCAGAGCGAGCCGCGTCTTGGACGGTAGTTACTCACCGGCAGCGTAAGTCGATCGTGCAGGGAGGGCGCAGGCATCGTTGCTCGGTGGGGCAAATCGCGAAGGCGGATACCATCGACGTGATCGCCTTGGTTCGCTGATCCAGTGATGGGCGTCGCGTTCGATCTTCAGGCCGGCAGCCGCAGGATGTTTTCATGCGCGGGAGATCGGTCGCAAAAACGCGCGAGTTCCTCAGACGGATCGGAATTCACCGTCGGCTCGTCGTGAGTGCCGTTGCGACAGTCGATCGATACGGAACGGTGGGGATCGTTCGCTTCGGGTTTGGATTGGGCGATTTGCGTTTTTTATTTCACTCACCGAGTTCGCAATTGGCCCCCAATCGATGTCGCAATCGACAGCAGATCGCGTAGGAGCGGCGGAGGTGATGGTGAATACGCATGGACAAAATTTTAGGGGCCACGGACGCGACGGATCGCAGTGATTTCGTGCGAGAGCGAGAGTTCCTCTTGAATTCGGTGGGATTCGGGCGGCGTAGACCCAATCCGGCGGGACGATGCCGGCGAATGATTGACGAGGATGCAGCATTCGCCCCAATGCGATTTGCAGCGGGTTGTGTGGCCGAGGTGGTTTTGCGGAGCGAGCGTGGCGTTCGTCATCGAGAATGCCCGGCACCGAATCCGGGTCGATCGGATCAGTTTTGTCTTCGTCAGGTCGTGTTTTCTCAGCGCTTCGCCCGCGGTCGGAGGCGAGGTTGACGGCGGACGTTTCGCGGTGGCTGCCGCCGGCCGGTGCAGGAAATGTGCGGGCGTGGGATCTATTTGTCAAGCCGGTTTCGCTCCGCAAGGACGTGGTTCAGTCATCGGCACTGTGCGCTTTGCTCGCCTGAGGATGGAGGTGCATCTGCGTTTTGAGATCCGGTTGCAAATGGAAGGCGACTCGAGGTCGGGGTTGGGACTCGTCGACTTCGTCATCGAGTGCGAGTCTTGAGATTTCGCGTGAGTGGTGTCATGTCTTGTTCGCACGCGTCGCTTTGTTCGTTTGGAGCGGTGGAGGGCATTGGCGCCGCGTTGTCGTCGAAAACCGATGCGAACAAATCGGACGCGAAGGCGTCATTGGATTCGGTAGCTGTGTCGTTGGTGGAATCGGTTTTGCGGATTAGCTTTAAGCGGTCAAACGCTGGCCTCGGGCACGAGATGCAGGCACAACGGCGCGGCGTTTTGGGATTGCGATGCGAGCTTCGCTGTAGTCGGCTTGCGTCATATCGCCGGCCATCAAAATCATCGTCGTACGGCTGCGGTATCGGTTGGTCGGGGACGTTGTACTCGGCGATTTGAACTCTTCAATACCGCGTTTGACATTTTCTGCGAGCACTCACTGTTTGATCGGGTGTGCGACGTCGGGTTAGAGTTTTTGGGGGCGAGTCTGCGGCCGGGACTGTTGTGAGTTGCCGCCAATTGGTTACGAACCCGGCGCGTAAGTGGTTCTTGCTGCCGCACGGTTGACAATGCCCGGTAAGTTTCGCGAGGCATCGCGACGAAGGGACCGTGGTGGCCGTCGATAATTTTCAAAATCTCGAATACAAAACTCTGGTCGATCGTGATCGAAGCAAACGCTCTTAACGATTCTTCGACCTATCCATCAACTATGCGGATTCGGTTATTTCACGACCAATCCCCTATTACGATATGAATCTCCGGTGCTTGCCGGGCAAGACGCGACGGTTTTGACCAACGCGCCCCTGACACGAATCACGATCGGTACCGTGACCCATGCCTCGCGTTTGGCTTGCCTCCGCCGCCGCTGCTGTTTCGCGGTGAACCTGAGTCCGGGGATGTTGGGTTTCGAGGGGCAATCGGTATCGATGGCGTTTGGGTCAGAAATTCGGCACGCGAGCAGGCGAACCACTGACGTCATTTGCCAATGAGGTTTCGGTGATGTGGCTCGGTCTGCGAACGTGATCCTGACCTTATTCCAAGCATTTAGCGATTTTCTCCGATACGGGTGGATAGCCGAGCCTGGCGGGTCCGGCGAGGGCATTATTAAAGAATCTCGTCACCGGCGTCGGGGTCGGGACGCAGAAGGAACGCATTGACCGCATTGAGACCACTTTTTGCGGATTCGGGGACTGGGGGAAACAAGGCGCGCGGCGTTAAACCGATTGCGGTCGAGATCGAAACGGACAGGGTAACACTAGACAAAACGTTGGGTTTGGGGGCAAAAATCGAATCTAGAACGTCAATCGTTCGCCCGACCGAGTGCCGGGCGAGGCGAACCGGCACCTTTTTGTTTCTTCCCGTGAGTTGGTTCGAATGGCACTCAGCGAGGTAGGGAACATTTTTCCTAGAAAAAAAGGCACATCGGCTGCCCATCGAGCTTGCCATCTCGGCCATCTTTGATTCCGAGAAACCGCTGCTGCTTGGGAGACACGTTGGCCAATCCGCTTTGCGCGGCCGAGCGCAAGGTTGCCGCCGCCATCGCTATCGCAACGCCCATTCCCGGCGCCGCTGAGCGGATGCGTTTTACCCAACTCGCATCCCATCCGACCGCCATACCCGGTGGCCTCGTTGGATCATCGCGAGGGCACGGTACACTAGTTGGTTTCGTAGGTCGCCAGTCGAGCAAAACTGGTCCAGTGACGTTTCATTTTGACCGGCGATCGTGGCCCGGTCGGGGCACCAATCGCGTGGGTTTGAGATTTGCCCCGAGGGGATCGGTTCATTTGCCAAACGCAATTTTTTTCGTCACAACAATCGATCGCGATTTTATTTGACGGTTGTCGGAGTTTCATTTTGAAACCCGTTCATTCGCGGGTCGAGGCGAGAATTTTCCAAGAAACACCGTTTTTCAGCTTTGCGGCGGTGGGACGTGCGGTAGCAGGGGGGGCGATTGCAGCGTCGCGCGGTGGGGAAAAACGAGGGGGGGACGGGAACAGGGGGATCATCTTTGTATGCCCCCTTGCAGAGTTGTGTGTGTGTG
>Ga0163217_1042929_pt1 | contig 12034 bp, 14 predicted proteins | sample SynspAceP_FD_185933 | JGI IMG/M metagenome (GOLD analysis project Ga0163217, IMG submission 185933) | Saline lake microbial communities from Ace Lake in Antarctica - Synechococcus sp. Ace-P (PacBio error correction) | ecosystem: Environmental > Aquatic > Non-marine Saline and Alkaline > Saline ... | reverse complement strand
AACGACCAGATTGGCAAATCCGTCGACTGCCAGAGCCCGACAGCCGAGTGGAAACCACAGCACCGCCAGGTTTCTGGTGCTGAGTCGGCGCGCGCCTCGGCGTGTCACATCGATGGACTGCCAGTGCACCATGTCTGCACGTCGAGCGGAGATGGTCAATTTACATGCCCAGCGCCGACGGTGGAGTTGTCAGCCGGTCACAAGGATTGAAAATTCCCGGTCGTCCGTGTGTCGCGGTTAGGCATCGAAAGGCCAGCGCGAGCCGGTGGCCGCAAGTTGCACCGCCGATTCATTCTTGTTCAAGCTTGCTTGGTCGCCTGATGGGTGAGGAAGTTGACAGTCGACGGAATATTTGGAGCGCCGTCACCGTCGCATTCATCGAGTCGGTCTTACGCGCAGCACATGAGCTGACCACGTCCGGGCATAAGTGGGTTGTTCCGCTCAAACTCTATACATATGAGCCCTGGAAACTGGTATCGGCCACATTACGCCGCGCATCCGTTGCACCAGCATGTTGCCGCGTGACACGTCAACGTCATCCTACAAGCTCAAGGCGTCACCGGCCTGGGCCTTCCGCGCGCTGCTCGAGATTACCGTCCGCGAGTGGACGATTGTCTTTGACGCGGGAGGGCCTGTATCCGGTCTTGGCCACCCACCACCTTGCCACCCACCGACACCGTGCCGGAGGGCGATCTTGCCGGCGAAGCCCCGGAAATCGAGAATTCGGGACCGCACAACCAATGCACCGGAAAAAACCGCAACGGTAGAGCAAGTGCATGGGCGGGCCGATGGAAACCGTTTCCAGGTGCTCTAACAGAGTTTAGGACCAACATACCATCGGCATGAAGCCGAGCAGCGAAGAGACGTTGTCGCCATAGGCGGGGCCGACGATAGGATAGCGCGGGACCTACATCAAAAGCCCAATTGTCGGCAAATTTCAATATAGTCGGCGGACGATGGCGTCGAACACCGCCTATCGTGATCCCTCAGATCGATCTATGTTATCGCCAGCACGACGGACGATTCGAGGTAACGAACGATGTGCGAAGTGGCCGCCGTGTTCTGTTCAGCAGCCTTGCGAGGCGGTCGATAAGCACCACGCCAGATCGGGCAGTGAGGCACCGGTAGCCATAATTGCGGGTATAGTTCTTCGTGGGCCCGGGCGTATTGCAACGAAGGAATTTTGCGCTTACGGTTGCAAGATTCGAGTTAGGCAACATCGATGGTAATGCCCTAGTTCCGTTCGGCTTCCAGGCGTCGCAATAGCGCGAAGTCATTGTCCTCGCCGGTAGGGCCATGCTTGCGACTGTTCGCGTTCCAGTATGGCCAACTGGTCCGCGAAGATTCAGCTTGCTGTCACTTAGAGCAGCCGCCTCGATACAGCGTCGACTTCCCGTCACACGGATCCACAAGTTTAATGAGCGCAAAAGCATCTTGTAATTCCTTGGGCGTTGAGATAGCGGCAACGCCATGCTGAGTCCGAGCGGCTGGAATCGGGCATCCAGAAATAAGCCCTCTTTCTTCTTCTTCTCTCGAGCCGGCTTCGTCGCGAGTCAATCAAGACTGCCCCTGCGCTCCGAAGTTCGCCCTCAGCATGTTCCGACAAATTGGCTTCAAGCGTGACTGGGTTCCGACTCTTATGGCGCCGGTCAGAGGGTAACAATCCCAAGGTCCGGAAACGGACCGCGGTTTTCACGGTCTCGCACTCGCGCAATTTCATTCGCTCGTCAATCGACCATATCAGCATTCCGTCGCGGTCACCACCGGGCCTCGCGTGCGGCGAAATAACAGCGGCACTATCGGGCATGGACTCTTTCAGAATGTATGCCAGATATCGAGTTCGTCCAATTCGACAAGACGGGAACACCCGGATCGATTCGCCCTTACCGACACGGGATAATTATAGGTCTCCACATTTCGGGCGTGGGTTTTCGGATCCCACGCATTGCTTATCGTGGCGGAAGAGAAGACCGCTCCTTGGCGCGCGACTTTTCTTCGGTCGCGTCGGGCGCGCGAAGCCGCGTCGAAAGCCAGTGGTCAGCGCTTGGCGCAGCGCCAGCGTCTTCATCACATGGGTGATGGTATTGGAGCCGTGGGTAAACGGGACCGAGCCTGGGCAATTTGCCATCGGGATTGGTGTGCACCAGCAGATCAAGCCATATACTCTTCCGCCATTCGGTCGCGGAGACCTGAATCATCTGCGAAACTTCCAGGCGTATCTACCGTGCAAGACGGGAACCGGCGGCTTGGCAGGGGGAAGAAAGCATTGTGGCAAGCGCAGCATCACCGAGAATCATTACCGACAAGTAATAGAGCATAACCGGTGGCAAATGTCGCAGCCACTTCACGGAAGGATGTGGATGGCTTCGCTTCAAGTCGGTCCAAGATTGTGTCAGCATGAGCGTCAGCGTTGAAAAAAAGGTTCGGGAGGGACGGAAAGCAAGTACCGGTATTCCCACTATTTGCTTGGCAAGTTTCTCTAGGCCGATGAGCGTCAGCATCCGGCAAAGGCTCCTCCCATTCTCATGAGTCAGCATCAAGCGTGATTTACTTTGCGAAGGCTTCTTGCCGTCAAATGATTGGCTCATTTACGCTCATGTGTAGTCCGGGATATACAGTTGACTGCGCTTGTTCTGGGGGTACACTCAGGACCCATACATCCAGGCGTCGGCCTCCTCATGCGAGTTTGGCATGAACTTCTCCTTTGAGGCGTCGTCCAATTGCGTTTCGAGCGATTTTTGTCATCTCACAAGTTGGTAAATGTCGTATTCCTCTCTCAGAGTCGCACCTCCTTATTTCTATATTCAATCGGTCGGTACAGGGGTGTTTGCGCTCTGCGCTTTCGGTGTGGGGCAAGTCTCCACTGCTAGGGACAGACTCAAAAGCAAAAAATTTTCATTTTGCCGTTCAAACTCGGCGTCAAATCCTGAACACATCCCAGTGGGTGGTCAAAGAATCGGGCGCGCGCTTTCAGCGGCATCAACGCATGCCAGCTGGTTGCGCTTTTAACGCACCACAAGATCCGAAAAATTTTAGGCCCGGCTACGCCGGAACGTACAGCCTCGACAACCTTCGGTTCTGGTCTTGCTCGTCAGATACGACCATTGCAGGCTCATCACTTCGCGGCCGACTGATCGCCTATCGGGAAGCGGCGCCGCAGGATCGGCGGACCGCCGGCTGCTGATTGAGCGGAATCGGATAATGCCACAGCACGTCGGACGCCGGAATTGTTCAGCTTCTCCTGTACTGCTTCGCGTTCGGGGTTGTTCCGATTCTGTACTGCGACCCAGGCGCTCTGTTGAAGCTTCGACAACGGGTCGTGCAATGCCTTGCATCGGCCAGAGGCTCCATAGCGTTCGCCACGGCCTGACGGGCAGGAGTTCAGTATCGAGCCGTGCCAGCTTGGGCAAGAGCACGGGCGCTGAATCGTGGTCGAGGCGGCTGTTCACCCCAACGCAATTGATGATTAGCGGCGATCCTGGCCATGGCAGCGAATTTGCCGGGATGGACTGGCCAGCTTCAATCGTCATGGTGAGATCGCGCCGCCGGTCGCCGTACAGCCCAGGGGCTTTTGACGGAAGAAGCTGGCGCAGCATCAGGCTGAGATTGCAGCTCCCTGCGGCCCTTGTAGGTCGCTCCGAAACTCTGCGCGCAATCCTCGATGACGCCGCCATGACGTGGCGGCGGATTTCGTGATGGCACCAAAATCGGCGACTGGCCATAACCAGACTGACGTAATTGATTGCTTTTCGTGCGGGCGTGATGGCCGCCTCAAGCACCGCGGGTCGAGATTGTAGGTGGGCCGGGCTCGACAATCGACTTAAACCGGCTGGCGCCCAGCAGAGGCAACGTTGTCGGCCGTGGCAATGTAGGTGGAAGCCCGGGGTGATGACCTCGTCGCCCGGGCGCAATTCCGAGCGCATCTGGGCAATCCGGCAGCGCATTCCGTGCCGTTGGCCACGGTGATAACAAATGCTGCCCCGAATAGGCCGCGAGATTTTCCTCGAGTTCTGCGGACCTCGGGCCCGAGAATGTTATTGGCCGATGCTTCAAGAACCCGGTGGGATTCCCGAATCGATCTCACTTCAGAAGCTGATTACTGGTTTTGAGTCAAATGAATTCCATTGGTCACTCGTGAACACTTCTGTAGTCAGTCCGGCTTCCAAGACAGTAGGGTATCGCCCGTATCGCGGCAGACCGTGCGTCGGCATGCCCGTGAAGACGGCACATCCAGCGCATCGCCAAACTCGTCATCCAGCCTATCTTGCCGGGCAGGAACACCGACCATCAAGGCGTAGTCGGAACGATCGCGATGCATCACCGCCAGCGCCCGGCCCGACGAATGCATAAGCGCCGGATTGTAGCACCGCAGACAATGGTGCAATTGGCACGCAAGAGTGGAAAACCACGGCAACTTTCGTATCGCGGGTTACTCGTTCTTGCGCTCAATCAGCGGACTCGCGATTGTACACATTGGCTGAAGACCATGACCGGGCCGCAGAACCACACCCTCTTCAGGGCTGACGTTCTCATTAGACCGAAGGACGTTGTTTCTGTATCTTGCAATTGTCGCGATCAACCGTGCGGGTTGGCGAACCAAAAACCACGTTCTGCCCAGAGACACCCCCGCGCCCTATTTTTGCACCGCGCAGACATGAACGAAATTGCCAGGCCCGCGACCGTCACCGATCTGGCGGCCCTCGTCAACGATGGCGCTGGATGATCTGAACACTCACGCAGGCGCGCCACAAAGGGATGGATCGCGAAACATCCTGCCGGATCGGCGCCTGCGGATCTCCGCAACGTCTCGATGCAATTGGCGGCATCCGCAGACCATTAGCCACGACCGCCAGGGAATCCTCATAAGACTGATCGTGGAAGGTCGGTGAAACCGTCAGAGAATTCCAGTATGATCGCCACTTGATGTCGATGTTGCGTAGGTCATTTCTTGCCCTTTAACCTCATTTTCAGGAAGGTCGATCTGCATCGATCGAAAAGGAACCACATACACGTGCACGCTCGATACTCAAAGATAGCCTGCTGCCCTTTGCTCTCTGAAGCATATCGTGAACAACGCTCCTGCCTATGCAAGTCGCCAAAACGAAGGTGCAACATGTCCGTAAAAATGCACGCCGATGTTGTGTACGCCACGCCAAAAGATTTGCGCGGGTCGCTTTCCAGCCCCTTTTTTTTTTTCCCATTTTTTTTTTTTTTGTTTTGGGTTTTTTTTACCAGTTGCCGGGCTTGGTTATGTAACAGTTCTACACGAATTTCTTGTATCGGCCGGAGCGGGCTTGGCCACTTTTCACGAAGATTCAGGATGGACGAATGATGGCCCGCAGTTTTGCAAAATGTGAAGACGCGCTCGGCCGTTTTCCTGGTTCACCAAACTTAGCTCGATCCAGCAGCGCGGAGGTCGGAACCAGGGCTTTCGCAAATCACATCGTCATCCCAGGCGCAGGAGCCTGCCGCATATCGTCTGGGGGGGGGCGGGCCCACGTTGGTGCAAATAGTTCGGGCTGCAAACGCCCGACATAATCCAGCCTGTTGTGCTGGATTCGCGCTTCAAGAATGTGCGCATGCTCCTCGAAGCGCTCAAACTCGCGTGAAGAATTCGCTCTGCGCGAAAATGCTGTCAATCACTCCGACAGAAATATGATGTCATAACGGCGACCGAAAGACGAGTTCCGGTTATCCTTGAATGGCCGCATATGGCGGGCGGGCGATGTAACGCAGCTCCGAATGAGCGCGAAATTCTCATGCGTTGGGGAATCCTAAGACGGAATCGGTGAATCCCTGGTCGGCGAGAAGCGTGCGATCATAAGGCTCTCAGTTCCGCGAATCACGGAGTCGCTGACGCGCGACAGTATGACCGCAAAAAACGCTGCATCAGTGGCGATACTCGTTTGTGGCCGACAGGCCACAAACGAGGCTGTCGACCTGTTCTCGGCAGACAGCTCAGGGACAGGTCGTAGCCCCATACTCATGCTTGACTTCTCAGGCAGCGCCCAGGAATCCAAACCCACCACCTTTACATTCCCAGCTTTCAAGCTCGCGAAATCAAGAATCGACGACTTTACTGTTCCGGATATCGGGCAGTTTTCGGTGAACGTCAGCCCAAGCACGCCAACGTGCTGCGGGGAAAGGATACATCAATCCCGTTCTGGCACATTCCGCGGCGAATGACTGAGCGCGCAGCGTAGGCGCGCCATATTGTCGTTATTCTGCGGGCCAGCGAGAATGATTGAGGATGAAGCCCAACATCTCGGGCTCTTATGCGTAAGATAAACGGGTTCACGCCGATTTGCCAGTTTGCCGCCGACCAGCCGGCCTGAAAAGGCAGGAATTCAACCTTGCTTTCGCCGCCGCCGTCGCAGCACTTCGAGCGTTGTCGATGTCATCGGTCAGACACCACCGACAATTCGTTTGACGAAGCAATGTTGAGATCGCGTGGCTGTTTCCATAACTTTGGCAGCCTCGGCAACCCGGATTGAACTTGCCTTTCCACGTGCCGCCTCGATGATCCGATTGCATAAGAGCGCGTCACCGCATCGGGCCACGATCAGGCGTGCTGCCTGATGATTATTTCCGAATTTTGGGAGGGTGTTTTCCTTGTCGCCCGGATTGATTCGCTCCGGCTATCAGCCACAATAAAGTCGGACGTTGGAATTCAGTCCGGCTGGCTTCTTCAATACCGCGCACGCAAACCTCTTCGTAGCAACCGGGGAAAAACCGTTGATTCATAAATGAACAACATCCCTACCTTGAGCGCGTCTCCAATTTGTCCGACTGGCCTCTGCAGGGCAAAAGTATCAGGGCGGTTGCGCATCATGGCGTGTGGGACTGTACAATGAAACCGATCGAGTCATGGCAGCCAGCCGGTCCAGAGGAAACGCAAGGCCCGCAGCCTCGCCAATTTGCTCCCGCTCACTTCCACGCGTGCTGTTCATGGCCAGACTTAAGCAGCGATGCGCTTGGAATTGACACGAAGCCGAGGACAGGGCGGCTTGCAAATTCCACCGCGAGGGGCAGTCCGACGTAACCCAACCCGACAATCGCTATTTTGCCAGATAAAAGATTCAAAGTGCAACTCCGATTTACGCAAAAGCGGCCGCTTTTCGACTATTAATCAATTTTCACTTTGAATTAAAGTATTTTTGACCAAAATGGGTTGATGTCGTAAGCAAGTTTGGCTAAGCTTACTATGCATAACCGATCTGTTTCTCAAAGCTGCATTAAGAGATGTCAAGCTCGTTTCAAAGTAACAAATTGGGCTCAAACCGCTGCTGCAACTCGCCGAGAGCCGGATCCATCCAATATTTTGCCTTCTGACCACTACCCTCATGGGCGTTTCATCTTCCGTCTCCCGGGCTCCCTGTCCCGGCCAAACACCGATAAACGTGAATAACAAATCCCCGCGGATAAATACCGTATCATGGATGTCGTAGCCCGAACATACCCTGCGAGGGCCCGAGGCAAGAAGACACCGTGAGCGGCCTACAGGGTGAAAGCGCCGCCATGGCCGACGCCATCCTGCTGGCTCTGAGCACCCACCGCACACGGAAACGACATGATTCTAAGTAGCGCCAGCACCCCAAAGGAATTGCCGGCCCGCAAGCCGTATTCAAGGACGCCGTTGTGAACGTCTGTAGATATAGGTTCGCCGCCATTTTCGACGACTTTCCCGGTGATCTCGATTGCGTTTCGTTTCCTGCGGGTCCTTATCCGGAAAACGGCTTTCTTCAAAAGAGATTTCAGTATCGCCTTGTACATCATAAGCCGCTGACCATTTGATCCGGGAATAAATCCCCCGCACCGGAATTCCTGAGATCGGAAGACCGTGTAGGGTTTACAGACTCGGTGAAGCTTTTCGAAAATGTCATACCGGCAGCAAAAAGGGCCCGCAAGCAAGCTAAATCAACACAATCGAGCTCAACAACGCCTTGACCCCAAGGGCGAAAAATGAAAGGCCCCAGCAACGGCACCAAGCGCAGCGCCGGCAAAACCGGAGCGCGTCTGTCGCAACAGAGAGATGCGGCAATACGACAGCGACCAAATACAGCAATTGACATGTTTCGGACGCCTTGACGCCTGCGCCGATTCGTCAAAAAATACAGGACACCTGCCAGCAACGCGAGAACGTTGCATTTCCAGGTCGCCATTTCGGGCCGGTACGGACTGCCGATAAGACCATCGTCTGCAGATAGCAGACCCAATCGCGGGCAACCGCCGCCGCCACCTCCACAGCTTGCAGCAGCTTGCGGCGGTCAACAAACGTGATCGGTAAATCCCGGCAAATCCGGAGAAAGGCAAATTCTCGGAGGATTCGTTCAACGCGTTTGTGGAGGATGGATGATTTCCAGCAATGAGATCCGCTGCAAAACACCCGCAAAACGGCATAAAAAGGCGAGCGTTACCTGTCGGGAAGGGCCACTTCAACCTTCCGGTCGCAAGAATGAATGTTCCAATACACGCCCCCGCCCAATCACGCAGATGGAGACGAGCTGCCAGAAATGCGCCCAGGCAAAGAGCCGTGAATAGAAAATGTTCAGATTGATCAAGCGTAGACTTGAATCCGGCCTTGATAAAAAAGTCGGTTATTTTCTTGATCATTCAGGATTTACTTACACAAAGAGTCACAAAAAAAACAATTGCGAACGCTCCGTCGCAGACGCTGGAGGATCACAGACTCCCTCCCACAGACGATCGCGGCCTGTTAGCCAAAGACGGCAAGTGACTTGATTTCAACCAATACACACCCCGCTTTCTAGCGAAACCAAGCAACTAGGAGGAATGCATCAAGCCCCAGCTAGGCAGGTTCTAGGATGCCACCACTGCAGGCGGGTGGCATTTTTTTTTCGTTGTTATACCCACTCGAGTTCAAGGCCGTTCATTGCCCACAATTCATGTCATTGGCTTTGCTTCGTTTGATTGCCTTTTCTCGCGGTCCTGCTAAATTCGCGCCTATGACAAAACACGCCACTTTCCCACATCGCAATTTTTCCCAGGGTGGTCGTCGCTCACATCGATCACGGCAAGTCGACACCTGCTGGATCGGCTGATCCAGACGTGCGGCGGCCTGCCGGACGCGGAGATGAGCAAGCAGGTGCTCGATCGATGGATATCGAGAAGAACGAGGGGCAATCACCATCAAGGCCAGACGCGTCCGGCTGCACTTACACAGCCAAGGGTTAGGCGAGAATGTATGTCGCTCACCTGATTGACACGCCGGCCGCATGCGACTTTGCTATTGAAGTGTCGCGGTCACTCCGGCGCCTGCGAGGCTCGCTGCTCGTTGGGTGGACGCTTCGCAAGGCGTCGAGCGCAGACGCTGCCAATGTCTATGCGGCGCTCGGATGCGACCACGAGGATCGTGCCCGGTGGGCTCAACAAAGATCGACCTACCAGCGGCGAGGCCGAGCGGATCAGAACGATCGAAGAAGTCATCGGGCTTGACGCCTCTGACGCGGTGATATTCGGCCAAAGCCGGCATCGGCATACCGATGTGCTCGAGGCCATCGTCAAGCGGGCTACCCTGCGCCCACAGGGCGGCAACGGTCAAGGATCCGCTTGAAAGCGGATGCTGGTCGACAGTGGATATGACACCTATTCGGCGGCATTGTGCTTGGTACGGATCGTCGACGGCGAAATGAAAAAGGGCCAACAAGATCCGGCTGATGGCACCGATGCCGCTTACACCGTGGAGCGGATCGGTCAATCACCCCAAGCTGGTGGGCGATGGACTCGCTCGGACGGCGAGGATCCGGCTTCATCACCGCCTCGACAAGGAAGTGCCGACACCCGCGTCGTGACACATCACGAAGACAAACGGGACGGCAAACAGCCTGCAGGTTCAAACCGGCACAGCCTGTCGTGTTCTATGCGGTTGTTCTGTTCGATGCGGCGGATTTTCGAAGAGCTGCGCGCGGGGGGCGCGATGGGAAAGCCGCGGCTCAACGACGCTCAGTTCTTCGTTCGAAATGGAAACTCGGCAGCCTCGGCGTCGGCTTCCGCTGCGCTTTCTTGGGTTGGCATCTGGAAATCATCCAGGAGCGGCTGGAACCGAATTCAATCTCGCCTGATCGCCACGGCGCCGTCGGGACTACCGACTCAACATGACAATGGCGATGTCATCGAACGCGCATAACCCGGCCGATTGCCGATGTGGTCAAGGATCAAGCAGCATCGAGGGAGCCGTTGGATCAAGGCCACCATCACCTGACGCCGGACGAATATCTCCGCAGCCATCCTGATGTTGCCAGGACCGTCGCCGTATCCAGACCGACTTGTCCTTATTTCGGCAAGCGGGCGCATGGACCTATCAACTTCCGCTGACGAAGTTGGTTGTTCGATTTTACGCCGCTTTGAATTCGGATATCAAGGCTATGCCAGCTTGACTACCAGATCACGGCCACGAGGAAGGCGATCTGGTTCAGATGACGATCCTGGTCAATGATCGAGCCCGGGGGATGCGCTGTCGATGCTGGTTGCACCGCTCGGCTGCGGAAAGCGCGGGCCGTGGATGTGTGAAAAAGCTTCAAGGAGCTGATCCCGCCGTCACATGTTCAAGATCCCGATCCAGGCGCTATCGCGGCAAGGTGGTGGCGCGCGAACGATTTCGGCGATTGCGCAAGGATGTTGACCGCAAAAATGCTATGGCCGCGACGCACGCGGGAAAACGCAAATTGCTGACAAGCAAAGCGGCAAGAAGCGCATGCGGCCAGTCGGCAGAGGTCGACATTCCAGCAGGGAAAGCCTTATGAAGCGCTGAGATCGGCGACTGAGCCACAGCAGACGCCGGACTTGCGGCCGGACTGCAGCAATGGCACTCAGTGGGCAGTGGTAGCGCTGTGTGGCGGCGGCTCAGGCTCATTGCCATAGGAATGTGGCCGTAGGAGCGCCAGAAACACCACGCTGCCGCCCATCAGCGTCTGGCGCTGGCACTTCGCTTATGGATCCACCAGACCCAACCGGTCCAGTACAGGTTCATGGTCGATTATTCAGCGCCCAGCGCCGAGGGGATCAGCCGTGCGCCGTGGACAAACTGCCATGGCGAAGCCCAGTGTGAAGGCCCGAACAAACCAGCAAGCCGGAGACGGATAAAGCTGCAACGCGATGCCCGAGGCAACAGCCAGCCACCGCGCCACTGGCCATTAATGCGAGACAGCGCAGGGTCATCCGCACACCTGAATAACGCCGGGTGATCACCGGTGCGCGGCGAAGACCACCGCAATCAGCAGCGCCAGTCCGTCACCGAATGAAGGGACCCGTGGCGGCGAAGGAATCGGACACATCAAACGCCGATGACCGGCAATCAACGCCAGGATCGCAGGCCCAAGTGACCAAATCCACCGCTTCAGCGGAACACCACACACGAGAAGGGGCGGCGATCAGCGGCACACCGGCCTGATCAGCAGATGTTGGCAACGCTGGATGTAGCTAGCGCCACACGAAGAGAGGTCGTTGCGCGGACGCGCACAGGGCGGACGCAATCCCGGAATCCGATGGTCCGGAACAGGCGGATCGTGCCTGCGATTCCGTCACGCCACAGCATGAATGCCAACCAGAAAAACACCACCCGCGAGAAAAGACGCCAGGGCCAAGATACGTTCCATGGATCGCTGACCTCGAAGTCCACGCGCGATAGCGCGCGCCAAAAAGCTCCAGACCAGCGCCGCCGGCCAAAAAATACAGCAGGCATTGCCGGAGCTTGGCATCGCCTGCGGCAGGCAACAAAAGCGAACGAGGAGCGGCGCGGTTATTTGGTTTTTGAGTTACGATTTCAAAAAGACGGTTCGGAATTGGCATGAAGGATCCATATGGACCTCGCACAACAGGCCTTTGAGGAAAAGGCCATTGTTGGGGCGCGACATTTGAGGACGCGAAAACAGGGCCGGCCCGCCGGGATTTTCAACAGCCGCAAAGTTGGTTCCGAACCTTGGGCCTCTTTTGATGTCTCCGCGAACCGTCCACGAACCAATTTTTTTCATCGGCTTGCGGGGGGGGGGGTTTTTCGAACAAAAATCTCTCTCTT
>Ga0163217_1068785_pt1 | contig 12035 bp, 8 predicted proteins | sample SynspAceP_FD_185933 | JGI IMG/M metagenome (GOLD analysis project Ga0163217, IMG submission 185933) | Saline lake microbial communities from Ace Lake in Antarctica - Synechococcus sp. Ace-P (PacBio error correction) | ecosystem: Environmental > Aquatic > Non-marine Saline and Alkaline > Saline ... | reverse complement strand
GAGATGCCGATTCTCTCGTGGAGATGAGCGTGATGAATTACTCATAACAAGGCCGTGGGGAATGCTGATTCTAAGAATGAATGAAGCAGCGCTTACAAGTTGATGTTGCCCCTAATGGTACACGCTTCGGTGGTTGCCTCTGAATACAAAGACAATCAATTTCGAGTGCGGTTAAAAAATATAACCGAATCAGGAAAGAGCAGAATCCTAGTGGAAAGTCCCTGGGGGATAGGGATCATTTGAGACCGAGTGGAACTAGATTTTCAGGTTCCTTTCTGTTACCCAAATGGTAACGCTAGAGGTGGTTGTAAATTACTAAAGAAAATCAGATTTTATAACAAATTTCTGAACTCGGATAAAATAATTTTAGTTTTAGTTGATCAATATACCGTCCTGCTTAACAGAAATTGCACTTTCCAAATCGACAAACATGAATCTTCTGATCATAAGTGCTAAATGTGCAAATGAACTTATAAGTCCCAAATTGCATTAGGTTTGGTCGTTGAAGAGAGAAAGTCAATAAGTTTCAATTGGAAAGTATGCCCTACGGAGATGCCGCCTAAAGGCCGGTAAGGCATGGAAAAGGATTTATTTAAGGGTGGTGTGGTATTTTTTTTACCACCGAGGACGCAGAGAACACAAAGGTTTCACAGAGATTTTGAATGACCAGAAGTGTCAAATCTTTTATAGCCACGGATTTTAACCGAGGATTAATGCGTATCAGTTAGGTTTTTGTTTTGGCATAGGGATGCCATCGGAAAATAGGTTGTTCGCCAAAACAGGTGCGATTAATATTTTTTAAGCAGCCAATAGCCTAGGGTTGAATTACCAATCTTTCTGTTAAGAAAGGATAGTTACAAACAACCTTAGTGGGTAGGTAATTGCAATTATAACAGCCTTTAGCTCCAATACATAATCATAGAACTAAAATTTTTTGGTTTCATTTTTCTAACCAGCCTATTTCCTTATGCTTATTCTCAATGATCTCCAGGTTGTGCGATAAATCTGGCAGCAAAACTGTTTTTAAAAAAACTATTTTCTTTGTCGCCGTAAAAGAGTGAAGGCATTGAAGGATTCAGAATATTTCGAGTGCTTGCGTGCATTCCATGCACCAACGGGTTTTTTATTTATTCCTTAACGTTCTATGATGATAGGAATTGTCATCTTATAATAGAGAATGTAATCTGCTCTTTTTCTTGTTTACCTCTAGTATGCAGCGTGACCGGGTGGAGACAATTACTCTGACCTCAGTAATAGACTTCCTCCTCGAACTTGTTTTTGATATCCAACCTGCTTTTTTGCCCAATTTTTTTGGGGCCCCCAGGGGTAATCAGCTTTGTGCAAAACATCTTCTTTCAATAAGCTCTTTTTGTTCCATTAGAAAAAAAAATTAGAATAAAAATTTAATTCTTAAAGATATTGGTTTGAAGCACAACAAAAAATCCGTTTATACAAACATGGAGGGATTCTATTAAACATTCTAAAAAAATGGAATGGCGATTCCCTGTCAAGTCTCTTGAAGTGAACAGTACTTAAACCTTTTCAAATCCCTCCGTATTTTTTGATCTTGACCAGAAATTTTTACTCTGCGTTAAAGTTATAATATTTTTTCCAACTAAACCAAATCCACGATGCCTTGCATCAGCTAATCCAACTTGCAAAATTAAATGATCTTAAAGAAAAGGAGGCCTGCCTATGCGCTAGCCGAAAATTACGGACTTGGTATTGGTTCGCATATGGTGATCAGGTGTCGGTTACTCTATGGGACGCTTGCCAGCATCGGGGTTGCATGATGTCTGATGGCGCTATCGTGGGCGAGGACCTAGTACGTGGACTTCATCCAATGGGGCACTATAGATACGTTACGGCTCAGCGCTTACAATAATCCAGGAAAAACTTGCCAAGTTTCAGGTAATCTTCGAAAATGGCTTTGTTCTGCGTACTCAGCAGGGAGGGTTTTGGGACTGTTTCAGCGGGACAATCCCACAGCCCGTTTCCAACGGAGATCTACCAAGGCCTCTATGGCCGATACGCATCCGGAATCCACCGAAAAACCTTATTACCGGACAGATTCCAGGAAATTTAGCTAAAGATGAGCTCAGCCAAAGTTGTCAGCACGGTGCGTCCGCTGCCATGGTTGTGGACCGAATACCTTGCCTAGTGGGAAATCCATTCAGATCCTGCCTGCTCAACTGTCCGGAACCAACTGACTGGACGACGTGAAGGTCTCTTACTAAAGTGATTATCTGGGCCTAGAGCCAAAAAGGCCACATGGTGTTGGAGAATTCCCCTTATTTGTATCAGAACTTGAGTTTTTGGAAGCCGCTAAGTAAGAGCAAAAGTTGGCTTGGTCGACAAGGAGGCTGAACTTGCCGGAACCGGGATTTGCTTCAGGCGAGAGGTTGGATGCTCCATGAGGAGCAGTCAGAAAATTCGAAATACTTTATATGAGCTCAGCTTCTGCAAAATTCGGCTCTCTTGGGCATAAAACTCGGAAAAGGTGCAGCCTTCCATTTTCAAAGGTGGGCAAGGCGCATAGACGGCGTACGGGTGGTCACTTGCGGGGGAAATTAAAGTCAAACAAAGGAAATCGCAGAAGTGAAGAGGCTTGAAGTTGGCCAATCTGCTATTAGCCCGGCTACTTTCGAGAATAATGATAGAAGTGAGAAGAATTTCAAAGCTTGCTTTCTAATAAGGTGCGAGAATGACGGAGGAATTCCCATAGGATTCAAAATTGCCTGCAAGGCCCATATCGAAAAGATATTCAATTTGCTGGGGCTGGGAGCGACCTACATTCATTTGATGGCAGAGAGGAGGAACAGGAAGTGCCACCCGTGATCCTTCGGGACAACATCAATGTGCCTACGATCCGGCTTTGGCAAGACGCTCGCAAGTATCTGGATGATTAATATTATAAACACATCACCCTTGATTCAGTACTTGAGAGGGCTACGGGTGGCGGGGATTTTGCAAAAAGCCTTGATTGCTGGGAGCGGATGCTAAGCGTTGGCAAACTCAGCACTTGCAGGCAATAGGTTGCCTAGGGAATGCGCGCTGTCATACTAATAAATTTGCCGGTCGGGAATCGGCTACCGCAAAAGGAAAATCTAAGAGCGCGATTACTATCGATAAATCTGCGGGGGCGGCTTTCATAATTTTTTGAGCGCCAGCACCAGATCTGATTTAAGGTGGTTGGCCAATGATCCTCGGCTATGATGATATCAGCAAGCTTTATCCACGACCTTGTCTACCTATTTGATTGGGAGACCGCACAAGTACGGGGAGGGAATTACGGCTGGGTTTCTTAGGGGAAAGATGTGTTTAATAGACGGTTCTTACAGTGAGCAGTGTTCAATGAGGTAGTTCCCAGTTATCGGAAGCTGCTCACTTGAAACACTGCATTCTGCTAACCTGCTAAAACTCCAATAGCGGCAAGGGGTCATTGGCTGTATTCGCAAGCGATGAGCTAGATACATCATGATGCCATTCGAATCAGCTAAATAGCTCGCTCGTTCAACTTCTCCAAAAAAGTTCTCGGATTTCTCCCAGCTTTTGGCCTTTTTTGAGCTAAGCCGTCGAGCTCATCACTGCACGGATACAGCAAACCATCCAACACTGCAGTAGTAACCAGATTTTCTCCAAAAAACTTCACTCTTTGAAGTTGAACCGCACCCGGGAACTACCTCAAAGGAACGAAGAATTCAAACAACAGCGTTTGTATTGATCGACTTCGGCAGGGCATTCCAGCTGTCCACCATTGACCCCAATTAGCAAAAAGCCTGGGTTCCAACTTTCGGCAGCAGCCACCGATAGAGCTATTTCCGAAATAAACCCACGCACATAAGGAAAGCCAGCATGCAGAGGCTAGCCGCGATTGCTCGCAAGTCAGACCGCCCGGTTGTGAGTAAATCACAAAAGGAAACCAATCCCTCCCTCATGAATATCACCTCCGTGAAGGATCTAGGAAGAAATCAAGCCGCTTGCTGAAATAGAATGAACTTGATACGCGATCCGTTCGCTAGACCGTACCGGTTAGCAGTTCCGGGAAAAACTCGATTGAGATTTTTGCCATCAAAAGGTCCAATAATATTGCATCCGGGCTAGAAATGCAGCAGAGATTTCACCCGTGACATGTTAGAATGTTCCTTTTACCTGGCTGGCATCAATTTCATTGCGCCAAATGAATTGCCCGTCTCAATGCTGGATATTCGCCACCATGGACCGCCAGGCAGGTGAGCCAAAATTGGCATTTTACCTGGGCGGCGCAGTCCATGGATAAAAGTTAAAAAGGCATTTCCCACGAGTGGTGCCGGCTTTAACTGAAATAAATCCTCTGGTCTTGAATTGGCTGCTCGCTGTTTGTGTCCGTTGGAATGGTTTCTGAATTAGGTCGATCATATTTATGGTTTTTCAAGGAATTAGAAAAGGTACGAAAGAAAATGATTAGATAAAGTGAATTCACTCAGCGGTTTGTGGGATTTAAAGAGCGTTTGGCAATCAATCTTCAAATACTTTTATCGCTAGAGACTTAGATTATTTTTTCGTTGGAGAAGATCCAAAGGATTAGAAAGAACAGTAGAATGATGCCTATTGGATTTGAGAAATAGCAACAACAATCAAATACTAAGTATTACCTTGAAGTAGCTCTGGAATGAGAAGGAACGCTTTGTTAAAGGACGAAAGATTACTTATTAGCAGGGAATCGATCGAGATAGCTTATTGGGTAAAACCATGGATAGTATTTGTTATATAATTTTATATTTATGTTTAAATAGAATTTTACCACCCCACCTTATTCTAGAATATTTTCTATCTTCAAGCCTATTTAACACCACCCCGCATTCAGGACAGCTATGAATAAATTGATTCCCCGCCTTGGGCTTTACCTTTGAAACCGATTGGCGTTTCTGTACTGATTTATTTTTTGGTAGAATCTCCAGGGCTATCTCCTGAGCAAAGGCCATGCTGGCATTAGCACTTGGATGGCCCCGATTTCTGGTGGATCTCTGACAGCATACTACCAGCCACGGCATTTCTTCCGCTTGATATTTATGCCACTGCTTGGGATTCCTTCCAATCTCAAAAGTATCTGCCAAATTACATGCATCCCCACTGTGATTGCTCTACAGGCGCTTTCCTCCTCGCCACCGGAAAATTGAGAAATGGGGTCTGCACCGGGCCGGATGCCTTAACATAATCTTAAATTTATTTAGGAACAGATCTTCGACGTCATCGTTTTGATTTATCCTGCGACAGAATACTTTCGATGTGGATTTCAAATTCTATTGCCACTTCGTGATTGTTGCTACACGATGGAATTTAGCGGTGTTGTCAGTTTCGGACCCAAATTTAGGAGAATCAACAGCATCCATCGCTGACCGATTGTTAAAAATATTAGGCTTGGTATCGCCGTACAAGCGCCTCGATTGGGCGTTGTGCAACAATGATCGGTACACTACCACACGATTATGGTTGCCGGTGAATCAGGATCTTTAACGGCTATTACCATCGGTTTTAATGAGTGTTTTTTATGATATTGGTTTGCCGCTTTCTGCGGTTCCTCTGATCGATTTGTGGGGTATTATTTGCGTCTCTTCGGGCTAACCACTGCCGAAGCGATTTTTTAGCTTACCTGATGAAAAAAAAGATTATCGGAAAGCAAACTAAGTGACTTAGAAAAACGGCTATGAAGAATGCAGAATACATTGTTTGTAGTTTGTTTGGTCTGCGTGGGATGGATTATCAAGCATTATATGTGCTTTTGGATTATTGCCTTTAATTAATACACTATTATTGTCTTGGTCGGAGTGGTTGCACCTCTTTATCCTCCCTCTTCTACCGGTGAAGATCTATTTTAGATGGAAAACTGCCGACGAATTCCTTGGGGAATTTGGATTCTTTTTTGGCGGTGGATGCTTTGGCCGCAGGATTTCAAAGACAGATAGCACCGAGTGGATTGGTCAGAAGTTTACGCTTATTGAAGGAATCAGGCTTTTCTTACTGTCTGAGATCATTGTGCTGTTCCGGTAAATTTCCATAACTGAGGTTCATCCCAATTTGGCGACGGCGTCGATGCTTTTGCCGATGTTTTGGCTTCGTTGCTTTAAAATTGGCGATTTTGCATCCCTTTTGACTGATGATTGGGAGGCTACACTAGCTGCCGAGCTGTGCTTTTATGGGCTTCCTGTGGGCACTCCGCCTAATGCGTAGTTTTTTGGATCTGGTTATCTGCAAATGAAAGACATGTCAAAGCCGGTTTTTGGTTGGATATCATTATTCCATTCTACTGGTGACTTTTGATTGGTGATTTCGCTACTTCCTTGATGTGGGGGATTATTTGCTGAAGAATCCTTTTTAGCAATAACTAATTCTTTATTCATCATCCGCGTTTCGATATTCATTATTGTTGTCGGTTATCGGTTGTCGGATTTAGTTAAATCATAAATCTTCTAATCAAATATCTAAAAATCGCTTTCGGTCCCTAATTCTTCTTGTGTCACAATTTTTTGTAGGACTTTCTAGTTTGCCGCTAATCTTGGCCTATCAATTTCGCACAAATGGAAAACTCGAAACCGCTTTTAACTTCATCAATCTTCCTAGAATGATTTATAATCTTATCTTGATGATTTGAGATTCAAAAAGCCCCTGTGAAGCGAAGTTGACCAAGACCAAAACAAAATTGAGCAAGAAATGAACTTCAGTAAATCAAAAACGAATCAATGAAAAGTAACAGCCATTTAAGCGTTCCGACAACATCGAATGTGGACATCACCTTTATTTTTCTCCTAAATCCGGTCGTCAGATACCTTAAGTTTTTCCACACGCAATGATATAAATTTCTAGGTGAGATCTCACCAAGGTTTTGATTCCCATTATCTACTATGTAGGTTATTTACCATGACGCATATGACCTCATTCCATTTTATCTGAAGCGGAAAAATATGCTTGGCTTTTGTGGCTTTGGCTTTTGATTGCCTTCGGGACGGACTTTTAACTACGGTCTTGCACCAATGCAGATTCCCGAATTTCTTGTTGACATTATTTCTTCGTTTCTATTTCAATACCCTAGCACTTCTATGCGGCCTATATTGATAGCTCTACTGTTGGACGCAAATATCCTTAATGCCGCCCAAATTGACGTTGATTTTCCAACATTTATAATGGGGTCCGAATGTCCTGATTTTTATATTTGTCATGGTCTTTGATTCAGGGACGAATAGAAATTATCAATGTTCTGATTCCCTATATACTTTTCTCCCATTATCCTTCCAATCACGCTCAAGATGATGCGGTTAATTTACTATTATACCACAATTGATTTTTCTGAACTTTCAACGGGAAAGGAAAAAGTCTGCCAAGATGGTATTTACACTATAATCTCGACGATTTTTTTCCGCTTTCATTATCTCAGTTAAGCGAATTCAGCAAGCACCAATATTAGTCGTTTTGGCGATTATTGCTTTATCTGTTTATACTCTTCCCTATTTCCCGCTTGAATTTTCCAAGAAGCTATGAGGATATTTGGGTAAAATCACCACGCCTTACACAAAAGAACATTCAAGGCTCAGGCCAATCTCAGTTTCCTCAAATCACCAGATAAATCCACACTTCCTTCTTATAATGCCATAAAAAAACACCCTCTTACGGGCAGTGCGCTGACCAAAAATGCCCAGAAAAACCTCGGATGGATCCCAAAAGCTTGGCGGTATGATGCGCTTTCATGCTTCAATTGACAAATCTACAGGATAAAATCTCCATCAAACGGTAAATCGAATACCTTCGGAATTCACCTCGATTATTCAATTACTTCGTTTCGGAAAAAGAGTCCGAATCTGGGAATTACCAATTCAGATTCAAAGAGGATTTTTGCGAGGGAGGAAATTGCTCCAAATGTATTAATTCCAATTATCGAAACATGCCTTAACATGGGCATCAGTACCAAAATAAGTCTTGGATCAAGATCAATTCCTTCGCTGCTTGAAAGATCCACTTCATCTCGATGATAGTAAACAGTCCTTGCATCAAAAAGACTAACTGAAAATCCCAAAGGATAATCAGGGATTGGATGGATAGATGTAAAAAAGCGATTGGAAATTGAGCTATCCTCACCCATTCTCTTACTATGTAGAAAATGATCTGGAGTATTTTGTTCATTTTTCCGTACAATTGAAGTAATTATGCTCACAGCAATTCGCACAATAGATGATGAAAATATGGCTTGAACGTGATCAAGGCTCATGCTTTGAAAATCCCTTTCCTAGAACTCCAGCTGTATTTTTCGATGCTATTCAGCCGATTTGAATACCAGCGCAACTCGCCCGTAGATCTTGGTTTTCCTAGACATCAAATATGCCGATATCTCGGGAATTGATTTGGCGGCGATGCTCCCAAATGAAAACCTTATCTGTTTTACTACGCTTATTCTGATTTTGCGGTGAAAGGCTTATGAACTCGATGCACTGGATTACTTTATTAAAGCCTTTTCCTCTCCAGTCGCTTTCTCAAGGCATGTCAAAAAGCTCAGGAATGACAGGATTTGCAACCAAGCGGGAACAGAAAATGGATCATTTAATTCATCAAAACCTCTTGAAGACAAATTCCGAGCTGAATTTCAGGAAATTACTCTTTTTGCGAAAGCCGCTGGAAAATTATGTGAACCTTTTCAACTGCGAAAGTGAAAAGCTGATCTTTCCAGACTGACCTTCGGGAATTAGAAAAGTTTACTTCCCTCCTTCTTTATCAAAACGCATCTTTTTCTTTACGTCAACAAAAATCGCCTAGATAAAGTCGAGCGACATTCAGGTGCATTTAGGGAAGTTTGTCGTCCCTAGTGAGTGTCAGTTTTTCGAGATCTTATTTTTTAAAGTAAGATTTACGAATGACAAGTACCGAAGATTATGGAAGGATCGCAGCCCTGAAATTATCATAGCGGCTTTTTTCTAAGGATCATCCTCAATTCCTATTCTCTTTTACTCTCTTCTCCAATCTCACTTTAAAACAAATCCGAAATCATACATCAGACATCATACATTTTCTGATTTTATTGCCCAATCAGACATCGAGGTAAAAAAACCTCAAAGGACTTCCAATATCTTATATTCTCCAACTTTCCTCGGTATTTAAAGGAGAGTTTGATTCATCCTTTTCTATTTAACTTGGCGACTTGAAGTTGGAAGGGTAAAAAAAAATCCACATTCAAAAAACAAATATTGACGATGTTCAGGCTTTTCTTCTGGACAATTGCAGGCTTGATGGATCCAACCTTGACTTAAGAAAGCTTGAAAACGATGAATTAGCACGACTTTTAAAATACCGGCTGCAAAGCAAACTCTCGGATTAAGATTGCAAGATTCAGCTGCGTCTTTCAAACGTAATACGATGGTAAAGCCATTTAATACGAGTTCATACATAATCCCATTCGATCTTTTTCAGACTTCCTTGTGCCACATTGAACATAAACTGGGATCGGGATTAATTGCAACAGGTATTGAGCAATTATTCAAGAAATCTCTAGAAAGTTGAATAACTCCCCAAGCCTTCCTTTTTCACCAAGCTTTTCATCTCATTTTTCACTTTCTCTTGAGCTTTCCAGTGATAGAAATCCAGAAAAGCAGATCGATTGAGTAATGCGGAAACCAAGCAAATTCTTCGAAGGTTCCAAAAACGGAATTGGTATCAGAAAATGATCGGGAAATTAGGATCACGATCCATGAGTTTCCAAGCTGTTTCCGATGGAAATAGGCTTTGGTCACTTCGCCAAAGAATGTGGAAATTTGGGCCAGTTCAATTACCATGTCGCCAGCTTGAAGCTTTGGATGTTGGTTCCCGAATAAACCGAGTACCCCTCCCCTTTCAGGACCACAAAAAAGCTGAATTATCCGCATGAAAATGCCAATTCACATCAAAAATGGAAGCGATCAACTCCTTGATTTACAAAAAAGCCTTCCTTTCAGGGATTCGTGACTTTTGAAGAGCTTTTTCCTACTTTATTTGCAATTAAATTCTTACATTTAGGACCTGAAATGATCATAATACAGTCAGGGATTTACCGAATAAAACAAGGATGTTTTCGAGATTTTTTTTAAGAATATATGAGTTGAATTACCTATAGACCCAAAAACATAAATCTCCCAGAGTTCATTACCCTAGTTTATTGCGGATCCTGATCGCTTTATTCGCCTGGTCAAGTTGCCAGCAAAAGCAATCTTTTCCTGTCCCGGAAACTGATCCAAGAAGAGTGAGATTTTGGTTCTCGTCACGAAACGAGCGCATCACAATTCAGAAAAGTTGATGATTGTATTTGCAGACTCCTCTTTCCAAAAAGGAATCAACCTCACTATTACACTAGTAATCCTGATGATTCGAATGAAGGACGACGCTCCAAAATTATGATGTTGATGAATTTATGCAAATCAATGATTCAATCTCTTCTGCTCAGGAATCAGCACTTTAAAACTATACCAAAGTGGGGAAAGCTTTGTTTCAATTCACCAGGTGCATCTTTTTGCATTTTCAAAACTCAGAATTGTTACATTCTCGGCAGTGGAGGTCAATTCAGTACACATGCACGAAGTTTTCTCATGCGAAAATTGTAAAAACCTGAGCAAATCCAGCGATGGAAAGGTTTCCAGAATTTGAAAAGTTGGATGAAAGCATATGTACATTACTAAAGTTAAAATTCCGGACATGGAGTCTTTAATGGAGCGAGTTTCGATGGCGAAAGAGCGAAGCTTATACTTGGACTCGAATGAAGGAAAAGCCCGGTATTTTACACTTGCCCCTGGTCAACGAAAAGACTTGGGAGAAATCAGAATTTTTCAAAGCCCTATGGCCAAATGAATTCTTATGGGCTGTGGCGCAGATCGAGTTAATGAGCAGTTGGCAGCTTATGCGATTCCTACTCCGGAATTCAAGAGATGCTTGAGATTCCAAACTAGATGAGAAAAGAGATCCTGCTCCTAGATTTTCAATTGCCCACTTTCACCTGAAGAAAGCTGAAAGTTGGTTTCAGATTTACCTGGGGCTTTGCAGCTGCAGCTTTCGGCTTCCGAACCTCATCTGATTATTAAATCCCATTCAATGACCTGGGACGAGCGAGAGGAGTTATTCGTAATCGAGACACTCATGATTATCCACAATGAAATCGGACAAAAACGTGGAGACGATAAAAATCAAAAATTTTGAAGATACAGATGCGATGGTAAGGCCGATAGGTTACCCCACTTTTTGCCGAAGGCTAAATATTTCCCACCAGCAATCACGGCCAATCGAATGGATGGTATGCTCCATTTCCCATGGCCCCTGGATTTTATTTTCCTCAAGGATACCGATGCGATGGATGTCGGCAGATTGTTCAAGAGGAAGTCATCATGACGGCTGGGGGCAAAAAGTGATACGCATGCAGAGTCCATCCAATTTGAAGTACGGATTTTGATAATAAAAATATGGGGAGTCCTAGGGCTATTCCGCTAAAGGTGGAGTAAGTTGGGTCAATCATTCCTTTAGGACAAAGGAGGTCTATCGCTTTGAACCAGCTGGAGAAAAACTGGATCCTTTTCGGAAATACCTCGAATTAAATACATGGGGATTGGGTTTACAGAGGGATTTTGAAACCCTATTAATTCTCCAACCCAGCCAATTGGGACAATCATAGCGTGTATTTCGGCCATGGCGAATAGCTACCTTAAGCGTTCCCGTTTTCCAAGGCTCTGGCCCAATACAGTTCATGGGGCATTATTTTCCATTCACCGATATGGCCTCCCACCTCACACCGTTCCTCCGACAAGGGTGGGATTGTTTTGGGAAAGCTATTTACTTTGCTTGCCTGCAGACAGTAACTTATTTACACAGGGCAAGGGATAAGTGTTCCCTAAAAAAAAACTATTTTGGAATAAAATCGCTTTTTGTGCCCGAACCAAAAACTGGGTCGTGTGCTTTTTTCATAAATTCGCCGATTTTATTTTTTTTTTCCAATCCGGGATGGGAGCTGGATTCCCAAAAAAAAATTTTTTGTCCTTCCCCCCCTTTTTCCTTGA
>Ga0163217_1053487_pt1 | contig 12035 bp, 17 predicted proteins | sample SynspAceP_FD_185933 | JGI IMG/M metagenome (GOLD analysis project Ga0163217, IMG submission 185933) | Saline lake microbial communities from Ace Lake in Antarctica - Synechococcus sp. Ace-P (PacBio error correction) | ecosystem: Environmental > Aquatic > Non-marine Saline and Alkaline > Saline ... | reverse complement strand
ACCCTACGGCTACGGGTCTTTTCTTCTTTTTTTTTTTAATCCTTTTAAACCGTTATGAGCAGAAGCAAAAAGAGCGTGATCCGCCCTGGCTTTGTGCTCTGTGCCGTTGCGGATGGAGCCCGGTTGTGGAACCGTGTGGGCCTTGTGGCGGGGTGTCTGTCCCCATGTGTGTGCAAACGCCATTGAAGCTGGTCGTGCTCCAGAGCGAACTGAAGCACCAGCCTTCAGCTGGTCAGCCGGGCGGTCGCCAGTCGTCCGACCGCACCGTGCTCGCCCAAACGTGCTGCTCACCGCTGATGACCGGCACCGGCCGCTCAGCCTACACCGTCCTTCGATCTGCAGCCTCGGCATCCAGACGGAAGCCTGCCGGCGGCGTGGAAGACCAGCGGCGCCATCACCCTGCCCTCCCCCTGTTCGGCGAGATCGTCTACGCGGCGCTCGCCCGAAAGCCCGATCACGCTCCAGCTGCGAAGGAAGGCCAGGAGCAGGTGGGAGCTCACCAAGTCCTCTCGGGCAGCTACCAGATGCGGCTTATCGGCCGAAGACTTCCCCGATCTGCCCGTTGCTGCAGACCGGCGCCCCGGATTCCGCCTTCAACGTGGATGCGCTGGTGAAAGCCTGCGCGCCACCTGTTTGCCAGCAGCGGCGATGCAGGCCAAGCAACTGCTCACCGGCGGCACCTCGGCCTGGAGGCCCCGCGGCCTGGAACGCCGCCACGACGGCCATCGGCCTCTCGGTTGCTGCGCCTCGACAATGCCGCCCAAAACCCTCTGCAAAACCAACCAGCGACAGTGAGGCCAGCGGACGAGCTTTGCCGTGACGGTGCGAAGCCCGTTCCCTGCGCGAACGGAGCGCCTGCTCTCCGGCCGTCATCGCAGTGAGCCGTGAGCCTGCTATTGCGACCGGGGCCAGGTGGTGTTCCCTGGGCCACCAGGTGCTCACCAGCCGCCAGCCTTGATGGCACCTACCCCAACTACGGCCAGCTGAATCCCCACCAGCTTCAGCCGCAGCCTGGAAGTGGATCGTTCGCGGGTTCATCACCGCCTTGGCGGGTGGCCGTGCTCGCATCAACCAACAACGATGGTTGAAAAATCATGCAGTGATCCGGCCGCCGGCCGCCTGCAGATCAGCGCCGATTTGCCCAGGCGTGCTTCGGGCGCCGAGAATTGGGCCGCCGTTGGTGAGCGGGGAGGCGATCGCCATCGCCTTCAACGTTCCGCTTACGTGCTCCGAAGGGCTTTCAAGGCGATGGCCGCGAACGGGTGAGCGCGCTGCAATTTCCCCCACCACCCCAAGCCGTTCCTCGTGCCGGTGGGAGAATCCCGGGCTACACCATCTGGTGATGCCCGTGCAGAGCCGCAGCTGATCCCCGTTGCGCCCTCCCCAGCAGTGCTGCCCTCAGTGACCTGCTGCGATTTGCGGGTGCGTTGCGAATCAGGGTCTGGGCATGGCGCCGGCCCTGATCGCTGGATGCACCGCCGTGCACCGGCTGCTGGGCTGGGCGAGCAAGCCTTCCGCCTCGGTGGCCGCCGTCTGATCTGGCGGCTGAACCAGGCTGCGCGCCTCAGTGAGCTCGAAGCGATGGTGCAGGGGAGCCAGTGAAACGAGCAAAAAGCGATTTCTGATCGCCTGCCCACCCTTTGACGCGGCTTTAAACCGGCCAGCGATGGCAGCGTGCTCGCCACGGTGGTGGATGCGGGCGGTGAGCTGCGCACGGGCCGGATCCTGCATTTACCTGGTGGGCCCGCAAAGCGATCCCCGCCTACCGGGCAGCAGCCGCTGGCGAAACTGACGCCGGATCGCACGTCGATTCGCAACCGGGCCGGTGGCCACCGCCTGCCGCCTCGACGGACCTGCCGGCTTGGCGGCGGGCCAGTGTGCGCCCAGGAAAGCTGCTGCGCCGTCTCGCCGCGAGGGATCAGATGGGCGAGGAAACCAGCCGGTTGCCGTGGCCAGTTCAGCAGGGGCGTGATCGGCTTTGAGGAGCGGCTGGAGGGCTGCTGGAAGAGCCACGTTGGATGACCCCGATCCCCCGCAGCCCAGGATTCTCGCTGAACCCCAGCCCCAGGCCCCCGGGCAGCGATCCCCTTGATGGACTGGGACGGAAGCCCGGTTGGTATAGAGCCGGGAAGCTGAACGGCGAATTGAACCCGAGCTGGAAACCTGACTTTCGAACAGGATTTCGAAACAGGGAAGCTGAACAGGACGATCATCCGGATCCCCCGCGCGCCCGGCCAGCCACGACTTCAGTCGCGATCCCGATCCCTGGGTCGAGGGCCGGATTCGCCCTCCGTCAGACTGAACTTCCTGTCGTCGGCCTTGCCGTGGTTGCTCCTCGCCTTTTCGGTGCCGATGCCCTGCGGCGCGAAGGGCTCTCCCAGGGGCGATTACGAGGAGATCGTGCGGCGCTGGGCCGGAGCCGAACCGGGCTGAGCTGGGCAGTTCGGGGTGATTGTGGTCGGAGGCACTGCTGCTACGCAAACTCCAGCCCTGCTGACGTTTTCCCACCACCGGGCCCGGGTTGCTGGTGGGGCCAGCGGGCCGAGAACGCCGGTGTGTTGGATCTGGCGAGGGCCAGCGGCTTGCCCTTCAAGAATCGAGGAGCCATAACCATCCCTCGGCGGTGGAAGCCGTTCCAGGGGGCGGCCACCGGCGTGGGCGCATCCTGCGCGACATCTTCACCATGGGCGCCCGACCGATTGCCCTGCTCAATTGCCCTCCGTTTTGCACCCTCGACGACCCCCGCAACGTTGGCCTGATCGAGGGCGTGGTGGCCGCATCGCCCACTACGCAATTGCGTGGCGTACCCACCGTGGGGCGGAGAAGTGGCCTTCGATCCCAGCTACAGCGGCAACCCTTGGTGAACGCCATGGGCCCTGGGCTGATGGAAAACCGGGAGGATCGTTCTGCATCGGGGTCGGCCGGGGTCGGCAATCCGGGTGGTCTTATGTGGCAGCCACCACCGCGCGGATGGCATGGGCGGCGGCCAGCTTTGCCTCGGCGAGCTCAGCGCCGCCTCTCTCGACGATCGCCCGCCGTGCAGGTGGAGTGATCCCTTCCTCGAGAAGGGTTGATTGAGGCCTGCCTGGAGGCTTTCAAGAGCGGGGATGTGCGTGGCCGCCCAGGACATGGGCGCCGCCGGGCTCACCTGCAAGTGTTCGGAGATGGCTGGGCCAAGGGTGGCCTGGGGATCGAAGCTGGATCTCCGACTTTGGTGCGGCGCGAGCAAACGGGAATTGACGGCCTACGCAGTTTCCTTGCTCTCGGAATCCCAGTTAGCGCATGACTGTTCGTGGTGAAACAGGCGCGAGGACGGCGCTGTGATGAGCGCGCTTTCGCCGCTTGGGGCCTGCAGGCTGCCGTGGTGGGGACGGGTGCTGGAAGAGGAACGTGGTGCGACGTTGCGCAAACACGGTGCGGTGCGGCCGAGGTGCCAGCCCAATGCCTTGCCGATGACACCCCGATTCAACCACCATGTGAATGCTCGCTGAGCCACCGGCGGAGACCGAGCGCCATGGCAATGGCCGGGAAGGCAAGCCTGCCGCCGGCCGCTGCGCGAAGGCATTCACCCCCGCTAGCGGCCAGTCCTGCCGATGGGCGCCGGTTCTCAAGGCATTGCTGGATGACCCACCATTCGGCCAGCAAGAAACGCTGGTTTACCGCCAGTACGACCAGCAGGTGCAGGCCAACACGGTGCTGTTGCCGGGTGGCGCTGATGCGGCCGGTGCTGCGGCGCGCCCCAGGACGGGGAAGGGGCGCTTCAGGCCCAGCCGGGGCGTGGCCGCCACGGTGGATTTGCCCAACCGCTGGTGGCGCTCGATCGCAGCGCGGTGCGATCGCGGCGGTGGCAGAGGCGGCCCGCAACCCAGTTGCGTCGGCGCCGAGGCCGCTGCTGTCACGGACACCTCAATTTTCCTTTCACCGGAAAACAGCCCACCGGCTTACTGGCCAGCTGGCGATGGCCTGCGGGGTATCTCCGAGGCCTGCACGGCCTGGCCTACGCCGGTCACGGCGGCAATGTCTCCCTCTACAACGAAACGCGCCCGGCCCCGATGGGGCGGCCTCCAGCCGAAATCCAAGCCCACCGCCGGTGGGGCATGGTGGGGTTTGGTTCACGACTCACCCCGGGTGGACGGCCCTGCCTGGGGAGCAGGCCGGCGACACGATCTGGTGCTGGCGTGACCGCTGGAAAACCGCCCGGACAAACCAGGCCAAGCAAGCCTTCAGGATCGACTCGGCTGCCGGCAGCAGTACCCGAGCGCGATCCAATGGACGGGTCAACCGGGCCGCCCCCCCGCACCGATCTGGCCCTGGAGTGCCGCGTGCGCCTTGCTGCGCGAAGCGATCAGCCAGGGCCTGCTGCGCCTCCGCCACGACCCTTCAGCGACGCGGCCTGGCGGTGGCCGCGGCCGAGTGCTGCATCGCCTTCGGGCCTGGGCCGAGCTGGCCCTTGCCGACTGGCGGACTGCCGCCTGGATCGGCTCCTGTTCGCCGAAGGCGGTGCCCGGGTGCTGGTTGAGTGTTTGTCGCCGGCGCGGCTGCCGCAGTATGCAGGGCGCTGCTGGCCTCCAAAGCTTGCCTGGAAGCTGAACCCGCCAGCCGGCGTTTCTCCGCCCAACCGCTGCCAGTGGCCGCCGATGTGCCGGCTGGCAGATCAGCGCTGGCGGCGCCGGCGCTTGCTGGGCGAGCAGGTGGACGACCTGGCCGAGATCTATGAAGAGGCCTTGCCCAGTCGTCTGGCTTTGCCACGGCCTGAGGCACAATGCAAGCACACTTTCCATGGTGAACGGGCCTGTGGCTCTGCGCACCCCGGCTTCAGCCAGCCCGAGCCGGCCGAACGTCCGATCTTTGCCCGAGCGCCCGACCGGAATGGAGGAGGCCTGCGGCGTCTTCGCCGTTTACGCCCCCGGCCAGGCCGGTGGCCAAACCTCACCTACTTCTGGCCTCTAACGCCCTGTTTTTTTACAGCAACCGCGGCCAGGAATCGGCTGGCATTCGCCGTGTTCAAACGGCGCCAAGATCAGCTGCACAAGGACATTGGCCTGGTCAGCCAGGTGTTCGCATCATTGACGTGCTGGAGCGCATGCCCGGCGACCTGGCGATCGGCCACAACCGCTATTCACCAACCGCAGCAGCAAGGTCTTGCAAATGCCCAGCCCGTGGGTGCTGATGACCGGCTGGGCCCCTTCGCCCTGGCCCACAAACGGGCCAATCTGGTCAACGCCACCGAAGCTGCGCAGCTCGCCTCCGACCACCTCGCCCGGTGAATTCACCTCCACCACGATTCCGAGCTGAATCGCCTTGCGCTCCAGGAGGCGGTGGCATGGGGGTCTGGGCTGGGAGGCGGCGATCAAGGCGCTGGCCAAGCCAGTGCCGTGTGCCTTCAGCACTGGCAATCGGGTACGCCGGAAGGGCTGTTTGCGTTTTGCGGTGATTGGTTACGGGGTGCGTCCTTGGTGTTCCGGTCACACGGCGAAAACACGAGGGCCAGTGGGTGGTGAGCAGCGAATCTGCTGGTCTCCGACATCATCGGCCGCTTTCCTATGACGGTGATGTGGCACCCGGTGAGCTGATTCATTTCCAGGCCGTGAGTCGGTTTGCCACTGCGCCAGCGCTGGATTGAGGAACCCGCCAAGTTGTGCGTTGTTCGAGATGATCTACTTCGCCCCGCCCCGGGATCAGTCGCTTTTTCGGCGAACGTCTACAGCTACCGCACCGCATCGGCATGGTGCCGCCAAAGAATCAGAGGTGCGACGGCCGATATCGTTGATCGGGGTTTTCCGATTCCGGGCATTCAGCGGCGAATCGGTGTTTCTCCAGGCCAGTGGCTTCCCTATTGCCGGATGGCCTGATCAAAAATCGCTATGTCGGCCGCACCTTCATCCAGACCCACCCAGGCGAATGCGGGAGGCGGTATTCGCGTCAAGCTCAAATTCCCTGCCCGATGTGCTGGCCGGCAAGCGGGTGTGTGATCGATGACTCGATCGTGCTGCACCACAAGCCCGAGCTGGTGCAGGGCCCTGCGCGCTGGCCGGTGCCCGAGGCTGCAAACATGCCGCATCAGCTCACCGCCCGTTTCACCTCTATCTCCTGCTTCTACCGGCATCGACACCGACCAAACCAGCGAGCAAACTGTGCCGCCCGCTTCACACCCTCGAGAGATCACGCGGCATCGGGGGTTCGACTCCCCTGGCCTACCTGAGCCAGGCCGGCATGTCGAGGGCGCCCACGACAAGGCCGCCAACTTCTGCACGGCCTGCTTCGATGGCAATTACCCCGATTCCGATGATGATTTCAATTCGCTCCAGCAAGCTGATGCTGAACCGGCCGGTATTGCGCCCACGGTCTTAGAACAAACCACACCCTCTTTAGAATCAACCACTCGACGGAGAGCATCGACCCTGGAAAACGGTCCGATCAAGGTTTCTGCTCACAGCCGTGACGTATCTGCCGCTGTTGTGGGGCGGCCAGGCCCCTGACTATCGCCACTACCCACGACCAACGAATGGGGCCACCCCACCCGTGAACGACCAACGCTTGTCGAAAAGATCTGCCGAGGAGCTTTCAATCGGGCCTCTCCTGGCTCACCATCCTGCGCCAACGCTAGAATTTCCGCGAGGCCTTCGATGCTTTTCGACTTCACCAGGTCGCCGCCTACAACGACGGCCCGGCCGATGGCCCTGCTGCTCGGCAAGGGCGGGATCATCCGCCACCGCGGCCAAGATCAAGGCCACCATCCACCAACGCCCGCCGCGCCCTGGAAGCTGGTGGAGGCCTACGCAGCCCTGGCCGACCACCGTCGGCAGTGGGAGCCCGCCTGGTCGGGAGCCCGTTCTCGGCAGCGCGCCGCCCATTCCCCCCTTTCCAGCCAAGCACCCGCACGGCCAGCCCTGAGTGCCGACCTCAAGGCACGGGCTGGATGTTCGTTGGCCGACCACGGCCTATGCCCTGATTTGCAGGCCTGTGGACTGGTGAATTGCATCAAAAAACCCCTTGGGGAAGGGGAAAATGCGCCCAGCTTTGCGCCGTTGAGAGCTGCGGGCTTGCTTTTGTGCGGCCGGCTTCCTGCCGTCTCTGACTGACCGCTGCTGTTTAAGGTGCTTTCTTTCACCAGGTCATTCAGCGATAGCAGCCGCTGGAGGGCATTGCTGAGGGAGTGAGGCCACCGAGAGCCATGTGGCACCTGCTGCCGTTATTAGATCCCAGGTAGCGGGGGTAGCCAGCGGTTGCGTTCATCGATGTTGGTAGGCGATTCACATAGCCCTCGACAAGATGGTTTTGTGACCGTTCGGCCTTGCCGTGGGTCGCAGGGGTGTAGGGCTTGTTGGCGTATTGGGTTTCAGATCCAGAAGCCCGACAGGCTTTTCGCCAGTCATCCGAAGCGATAGGAGGGCCTTGTTCCGAGAGGATTCCGGCGAACAGGGTGATCCCCTGTAGAAAAACCATCGACGGCACGGGGCCAGGAAGCAACGTTTTCGGCCTTCTGCTCTGTCTGCGAGCACCTCGACGTAGCCAGGCGGGTGGCGTCGGTCGATCGCGACATGTAACCTTCTCGTAGCCGGAACCCTTCGGGAAGGAGCCTTTGACACGGTCGCCCGGTTGATGCGGTGGGCCGACCCGCTCAAACCTGGCCCAGCTGTTTGATGTCGACATGGATCATGTTCCCCGGGGCGCCCCACTGGTTAGCGGGACGAACAAGACGTTTGGGGTTCCAAGGTTCTCAGGTCGTCCCAGGCCCAGGCCCTTCATGAGCCCGACCAAAACGGTTGGAGAGGCGCACAGAGAGCCCTGGCGCATGCGGCGGAGCGGCCAGCGCTGGTGCCGCAGGGTCTACAGGCCTGTGGGTTGTGCGGATCGAGCGTCCGCCGCTGGCTGCGGCGGAACAACCCGTCGATCCGGCCAGTCCGCTTACGCCCCGGCCTGCTCGAAACCGGAGAGCCAACTTGTTTAGGCCGTACGGGCAGGCTGGATCCCGCTTGTGCTGCAAGGGGCTTTGGTGGCACGCTTCATCGAGATGCCGGCGGATGAGCCGTTCCCGAACTGATGGGTGGTTCAGTCGGGCCAGAGGGTGGCTATGCATGGTGTGTGAGTCTTGGGACGGTGGTGGACACTCCGACCCTGGCGACCTTCCACACCCCCTTGTCAGCTGAACAACGTGGGGTGGGGACACACAGTTAAGCCCCCATGGAATCGATCTGCTGCTGATCAGGGCGCAAGTCATCGAAACCTGCATGCGCCGCCAGGCCGGCGCAGGCTGCCGGCTGTTGGCCGAGGTTGCCCGGGAAGGTGAGCAGGGGCAGGCGGGAAGAGCGGGTGATCGCTGGCAGCGCGCAGCAGTGACAAGCCCTGGCAGCAATTGACCCTTCCCAGCGCACCTGCCCAGGTCGAGGCCGGAGCTTCAGGAGCGTCTTGGCTGGTGGTTCCTCCTTTGCTGATCAGAAGCTCAGCTCGCGGGTGAGCCGGCGTCGGCGGGCGATCTGAAGCGCCAGACCCGGCCCAGCCGTGTTGCGTGCCTCGGCGTCGTGGCAAAATAGGCCCTCCCCCGGCTGGTGTGGGAAAAAAGCACCGCGTGCGGCCACGCGATGACGTGGCCCATCACTTCAGCAAGCCAAGTTCCAATTCCAGCTCAAGTTCCAGGTCCCGATCCAACTCCAGATCCCGCTCTTGCTCGCACCGAGGCTTTCCGCGCTGCCGTGTGCCCGTTGCGCAACGCTGCAAGCACCCGCGTCACCGGCAGCTCCACGCCCAAACCATAGCCGGCTCCAGCAGCAGCTCCTGCAGTTGCCGGTTGCTAGAGCGGCACCAAGCCCAACTAGCACGGCAACCCGGTGCTCCACTGCGGCGCAAGCTGCCAGGGCCGCGGGCTCCAGCGGTGAGGTTGGCAAGGTTTGCCAGGCATTCAGGCAGGGCTGGCCGCCGATTGCAGTTAGCAGCGCCGCGGGCCGCGGCCCCTCCCGGCCAGGCAACTGCACCGCGCCGCCCACCCTGGCGCAGCGCCGCGGCCCCCAGGGCCCTGAAGCTGCTCAGGCTTCTTCCGCATCCACCACCAGCAGCGGGTGGCCGGCCAAGCCGCCAGTCGGGGCGCTGAGCCAATGCGTTCGCGGGCTCCAGTTCCGCCAGGCCGATTCCTGCCCAACCTGGGCCGCCTTCGCCTTCCGCCACTCTTGGCTTCCGCCCAGTCGGGCCAGAAAGCTGGTGGCGTAGCTGAAGCGGCTGTCGGCGGCAAAGGGGGAGGGTGCACCGGTTCACCGTGCAGGCAGGTGCACCCCCTCCACTGGTGCGTCCGCCCTCACGAAGGCCGGAACCCAGCAAGTGGCATCGAAGGGGCCGAGCTCCTGTCGATCACCTCACCTCCCAGCGGGAAGTTGACCCCGCAGGGTGGAGTCACCGCGGCTTCACCAGAGCCACTGCTCCAGACCGGCTTCGGGGCCAGGGCGGTTTCAAGGGCCCGGCAATCTGGCGCACCCGGCCGCCGCCGCCGCCGGGGCCAGGGCGCGGTGTCGGCCGCAGGAAGGACCAGGGGGAGGATCCCGCAGGGCCGGCAGGCAGGGTCGGCCGGATCCCAGCGCAACAGCAGCGGGCCAGCTGTGCACGTCTGCGAACCGGTGGGATCGTCGTCGATCACGACAATCTTCAGGGCCCGGCACTCCATTCGCTACTCCTTGCGCCATGGCCCACCACGTGCCGTGATCACGCCTGAGCCCCACGAACTGAGCTAAGCTGGTGCGGCAGCTGCATGCAGGCGACCCCTTTGGCTGCCGGCTGGCTTCCGGCAGCCGCCTGGCTGGGGACCCGCCGTGCAGGACACGGCCACCGTTGTCAGCTGCCAGCGCCTCAAACCGCATCCTCGACACGCCGCGGTGACTTCACCGTGACCGTCGAAGCCGGCACACCGCTGCGCCAGCCAGGAAAACGCTCTGGAGCCACGGGCAGTGGCTGGCCGATCGACTGGCCCCCATGGGGGGCAGTGAGGCGATGGCTCGGGGGCCGGCTCGGTCGGCGGCCTGGGGCCCGCGCCTGGCCGGGTGGGCTCTGCCTCGCTACCTCGGTGTGCTGCGATCAACTGATCGGCATCGGCTGATGCGAAACCGATGGGGTCGCGGCCACGGGCCGGCGAAAGGTGGTCAAGATGTGCGGCTACGACCTGATGCGGCTGTTCACCGGGCAGCTGGGGGTCCCTCGGCCTGATCACCGAACTACCCTGCGCACCACCCCGATGCCCCCCCAGCGGCGGGGCTGCTGCTGCAGGCCGCTCGAAGCCCTTCGATTGGCCTGCGCCGCTGGCTGCTGCGCTCCAGCTCACGCGAGTTTGATCGACTGGTTGAGCCCGGCCTGCAGCCTGGCGGGCGGCCGTGCAGCCGAAGAAGCTTTGTTGCTCAGCCTGGCCAGGTCAGCGCCGGAGGCCCTTGCCGAGCCAGAGCACGGAGTCCAGGGCCGGGCCGAGGCGGCTGGGCCTGCACGGCAGGCGGCCTCGATCCCAAACGGCTCGAAGCCTTGCGGGCCGTGGCCCTCGGCGAGCGCAGCGCCCAGGGTTTGGCTGCTGCGCCTTCGGGCTGTTTGCCCAGCCATTTTGCCAGCGAGCTGCTGGCCGCCGCGCCCTGCGCGATCTCGCTGGTGCTGGCGCCGGCAGTGGCCTCGGTTACGCCTGGCCCACGCCGAAGCCCTGCCCGCCTACCGGGTGGAGGAGCTGCGCCGGCTCTGCTGCCGGCCACGGCGGCCTACCTGACCGTGCTGCAACAACCGCAAGTCCACGGCAGTGCCCGCCTGGAGCGAGTGCCCCCTCACGCGCCCTGATTGAGCGGTGGAAGCGGGCGGTTCGATCGAAGCAGCAGCTGGCCGCGGCCGGCCCTGCCCGGGGTGCTCAAAGCAGCCTGAGGGCGTAGCGGCACTGCAGCCTCTGCACGCCGCCGGCGGGCACCACCAGGCGACGGTCGCCACTGACTAAGGCGCCGCGTGGAGCGGTCCAGGCTCGAGGCAGAGCATCGGACCGCGGCGGCTTCGTTCCAGATCCACGCCAGATCGGAAGGGGTTGGGCTGCAACTCAAGGGCCGAGCCGGGGGCGGGATCCAGCAGCCGCACGGCTCCTGCAGGGGCGCAGCAGGTCGACGCCACCGCCAGCCGCTGCAGCTGGGGCGCGGGGCCTTCCCTCGGGCCATGGTCAGGTGGTTTTGAAACAGTGTTCGGGGCAATCCTCCAGCCGCAGAGCGTTTCACTGCTGCCTCTCACCAGCCGCCTCGGCAGGATGTGGGCCAAGCCCCGGGGCCTGCAAACCCGAGACATTAAAATAGGGGTGGAGGCCGAAAGCTGTAGGCAATCGGCTCGTCGCCGCAGTTCTCGGATTCCGCACCTTGATCGCCAGGGCCGCCGCCGTTCGAGGCGATAGGCCAGTTGCCAGGGTGAAGCGAACGGGGAAAAGCGCCAGGGTCGCGGCTGTTGTCAGTGGAGCTCAAGGCTCCCACCCCACCCGCCCGTGCCACCTGGCGGGGGCTCAAGCGGGGCGAGCGCCAGCGGGGCAGATCCCGGCAAAAGGCCGTGTGCTTGAGCTCAAAAATCGCCCTGGGGGTTAAGGGCCAGCCGGATTTCGGCCCGGTAGGTTTGCCCGCAGGATCGGGGAATAGAACCGGATTCCCCCCCCCGCCAGCCGGACAGGGCCGGGCTCGCGAAAAGCGGGGCCTGATCCAGGTAGAGGCAAAGCTCATGGCCAAAGAGCAGCGCCAGGTGCCGCCTCAAGCAGGCCCGCCCCCGCCTTCGGGCACGGACCCCGGAAGCAGGGTCGGCCGCTTGAGTGGATTTTTTTCCTCGTAACTCCCAGTGGGGAATAAGGGGGGCGTGGGTCGCGTTGAAGCAAACGGCAATCCCCGCCGGTGGAATCCTCCGGAAAAAAATCCTCTTCCCAGGGCCAAAACTCCCAGCTCTGGCGGAGCCACGGCCAGGCCAGGGGGGCGTTCCCAACCTTGATCGGGCCACTCGGTCGTGGGGGCAGTTGGGCCAGCCTCCAGCACCACCTTCGGTGCGGGGGCGGAAATCTCTCTCTT
>Ga0163217_1021200_pt1 | contig 12035 bp, 8 predicted proteins | sample SynspAceP_FD_185933 | JGI IMG/M metagenome (GOLD analysis project Ga0163217, IMG submission 185933) | Saline lake microbial communities from Ace Lake in Antarctica - Synechococcus sp. Ace-P (PacBio error correction) | ecosystem: Environmental > Aquatic > Non-marine Saline and Alkaline > Saline ... | reverse complement strand
TAATTTCGAAGTCTATTCGCAATCATTTTATTGAGATAAATTGAATCAATTGTAGTGAAAAAACTAGTATTTGAAATTGCTTTTTATCATCTTTGTAATGCTGTGGAAAAATTAACTTGATATTTACTTCGTTTTTTACGCTGTTGGTTCTTTGGTTTCTACTATGGTATTATCTATACATTTGGCCAAAGGTTTTTAGGTGGCTTTAGGTAAAAGTGTTATCGTTATGGGCTGGGATTAGGACAGTGCGGCAATGGTATACGAAGCAGTTAAGCAAACGTGGTTTAGACTAGTGTTTATTTCAGACGTTTAGAGCAAAATGAGGCGCCCTATTTTGGTCATAGGTCGAAGATAACATTCAGAGTTTTTCAAAATTAGTATATCACCAAAACTTTTAGAAAGATTTTTTTATCGCTAAATGCTTGAGAGAAAGATTTACGGCTTACGAGAAGAATATGTTAGGGACAGCGAGTTCTAAGTTTGAATAAGGTTTTTCACTTAGACCTTGTGTACTCCAATAATGCACGCTTTCTATTCATATGGAAAAATGATAGGATAGGTGTTGTCATGAGGTACGTGCCAAATTCTAATTCTTCAGAAATTGCGTTAAACATTTAGCTACTCGAACGACTTCGACTCCATTGTATAGTTACTCATTATATTCAAGCTATTTACTCGCGGCTAGCCTTTTAATCATAACAATATGCAGATATTTTTTTGTACTTGCGACTCATTTGTCGATTAGGATTTATTCGAAGAGTGACTTGACGTGAGGTATTTTTTATTTATTGGTATATGGTATCAAAAGATTGCTGTATTTCTATAAATTACTTCAGTTGGATAGTTTATCCGTCCATTCGTTCTAAAAGTGCTTCTTTGTTTTAAAACATCTTTTATAACATCTTCCTTTCATAATTGCGGTTTTAGTTGTCTTGTGACAGATTTGTTTCGTCAGATTGAATCTAATTGTTCTTGAGATAACTAGTTTATAATACAATTGTCACTCACATAGTTTCACGGGGTTTTCGCTGAATTCGTTTAATTATCTCTTAGTCCATTATAGGGATGCCATGACTTATTTATAGTTGGTTGAGGTATCTTTAAACTTTCTATTCCAAAATATCTAAGCCTCTCTTCAAGCGAATTATTGTAGTATAGCGGTGGCTTAAGTTAGTATCGGAAATTATATATTCTATAATGCAAGGCGCATTTTTTCCAGATTGTCGCACGCAAGGCAATCTTATTCACTTTCTGTAAGCATTTAAGTTTCAAATTATTTTTGTTGAGTTTTAGCATATGTTTAGCGGCAGGTATTTGCGTAGTTAAGTTTTACAATAGTTAGTGCATAGTAGATCGTCTGATAGAGGCTGTGTAGATATTTAGGGATAAATGAGCTCAGAAATTAAAGACAATTGGTTTACTTCATTGGAGAGCTAAATAAATTGTATTAAGTCTTGCACTCTGCAAAAATAAGTACCTTAACTCCTGAATTTTGATTGGAGACCTATCTTTTTCCTCTTTATTTGAAGATCATTTTCCTTTGGCCTTTATTATATTCTCGTTTTCCTTTCTAGCAAATATATACAATTTGGTTATATAGGAGCTATATTTGTTATCAACAGGCTTCTTTCTGATATTATAATTGTTACATTATCAGCTTATTTATGCTTAGAGTTTTTTTTAATGTATTTTTCAGTGTGAGGTAGAATATTTGGGTTTGTTCATCTTTTTGTCTCTTGTTGATCTAAACTGTTGCAATGGCATCTCATTTTTCTAAGTCTACCTTGTTACCAAATTCTCTATCACAAATAGGAATAAGGTTTAATTATAAGTCATATGAATTAAGTACATATCGTAACTCCAATATTTTTCGGTTGATAATAATAATTCTCTATCAGATTTTAAGACATAGTAAGTTGAGTATCTTTTTTCTCTCAAGATATTGGAATTTTTTGAGCTTTTCCCGTAAAGCATTTCACCGTAAGAAACAATTTTGTGCTTAGTATTATCAGATTTCGTCATTGTATTCTTTCGAATCCCATACCGATTCGCAACGGCCAGATAATAATTTATTTTTTATATGTAGGACATTTTGTAATATTAATTGAGTGAACACAAATATAGTTTTATTCCCAAGTGTTTAGACATTTTTTTATTTCAATTTTATCAAAGGCGTATAAATGCATTATTACTTCCACTGACTTTTGCTGACCAATCTTATTGTATTTGGAGAGCGAAAACTTAGCACCACGGATTTTTCTCTTAGCTGTATCCATTATCAAAATAGATCCTGTGTCTCTATTTTGTTATAATTATGACTCGGTAACTGTTTGTGATTAAATGAGAGCCTTAGTTGATATTCTGTTTGATGCTGGAAGAATGTTGGATTAACAAAGTCTGCCGAAAGATATCTGTTGTTTCTCCTATAACTCTCAATAGTTCTTGTTACTGCTTATTGTGATAATTATACTAAAAATATTATTATAAGTGTGGGTGAGATTAGATTTTGGTTCTATTATCGTTATCTTCCTTTATTTTGTTAAATGTTTTGGAAATGCAGACGATTGATTTATTGGAAATAATTAAGAATTTATTATTACGAGAATAGCCAATTATCATATTTCTTGATGTTTGAATGTTAGGCGAAAATTTAGTGTTATGTTTTTTCTTATTTTGATTATCTATATGTGAGGAATCGAAGAATTGCTCGTGCATTTCGTTGTACGGGATTAACGAAACATCATTTTCCGTTGATCTAGCTTAATATAACTTTGCTATCATTTCATAGGGCCACCAACCTTCTCCAGTTGGGTCCACGATTCATAATATCTGTTTGCACCGAAGGGGTTAAGCTATAAAAAGTTGTGAGGGGATGTTTAATCACTTAAGTTATTCCCATTTATACGCGCTCCCAGATTCCGTGTTTGTTGAAATTGTGTGAGTGATGACATCGCAGACAATCAGTGTGTTGTGAGGGAAATCGACACGCTTAGTGGAAATATATTTGATCAATCATCACATGACAGCACTAGATAACTATTGCAGCTTATTTAACTATAAGGATGGATGCCTTGCATGTTGGTTTTACAATGCGATGTGAGATATGATGTATTCATTTTGATTTCTGGGAGATTGTAGCGCTGGTACTAAATACCAAGTTTTAGTGAATTTGCTATGTAAAAGAAGTGAATTTAGTATTTTAAGTTACCATGAAATTCTATTACAAGCAAAATGTAACATTCTAGCTCTTCTTTCTTTATCGAATCATCGCTGAGCTGCTCAACTACATTAAATTTCGGGTATTACTTTTACCTAGGTAAATCTAGGAGAAAACAGTGGCTCTACGGCTCGTGTGTAGATCTAACTTAATTCTCGCATTATACATGGACTGAACATGCTAAAAGGATAGTAGCTCGGGGTCAGAATTATTGGAATCTACCGCTAAAGTGACGAAATCGCTATAGAAGAAGTTAAAAATTTTGAAAGTAATGGAGATTGAAAGTAATAGTTAGTTGGAAATCTGCGAAGTGTTACATTTCAGGTCGTTGAAATATTTATATATGTAACTTTTTCTATTGAGAGTTCAGTCTATATCTCGACTAAGTTTGTATATATACTAGTCAGTGTGAAAAGATAGAATCCTCAGCAAAAATAATATAACAAGCTCTAGGTAAATCCTAATATATTTGATGTTTCTGGGTTTCTGTGGTTATCAAGTAACATTATGGTCAACAATTACAATAGGTAGATCGACATATTCCTGCAGTCAACTGATGAGAGATGTAAAATTGTACCATCAAACACAAATGTGAATATTTGTATTTTTCGCAGGACTTAATAGGAATATTAATGACTGCAGGAAATGAGGCGCTACGCATAAAAATTTTGGATAGAATGTTGGATTAAAGTTGCCTGGAGAAATTTTTGGTTCAGAAGAACTTTGTGTCATTCCAATAAAGAGTTTCGTGTATATGCTAAATCAGGTTGCTGGATAACCCCTCAGGGATTACAATGAGTATTAATTAGTTGCCTATTGGATTTCTCCCTATGCGTGTATCCAAACAAGCAGACCTAGCATTGAACTCTTAATTATTTACTCTATATCACTTTAGCACGTCGAAGACATTTACTCGAATTCTCTGCATACGAACTGAGTGTCAGAGATACATTCAATTCTTATATCACTAGTAAAATAAGCCACTCAATTTAATATTAAGACTTATTATTTTCCGTTAGTTTATTAATATCAAAAAATACCATTAATCTTTATGATGCATTTGAAGTCACTCCTTTTTGATAGAGTTATAAGTGAGTGAGGAAATGGAGTTCAATAAGTGTGGTGTTGGTGAATTGTTAGGTAGCGCTAATATATTCAACAAAATACATTGGGTATTTTTTGAGTATCATTGGATTACACTAAAATCTCTATTCAAAGAGCGTTGTGCAGAACTCAGTATTTTGTTTGATTGTCTTTCATCATTATATAATGAATGGGTATGATTATTCCGAACTTTTTTTATCGGAACTCACAATCGAATCATATACTTATTACCGCAAGTAAAGTGGTCACAAGTGAGCTGCGAATTAATGTAGGTATTGACTCGTGAAAGATTTTTGGGAACTGTTGATTTTTGACTGTACCTAGACTTGAGAAAGAAGTTAACCCTCATATAAGATATGGATTCCAGGTATCTTTCTCAGCTTTCTGTTATATTTTGCATTACTAAGAGCAGCACAGGATATTATGTATTCAACTAATATCAGCTCGGGAAAATAACTTGTAATTTAACATGATAGGATTTGTCTATTGGTTCTGCGCGTACCATCAAAAACTTAAATACCGTCTGAACAATAGTTACTTGGAATTGAAAGTTTCCGGGTAAGCTATTTTCTATTTCAACATGAAAGAGAGATATGCTATGCTCTTACGTACGCGAATATTCAGGGATTTCTGTTGTCTTTATTTTTGATTTGATTCCTACGAGATGTCATAAAAGAAGTATCCGAAATTAGAGACTTAAACGTATATCATAGACCCTATTATTCCCAATCATATACTTCTTATGACGAGACATCAGTTAGATCACGCTATACTCTTAGTCTTGGTCTTTAGAAGTCTTGTGTCTATCATGGATAAACAGCAAGACCTCACCTTACTTTCTATTGGAGGTTCCGATGTTTTTTTTTGCTTAAACATTTCAAGCATATATCATTGCTGGAGACTAGTTCTCGGCAGTCAATTATTTATTATGAGCACTACTACTTTTTCTGGTGAGTATATACTAAATTCTATCCATTCAAGAGTGCTCTTACCAGGACACCGCTAATAGTCTATTTTAAATAAACTATGTGTTGAATTGAAATCTAGTAACTTGTCATTTTGATCATTTTCTAGAAGATAGATATGATTTAACTTAAGTAATGCTCATTACTTATTTGCTTTGACTAACATTGCTACTATATAAATAGCTCATCGCTTGTCTCCATTTTGAATTAGGTTATTGTTGCTAAGTTATGGAGATTCGCTCGTATTTATAGCAATTACTTCTGGATTTAGGGTTACGATTGAAGTGTCCCATAATTCATTTGGACATTGTAATGTTTGATTTGAGCGGGAGAGGACATCGTAAGTGCGGGTGTGATTAAATTATCAGTATATAGTTGATAGTATCTCTTTTTGAGATGTGTTAACGCTGAGTATATTTTTTCCTTTCCTCTCAGGTTGATTGAACAAGCTTAGTTGCAATCACAGGAGTAGCAAAGGAGAGTCTTTTATATAAGTTCTCTTATACCCTCACAAAAGCACATCTGTAGAGGCTTCTCTACACGATTCTATTTGCCAGCAGGTGAAGCACCTTGGAAGCAATGTATTTTTTTTTCATTGGCGAACGAGTAACCTTTTTCGTTCAACAAAACGCGCGCAAAGTCCGATTATCGGGTATTACTTCCGTCTTAAAGCGGCTAATAGGCTGTTCAGAATGGCCAAACAGATGATTCTAAATCCCTCTGCCATCTTCGAACTTTTTTTTAGGCACTCTTGAAACTGCTTATAGATGGTATAATTTTATTGTTCTTAAGGAGGCCTGAAGCTAATAGTCTAGAATGTCTGTTTTTCATCTTGGTAGACTGTTTAAAATTTCGAATATTAGAAAGAAGTTGAAATACGTGGCTTGTTGTATTTTCCACTCAATTTTATCCTTTGTTTGTGCATTAGAGCAGAAACGATGCAACGCCTAGCTGTCACGTTGATTAACTCGTATTGCTTTGCTCCAGCCTTACTTCAATAGGTGCTTCTTATTTTTTATCTAAGATAGAAAATTCAGAGATTTGCAAATTACAATTGGTATTATAATATTTTGAAGGATACCTTACATATTTACATGTACTATGTCACCTTCACGAAGATGGAGTGTGTAAATGCTGAGTATCTCCTCCTAATTGGTCATTTAGTGAGAAGAATTCCCGTTTCAATGCTTTTGAACACATCTGTTATTTGTACTATGGCGTCATGGTTCCAACTGCCCGTGGTCTGTTTTTGTAGCTTTGATGGAGCTAATTAACCAAAAAGTTTAACTCTGGGTACCTGTGGTAGGTACATACTAAGGAATCTCAAGTTAGGAGTCGATGTCTTTAGTCCAAGACTTATTTGAAGAAAATATTAACCTCCTGCTCTGCATTAATTCAAATATGAGGAGACAGAGTCATCAATTAGTTTTTAGGTTCAACAATTATAATGGAAGAAGTCTCTTTTCTCAAAAAAAATCGTTTCAACTATCTAAGATTCTGATTAAAAATAAATCAGCCCCAGTACTTCCATATAGTTAGCTTTATTCAGCTGGGATTCTATTAATGATTTTGAGCTACGTTAAATTACAGGATTCCTCTTTTATCGGTTACTTTTGGCTTACGGCCAACTCTCTTTGGTTTTTGGGATTACGTCACTTCACCAACAAACAAACCTGATCGCCTAGTAATTGCATTTAGATTTGGTCTCTCTCTTTTACCTAAAAACGTAAAAAAGAATGATCATTGCTTTTGTCTCCTCATATTATCAAGGCTGGACTCATGATGTTGGGTTGGCTGGTTTCTCTATTCGGCCATATTGAGCTAGACAGACAGTTCTCCAAATTGCGAAGATCCAACCAGGTCAATTGGCTTCCTGATACACCAAACTTTTTTGAATACTTACGGATTTTTCAATTTGTAGGTTAGCTATTTGATTATTTATCTCTAGGTGATTGAGCTTTTTGCGCTTATGAAACTGCTCAACAGGTTAATTTAATACCATCATAGTGCCATATTCGGGGAGAAATAAACTTTGTGTGAATGAAAGTGTTTTGACCTAACTAGTTACTCTGATATATTTAAAACAAGCTTTTTTGGAAATGGAGAGTATCCGTGTGTGTGCTTTGAGTAAGGCTTCCGTAACTTAAATATTTGGCAATTAATATTATAACTAGTGCCTTGTTTTTCTCCATCTATTACGAATGAAAGGCTCAATGATGGATCCAAAGAACAATATCGTACCATTAGAAATTCGGAATGTGATATTACATCGTATTATGAAGCAATGTCGAATAGCGTTGCAATTTTAGTGTTGGTGAGCTGTTTTAAATCTTCTCTGAATTTGTTAAGAATGATATCTTGACGCTTTGCCTTGTATGCTTTGTATGCCAGCAACAGTAATCCTTTCATATATTTTCAATTGTGATGGTTTGGCTTATGTTGCTTATTAATGCTTAAAATGTATATAAGGATCTTTTGTTATACATATCAATAGCGAAAATACATTTACAAGAAAATCACCTTTGAGGTATCTCCAGTGAGTGCATTAATCTACAGACTTGCATCTATTCTTTATGTGAGGCATTCTGCAGGGTCCATAAGGTTAATGTTTAATATAAGGTTTATCCCCAAAATATGCGCGTACTTAACAACATTTAAATCTAGGACTTTTTTATGAAAGCAATTAAAGTAGAAGATTCTTCCAGAACATGTGCAGGAACCCATAATCTTAATTTTGTTGTGAATCAACGGAGTGGAAAAATAAAAATGAAAAAGACCACGTATTTTCTGTGATGTGTCTGTGGTTTGTTTCCACTCTTCTGTAGTAATCAAGTTGGTGTGATTGTTTTAACAAGTCTTATAATGAAATCCGAATTACTTGCTATAGCTTTTGTTGAAATTTTCGACTTTTAGATAAAGTATTAATATGAATTAATTGACTTTTTACTTTTCTTTGTGTTTTATATATCAGACGTCCTTCCTTGGCCTAAACATGGAGTAGTGTGTCAGTGTGCATAAGATATTTATAATTTTTTCAATATTCACATTTAACTTTGCATTGATAAGACTGACCTCTTATTAACCTACTACCTCTTTCTGTTTTGAGTTTCCACATTAACCACGGATTGAGATCCATATCTTTAGATGACATATACAGCGTTATGTCAGGAGAAGTTAAGGCACGAATTACTTGTAATATACCCGAAAATCAGGGACCAATCTATTTTTCCATTTTTCATTTCAACATTAAGAACTTAGAAAGTCCCAGAGATGCGATATGGACTGTTGACAAGGTATACAGCTGCAGGAGCGCTTTAAAGATGTGACAATGGGGTATCGTTTCTTGTAGATGCTTATGTGAGATTAGACAACAATTAAGTTTTTAATTTCAGGTTCGCCTTTTTTGGATTCCCCGAAAAGTAATATCAACTTCAGTTCAACCGTTTAAACCATACTATGGATGAGTCTTGAATTATAGGAATACCGGAGACTTAACTATCAATATCTTTTTTTTAAATAATTAAAATGTTCACACTTCTTTTGTTTGATATGTCACAATCCACACGAAAGAGCACCTCTCTAGTATGATTTGTATTATTTGATCGGGTCAATTTCATGATTTACTTGAATTTCTGCTCCGACACCTCCTCATGAGAGCGAGCGATAGAGAAAGTCGAGTTATTATATGGTTCTTGTTTTTCTCGTGCAGAGATGATTTCCTTATCCAGCGCATTACTCGAAAAAACTTGTTTGGGAGCATGTCGAATATAGTTGGCTGTACCTCGGAAAATATCCCCATTTGTGTATTTGGAATCACGCAAAATAGATGGGGCAGACTCAGAAAGCTCGGAGGCTTTATCTCACGCCGATTGTCCGGTAAAAATTCAGTCAGGTTTTATGCTATAGTTCTACCACAATAATGTGCATTAAAACCCAATGGATGGTAGGCCGTTACAGAAATAGCTTATTATTCTTAGCGCTTTGTTGGAGATGGCTGGAGGAAAGAGCCGCAGTATAATCAGGCGTCAGTCTATATTGATAGAGCAGACTGGGGGTTCAAAATCTCGCCGAATTTTTTTTTGCAGGAAAAGGTGTTTAGACGACAGGTATTTAGCAAGTATTTGCCTGATAGTGAAACTTTCTAGCTGAATTTCTTAATTTTCCTGTGAAAGTTACTCAACTCGCTTGCTTGCTTTGTCTCTACTTATGAGTGATTGAAGAAAGGCTTTAATCTGTCTTAATTACGTTAAGTAATAAAGAAAGCACGTTGGGAGAGATTATGTCAAATTGGGGGTAGCCAAATGAAGGAACGCTTATATCGCATCCTTAATATGTTTGTGCGGAAATCCCGTCTTATTTACTATTAGACTAGGATCTGAACCATTGTGGGATGTGCCGGTTGCTAAATCGCCACTTGTATAAATCACTTAACTAGATTACTAATCCTTAGTATATATTTCGAATTTAGTGTCGGAGTATTTTATGTTAAAGTTGGGATTAATGGATATTTCTCCTCAGGGCTATTATTCCTACGGAATTATCGGTATTATGTGAAATCGTTATGAGTTGACGAATTGTGAGACTGGTGGGTGCGATTAATAAGTCACAAGACGAGAGTTTCAGTGGGACTAGTGTTTTCTAACAAATGCTCTTTTCACAAAACCACTGTCCACATCAATAAAGACACGCCGCTGAATTCCATGATTTTTACAAAAGGTGGCTTTAATCTGTCTAATTCGTCCAACCCTTTCAGGTATTCGTGATAGTACATAATAGAAATCTATGTTCTCTTTATTTTAAACACCATAACCCTCTAAGCATGAAACCAAAATATTTAGTACGGAGTTATGACAGATATTTTATGTTTTAAATATTGACGAATTTTCGATCCGCCAAATCAACCAGTGATAAGAGCGATGTGAGCATGCACACCTATAATAGATCCAAGATTCATGATTACCTTTGGGTATAATTGTCCAACCGTTTCTGCTCTCTTTAATGGTAAATTCATAACAGAAGTTAGGGGGGTTCTCCACTTTTGGATTCAAATGTCAACATTGCTACTAGTGCGTTCATCTAAGAAATTTAATAGCATGAGAGTATTTTACTCCTATTAGAGGATTTGCTTCTTGCTAGAGATAGCCAAAGATTCGGTTGATCCGAGTTTACTGTCCGTCCGACTGATAGATAAACTGGCTTTCCTCGATTCGTTTCCAACTAAAGTATTTTAAAAGCCTTGTCCCATATTGAAGAGCAAATTGACCTGGGTGAAACAAATTTCGAGGGATGCGGCCTGTGCTTGTTTATGTTTTCGAATATTGCGCACTTCTCGGCAAATATTCTTACAAGTGCTCCAGAGTGCAGTTGCTTGGTGTGTTCAGGCCAATTACCTAAGATTTTGGTTCGGAAGTTATGCTTTGTGGGCGGGATAGGGGCGAAAATCGGACGGATAGATTCCATCTTTGTACACGGAAGAGACAAAGCAATTCTGACTATTCTCCATTGGTTTTGGTGTTCGAATTTTTTGTTTTTCAATGGAATGTGTTTTCGGCCAGTTACAAATAAGTAGGTTGAGATGTCCATTCTTGATGAATAGAGTAAAATTTGCTTAGATATGAAAGAAAGATTTAAATAATTATCCACAGCTTTCTATTAACAGCTTCGCCTTTTCTACTCGTAGGAAACTCATTCCCGAAAGGTAAGAAGTGTTCGCAAAATTTGAAATCAAGTAGACAGGGCAGGTTGTGTGGTCTTATCTGTGCAAGAATAGAAAAGCCTGAGCGTGGGAATTTTAAGACACAATTGACTTAACAATTGCTCGGCTATATCATAATTTGAAACAGATAGGTATTACGCGAGTCCCTGATTTGACCATTTTATCTCGTGGTTTTGTAGTTGATAGTTTGTAAAGATAGTGAGGATGCATTGGGCCTTGTTTGTTTTCGAACGGGGGGCCTTCTAGTAATTGTGTGCTTTTTTGGTTTTTCAATAAAAGCCCTCAGAAATCAGATCAATTGGCCTATCGCCAGACCGTGGTTTTATTCTCAAATGAAAGGTCAGGTTGTTTTTTCCAACCGGAATATGCATTATGTTGGAAAACTTATTCTTATATTCTGGTCACGAAATGACATAACTCTCGTGGGTAAATAAAGCAGGAGTTCGTAGCGTAAAATAATTTGATAAAGCCCCCAGTGTTAAGGTGCGCTTGGCTAACAAGTATTCTGGGTTTTAATGGGAAAAGTGCGAAGAAATACTCGAAGAAGGCGTTAAAATGTCGCTTATTGACGGACTAAGTAGATTTTGATAAATTAAACCACACAAACGTAATTGTAACTGAATGTTTGGCCAGAGCAGGGAAGGCTCAATTCATGGATGTGTACAATAGTTATATAGTTTAATTATTTTCCTTACCTACGATTTATTAATCACACGTTAGCGGATTTTATATGATATGTATTTCTATTGCTTTTAGCATGAAGGAGGGAGTGGCTTCACATAACTCATTTTACCGCCTAACCAAACCAAATCCTCCGGGCACTAACCACTGTTAGCCGACATATCCTTTTTGGGGTAGGCTTCTAAAGCGCGACTTACTAAAAGACTAGCGGACTTTGAGGTTTTGGAATCGCAAATAACTATATAATTACTAGAATGCAATGGCCATTGGTGCTGTTTATGCTTATATACAGCAGTTCCTCACAGAGTTTTAAATGACATTTGTATGTTTTATCATATAATTGAGTGGGGTT
>Ga0163217_1118231_pt1 | contig 12036 bp, 7 predicted proteins | sample SynspAceP_FD_185933 | JGI IMG/M metagenome (GOLD analysis project Ga0163217, IMG submission 185933) | Saline lake microbial communities from Ace Lake in Antarctica - Synechococcus sp. Ace-P (PacBio error correction) | ecosystem: Environmental > Aquatic > Non-marine Saline and Alkaline > Saline ... | reverse complement strand
AATCTGGGCGGGTAGCCAGCCAGTTATATGGAGTTAGCGACTCTTGCATCGTTTTCAAACATCATATTGATAGTCTGTAAAGCGCCCCCAACTTTCCGTGTGAAATATTTAGGCCTTTCCTGTCATCAGGACGTCCTTTGCCCTTTGCTGAAAAAAACCTTTGTGCGCTATTTGCCACCAAGCAGGCCCTTCTTTCATCGGGACTTCCAGAGCCTTCAGAAGCCTCTTTTAATAAAATCCCTCAGCAGGGACCATAAGATCAACCGCAATATATAGTCAGCCCCAGCTTGATACTGATGGAAGATAGGCAAAAGGATTCAAAACCCCACCATCAAAACATATATACGGCCGTTAAGTGAAACTGGCAGATTATAAAAATAAGAAGGGATCGCTGATGTATGCGCGCAATAGCGCTGATTTAAGTCACCACGCTGAAACCAAATTCCTTTTGGTCAATAATTCGACGGCAACAGAGGGTGTAAGCAATGGGCAGAGATTCAATAGTAGGCTCGCCAATTTATCTGTGGAACCTTCCAAAAAAACGATCCTCCCTTGATATAAAACCCGCCATTAACAAAGACATATCAAGCAAATCTAATAACATCAAAACCCCGGTCAATACTCAGCCCATTCACGGTATTCAGCCAGTTTTCTGCTGCAAAAAACACCACCAAACGATGGCGCCAATAGAACAACCAGAAATGCTGAATGATGTCATAACCACGCTCTTCAATGCCTGAATAACGCCAATATGTGCCGGTTACCACGCGCAGCAACCACTCCCAAACACAAGGCGGCCACTGTTTTTTTCGTATTTCATCAATTCGGGGCCCTATGGCGCAACATAAACAAAAGGAAATTCGATGTAACCCCCGAGTATTCACGACCAAATCAGCCAATTAATTAAAGCGAACCTTAGTTTCCAGCTTTGGACCACCCAAACAGCCATGCAATCAAAATTAGCTGATCGCCAGCCTCAACGCGCTTAGAGTGCCTTTTTTCTTCGCTGTAACAAAACCAACGACATTTGCCCCTGACGGTAAATCGCTGACAAACGACGAATTCTTGGAATATCCTGCACATCCATCTGCGCGGACTATATTGAATCAGTATCTTGAGCGTTGGCGGATTTATAAACTTCATCCAAACCGGGACCATCACATCGCCAGCCCCCGACGATTAACATTACAGCAACTTTGATAGACATTCTTGTTTTATTTTTAAACACTAGGCAAAAAATTGATTCTGATCTTGCACCATTTTAAAAGTATAGTCTCCAAAAAAAATTCATTAGCCAAGCATTTACTTACTGCCACAAACTCCTGCTTCTCACACTCAAACAAAATGCTTAGACCATCAACATCATTCTGCGCACGATAATGCGTGTAAACAATTCAGAAAGAGCGCATCGATTTGGATTTTATAAAGCGACGTAAAATGACACCGTTCAGCCTAATCAACTGATCGAGGCTCCCAACGCTACCAGCACGACTAATTTTACTCAAGGAATTTCGACCAACTGACCAGACTGTGAGTTACCTTTTGACTAAACTGCGGCATCACGATAAGGCTCAATCCTAAAATTCCAGCAAAAGAAAAAACCACTAAAAAAAAACCAAACAGGCATAACATTTCACGAAACTTAAACCATACAACCTTCCTATCACCCCAGTTAGAGTGGATTAACCCGGATTAATTTGATCAATAAAGCGCTTGAATTTCCGTCGCAACAGCCAAAGACAGCTCTCAGGCTCAAGTGAAAGTTGATATTGACCTTCAAGCCATTAAATTTCACCCATGGAAATTGAGCTGAACGCGCCCAACACTAACTGGATTGGTTCATCTTGTAAATTACCATCTTTAGCACTAAAGCTAGGTCGGGAAGATTTAATTTTGTTGTATAAAAGCACCAACCCCTTCTTTCATCCATTGCGATATTGGTGATTGGGAAAGTTAACTTCCCATCATGCGCCACCGCCAAATACCATCAGCACTTTTCTTTCGCACCTCGATCAACAAGAAAAAACTCCGACGCAGACTGGACAAACGCCTGTTTAAAACCAGCCATTCTAGCAAGCACCATAGCCTCTTTTGATGGATATTAGTACTTCTATCAAACGATATTTAGGACATTTATTAATGCACGCTGAAGGGCAACCACACGACCTTCCGCTTTAGCGCTCAAAGGTCCATGTTGTCTAACCACAATCAAACTAAGAAACCTTATCATGGGCGCAATAAAGCCGCCGGCCAGCATAGCGAACAGCGCCCACCCATACTATGACCAATCAGCAAACACTTTGTTTTGGACTGATTAAAATGGATTTACCACATCTAAAACATAATTCCCATAATATGATAAAAGCTACCAAGCTGCACGAGGCTTCAGATGCCCCCATGGCCAGGGAAGATCAAGAAGCAACATGTGAAAATCAGATAAAATTGAGGGCGATAAAATTTGAAAAATGGCGGCATTATCAAGCCACCCATGCAAAGAGAGCACTTTCAATGCCGATGTTTTTTTAGGCAACCATTGCCATCCGCTATTTCGGTATGCGCAAGTTTTAAAAACAAATGTCATTTTCCCATATTATATACGTCTTAACCAATATAATAAATTCTAATCTAACGGCTATATGATGGCGAAAATACACAACGAAACTGACCAAGCAAAGCACCAGCAAAAAAAATTCACCCTCTACCGAGGCCAATGTCGCTGTTGTCATAGCAAAATTCATAGGCAAAGGCCATTCAACAAAAAATCAAACAAAAACTTGATGAGCAAAAAGGCTGATTGAGTAACAAAGCAAAAATGGACTCGTATGGTTGTTCATCCAGCCAAGCCGAAAACTGCCATTCTTTTCCATAAGGCGTAATTCATTGACAAACTTTGAAATAATCAACAGATAACTCCAAGTATCGGCTAAAAAGATTTTAAAGCCGTTTGCTGAGCTGCGTACATAAGGCTTACAAAACACAGCATCAAAAACCTCCGCTTTAGAAAGCAAACGCTCGAGCAGTGGTTTCACCTCTGCCACCCCCAACGTCGTTAACTCACCGGAAGCTCATCTTTGGTTAAAAAGCCCATATTGGTTCAGCATTTACCATGGGTAATATAGAAAGGCGTCTTAAGCTTCCCTTCATCGAGCTCACCTGATGGGCCACGGGCTGAAAAAAGGAAAGGGCTTTTCTTCTGTTTCAAAGATAAAACGAAAAGATTTGCTTAATAAAAGAGGTTAACACTTGTCTCAACCAAGAAGACAAGCATAACGGGCTCGTGCGTTTGGATCCCAATTTCACGGAGGACTTTACCAAAACAAGCAAAATCCCAAAAACACTGTGACGGCAATATTCAACAACCACCCAATAAAACAACAACATAAAAATTCACACGAAACCAAAAAACCTTGATCAGCATAACTGGTTTAGGACATTGCTATTCTCCTTCATTTGTCGCAAATTCGACATCCCATTTTTGTCTCACCGGTCATCATTGAATCGGAATTCAACGACTCCAGTTTTGCATGTCAAACAATTTGGATGAAGCCTTTTAGCCAGCGCATATATAAGCCATGCTTCTGAGCTTCATCCCACTACCATTTTAATGTATTAACCCCCGTCGGCGAACCTCGTCCAATACACACCCACGGCTTCTTCTCAGGCACTTGGCCAGAAACCAATTAGCAAAAACCAACTCGATTTAATTACGGCTCAAAAGGAGAACGTGCACGTTGCAATTCAAGTCACCCATCCCGCAAAATCCAAGGAATGTCATCGGGATTTGCCCAAAGTGAACGGCAAAAACGACCTCATCTCAGCCAGGGACTGCGTGTCATAATCATGGGACATGGTGTTTTCTCACCAAACATTAAAGGCGCTTTTCGCAAGGCCGCACACATAGACGTAAATTGTTCTTTTAAAGCCCCTGCCTAACTCAACCCCCTTACTGGTTCCTTACTTCATTAACACGGAAAGGTTGGAGATTTCAGTTAACTCTAATTTACCCGTTGGCGAACTTGATCATCCGAGCTTGCAACGACAGACCCTGTTCATTTGCCCAGCCGGCAATCTCTGTGCTAAATTAGGGCCACTTCAACACACCAATTTCTTTGCGTGATAGGGTTTCGACGCAAAACATCACTTCATTAAGTTCAAATCGATTGCGATTTAAAACCCTTTGGTCGTACTAATTAATATTTTTTATCGGCTGTTTAACAAAGGGTCATGGCGCTGTACAACCTGCCCTCAAAGGATTTCGAAAGGATAGAGACCAAAAACCGTATCGCTTGTCCACGTATCGCTTGCTCTAGATTACTGGTCGCCAGTAACTTCACGATGTTTAAAGGAGCATTTCGGTAAATAACGGACTATTAAAGCCCGGTCAAATTAAACTCTTCAACCTGCTCCTCCATTACGCATCCACTGGCTAACTGATGCCCCATTTTTGGCCATTTAATGTTCGCCATGCGTACCAAAATACCGCCACCTAGTACACATACAGAATGCTTCTACTGACTACTTCTGTCTTTGTAAATGTCGCCTTAAAAAATATATAGCACGAACAACTGACTTCTAACGGATCTGCCCCATCAGGGGCTCTTTGAGCAAGAATTTTTATCATTCTGCTTATCTTCCCTCGTTCCCACCTACTTCTACTCCTCCTCGGGTCCTTAACCCATAAACTTAGTTTTCTTCTTCTGATCTGGGTGCTCATTCAAAAGGTTGATTAAGTACATTCAACAAACCGTCGAAACGGTAAAATAATTCACCTCGTTCAGCAGAAAGAATTGCATCATGAGCTAAATTAATTCCTTAGGAATAAACTTGGGGTTCACCTGTAACATAGGACACACTTACCTGAGGCCATTCCAACCCTTCATTCAAAATTCGTGCTTTTATAATTTTCAAAGCCACTTAGACAAACGTTCACGGTCGACAACTTCATCAAGCACAGGCAGTAAAGTCGATATCACTTATATTGACTTCAACAAGCGAAAAAACACAGCGTAATCCATTTTTTTCTGCGGCTAAGAAATTGTGAAATAACGATGGCAATAAATCATGCACATGCTGAGCACACTCAAACCCAGCTTTTTCAATCAGATGATCATTAATGAGACTGAAGCTTGGCTCCATAACGTTGTAAAAATTGGCGATCAATTGATTTTTTTTCTAAATGTTTTGAAAAACACCGCATTAAACAAATTGAGATCCATAACCGGACTTCCAGGGCTGCCGTGAGAAAGCGTGATCGCCCTTCGTGATCAGATGATTGCTAACCCAATCTGGCTCATTAGTCTTTCCATAAGCCATCACGGACCATAACTATCGTTCACCGGTAAAATGAAAAAGTTTATCTGTGTTCATAACACCATGCCTGAAAACCAATAGGGACTGCCATTCGCGTCAACGAGCAGTCCGCTTCACACTTCTACAAACATATTTCTAGTCGGCGGAGTCGTTGTTAAAATATTCTGGGTAATAGTTGCTGTAGACAATAATTGACAGAAGCGGGTCTAGCTCTTGCTCGTTACCCTGATAAAAAAAGTATTTCGAAATGGCCAAAAAACGATTATGACCCTGCCGCCACGAGAAGGCAACATAGCGGCCCACCTCAGGCGTTTCTCGATAAACGGCCTGTTTGCTTCATAAAGCGCTAGGCTATACGTGAAGGATTTGGTACCGACAGAGCCCCATCGACTCACTGGCTAAAATTCACGAATGCAAGATCCGCCCACAGTACAGCGCGGCCCATCACCACGACGAGAGTAAGGCGTTGGCCAGCACCTTCATAGTGTAAATATTACAAAAAGCCATCCCGCCCTTTTACCTCACCTAAGAGCACACGCGACCCCATCACCAAGCTGAGGAGGAATAAAAAACCGCCAAATTGGTGGCACCAGCGTAGACCATACTTACGCTAGTCGATGAATTTTTCTTCACCGCTTAATATTGAGCTTTAGTGCAGGGGATTTAATATTCAAATAGATAGAAAGGGTACGCGAGCGACTGAGGTAAAAATTTTTTTTTTTTTCAACCAATCTCTGCTCAAGGAAAGTGGCTGGATAAGCGTTTTTGAGGAAAAAACAAACCTCACCAGACTTGCAAAATGGTGTTCTTAAATCATCTTGTCTCACTAAAAAGTAAGCGATGTTTATCGAAGGACATATCAACCATGTATTCACAGCGAATGTCTCACACAACGACTTTCTCGATTTCTGGAATCATGGAAAGGCATCATCTTCAACTGGCAAAGCTCACAGATCTACCTGGTTTCAACCACTCGGCCATGTATCGTCCAATTACGATGTACGTAATCTTCAGGATCTTTCTGGCAAGCATAGTTATACAACTACTCCACATTGTCCAACATGGATGCCTCGGCCCTAGCAACATCAGTAGCAACAAGCACCTGGATGAATGCCTTTCTTTGGAGTTTTTCAAGTCTTTTGACCACGCTTATCTTTGCGCCACTGTCACCCAGATAAAATAGCACAATTAATATTCGCTTTACGTAGAACGTCATATAAGTCACGTGTTTCATCACGGGCGATGAGCCAAAAAATAATTCGTACGTTGGCCGCCATTCTCTTCAATTAGCTGCTTTAAGTACTTGGCCAATGTTTCTGATCCGCTTCGACCGTATAGATCACTTGATCTATATTTTGATTTCGTTGCTCTTTAGCACAACGGACAACTTCTTTAGGGAAATATGTCCATTGTTTGCGCTAGCGCCTGAATGTCTTTCGGGAAAGTGGGCACTGAATAACATTGTCTGCCTAGCTTCTTTATGTGGCGTCATACGAATAATGCTTTTCACAATCCGGAATAAAAGCCCATGACAAACATTACGGTTCAGCCTTCATCTAGCACAAGACATTCCCACTTTACCAAACTGAACCTTACGACTACGAGCAAAATCAACAAACGCCCTGGCGTGCCACCAATTATATTCAACGTTTTCAGTTATCTAACGCCAATTTTCGTTTTTCATAACTTAAGCCCACCCACTAGGTAACAAACATTTCACAGTGACAGTTAGACGTTAATTTAAACGCCTCATCAGCAATCTGTATGGCTAACTCGCCGAGTATGGGGCGATAATTAAAAAAACCGCGGGCAAAATTGTTTGGGCGTTTCTCTTTTCAAGCGGGTAATCGAAGAAACAGTAATCACGCGATCAAAAAAGCCGCCAGTCTTTACCTGCCAGTTTTGAGCCGACCAATTAATGTCGTAGCCCTTTGCAACGTCATCAGTAGTGTTTCTGCGTATTTTTCACTGCACGTATTCAAATCCCATCTCAGCGATAGACCTTAAATCACGCGGTCTGGATGTTCAAATCGTGGAAGCGCAAATTGCCTTCGGACTACATCAACCTGAAAAATCGTCTATAGACCAAATACCAGCGTTGAATTACCAACAGGTGTCGCTTCATTTTCAACTTGGCACGCTGCTTGATGTTCTCATCATTGTTTTTAGGCGCTTATTGGTTGCGGAACGGTACGTTTTGGTTTGGTCGTTAGTTTCTAATGGTGCTTCTTGAATTTGGGTTTTCCATATTGGAATCTATACGCTTCTAATATTGTTTAGAGGTTAAATAATCATTACAACGAGTTGTACCTAATTTGGTAAGTTTTTATCACCCCTTGCTACCGGGTTTGTTGTGCCTTAGCTACCGATATCGGATAAGCCGGTAAGGCTTATTGCATTTAATTGTTTGCCCGTAACGGTTTTGTTCGCAAGCGTTTGTCTAAAATATGAATTTCACCCACTGTCCGTTTCCTTCTTAGTAGCCGCCCCGTCGCTTGAACCAAGCGCAAAAAGCATTTCAGGGAATTGGTGATGTTCCATAAAGGAGTTACCGCCACGTTTTTTGAATCCACTTCTGCCAATGTTGCTTCGGGACAGGGTCATCAGGAACAGAAAAAGGAATTTTCGCGAATATACCACACACGTTAATTAGTCGCAGGTAAATCCACCACCCTCAGCGAAACTCGCCAACCCGAGCAAACAAACTCCCTCCCCTATCAATGGCTCGCTCATATGCGATCTTAAAAATAACGCCGCTTAAGATTGCTCCCCCTGCATTAGTAGTATTTCCTGTAGATCCAGGCAGACAGGCGACTTAGCCACCTCTTCCATCTGACGAACTGAGAAGAAAAAGCACCCAAACTGCCTTTGCTATATTCCACATGTTCATCTAGATAAGCAATTACATTTCAGCGGTATGTTGTCAACACGATTAGGCTCATGCTCCATATCAGGCACCACTAAATCAAGCCCATTCGTTTGAAAATCAAACGGACTTAAAACACGGCAATATTCACTTCTCTGAGGTACACCTGAACGATATTAAAATCGATGAAAATTGATTTAATGCGTTAAACGTCGCTGACGTTACGACCGCACCAAAACCACTTATCCCATAACTGCTGGCCGTAATGTTATTAGCCGCAAGAATAGGCGATCAACACCAATTCAATATCCTGCTTCCTTTTCCCTGCCAGACAAAATTACGCCACGAGGCCATAGGGCGGATATTATTTTGATCATTCGACTGTAGAATATAGGCACAAAAGCCCAACTTGCTTCTAGTCGCCCGAGGATGACCGCCCAATATAGGCTTGCCAAGTCTCTGCCTATCCGGTGTCACACCCATACCTTCATTTGTTTGGCTTTTTACATTCGTCTTTGAATAACTTTCGATGTTTTTAAACAACCTTTTGGATAAGACGTTTGCAGGGCTGTACGCCAACTGAGAAGTTTCATCCGGAACGAGGACCAATCAAAAACGATGCTGATTATTCTTCCTTGATTTCAAGCCTAACCCATTGAATATAAGGGCTAGGACCCCTGCTTGTGCGTATTGGATGAAATTCACAAACGTTTGTATTTGCTGCGGAACTTTTAGCGCAACAACTGGCCCAGTAAGACTGACATCATCTGTCAAACTCCTGCTTCAAGATTGACCAAGTTTTTCTCAAGCTGACGAAAGCAAGCAATTACTTTGCTGCAAACGCACCTCATGCCGAAAATGACCTATCGGCTTTATTCTGGAAAGATGATGAACCCTCATCAAATACCATAAATCAGTTTTCTTTTGGGGGTGTCAGTATTGACAACACACCACAGGAGGACAAGTTCGGCTGGCTACCAAAACAGTTCGCCACTATAACATCTGCTACTTCATCTCGGCTCTCGCTTTAAAAAAACGGGGACACGCAGAATAGTTAGCACCAATTTCGATTGTACACTGTGATTGATCGGTGAGTTAAGCGACGCCAATCTGATCGCGAATTAATTCCTGCCCAATTATCTTTATCGCATCCCATTCACCTTTTCCCAAAGGCGGTGTCCATTTTCTTGGTTAAAGAGCTGTATTTCACATCATCCGAGTTAAGGTGTTGCTCAAAAAGACCACGAACATGTCTTCCATGCCTGTTCTTCTGAGCTTAAAAAAGCTTCAAAGGTATTCAGACACAAATAGCGCCCTCGCCCCTTTCGCCAGGTGTATTTTAAAACTAAAGCTCAGTACTGCTCAAGTAGATCTGGCAAACTCCTTATGAAGAATTCTGCTCTATGTAGCCCACCGTGGATAGATATGATTATAATTTGAGGCCTCGAGCTTTCGCAATAGGGATTGCAGCCAAGCAATAAAGACAAGGTTTTACCTGCTGCCAGTGTGCCTGCCTCAATGACCGCGAACATGTCTTTGTCATCGAGTCGCTCACCCTCACTACCTTGTTTTATATTACCCAAAGTCGTTGCGATTGCGCCTATCATTTCCCGGCTGGCCAGCCTTAGGTTTATGGGACTTCGCCTCTAAAGAGGCTCGGTAAGCCAAGTTGTATTATTTTTTTAGTTCATCTGAAAAGCAATTATATCATGAGATTAGTTAAAGAATACTGTTATATAAATAACCAGTTACTGTTATAAAACAAACCAGCATAAAACCTATGATAAATTAACCAAAAGACAATCTGACCGTACTTAGAAACCATTCGCCGAATTATATTTAGGTGAAAACTGGTTTTCGCCAACCAGAGCTGAAATAGCTCGTCGGACTTGGAGTTTATAAATCCCAATTGCCGCCGAAGAACATCTAAAAGCCTTCGTTGTAGAAATGGGGCTATTGAAATGCTCTCGGGCGCCTCTTCGTGGGATTCGCTTAGTTAATCAAGCGATCGAACGACGAACCAGAAGACCTTGACTTGGCCCTATTATAGGAAAGGTCCGCTTGCAGGTTATGCGATTCTTCTCAGGAAAAAACATTGCCTCTCCACGGTCAACATTACAGCAAGCATGTTTTCTTCCCAAAAAAGCAGACTATTTTCCTCTGTTTCTGGAACAAGCAATGAAAAACATTGGCATTGATGAAGCGATCTTTTAGCTGATTCATTAAAACCACCACGTTTCAAAATGGCCCAAATCGTCTGTTGCTCGAAATAGGCGACGAAGTGGACGGTAAAGCGATTTGAACAATAAAATGGGCAGCATTGTTCGACTCATTTCCAGAAAATGAAAGACTTCAATGACATTATCGTCGACCATAGAAAGCGAAGAGTTTTGTTATTTGAAAAGGTCTTTCCGTCGGGGCGTATCCGCCAAGGGAATTTAGCGCTCAACAACAAAGGCGAAAAGCCATCGGCTTCGCCTTTTACCTTAAACTATATTCCTAAAAGTTCAATTGCAGTATCTTCGGTCGTAAATCTTCGTCTTCAAGATATCCGGGACTCTTTCATCAAAAATAAGATATCCTTCCGAATAAAAACAAATATCAAATACCCGCATGAAACATTTTGGCAATTTGCCAGTTCAAAATAACGATCCTGAAAGAAGATCGGTGTCATCCGATATCTGCAAGGTTGCCCAATGGCATTGTTTCCTCTCCGGTCTTTCACTGGCGGGGTTTCTGAGCACAAATAATCCGGCCGTTATCCAGCGCTCAACAATTCTAGTAGGACTCTTTCATATTTCAATACTCTGATGACTCTTCGTCTAAACGTAAAATACTAACTCAACTAAATAGCCAAGTAAAAGCCCAACGAAAGCGGCCCGCGTCACTTCACGTCCGATGACGATTATCATCTCAACCAATAGAACCTAGCAGGCACAAACACTCTAGCTGAACCAAGTAAGCCTGATTGCAAACTGAGAGCACCAAAGAGTCTGAAGCGAGATAACAAGCCACCCCAGCTCACTAACCAACGGGGCACCAATTCATTTGACTTCGTTTCCGCTTCAGCTTAATTTAAATTTAGCGAACAATCAACGACCCCAGATAATGGAATAGGAGAGGGAAAACTTCTTTCAAATTAAACCATTTTCAGCGGCCACTTCTTAACTGAAAAAATAGGCCGAGCTTTCCAACCCTAACACCCCAACCACTTTCTTCGCGTTTTGGCTTTGTTTAATAAAGCGCCCTTGCCGTATCTATCATTTTGGATTCGTTTTAGGCTAAGCCAAAACTCACTTACTCATTTCTGTCTTCTTACCTTCCTCGAATGACCCATTTAGAACCAACGAAGTAGGCCTTTTCCAGCAGTTGGCTTGCCGTCCCTCTTCTTTGTCATTTCACATATTGCTCTTTAGTTTTCGGGGCTATAGCGAATAACCAGTTGGAAGGGACCAATCACCCCATCCGCCCACAGGAAGGGCTTTGGCAAAAGAAAAAATGGTATTTGGGATCTATTTTGTTCCCATTATAGGGAAGTTAATTTCTTTTACAAGGGGCGCGGCGCGGTTTCTCGTTTACGAGGGGAACTGACTCGCCGCCAAAAAACCAAACCTTGTCGCACATCACGTAAAATATAATGGGATCTTTCAACTTTTTGGGACAAGCAAGATTTCCGGCATTGGAACAAGGGGGGGTCCATTTTTGGGTGCGCAAAAGGGGGGGGGGCCCCCTCACCACTCTTCAATAATTTTTACGTGGGTTTATTTTTTTTTACCACTCTTCATTGGTTTACATCCGAAGGTACTTTTACCCCAAAAAGCGCCCCTGGTTTTTTTTTATCTCTTTTTTCCTTTTCTGGG
>Ga0163217_1051418_pt1 | contig 12036 bp, 12 predicted proteins | sample SynspAceP_FD_185933 | JGI IMG/M metagenome (GOLD analysis project Ga0163217, IMG submission 185933) | Saline lake microbial communities from Ace Lake in Antarctica - Synechococcus sp. Ace-P (PacBio error correction) | ecosystem: Environmental > Aquatic > Non-marine Saline and Alkaline > Saline ... | reverse complement strand
CTGCTTGGTGACGGAGACGCTGCTCTTGCCGCCCCGCGGCGACGCTTGCTCCGAGACGAACGAAGCAGACGCGGACACAGTGAAGGCGTCCTGGGCGTTCAGCGGCGCGGACCGGCGCGCTTGCGGCGGATGGTAACCGGCATCTGCCGCGAAGTTGCTCAATCTCCTCGGGCTCGGGCCGTATTCTTAATGAGCGCCCTCCCAACATCTTGTTCGACGGGCGGCCCTGCATCTTGGGTAGGCGACCAGCGCCCTTGTCGATTTCCGCGTCGTCGTTTCTCGGGCGCGTACTGGCTGTAGAAGCGGCGCATGATGCGCATTCTTCTGGAGCTCCTCGGTCGAATTCATCGACTGGCTCGTTGGACGACCTCCTCGTTGGCCTTGGCGTCGAGTCTCGCTCATGAGACGCTGCTCCAGGCCTGTGTCGTAGGTGCGCGTGCCGTCGGTGAACGGTCACGGCGTCCGTTGGTCGAGTCGACGGAGACGACGGTGCACGGCACAAAGCAGTTGTTGGTGAGTCGGCGACGGGAAGACGGCGCCGCCGGGCTTGAGCTGGTTGCACGCTCTTGCAGGCCGTGAGGGGCGTGCGGACCGCGTTCGGAAGGGCGACCCAGCGGTACATGGCGTTGGAGCCGACGCCGAACGTCGTGCGGTCCGAACTCTCGAAGCATCTTTGGCCGTGATGAACGGCACGGACACCCGCGGGGGCAGAAGTCGACCGACAGGGGCCGCTCGCGTCCTCGGCGGGCGACGAAAAGCAACACGAGGCGCTCCGAGGCCCACACGTTGCGGCGGACGCGCCAGACGGGCGTGGCCGGCGAGGAGGGCACTCCGACGTGCGTGTGGTGATGACGAAGGTGATGGCCTTCGCCGTATGGGGGCGGACGCGCCCGGTGCGCGTCGGGACGACGAGGGCGCGACGGCGGGAGGCAACACGCGGGTGGAGTCGCGACGGCGACGCACGGGCGCGGCCCTCGGCGATGTCGGTCGGATGAGGGGAGGTCTGGAGCGCGGCGACGTTTGTGCGATCGGCCGGGGAGGTCCGCCTCAGGGCACAGGCCCACGGACGGACACGCGGCGCGCGGGCGACACGCGGCGGTTCCACGCGAGGTGCAGTTGACTCGTGTGGTGGTCTGTTCGCTTGTGCTTGCTGTGCATCACGCCCCAGATGCCGGCCACCCTTGCCCTGCGGCGACGACGGCGCGGTGGTCGAAGGAGAGGTCGTCGTAGATGATGCCATGCGGCGGGCAATGGGCACGACGGGGCGGCGGGGAGCTCAACGGCGGCGTCTTGCGCGGGCCGAGCCGCGCTCGAAGGGGGGACGCACGAAAGCTGGCCGCGGGCAGTTTTGCGTGGAAGGTGTTGGCGCATGGGCGTGGTTGCTGAAGAGTTGGAGGCCACAGGTCATGTCGGCGCACGTGTTGCATCGGAATCCAGTTTGGGATGTGCGAGCGGGTTTCTCGGCGAGTCGTTGACGCACCCGTCGCCACATGTGGCGTTGTGCGACTTAGGTGTTCGGTGATTGAGGTGCGCGTACCGGACAGAGTTGACACGGAGGCGCGGAGCGGGCCGGTCGGAGGAAGATGGCGCACGGCGCCGGCGGCGGGATCTCGACGAAGGGTTACAGCGGGACGCCAACAGGGAGGTTGTCGAGAGGCACGGCCGAGGCTCATCTCGCCCTCGCCGCGCGAGTTGCCCACGTTACACCTCCATCGTCCCTCGCGTGCGGTTGATGTGGAGGCGCACGATGTTGCTCTTGCGGGGATGACCGGTGAAGGTTGCGCGCGACCCTCCTTGCAGTGCTTCATGTGGTTCCGCGGGCGGTTGTCGACGAAGGCACGGCCACATGTCGGGGTTCCCGCCGCGTCGCGGCGGCGTGGCGGCAGCCGCGGCGCCGTGGTACGCGTCGGTGCAGAGGCGATGAAGCCGCTGCCGCGGAAACGAGATGCCGAGGAGGAGGGGATCAGCCGCGCCATCAGCAGTCGATGAAAGACGCGGATGGTAGATGACGCCGCTCGTCGCGGATCGCCTCGTTTGGCGGGGGACGCCCGGCCACGGGCGTCGCGTGTGCTGTTGCGGTTCACGTCGGGCGTGATCAATCTAGGTGGCGCGGTTAGTGCCGCGGGGGAAGGCCGCTGTCGATGTGGAGTTGCCTCGGGGCTGAAGGTGTAGGGCGCGCTGGCGCCGGGGGCCTGCAACAGGCGCCGGCCATGTCGGCGTGGGCTTGGCCGCGAGGCGCGCGAACTGCGCTGCGCGGAAGGCCACCACCGAGGGTGGCCCAGGCGCGGCGGCCTCGTCGGCGATGACAGACGCGCCTCGTCCTCCTTCGCGGGTCAGCGTTCCGCGATCGTGATCTCGCGGCTGCACCACCCCCACGATCTGCGCCGCGCTGTGCGTCGGAAATTGCAGCGCTGGGAGGCGTCGGCGACGGAAGCATGTCGCCTCGTCGTCGCCGCCGTCGGCGCCGTAGAAGGCGGTGTTGGTGCGCGTCAATGTTTGCAGGGCCCCCGCGCCCAGCGCGCCTACACCTTCAGCCCGAGCACTCCACATCGACCGCGAAGGCTCCCCGCGCCACTTTTTACGCGGCCACCTGATGAGTCACGCCCGACTTGACCCGCAACAGACAACGCGACCGGCCCGGTGGACGGGCGCGCCAACGAGGGCGATTCCCGACGAAGCGGCGTCATCAACATCCGCGTCATTCATCGACGCTGAGTGGCGCGGGCGGGATCCCCCTCCATTGCTCGGCATCTCGTCTCCGCGGCAGCGGCTTTCATCGGCCTCTGCACCGGACCGCGTTACCCGGCGCCGCGCGCCGCCCACGCCGCCCCGCGAAGCGGCGACCCCGACATGTGGGCGTGCCCTTCGCGACATCCCCGCGAACCACATGAAGCACTGCAAGGACGGTCCGCGCGCAACTTCACCGTCATCCGCCAAGAGCATCGTGCGCCTCCACAATCAACCGCACGCGGGGGACGATGGAGGATGGTACGTGGCAACTCGCGCGGGCGAGCGAGATGAGGCCTCGGCGTGCTCTTCGACAACCTCCTGTTGGCGTCCCGCTGTACCCCTTCGTCGAGAATTCCCGCCGCCGGCGCTTCGTGCGCCATCTTCCTTCCCGAACGCGGCCCCGCTCCGCCGCTCGTGTCCAACTCGGTCCGGTACCGCGCACCTCATCACCGAACACCAAGTCGGCACAACCGCACATGTGCGACGGGTGCGTCATACGACCTCGCGAGAACCCGTCGACATTGCCCAAACTGGTTTCCGATGCAACACGTTGCGCCGACATCGGGACCTTGTGCCTCAACTGCTTTCAGCAACCACGCCCACTGCGGCCACACCTCACGCAAACGACCCCGGCCAGCTTCGTCGCGTCCCCCTCGAAGGCGCGGCTCAGGGTCCGCGCAAGAACGCCGCCGTTTGAGCTCCCCGCCGCCCCCGTCGTGCCCATTGCCGCCGATGGCATTCATCTACGACGACCTCTCCTTCGACCACCGGCCCGGGCCGTCGTCGGCCGCAAGCGCAGGGTGCGGCATCTGTGGGCGTGATGCGCAAGCAACAGCGAGACCACCACCACGAGGTCAACTGCACCGTCGCGTGGAAAACCGCGTGTCGCCCGCGTGTCGCGCTGTGTCGTCGCTGGGCCTGTGCCCTGAGCGCGGACTCTCCGGCCGATCGCAACAAAACGTCGCCGCGCTCCAGGACCTCCCCTCATCGACCGACATTCGCCGAGGGGCCGCGCCCCGTGCGCGCCGTCGCGGACCCACCGCGTGTTGCCTCCGCCGTCGGCGCTCTCGGTTCCCGTCCCGACGGCGAGGCACCGGGCGCGTCGCCAACGCGAGGCCATCACCTTTGTCATTCACCCACCACGCACGTCGAGTGCCGCCTCGCCGGCACGCCCGTCTGGCGCGGGTCCGCCGCAACGTGTGGGCCTTCGGAGCGGCCTCGTTGTGCTTCGTCGGCCGCGAGGACGCGAACGGCCTGTCGGCGACTTCTGCCCCCGCGGGTCCGTTGCCGTTCATCACGGGCCAAGATGTCGAGTGAGTCGGGACAGCACGAGTTTCGCGTCGGCTCCAAACGCCATGTACCCGCTGGGTCGCCTCCGACGCGGTCCGCACGCCCCTCACGGCCTGCAAAGAAGCGTCAAACCCAGCTCAAGGCCCGCGGCGGCCGTCTTCGTCGCCGACATCACCAACAAACTGCTTTGTGCCGTTGCACGTCGTCTCCGTCGACTCGGACCAAGGACGCCCCGGGACCGTCACCGACGCACGCGCACTTACGCACACAGGCCTGAGCCCAGCGTCTTCTATGAGCGAAGCCGACGCCAAGGCCAACGAGGAGGTCGTCAACGAGCAGTCGATGATCGACCCGATGGAGTCAGAAGATGCGCATGCGCCCGCTTCTACAGCCAGTTACTGCGCCGAAGAAGACGGACGCGGACATCGGACAAGGCGCTGTCGGCCTACGCCAAGATGCAGGCGGCGTCGACAAGATGTGGAGGCGTCTATTAAGAAGTACGGCCCGAGCCGAGGAGATGAGCAATCGAGCAGATGCCAGGTACCTCCGCCGCAAGCGCGCCGCCGCGCCGCTGAAACGCCAGGACGCCTTCACTGTGTCGCGGGCTGCTTCGGTTCGTCTCGGAGCACGGTCGCCGCGGGCGGCAAGAGCAGCGTCTCCGTCACCAAGCACGTCGCGTCCCTCGCCCGGCGCTGGTCCGCCTTGTCCGCACCATCAGCTGCGCGGTCGACGGACACGACGGGGATCGACGTCCTTCCTGCCCTCGTTGTCGTCCCGAGACGACCTTCTCCGGCGCCGCCGTCTTTGCGAGCCGCCCACGCCGTCGCATCGACGGCCGGGTTCTTCTTACCATGTCAACGCCGCTCAGTTCGCAGGCCCGCATCCGGCCGTGGTGGACAAACCGCCGAGAAGTCTGGCTCGCTCCCGCGTACCCGGCCGGCCACGCCGCTGGACGCAAGCTATTGAACGGCGCCGCGCAGGGCGGTGGTCCGGCGAAGCTTGTCACCGCAGTCCTCTTCGCGCTCCCACTTTCCATCGACTTCACTTGCCGGGACGGCCCCATAGCCGCCCCGGGCGCGATGCCGGAAGGACTGCCCCGAAGGCTGGGGCCTATCGGACGAGCCGCTGCTGCTCGCCGTCGGCGCCACGTTCGCCGTCACCCGCCATCGGCTCGCCCGTCACCCATGGTTGCTTCGGCGAGCCCGCCTCGACGAAAGCGCGATTGCGCAGGTCGCCCGCATCACCGCGTCGGGCACAACGCCAACTCGCAAGTCGGAGCGTGCCCCGCGGACCGTCGCGGGACAGCCGGAAGCCCCGGTCGTCATCGCTGCTCGCTTCTAACGCACCGCGGACGGCGACGTCACCGGGCGGTGGTCGGGACGCCGACGCGTGTCCGGCGACGGGCACCCTTCGCGTCCGAGGCCGCTGCCACCACCGGCGACGCGGGCCGCGACCGCCGCCTTCCGGCCACTTCCGGTTCCATCGCGCGCCGCCGTCGCCGCCTTCGAACGCCGCGGATGGGGACGCCGCTGCCGCCGCCGTCGCCGCCGCCGCGCCGCCGACGGATCCGGCCTCGGCCACCGCTGTCAGCACGGCAGCAGCGCCCTGCTCGCGCGCCTCGCCATCGACTGCAATCTCCATAGCTCGTCGCCGCCGCCCCCGTACGCCGCCGTTCCCGGCCGCCCGCCGAGCTCTTCGGAAGGGAGCTCGGCCGCCTCCGCCGCTCGCACTGGCGAGCGTGTCTGACGCCGCCCGCCGCGTCACAAGCGCTGCTGCACACGTTCAACGCCAAGGCCCCCGAGGTGTACGCCGCGCTCGCGCAGGGTTCGCGCTCGGCGTTCGCCGAAACGACGACGGTGCACGACGACGCGGTGGCCCTGGCGACGCTGAGGACCGCCTCCGCGCTCCTCGGCGTCGCCCTCGGACTTGCGACTCGGCCTGCTTTCGACCTCGCCAGGACGCGTGTACTGGCCGGCCTTCGCGGCCGTCGTCGCGTGGCGCACTGTCGCCCACCGCGGCGCAGATGGGACTCGTCATGCCTTCGCCCCAAGGCCCGCTTCGCCGGCGCCAACCGCGCGCTTCCTCCGCGGCGCTGGCGGCACTTCTTCGACCTCAGCACGGCCCGGCATCCAGATCGCGGCGCTCTCTGTCGCGCGGCCGCCGACACCTTCAGCCAGGTCTACGGCCGCTGCACCCTGGCCGACGCTCGTCAGGCTCCGGGCAACGCTGCCGCTCCGCGAACTCGCCTTTTGTCGTCGGACGTCCGCAAGGCGCTGGGGGGCGTCCAAGAGCCCTTTCCCTTCGCCGCCGGACGCGACCACGCCCCGCCGAGGCCACGTTCCTTCCAGTGGGCTCCGTGGCCTCCGCCTTCAAGCCCCGGCGAGATGCGCGGGATCGGCTGCTCAAGGGCCGCGATCCGGCGGCTCAGATCGCTTTCGGCCGCCGCGAAGCGCGCGGGCGTACTTTCGAGGTCGAGATCCCGCCAAACGCTCGTGTCATTCGTCGGCCGGCACCGCCGCCACGGCGACAACAAGGCCGCGCGTGGCGAGGACGCGCACCTCGGTCGGCTTCGACGGAAACGTCGCTCTTCCGCGACCCGCACGACTGCACCCGCTTCGGCTGGGGGCCATCGGCCGCGTCGGCGGCGCCATCGGCATGTCTCATCGACCGCCGCCTCGCGCACGTCACCTCAGCGTTGGTGCCGAGTACTTTCACCCCCGGGCCCGTTCCCAGCCCCGTTGGGGCGGACGCCACCGTCTACGCCTTACTTGCCAGGCGAGGCGCGGACCCACCACGCACCGCGGTCCGCAGCACCGGCGAGGCGTGCCGCTTCTCCCGCCCCGCCGGGCGGGCATCCAAGCGGAGGCCTCCGGTCCGCCTCCGCGCGTCCTACGACGCCGAAGGAAGCGCAGCCCCTTCGCGCCGCTCGCCCATCGACAAGTACGCGGCCATCGCGCCAGACATGCGACCCGAGAAGCACCACCTGCCCGACGAATTGATTTCCCCGCCGCCGCGGCGCCCTACAAGCGCCACATCGAGGGCGGTGCAGCGTGCCTCCTCGCCGCGTGGGCCGCTCTCGACCCGAGCGCGCCGGGTCCGCGCTGGCGAGGCCGTGTCGTCCTTCAAACGTGTTCGTGACGCAAGCAGTTCCGCTACGAGCATCTGTGCGTTCGTCCCGCCCGGATCCAGGGAGCGCCAAGGATCGCCGCTGCGCTGCCGCAGGGACCGTCCGCTGTTCCGACCTCTTCGCCAAGCTGCGAGTCGCTCCCCGATCGAGGGCGCTCCAGAAGAGCGTGCTCGGGCAGCTGCAGCGCCAGAATCGGCAGCGACCTGAGCTACTTTCGCAACACGCGCCATGTTCATGGCCTCGCTCATGATGGACTGACAGCGGGACCACGTGCCCATCGAAATGCAGGGCGGCCGTACACCAAGTGTTGGTCGCTCCTCTCCGAGGAGATTTCATGACGGACGGCCGCCGCCGCCAAGCGGGGGTTCCACCGAAACCGCTGCTTCCGCTTTCGTCAACCAACGCCAACGGCACCTCCCGTTCGTCCCCGATCCGCGCGCGGGCCGCGCCGTTCGAGCCGGGCACTTACCGCCTGTCGGCGCATCATGGGGCCACATCGGGTGCGCGCCAAAGACGTGCTCGCCTTCGAGATGAGTCCCTTTCGTGTTGGAAAAAGTACATGGTCGACGGACAAGCTGGACCATCGAGGACTACCTCCAACGACGATTTGAGCCCTTCCTGCGCAAAGATCGTCGACGGACCCGAGCGCCTCGCCTCCGAGACGTCGAGACGTTCCTGCCCGAACTTTCACGCGCTGACTACGACGCCCTGCGCCACTCCGCCGCCTACGCGACGCATTGGCCCGACGAGATTGTGCGCCGTGTCGCCGCCGACACGCGCTCGTGCAACAGCTGGACCCGCATTGCTGTCCGCGATGCGGACGGGGCTGTGGGAGGACCCTCGGCAGGCCGCTTGCGTCAAGGCCATGACGTGGCGCGACGCCGAGAGCTGCGCGTGTGCGGGGCTCCCGTACCCCGACGGGACGCAGTTCCAGGGTCCGTCACGAGTGCCTGCTTGGCCGGCCGAGCACTACGGGCCATGTTCTGGGCCGCGATGAAGACGCTGACGCCGCAGGAGTGGGCGCCCTTCTTTCTTACTTCGCCGCCCGCCCAGGAAGCGATACCCCCTTACCGCAAGAGCACGGTGGGTGCAGCCGAGCGGCAACTCCGCCCGGACCAAACATGCCGTGGCGTCGACGTGCTTCGGCGAGCGTCACGGTGCCGGCATACCCGCAGTGTCGAGGACTACACCAAGAAGATCAAGCAGGCCATCGCGGGCCAGGGACATGGAGCGGCTTGATGGATTTGGAAAAGCGAGGACACGCGAGACACGCGAGAAACGAAAAAGATGAGACTACTTGCACTGCGGATCATTCGGAGAGGAACAGAAGCCTTCACACCAAAACCCAATCCTTCCTCGCGAACGCTGAATTGCCGACCGACAGTCACCATTCAAACCTGCCGGCATGCTTGGAGAAAACCTTGCAAGAGAAACGTCCTTTCCCACTGAACTATGCTCACGTCTTCTTTCTGTTGTCGACAGGCCTCATCGCAGTGTAGGTGTTCCGCCCCCCCGCACAAGGAACGAAGGTGCGTGATTCGATCCGCCCCCCGTCCCCCCCGACCCGGCAACCGTCCAACATTTCACCTTCGCACCTTCTCGTGCGCGGATTTGGCGTGCGTCCCGCTCGCACGCTCCGCCCACCACATCCCCTCCTGCCGGCCTGACACCACTCCACACCTTTGGTTTTTCCTCTCTGTCTCAACCCACCGCAAAATCATGGACAAATTCGCGAGCCTTCCCGGTCTTGGTACCTCCCGGCCTTGAACCCACCAGTCGAGTGGTGCGCCCTCCGGTGGCAGCGACGGCACGCTCGACCGCACGGGGGATTGGGCTTGCGGAGCGGGCCGCCAACGGCTGGGACGGCGTTGAGCCAGCGCCGGGGACCGAAGGCGGTCGCCAGCGGCGGCCAACCCGGAAGACCATGTCTACTACACGAGGCGGATGGGAACAAAGCCGCGCGCCACCGCGGCGGCGGGTGGCGGCGGCGCCCGAGGCGGTTCGGGGTTGCCCCCGCCGGGCGGCTACGCCGCCTCCCCATCCGCTGCAGCAAGGAGAGACAAACCACTGCGGCGGACCGCTCCTGACGCGAGACCTTGGTGCCCTTCGACATCGAGGCACGTGCCACCCGGGGACGCACCGCTGCGAGCGCGCTCGTGGAGAGGCGCGGCAGTTCGCGGGACCTCGCGCTCCCGGTCGCGGCGCTGCCAAACCCCACTTCAGCGTCGCCACCGGCCCGCGACGCTCCGCGAGGACTCGCACCACCGGCAAAACAACGTCGCCCGACCGCCAAACCACTGACGACAGCGGGTGCCTCCACGGCCGTGGCGGCCGCGCGTCCACGGACGACCGCGCGCGTTTCATCGACGGCGATCGGCTGACGAAGGTCTCCTCGTCCGCGGCGGCCCGCGCCGACGTCCGCGCGACGGTCATCGCGTCGATCGACGCCCTCGAGCGCGCCCTGTCCCGCTCCCGAGGACGCCCCCTCGTCGACCGCCTCGCCGTCTTCCGCGAGGTCGCTCGTCGGACGTCGTTGCGCCAGTGGCCTCGTCGGATGCGTCGAGCGCGGCGTGTGGCTCGTTACCCTTCCGCGTCGCCGTCTTCGGGTGCGGTTTCAACGACCTTCGCGACGCGTGCGCGGACACCGACGCCGCAAATGAGGAGCTCACGCGCGCATCGACAACCTGTGAGGCCGACGTGGTCGAACAAGCCGGCAAGATCTTTGAGCTGTCCGAGGCCCTCGGCGACGAGACGCTCGACAAGCGCCGCGAAGATCTCGACCATCACCTTCGGCCGCCAAGCGCCTCAAGGACTACGTCAAGTCGCGGACGGCGGCACTACGCGAGCGCGACCAAAGGACCATCGAACCAGGAGGCCGAGCACGGCCAGAGATCAAAGTCGCGCCTCTCTCACCCTCGCCCCGCACAACAACGCGCAGCGCGAGGGACGCACGGAGTTTTACTGGAGGGCCCTGCAGAGGTATCGCGCCGCTTGCAGCACCGCGAGGGGATGCGTTACAAGCACCAGGTCAGCACGCTCACCGAGGAGCTTGACACGCTACGGCGGGCACGTGCTGCGCTGCAGACACCTGATCCCCAATGGAGGATTATGACGCTTTCAAGATTCCGCTGGGCCGGCGAAGAAGGGTGAACATGGCAGCGACAGGGGGCGGCGGCGGCTGTCGGGTGGTTGGCGATACGGCCGTCGGCAGTGACGGCGACCTTGCGGGACGTCGCACGCCACGACGGGACACTCGCGACGACGACGTCGAAGACCCACAAGTCACCGGACAGGCCCGCCGGGGCCGCACGTTTCAGGCATGTTCGCGCGTGGCTTGACACGGATATAAGTCTTTCTCTTCGGAGCGTCGATGTTCTGGCGCAAAACATCGAAATGGCCTTCCGGGCGGGCGGCCGCGGCCGTCCCGCTTCTCCAGCGCCGCGGGCGCCCTCGGCCGCAAGTCCGTCATTTCCACCTCCGCCGCCGTATCGCCGACATCGAGTCCTCGGGCACCTCTCCCTCACGCCCGAAAAGGCCGAGCGCGCCGTGCGCTTTGGGGCAACGACGAGGAGGAAGACGAGGGCGGCCCTGTCGAAGCGGAGGCAAGTCGATTCGCGACGCGGGAGCGGCCCGCGCTTGGCGCACGTCGAGGTTTGCAGGCGACCCCCGATGCGGAAGAGGTGGAGGGCATCGCGACCGGACACGGACGCGCTGGCCGACTTCGCGATGCACGACGCCGAACGGAACCCGTCAAACACCAACCGAGTGGATTGGACCCACGGCACGCTCGTTGCCATGGAGTGCCAACGACGAGGGGCGCGGCGCCGCCGCCGTGGACGAATTCGCGCCGTGGCGAATCGGCGAAGTGAGCATGCACAGCGGCTGGCGCGACCGTTCGATCCCACGCCCCCGCCGCCGACCATCGCAAGACTCGACCTTCGACTCCGCGACGCGGCGGCTGTTGCTGCCAAGGCGCCAAGTGCGCCGGCCAAGTGGTGCTGAGGCACCGTCTCCAATTCTTCACCTCGTCGCGAGCACGACGCGGCCGTCAACGGCGGACCTCGACTTCAGCGCCAACGCGCTCTTGTACTTCCGAAGCCGATACGGCTCGAATAGCTTGGTCCGACGCCTACGTGGCGGACTTTGTCGTCAAACGCGCGCCGGGACCTGCCAAGTCGCGGCGCCTCGGCTGCTTCGGCCGCTTCGTCGGCCTGCACAAGTTCTTCAATCTCCCGAGCCCTTGACAACGGCCGCGAATGGGCGTCGTTGGCGGCGCGAGCATGGCGCGCGGCGGTGCGGTGGGGAGAAAGCGGCTGCTGAAGTTGCGGTCGCTGCCGGCAAGTCGAGCCATCTGCTCGCCGCTGGTGGCGAGCGAGCCTCGGCGTGTCGCTACCGCGGTCGCCAATCCATCATGGAACCGGACGAGCGTACGCGAGGCCAACGGCGCCGTGCCGGACCTTCTTACGCCCACTTAACGCGTTCCCTTCCTCACGTCCGTTTGAAGAAGCTCATTCCCACGCCAAGGGCCCTCAAAGGGAGTGGAGGAGCAGGAGGGCTTTCGAGCTGCCGGGCCCTTCGGGCCCTGCAGCTTCCTCAAGCCCACGCCTACCAAGAAGCGCCTCTTCAGAGAAGGGCAATGCAGCTTTCTCGTGGATGCTTTCTCAACGAGTTTCGACCACGCCTCGCTTGAGGGTCGCCCAACCCCCATTCGTCCCGCTCACCAACCACCCTCGTACCGAACGGCGGCGCTGACCCGGCCACGTGGGCCGCTGGGAAACCTGTTGCTGAGGGGTTTTTTGCTCGCCTTCCTCGAACGAGTTTCCCGGCTTTGTTTTTCCCAATCGCTCGTTTTTCGAAAAAAGAAAATTTTCTCTCCCCTTTTTTTTGCG
>Ga0163217_1003810_pt1 | contig 12036 bp, 4 predicted proteins | sample SynspAceP_FD_185933 | JGI IMG/M metagenome (GOLD analysis project Ga0163217, IMG submission 185933) | Saline lake microbial communities from Ace Lake in Antarctica - Synechococcus sp. Ace-P (PacBio error correction) | ecosystem: Environmental > Aquatic > Non-marine Saline and Alkaline > Saline ... | reverse complement strand
AAAAGATTCTAGGTTTGTATAGATATAAAACTGCATACTTCAAATAATTCAGGGATATACAGCTTTATTGAAAAAACCAGGGTATTAACGAAGAGAATATCTAAAATTAAGTAATCCTTTCAGAAGTGATGTTCTGATCAAAACTTCATCTTATTTTAAGATTAATACAACGCAAGAGCATCCCATTATTTTCATAACTAAAACGATGATTTGATGTGCAATAATGAACGTCCTTCCAAAGGCGTAGCCTTTTGAGGAATTAGCAATGGAAGTTTTCACTAATAAATATATATGGGTCAAATGGCGGTATATGGAAGGTACTACCGATGATGATATTAAGCTTTTTGAATAATAAAAGCATTTCTGAAATGATAATAGGGTGTGGAGAAATCTCAAAACCCACATTCAAAAGCTCGCTCACAGGACTGGATACCTAGTATGAATTAAAACTTTACTGGAAAGGTAAGGTTAAACCAACTTCTGACGGTGAAAGTATGAATTCAATCATAAAAAGTATGGTTCAATTATTCTCTTATGCCATTAAAAAGGATAACGTCTGTGAGGTCTGAAATTGTTGTTAAACTCAGTGAAAGTGCATTTTAAATAACTTTTAGTCAATTGATTGCAATCAAATCTGGGAAACCGTCTCTTCTTTTATGGTTAAGCAATTGATTATGAATTATGAATCAGAATGCTAATAACAGTCCAGAATTTATAATCTAATATTCAAATCGGCACCTTGAGATTATAGCTCAAATTAATACGGTGTTTAAACTTACAACTAAAAGATTTCAATTGTGAAGAGCTATTTAAACAAGTTCTGTCCAAATGTTGAATACGATTCGAACATGAGACTTCTTCAAGTAATTTTATAAAAGGGAACTTCTATTTAGAAATCCTACCTTTACTCAAAAAGCTATTGAAGCTGGGTATTGGATGAACTTAAGATTTTGGTGTTAGAAATTCTAATTAAATGGAACTCCTACCTTCATTTCTAGCCGAATGAACTTAAACTTAATATATTTAGAATCAGTGAGCTAATTTGAATAATATCGGGGCTGATCTGATATTATTTTCTGAATATCAAAAACAACAGAGAATAATTTTGCTAAAAAACCTTCTTTGAGATTAAACTTTGGCGCAGTTGTAATATGTTGTCCGATTCTAAGCAAATAAAGGCAAAAGAAACTATTATTAGAGATTAAAAAAATGGTACATCATTCGAAGAATTGGTTATTTGAATCCACACGATTAATAATGAAGATCGCATTAACTAATTTGAGAGCTAGGGATTCGGAAAGAGTTATTAAAAAATTATGGATTCAATGCGACTAAGCTTGATGGTTTAGAAATTGGTGAAACATCAGAAGTAATTCCAATACAAAAAAGAAAATGAATAATCCACATATATAAGTGCTTGGGGACGAGTATTTGAAATCTAGGTTTTCTTTCGTTCGCTTCAGGCTCAAGATTTTTGTAAAATGATTTTTCTACTAAGAAAACTACAAGAACTCCGCTCTTCTACTTTTGATGGAAGTAAAGAATAAAGCATTAATGCTGGTTATTGATATTGAAAAGCTTGAAGAAACTCACTATTCAAATTTGATTCGTAGTCTATGAAAAGTTGAAAAAAACAAATCACCTTTAATTCTAATTTACTCTTGTATACCTGTTTTTGGTATTGCTCAGTCTGGTAAAGTTCAAAGGTTACCTTACTTCGATGCTAGTTCAAAGGAAACACTAATTGGTGCAACAGTAGGAATTAAAAGGTACAACAACAGGTGCTATTTACCGATTGTAGATGGAGAGGATTTAGATGCTCAAACGTGCTCCAGTGGTACTTACATCTAGAAGCTAGATATATAGGATATGCAACTGTTGATAGTTCAAGAAGTTATAGTTCGAAGTTGATTTAATTAACAAGGGGCAGATTTTGAACTTGCACCTGAATCTTTTGAAGGAGAAGAGCTTAGTAGAGTTTGCTGAAAGGCAAACGGTATTAAAGATATTACTAGTTCAGAAGCCACGTATTAGTAGCGACGAAATTTGAAAAAATTACCAGCTACAAGAAATGGCGATATTATTCAATTTACAAGGCAGGTGTCTAATGTAGATAAATGGCGGTGAAAACTAATAAGAGGTGACGTTCCTCCGAGTTTCTTATGTGGTTGATGGGAATTCGCCTTAAACAGATGTATTATGATGGATAAGTTAATGGGTTGTTCGCTTGAAAAATGAATCTATTTTCAGGAATGGCAGGTAATTTCAGGTTCGTTTTAATGCTGAAGCATGGACAGCACTTTCAGTATAATTAATGTAGTTACAAAATCTTGGTGGAAATGATTTCGATGCGCTCAGTAAAGGCTTTGGAGCGGAGGTTATATGCTACAATAAAGCCAATTATATGATGGAATAGGCACTAGCTTGCGATACATTTCAATCAATCAAATTGTACAATTTTGAATGCATCTGTATCTGGCCCAATTATTTTAAGGATAAAGTCACATTCTTGCAACAACCCGTCGATTTTGCTAAACGAAGGTTACTTAACTGAATGGAATTATTACTCATCCGCATTGGTAAATATGTGATTAGAGTTCCACTTGGTACAGATTTATCTTCATATAGAACCTATATACAATGAAGGGTAGAAGTTGATTTTGGACTTCCGTGTATACCTCTGATACTGTTACTGTTGGTGGTTGGGAACTGATTTTCTTTTGAAATACGTGATGATGGAAACGAGAGATAGTTCTCTATAGATATGAATAAATTCGAACCACTAAGTTTCAAGGAATTTAGAATGGAAGTTTCAACGCATTAAGTCAATCTGATAGGATCTATATGCAAACTGAAGAAAGTGGTGGATATGGATTTTTAATAACCGATTTGTTTCCGTCTTGTCAAAATCAAAATTCAGAGATAACTACTTCCCTTTTAATTTAAAAACAAACGATAACCCCTTCAGCATTTATACTTACTTTAACAGTTAATTCTTGCTAGGTAGATATAATGAGTTCCAAAGTTTACTTATATGAAGATGCTTGGGATCCACGATATTTTAATACGATAATCTTTTCAAATCCACTGTTTTGAACACCTAATCCGCTATACGGAATCAAATACCTGATGACCAGGACAAATTTGGTGAATATTGGCAACAAAACAACAGTAGATTTTTAGATCAACAAGTAGCTATATAGCAAAAGCAGAGATATCCAACTTCAACTAAATGATCATCATTTTAATTAAGCTGGATAAAAGCACCAAATTGATGAGATCAAGTTCGGAAAGGTTGTTAAGGTTTAATTCCATTAATTCCTGGTTCTAACGAAGTTTAGATTTCCAGATGACTCCTGATGAACTATAGAGTTAATCTGTTCCGAGTAAATAATTCAATATCCCTTGTTATGGAAAGCTAGGTTTTCCAGAAGTTAATCCCAGGATATCAGAAGTACACTGAGGAACCCAATAAATTAAAGTGGTTATATTCAGGATAAAATCGAATAGGAAACCTGATTATTTTAATGTGGGGTATTCGCTTCGACTATTTTGATTCCGAATTACAGTTGTACCTGCAAGATGCTGAAGATCCAGATATTCAATTTCCCCTACTAAAACAGCAGAATCAGTACCACGGGATGCAAATAAACAATGGGCAACAAGATCCAACTGAACCCAGGTCTTACTGTTCAAGATAGAGAAGCTTACTCGGTGGAAGAATGCTTCTGTAAAATACCAAATTTAGCCCAAGAATTGGTGTTGCTTATCCAATTAATGATTGCCGGTGTAATCTATTTCTCATACGGCTATTTCCTTTTCAAATGCCTTTCTTTATGAGCGGCGTAATATACAAACAGTAGAAATTTTACTTACCCCAAGGTGGTTGGAGAGCAAGGGTTATTTGGAAATCCAGATTAAAATCCTGAGAGAATTGTTTTCAATATGAAATTGGTTGAAACAGGGAAATATTTGAAGGAACAAGCTATTTGAGTTCACTGGGTATATAAAAGATACAAGAGATTATGTATCGAGTAGACCTCAAAGTAACTGGCTCTGAATCTAAACTATGGTATTTACTTTAATAAGATTATTCAAATCAATTGGTATGGACCTTTGCGTTTAACCGAATATGTAAGCAGACAATTCAATTTTGGATAGATTATACATTTTGGCATTGTTCGAGGGTAGGTAATTCAGATCCCTAGCGCTGAATATTTCATATCAAAGGGCAAGGTGGCGTAATTGATTAAACTTTCTCAAGAAAAGTTGCTCTAACAAGTCGTTACAACCCACTTGATTGGGATAGAACACATATTTTGGAATGGTTCTATGTTTTATTCTGGAATAACTGGGTGCAAAAATCTATTATGTCGTTTTTAGTTCGGGTAACTCCATATACACCTGCTAACACATTTTCCAGGAGTTACTGTGGAGGGAGAAGTTGCTTCAAATAGAAAATCTTTAGAAATAACCAAGCACGACTTCCAACCGTTTTACCATTGAATTGTGAATACCTATAAGACTTTTAATATGGCGAAGACTGTACGATTTACAGTGTATTCCTCAATGTGTACAATAATTTTAGATTTACTAAAATTGTGGAATTCAATTATTCGATTCTGGTTTACCAACTAGGCCATTACCAGCTAGTGTAATACAGAATGCGCATCCAAGATTTCTTACAATAATCAACTTTTTATGCAGAACGAGAAGAAATTTCAATTCGGAGTTCAATATCATTTTAAGCTATGAATTAAACACTTATGAAAACGAAACTTATTTACTCTTTTTATTCTGCTTGTGGGAATTGTCTTCATAATGGCTCAAGACTACCGCCTTAGTGAAGAAAGATCTTCTTTCGAGCGTAGAAAAACTTTCACTTATGGATGGGAACCTATTAAGGGCAACCTATTCCATAATACTGACATGCTGGTAGAAGAAAAATAGCTCTAGTCTTGAGAACTAATCTTTGAATATCCAAGAAATATCGAGATCGTGAGTACATGTACTTTATGAGTGTGATGTTTGAACAGAAGTTCCAGATGGTTAGCACCCCAGAAGATGATTATTCCCAATAGTTGATGTGGCATCATACAAAACAAAGTAGAGATGGGAAGAACAAACTGGTCTTTAAAATCAGTGGGGGTTTGTTAAGAGATGATTCAGAGAGGATAGCAAAAGTGACAGAGGTCCCAATTTCACACTAGTAATACGTGGCCAGAAACATGGCCTGATAAATTTGAAGGATGGTGGAGATTGGCTGGGCAGGATCTTGGAATGGTTTCTTTGTAGAGATCAGTTTAATGCTGATGTTGAGTTTTACTATAAGGCATGGTGATGATACCTACTCTGTTACTTAAGCCGTTTTCAGCCAGACGGAAACAGATCAACAAGAGGTGACTAGGTATTTGTTTTAGATACTCGAATTCTTGCTTGGTTCTCAAACCTTGGTTAATCAAACTCATTTTAACTTGTTTGAAATCAGAATGATGAAGTTTTGATTACCCAAGAATGGCATTTGGTCTTTGGATGCGGATTTTTCGTTGCAGGTGGTGGTCCAACGGATGACCAGTATATGATAATATCAGGTCGATAAGCATATCTAACAGATACCAAGAGAAATGGGGGGAATGTTTTTTGGATTGGTGGACTAATTGGGTTGAAATGGGTTTAAAATTCTTGAAACTCCTTGGAAACGCAATTGATTGAATGACAACGTGGAGGTTAGTGATTCTTTATAATCCGCTGCCAGTTCCAGCTCCTCAAATTTAAGTTTCTACGACCCAGACACGTAATTTATTTACTCCTCTATACTTCTGCATAATGGGTTTCTTTCATATGATAGGCATTACGAGATACTGTCTCAATCCCAGCCTTTTGTAGCTACAATTTTGATGAGAGAATAATTAATATTTGGTGATAAAATGGTCTTGATTCAAGAAGACAATTATGTAGAGTGATAAGTACATATGATGGATCTCCTTTTATATCAACAAGGAATGTACCTACGATTTTGTAGGCGCAGCTTTCAATCAAATGTGAATTGAAAACTATACTTCGCTAAGTGATTCCTGATTTTTGGATCATATTGATGGACTTGATAATGATTTGATGGGTTTAATTGATGAAAAATATTCCAAATCATTTTAACAAAAACTACCTTCTTAAATTATTTTTTTTTTTTTTTTTATGTAGAAGTAAAACAAAAGCAGTTCGTTTCCTTAACTATTTGAGCTTTAACGTGGCGATACTTTGACGGGTGGTTTAATTGTGCCAAATCAAACTATCGAGAAAGAATGAATACCGATTGGCTTCATTGAAGACTTAGTAACTAACACCATACGGTAGGCTTCAAAATTCTTAACAAGTTGCTTCCAATGATTGATGAAGCACTGATTGATTTCCTTGATAATGATATGACTGGAATATGCTTTATTGATGATGTAGGTATTGGAGGTTGATCCGGAAAAACTTCAAGTTACGGGTCAAAATGTATGATCCCAACTTCTGGAGCAGGAACTTCATTTCCCTGGAGAATCAAGTATTGGGTGATAAAACCGATGTTAGTGAGGACTGATTTTAATTGGGGTATCAAGGGTTCGTATTTTTGATGCTGGTGCTCTTCAGTTGACCCAAGATGCGAATATTTGGCGGCTGTGCGCGCTTAGACGCTCCCTTCAACGCGGCTCCAGATCACTCGGATGTATCCTATCTTATACCAGGTAACCTTTGCAGTTGATGTTTGGAAACTGTTCTGATATCTTTGTTTCATCAGGTCTTTTTCCCGCTGGCGAAAAGGAGCTTCTGAACGAATTTGCAGATTAGCAGAAACTGCGGCTCAATTTAAATCAATCTGCACAAGCAGATAGAAATCGAGTTTAATCTAAATCTTGATAATTGCAACAACACATATGAAGCAGATTGTATCAATTTGCTGTGGCTCCAACTCCACCAATTGTAACAAGCCGTTACCTTCCGGATGGAAAAGTACCATCTATTGGGGATGAAAAAGCTCAGAATCTTCAATTTTGATAGATTTATATAAATCTTCAAACAGGGGAATGCTTTGATTTTGAAGGTATAAGATTTATCGAACTACAGATGTTTCAATTTCAAGACATTTTGTAGCATAACAGATGGGCTTGGTGCTCCTTTATACTTACCAACCTATGCCATAATTTGAAAAGAAAATGGAATTTCTGGTTTCCAATCCAGTTTCAGAAAAATGGACACAATTCAATTTAGTAATGACACGGGCTTAAAAAAAGGTTTGAGGATACAGATGTAATAAATGGTAGAAAAATTATTATTTACGCCGTTTACTGCCTATGATCGTGGTTTTGAGTTTCAGCTGGAATTAGGTCCCATCTGAATCTCCAGTTCAATATCACTAAATTCCTGATGGAACAGTTTACTTTTGGCAAAATGTAGTAGAGTACGACCATCAAGAGATATCGCCAGGGTATATTAGTCCAGAGGACCTCAAGCAACTCTAGTATCAGGGGTCCGGTGGAACAGTTTCGAGTTTGATATTTATAGATCCCGGAGTTCTCAAAAACGAAAATGTTATATGATGTAGTTTTTGAAGATTACCTTAGTAAGTGGAGTGCTGATCCTGACACTCCATTAAAACACTGAACTTTTACCTAAGAAATATTACTACTGGTATGCCCGATACCTTGGTTTCAAAGATCAACCAGTTTTTTAATGGGGAGGTAACCCGTAATACAGAAGGTTTTACATAGTAACTCTAAATAATGTTTTGAAAAAATTGGGGGGCGGGGAAATTTTTTTTTTTTTGGTGGATAAATGAGAACCTTCTGGTTGGAAATTTGATCATGCACTTCCTCCGCCTATCAAATGTTTTTCACGATCAGAATGCTCCGAAAGTTGCTGATTATAATATTGTAATTGGTTGATACTGTTGCTTTGGCAGTCATTCGAAAAAGAAATTGAAGTTTCAACCAGGGTAGTTTTCAAACATGGCATCCATCAAACTAACTTCAAAATTTTCAATACTGTTGAATGAGAAGAAATTAACTATGCATTCTTTGATTAAATAATCCTGCATCAACTCAACACGAGATGGATAACCTCTAACATTACTTTCCTCCTGACAATATTATATCACCAGCCCAGGTCAATTATCGGCCTGTATCAGGTTTTTAGTGTAGATGCTTCAGATAATCGATTATATTTTGTGGGAAAGATATATAGAGGGATACAGATACCACTACGTTCTAGAATTAGTATGTCGGCTCTTAATGTTGAAGAGCACTTGTGGCAACCGTACACGCACAACCAGGTGATACTCTTCAAATATTTACTAATTAAGCCATTCACTCCAAAAAATGATATAAATTCAGAGATTTAGTTTTGAAGCGAATAACCTGCTCAAGAATTGATGCTGATACAAGGCTAAGTTTTGCACTCGACGAATATATTAGTTATTCCGAAATCCATATAAGGTTTTCTAATATTTTTGAAGGAGCACTTACAAGACTACAAACTTACAGGCAGAACAGAGAATTACACTTTACAGGAATTTCCTGTCCCCTTCAACACTTAGAAATTACAGTATCTGGAGTTCTTCTAAGAGAAATAGAAATTCGACAAAGTGAGTTTAACCAACGTGGAATACGGGGTTCATATATCTGGATATGCTACAAAGATAATTCTTGAAATAGCCTTACGTATTTATTTATATTCACATTGAGGCACCAAGGTGTAGGTGAAAAAGTTGGAAAATTTGCAGTCATTAAAATGAATTAAAGAATATGAAAAAAAAATAATTTTTTGCCTTATTAATTTGCTGGTGTCCTTCCTATTGGAAATGTTTAATGCCTCAAGCTAACTAAAGTAGGGAACTAACTTGCTGCAGAATTTCTTCGCATCCAGTAGGGGCAAGATCTTCAGGCAATGAGTGTGTATTTGCGCAACCGTGGAATTTGATGCTTCTGCCTATGATTCTTAATCCAGGCAGGTTTAGCAGACATTGAGTCGAAGAAAGTACTTATTGAAATTAACTGATTGGTATTTTAGGACTAACCCATAGTTATCTAGGGAGTAGCAAATTTCCAACTAAAAAAAGAGTTGCTGGAGTACATGTATTTTAGCATTGAAAACTACGGGGATTTTAATTGAGACCACAGCTGAAGCTCAGGCTTTAACAGGTAGACATTTGTATGCTTTATTCTGTTGTCGTTTGGAATTTCTTACGCACAGTATTTACTTCCTCAAATTCACTATTGGTGGTACCGCCCCAAGGTTTGTTTATGAAAAACCATCGCTAAAAGTTCTGCTTCAACCATCGCAATTTGATATTGGAACTATGTATGATAACACGTTCTATGGTGTTTCGCTTTGGAGTAGTGTTACTAATTTTGGATCCAAATACAGATGCAAGGAAACGATTTAAGAATCAGCTCAGGACCCAGATGAAATCGAATGATTGGGTAATTATGAACCAGATGCTAATCTTGCAACCGATTCTTTTGATTTACCACTTATTGCTTAAAGTGGGGTTTAGGCTTGGGATGCTTATTAACAAGAGATATAAGAGCTACACTCTCTGTAGAAGAAATAACCCAACAATAACGCTTCAAAAGTTTAAGTATTGGTGTGAAGAAACTAGGATTGCATGAAGGATCAAGTTCAAATTCGTGCTGGGATTACCTTATATAGGACAAGATGATGCACCGAGGAATTTTAACGGCCGGTATGGGCTTGTGAAGTACAAAAATTAATGATAACTTAAAGCCTTGCTTTAATATTACATAATCATGGATATAGATACTTAGGAGATGTAAAATTAAACTAAGTATTCAAATCCATTGTTAAGAAACTGCTACGCAGAAAAAACAATAACAAATTAAAATAGGAGTCAAAAATGACCCATTTTTTACAAAATTAAAAGGACTTGACAATCCAGTCTTTCGGAAGTTTGTTTCCACTAGTTGTTTATGATGATAATTACTTTTATTAGCATCAGTAAACAGTGAGTGCAACCAAGATTTATATTTTCCAGAATACATTAGAAGGTTTCTGGAAATAGTAAAGCTTTCGAGATTACAACCCTACAGGAGCGGAAGTGGATTAGAAGTTATTTAAGTTCTCGGTAATTCAACCGGGGAATCCATTTAACGGACACATTACGTTTCCAGCAGGAACTATGCTTTCCGCCAGGAGGATGTATTTGTTGTTAGCTCATGAATCGCAGATCACTTGTAACTGCTGCTGCTGATTCCATGATTGAAGATCCGATTTTGCTGCAGGGTACTTCATTTATTAACTGTTTTTAATGGTGATGATGTTCGTGGCTTATTCAAAAATCGGCACTTTCAGATACTACTTTAATTGATATTATTGGCGTTTGATGCAAGTGGATCCCAGGCTCTTCATGGGCTGTTTGGCTGGAGTTTCAGGTGGTGTACAAGAGGACCATTACTTTACTAGAAAGGCATCAATTACTTCTGGTTAATATTTGACTTCCTTGCTGGTGCGGGATACCAAATTGCAGATGATTCTGGAATGGATCGTTATTAGACAGAATTGATTTTTCAAACATTGTCAAAGAACCCACCATTTCTTCCAGCCAGAACCTCCTTTATGAAGTTGGCGATAATTATTGTTGGAAATGGTTAGTTTTTGAGCTTTCATGTTAGGTGCTGCTAACAATTAGTCTAAACTGGGCTTTCAATAAAGATGCTGTTGGAGCACGGCTGCTTTTGACAATGGTTAATGGGAATCTCAGGGATTCTGATTCTGTTTGCACTAAAGGTAGATTTTGGAACATTTAATTGGTGGTTAGTGGACGACTGGATGTTTGAAAGCTTGTTAAAATGAGCCATTTAATGCTTGTAGAAGGCGAAACTTATAGATCTTCTGTATGGATAAAAAGCTGACACAGATCACGTGTAAGCTTAAATTTATTACTCATTTAATCTTCCTGCAAGTGGTGGCTTGGGGCTGATACGAGCAATGCTAAAGTTACCCTGTCAACAGAATGGACACCAATATACTCAAGTACATTACTGCATCAGCAGCTGATGTTGCCAAAATACCATGCGTTATTCTACTTCTCTTAATTTTGCTGAAAATGATGGTGGTACTATTTGGCCGTTGATAATTTGGGACATTAACAAGATTTAAGGAAGATCCAGTTAAGGGTTACATTTAATGTTAACACAGCTACTTATGCCTTATACATGATGGAAAAAAAATCATGTAATTCAAGTAAGGGGTGGAAACTATTGGACCAGATAAATCTGGTACTGGACTAGGTTCAAATGATTACTTGGGTATTAGCGCTAGTTTAGTTACTGATAATATTGGTGGCGACTACTGTCTATTACTTCGATATGTCTCGGCGGTGATACCATTTAAACTACAAGTTTCTGGGGCTGGAGTTGATACCAGGGGACCACGTCCACTTATTAATGGTAGTGAAGGCAAGGTGGGGGGGAAAGTGGTGATTAACAAACCAATTATTCCTTCCTATGAACCTCCAGCAGGATTACCCTCTTCCCATTACAGTTTGGTTTGAAAAACAAGATCAGCTCCATTTACTACAGAAAGCAATATATTTACTTTATTTCTTCCGTGTAAATGTTTGGTGCACTTATACAAAACAGAAAGAAATTCGGATCCAGGAAAACAGGATAAAGGTTTGGAGTTCGTGGAAACGGGAGGCTTTTCTTTTACAAAAATCTGATTGGGGGAAAAACCGGTGACTTTTTAAAAGTCGTGGTGCCGAAAATTGGGGTAAAACAAATTCTTTTTCTATTGAATGGTTATTGTTAAGAAGTTCAAAAAAGATTTCAGTAGGCTTTAAGGTATTTTGGATTGGTTTCAATAAAAAAAATTTTTAACAAAGGTTTCGGGGAATTTTTTGAAAGGTTTTTCTGGAATTGGTTTTTAACGTTAAAACCCTTGGGGGGGGATGGGGAAAAAAATTTCTTTTTACCGGGGCCCCCCCAAAGGGAATAGGGGAAACGTAACACTTCCAGCAGCAGAAATCTTCTCTCTTTTTTT
>Ga0163217_1052397_pt1 | contig 12037 bp, 16 predicted proteins | sample SynspAceP_FD_185933 | JGI IMG/M metagenome (GOLD analysis project Ga0163217, IMG submission 185933) | Saline lake microbial communities from Ace Lake in Antarctica - Synechococcus sp. Ace-P (PacBio error correction) | ecosystem: Environmental > Aquatic > Non-marine Saline and Alkaline > Saline ... | reverse complement strand
CCATGCCAGGTTTCGCCCAGTCCGGGTAAGGGCCCCGTGATGGACTGTCTCGCTAGCCGGCTTCTCTATTCTCCCACGGCTACGTTCGTAGATATGGGAAAAACTATCGATTTATGGCCGCACTACTCAGCGGACGTTGGCGCGATCATCGCATTGAGCCACGAGTAGACTCCGCCAGTGTACTGATGTCTGAACGCGGGCCGACATAGCCAGGCGCGCGATGGGAAGCCACTTAGCCCGCATAGCACCCTCCCAGTTAACCCCACTCGCAGGCTCCCGGACAGGTACAGCAGGACTGATGGGTACGTTGTCTGGAATCCAGGCAAAACACCGTAAAGGAGTTGCTGGGACAGTAACAGGGCCAAGGCATCAAGCAAAAAAACGGGAACAGAATAAACCGGGTCCAGACGCGCAGGTGCGGGGTGCTGTCGACTATTGCGCAAAGGAATCAAGGCGATGACGGCGTAGGCGATCTCCAAACCCCGCCAGAAGTCCAGATCGCCGGCCCAAGATTGACCATTCCGAACAGCACACCCCGCCCACCGTGAACCTAGCAAGCCTTGAGCAACCTCTGCGGTGCTGTGGCTGGACTCCAAGCGCTTCAGCCATTTCACGTTCCCCTAGCTTGTAATTTATACTAACGAAGCGTCACGCTGATTGCGACCTGAATAATATTCGGGCTTTGCTTTAGATCACGCAAATAAATTTGGTTTTCGCATAATGACTTCTCCAAGCGGCCGATAAATTGGCATGCTGCGCAAATATGGCAAATGCTTCAATTTGCGAGTGTCGGCTTATTGGCTCGAAACATGACATTTTCAGTTCTTTAGCAGTAACAAGGATAAGCGGATGTTGAGCACAATACCCTTGCTGGTGTGCGACGATTCCAAATGGCCCGCAGCAACTTAATCCGCTTTCCGTCTAACTGGCCGTCCGGATTTTCCAGGCGACCAACGGTTTGAAGGCCTTGAAGCAGTCCGCCAGGGTCTTGGACAGATAGTTGTGGATTTGACCATTGCCCGAGCTGGACGGCTTCGGGGCGTGCTCGCGCGAGAGCTGGGCTGAGAGGCTTGCAGCGACGTCATATAGTGTTCCGGGAGATGTTCAGGAAGAGGCCTGTGCGTCGGGCCAAGGCATGGGTGGCAAAGGCCTTCATTAAAAAGCGGCTGACCCGATGCAACTGGCAGAAGCCCTGAACCCCTGGGCGTCGATATTTCCATTGGAGCAAAGCGCCAGCCGCCCCAGCGCCGCCTTCTCCGACTTGCAAGTGGGCCTTCAGGACGCATTCAGTGGAGGTCACCAACATCGCATGGGCGCGCCGCCGAACTGCTGGGCGGGTGCTCGGGGTGTTTATCCAGTTAACCCAACCTAACGTCAATATCCTTGAAGTGGGCGGCTGGCTATGGCGTGGCGGATGCCAAGCGCGGTGAACGCCTGTCGGCATTTTGTCAGGGTATATCGGCGGCGGCGGTGGCCGGCGAAGCGTTGCTGGTCTTACGATGCCAGATCAACGCGTAGCGAAATGCTGAAAAATCAGGAAGATGAGTCAGCAACTGGAGATGATCTGGATCTGGCCAGCATTCATCAATTGGCCGCTTGCCTACGGGCCTGTCAGAGCAACTCACATCAACCATGTCCGCCAGGGCACCCACTGGGTGCTCGGTCTAAACACTGCCGATCGAGGATTCTTATCCGTTTATTTCAACAACGCCGCTGGGAAGCGCACTCTGGCGGTCGAGATTCAGCTACAGTCTCGAGGATATGGACATCCATTTGATTTTTCGCTGCTGCTGTTTACGAAGACTCGCGTTGCCGGGCTAGGCGAAAAAACTCGATATTCATGATCGATTGATGCCAATAGGCCACTTGCCATGTCTGCTTCAGTTTGATATCAATTGAACTTCACTGGCCTACTGGATATGTCCAGAGTATTGTGTGTCGTCTTTGTAGTGTTGGAATCCGCGACTATCGGAATTGACGTTTGTGGAAACAGGCTTTATGGGAACCTCGGGATTTGGCTCGATGAGGGCGGCCAACGCAAAAAATCGCTGTTTGAGCCTTCCCTGAAATCGAACCCAACTTGTCAGGAAGAAAGTCGGGACTGTGCGGTCCATTGCTTGGTACCCGAGGCCTTTACTATCTGAGCAGCGCCGGAACCTGGTGCACTTCAAGAGAGCTATCAAGCCGACATCACCGACCTGGGACGAGAAGTGATCAGAACTCACCAATCCTGCGCTGCGCCAGTGACCAGCAGGCATTACGATCACGTCTGCCTGATTATCTAGGATGTGACCGCGTCGCCATTCAACAAACGCCAGTTGGGTCGGCCAACACCCAGTGCGTGAACTGGCGCTGCGCTGACGCTGACACGGCCTGCTCAACGGCTCTATTGGGAAGAATGCCTGGAGGCGGAGTTCGCGCGCCATATCCAGCTACCCAAAAGCCCGGCCAGCTTGGTGAGTATTCGATTTGACCATTCAAGCGTTTCAATGAGACACCTATGGCCACCAGTCGCGACGAGGTGATCCGCGAGGTTCGCGGGCATGGACCAAGCTATGGCCCGCGAGACGGATTTTGCGGGCGCTACGGCGGCGAAGAGTTCTCCTGCTGCTGCTGATAACCGCCATTTGAAGGTGCCCATGGAATTCTTCCGAGCGGCTGCGCAGGCGATTGAGCGCTGTCGATTGAGGCACCAAGATGAAAATGCTGAGAAGTCAACGTGAGTCTGGGTATTGCCGGAACTCAGCGAGTCGATGCCGACACACCAGGACAGCTGATCGAAGCTTGCTGATAAGCCGCTTTAGCCATCCTGGGAAAAAAGTCGCAATTGAAACAGTTACCAGGCGGACGGCTGATGATCAAACAACTGAATGCGTCAGTCCGAGGCAGGCCAACAAGCTCGCAAGCTTGCCGCCCGCGCTCTGCTACAATGTCTGCCCTCCCCACCAGCAGGTCTGTGTGTGAATTCACTCTCTTTCCAGCCTGGCGTTGGCCCCGCGACTCCTTGAGACCTTGAGCATCTTAGCTTTGCCCAGATGATTTCCGAGTTCAGCGCAGGCCTGCCGGGATGATCGCTGGCCCGGCAAGGACCTGATCGCCCAATCGCGCACGGTAGCGGCAAAGGACAAGCAGGCCTTCGGCATCGCCTCCTGACCCCATGATGGAATCCGGCATTTTTTTGGGCTGTCAGGCGTTGGTTGCTGAGCCCTACACGCAGAGCTCGGCTGCCCATCTGCCACCACCTTGCGCACCCTGGCCGGCCTGACCGAACATCAAGTCATCACCCTGTGCGGCGGCAGCCCCTTTTGGTCGCAGGCGGCCTCCCTGGAACAGTGGCGCATGTGATTGTCGCAACCGGGCGGATCAAGGATCACCTGGACCGCGGGCACCCTGGAATTGAGGCGGGCTAATTGTCTTTGTTGTTCTCGGACGAGGTGATCGGCGATGCTCCTATCTTCTTACGACAGCTTTGCCGAAATTATTCAGCCAGGCCCCAAACGCCGGCAGACCTTGCTGTTTTCCCACCTACCCGCCTTTCGATCGACCGCCATAGCGGGGCGATTCCTGCAGGCGCCAGAGCGAGTCAGTAGTGAAGAGGGCCCGAGCCCAGAACCCGATCGCCACGCTTCTACGAGTCACCCGGGCGAGCGGCTGCAGGCTGTAGTTCCGACTGCTCGCAGCGGGAAACGCCCACAAACCCTGCAATTGCCTTCTGCCATTACCCGTAGCAGTTTCCCAGGTCTGCTCAAACATTGCAAGCGAACAAAATCAGTGCGCTGACGCGTTGCATGGCCATAGGGAAAACAGCGCGAGCGGGATGAAAGTGCTAGCCCTGTTTTGCAATCAGAGCTGCAGTGTACTGGTGGCACTGATGTGAGCTGCGCGAGGTTTAATCGATGTGGCTGGCGCGCTGCGGTTGTCAACGTGGAGCTTCGGCCAAAGATCCGGCTCCTGCATACCACCGAATGGCCGGTAGCGGGCGGCGGGCGAGCCTGGGCTGGCCCTCAGCCTGGTCGCCCCGGCAGAAGGGCCGCGCCAGCGCATTGAGCCCCAGGGAACTCCGCTGGCCTGGCACGATCTCACTCGCTGCCAGCGACACTGGAAGAGCAACCCTTGGTAGCGCCAGTATGCGTACGGTAGCCGTTAGCTGGCGGACGCAAGGACAAGCGTTCGCCCGGAGCGATCTGCTTTGGCGCACTCACCGGCCGAAGACCCGGTTTGGCCTGCCGCATTGCCATTGGCAAAAATCAGTATTACCCGAATACCCAGCGTTAGTGGCGAATCCGTCGTGATCTTGTCCCGGCACAACAGCGCGGTGGAGGCAGCGGCAAGATTCAAAGGCCGGCGGTTCAAGATTCGCCTGGCTCTGAGGAAAAGATTCTGACTCCAGGTTCCTGACACCAGCGACGCTGAGACACCCTTTCTTTATCTTGCGCTGGAAACATCGACATGACCACGGATAAGGCGATGATATTCGTATTTTGGGCGCCACTATCGGGGACTAGTTCCTATGGGGCCGCTTGCGGGACCGACGTCGGTCGCCTGATTAGGCGATTGATGGGCCTTGCGTTTGGCGCTTGATCGGAAGCATCAGGCTTTTAATGGCTTCGCCCCAACCGGCAGTGATTCGTCGCTTGCGGTGTGATTCCCAGCTTCGGCCTCCAAACACGGGGCGCCGATCGAGTCGGATGGCTTCAGAAGTGCTGCCCAAGCGTGGCGGCACCCTTGCTCAGTATCGGCTACTCACCCTGCTGGGCGCCTTCTCCCTCTCGGCCTTCATGAAACAACGTTGGCGCCATGGCGCTGCTGATTGCGGACGCCCACTGCGCAGTTGCCGTTACCCTCCTACGCCCCGGCAAGGCCAGGCTGATTGCCCTCTGCGCATTTCGATCGGTTTACCATTCTCGGTTGGTAATCTCGACAAGCCTTCGGCACCCCCACCCAACGCTGATTGTGGTCTGAACTTCCGCGCTGCCCGGACTCTACGGCCACGGCGTTCAGGATGTCGACTTCATTAGGCGCTGCGCCTTCGCCATTTACCGGCTTGATTTCGCTGTCTTGCCGGACGCTGGTGGTCCCCAACCGCAATTAAACAGCGGATGCCCCTCTCCAGCCGCCACAGGCATCTCATTTCGCAATTCGAAATGCCAAACGGTGGCCGGAACAGACCCTGCGCAGAAGATCGAGCGAGTTGCTGGATTAGATAGCGATGCGCATCGGGAGGCTCGTAACGATTTCCAGTGTACGGACCCTTCCCTGGCCGCGGGTCCTAGGCCGGAGATATTTGGTGGTGGAAGGACCCGAGTGCTCACGGCTGGGCACTTTGACCGCCTGCTCTGAAAGCTTGATAGAGGCTGTACCCACCTCCCCGGGCAAGAAAGACGCCATGAGCCGAGCAGGGAACGACGCGAAAAGACTCAGCAAAGGACGGCCAGTTGGAAATCCGCGCAAGAGCATAGCGAGGCGCCGGCGAAAACCGCTTGGCAACCAGCAGCCACTGCAGCGACGACGACATTGCCGCACCAGCTCACGATAAAAACCGCCGGCGACTTTCTGGGGCTGACGAGGCGACGACGCTGCAGGCAGCAAGGAAACAGAAGAAACCCCCAGGAGCAGGAAAAAGGCAGCGCCGATGAGGAAATAGTTCATCCAGAGCTGGCGTCCAGCCTGCTCGTGCTGCAGGGCGACAGCCGCCACTGATATCCAGTTCGGACCCGGTTCGCATCCAAAGTTCTGCTGGCCATTTCCCGCCAGGGTCATCGCTCCATCAAGCGCCTGGACTGGACCCAACCTCAACGCAGGTGATGTGCTACTGATGCAAGCACTTGCTGAAGCCATTTGCCAACTTTTTGCTCGCAGATATCGCTCTGCATCTCCCCGCGGCGCGCGGAGCCATCCGATTTCCGGACAAACGCAAGGCCCATCACCGCAGTGGCTATTCATGGGCAGGCTCCATTTCTGCTGGCTGCCACCGGTGTATTACCTGCAGGCACTGGCCTTTTACGCTCAGGCGTATTCGGACTACCAATTTGACCAGCGTCATCCCCCATGGCGGCGATTAACGAAACGTGGATTGGCCCATCTTCGTACTGGCTTGGTGCTCTTATGCGCCCCTGGCCGCCGCAATGGCTGATACTGGCGCTGCTGACTCTGCTCGCAAGACCAATGCTCGAGACGTCGCACAGAGTACGCCATAATTCGCCTTGTGGATGGTGCTGGTCATTCACCATGGACGTCTGTCGGAATTCATTTAACAATGGCCGCTACAGCGGCGGTTATGTGCCAATCCGCATTAAGCGTCTCAAGCCAGTTAGGCGTTAATCCGGACAGCTTTCTGGATGGCAGTGGCGATATGCTCTTCCTGGCGCGCTTCCTTACGCCTATCGTGACAACCAGAAACAACACCTTGATTCTAGGCCCCGGCGGGTTTCCGCTTCGCCGACTTACTGGCGGCCTTGGCTTACCGTTGGAGCTTACTGGTTTTCGTCGCGGTCAGTTATTCCATTGCTGCTGTTGGTGTGCCGCTTTAAGCGCCGGGGACGTGGCGGGGCGGTCGCGGATTAGGGTGCGGGGCGGGGCAGACAGCATCCGCCTGGTGTTCCGCGGCCGCGCACATGGCCCTTGCACACACAGGTAGTCGTTCAGTATTGTTGACAGGGCCATCCCGCGCAGGACGGCGATGCATGCTTGACTCAACAGTCTATGGCTGAGTCCTCGATTACATCCTGTCTATGCCGGGCTGATTGGCGCCAGAGCTGCGCAGCGCCGTGCTTCAGCCCCGAGCAGAATTCATGGGCCGATAACCCGCTTGAACTGCGGACCCTGTCTGCTCAGGACAATCGCCTTTCTCAGCTTCGACCAGACACACGCCTGGGCGCTGCACGCGCTGGAGCTCAGTCAGTGCCCTTGGCTGGAGCATCGAGGGGGTTCAACATCATTATCCGGATGTTTTCCGCGCCACCGGCACCGGCCGGCATACGCCGCATTGCTGCTCCACGTGTTGTCGTGCAAGCGCATAGAGACCCTTGCTCGTCTACTCCAGCTGCGCCAGAACGTAAGTCCGTTTTTGAAATCGACTGTGCCGGGCCTGATGCGGCGCTAGTGCTCGAATGATAAAAGCTGATTATGCCGGCGAACTGCGCGAATATCTTCATGTGGGAGCATTTTCACTATCCGGTTGTCTGCGGGCCTGCTCGAACCGCCACCGGACTAGACCCCATGGCCGACGCACAGCATCACATTGCACTGGCGATTGGCCGAAGCGCCCATGGTCGGCCGCGTACCAACAGATTTGCCGGGAAGGTGATTTTCAAACGCCCGGGACACTGCGCATCGAGCTGCCCACGGCTATCGTGGAGACACCCTGCCTGAGCGACCGATCGGACGCGGAGCCGGCCTCGCGCTTCTCAGTTGCAGGCGTATGTGGGCCGGCGCATTGCTCAGACGAGACGCATCCGCCTCGCCCTGCTGGCCTGCCAGCGGCGGACTATCCGACCCTGGAACAAATGGCCGCGAGGAGCATATGGCTGCACGCACCTGATCCGGACATTCTGAACGATGAGGCACGCGCTATCAACCTAGGCTGTGAGACGTATTGCGTTGTGGATTCTGGCCGCTGCTGCCGGCGCAGGACGGGATCTGAGCATCGAGGGGTGGCAGACGCCTGGCTACCTGGACCCTACAACTTTCAGCCGCACCTTCCAGCGCGCTGGCTAGGCGAGACGCCACGTGCCTTTCGGCAGCGGGTGCACCTGCCGGGCGGAGGGTTTGACGTTGTGCCCTCGCCGCCCCCTCGGCGTAGCTGGCCACGCCGGCAGGCTGAAACTTACATCGCAGAGCGCCTGCTGTACAACAGCCAGGACCGGTCAGTTAGAGCATGATCGACATAGAACCTTGGCTCAGGCCGTTCGAAAAACGGCCAGTGGAAGCCAGGTTCAGGCACCGACATGGTCTTTCAGCAAACCAGCTCAGACGGTCTGCCCAGGACCTCCGAGCGCCCCCGGTACAAGCCTTTCGCGTCACAAGCCCCTATGCAATATCGTACAGGCATGCAACTTGATGTTGTTGCATGGGCATTCCTCCTGTGGTCACTGCCCCAATGCACAGGCACAACTGAGCTGATAGTCGACGGCACTGAAACCCATTAACCTGCAGACCCACGCCTTACTAGTCTACGCGACCCGAAGGGCAACGGACATCGACGAAGTGCGCGCACGCGACGCGCCAAGTTTCTACCGACAACAAAGCGCCAGCGCCTCACTTCAGCTACACCCGATTCATCTCTGGTTAAACGCGTGGATTATTGTCTCGGCGGTCCCGGAGCGCAGCAACTGGATTGCTGGAGCATGCGGCTAACGCGTCGTGGACAAACGGTCACAGTCTGTTCAGCATTCGGCGCAGCCGGTATGCAACAACAGCATGCTGGCCGATACCCTCCTACTCGCAGCGCAGCATTGGCCACCGCAACCCGGTATTTCTCGATAGGAGCTTGAACCCGAGCGAACAGCGCAGCGCCTTCACAATCTCGCGCACTCCGAGGGTAGCCTGACGTGGACAGGTCAGTTGTGGAACGGCGGACCGCTGTCCATGAGCCACAGCCAGGATGGGGAAACTTACGTTCTTGCTGGCGGTCACTTACGGGCATGCTTTGGCCTCGGCCAGTTACAATTACTTATGCTGTTCGCCGTTCTTGGGCGAAACGCTCCTTTGCCGCTTTATGTGCTGCTTTGTCGTCAGCTTCGTATAGCGGTTGCTGGGCTATTCAATGGGCTGGGGACACCAACAATATATTCTGGGCCGAACCTGGGCGAGATCGGCAATCGTATCCTGCCGTTCTTTCTCAGCTTGGCCGCCACCGGTCGGGTGTTACTATTCGCGCAATCGTTTCTGGATACAACGCACGGGCGCGCCGAAAGTTGATCGGTTTCTTTCAAGGCCTGGGGCCTGGGAGTTGCCATGGGCTCCACCGGCTCGCACGCTTGTTCGTGGAAGGGTCAGACGGAGCGCTGCAATTTGATGTCGGTCATACGGCCTGACTGACCACCCCTTGGTATTTGTTTGTGCGCCAATATCTGCGTGTGCGGACGCACCATTCCCGCGCCTTTATCTTCGTTCTTTGCCTGCTTCATGCTGCTGGCCAGGTGGGATGCATTCGCCCTGGAACTGCGCAACTCAGCCTGATTCCCGTCTACCTTCCTGACGCCAATTGCCATGCAGATATCGGTCGGGCAATGGAATGCTACCTGCTATCTCTCGGTCTGCGGCGGGTTTTCAATGCACTCAAGCCAGCGCGCAAGGGATATCTAAAGTCCAGCCCGCAGACATCAGGCACTTGAATCCCCGCGCCAAGAATAGCAGTCCCCTTGGAGTGTCCAGCTGCCTCGCAGCAGGACAAAAGATCCTTGAACAACGGGTCGCCGAGCCGCACCAGATGCCTAGCCCAGGCAATGCCCGCCTTGAGTGCTCGCCATGCAGGATCCGCATCCTACACGCCCTGGCCCAAGCGCACCGCACCTCTATTCCTGACAGAAATTTGCTGTGACGTTCCGGACTCTCCTGTGCCGCCTACTTCGGAACGGTTCAAAGATCCCCGCATACTCCCGCGCCCGCATATCCAAACTGCATGACTCGACACGTGCTTTACCAAGGCCATCAACGACGAAACTGGACACGATCTCACCGGCGATCAAGTACTTCGAGCCAGGTTGTAGCCGCACCGCGACTGACAGCCTGTGCCGGGCGATACGCCGATCTTAGGCGCAGCGGCTGGAGGGCGATTTGAATTATTCTGATCAGCAGGGTATTTCTCGATCACGGCTGACGCCTTGCGCCTTGGCGAGCAGTTGCTTAGACGCCCTCAGCTTGCCGATTGAGGCTGCAAACCGGCAGCATGCAGCGTGGGCGCCCAGGCATCGGCATCAGCCTGCCGCAGGTAACGGCGATTGAGCGCTGATTAATTGAAGCGGCTATCGCGCCACGCTGATCAGGCCAATGACCTGCGCAAGCCGCGGCGGTTCGCAACGGGTGATGCTGTACACCCCGACAGCAGTGTTCGCCCTTCGCTGTGGCAATTCCGCGTTGAAGATTTGTCGGCACCATCGCTCGGCACTTTCAATTCCGTCGCTGATCCTGCTGTCGCCTGCTGTTGACCTGCTCCCTGGCAAGCCAACCGGCCATCCTTCTTTTCTGAACCTGGCACTGAAACAGCGCCTCGATCTTCGGACTGGGTCGCATACCGGCAACCGCAGAACATCAGTGACCAACAGCTACTCGACAGCAAAGCGCCTGGTCTGTCAGGTCCAACCGGGGAACGACATGAATTTTTGGCTACACCCGTGATGCGGTGATGGAGTGAAACTGCCCTGAGCTCCAGCGCAGCCGTGGACACACCTGTGGCACTTGCGAATTCTTTACACCCTACTCAGATTGCCTTACCCGACGCGTTGATATTTACCAGACGACGACCGTGGGGTAAAAACCAGCGGCCGCCACACTACCCTTGAAACAACGGACTGCCGCATCGCGGATCCTGGCTTCTCCTGCGGCTGCGGCCCGGCGAACAGGTTGACACTGCACATCCCGTGCCGAATCCGCAGGGCAGCCTGACGCTGACCAGCCAGTTATGGGTCAGCCCGCCCTTTGCCAGCTTCAGGCATCAACAGCACCGCATTGCTCGCACTCTATGCGGCATGCTCATCGCCCTGTGCGCTTGTACACCTTGCTGGCTTTTCAGTGTGTGCGCGAACGCAAGCTACCCATGCTGTATGTTGCTTTGGATCTCTATACGGTCTTGGAGTGTGTCAGTTTTACCGGCGGGTGCCCGCTATCATCTGGCAGTCGGGGCTAGTGAATGGGGCGGCGCCGCTGCCGTTGGGGCTGTGCCTGGCTGCCCACCATTTAGAACCCTGTTGTTACCGCAGCTTCCTGACTCCCGTAACAAGCACACAATGCCTAGGCTGAGCACCGGAATGACATGTCTTCGCGCTGGCGACTGGCCAGAAAAATTTTTGGGCTTTGGGGTTTCGACCATAGCCAGCCTGTTCTTGACCTGCGCCAGTGTGGGTTAGATTCTCACGGATGTCGCTTCTGGGGCCATGTTGGGGGCGCCGTGACGTCTCTCTCTCTCCGCCGGTTCCGTCTTAACCGCTCGCCCGTTGTCCGGGGCGATCTTTATTTCACCGCCTGGGCCCTGCCTCGCGTTGTGTTGTCGTCACTGTCGCAACTTCGGGCGTATATCCCTCCAATTACTGCGTCGACCACCTTACGCCATGCACCTTTGTGGGTTCGCACTGGGAAATGCTGCTGCTGTACCTTTGCGCTGGCGGCGCGCTTCAATACGTTTGAAAACAGCCAAAAAGGAAGAAAACCCAGGCAAACCTGGTCAGCGCGCTACGGAAACCATGAGGCAGGGGAACTGGAAAAAGGTTGCAGGAGGCGCACCGAGGCGCTGGCAAGTGGCAACACTCCGGCTTCGAAAGGCCATGCCATTGCATTGACCCGCTGGACCGGGCCTGGCCAACCGCAGCCGCCACTGGGACCACGCCATATGAACCAGGTGCTGCGCCGCTCGCAGCGGCGGGCCTATTCCCCTTGCGGTGATTGCTGATTATCTTGATGGTACAAGCAGGTCACTGATCAGCTTCGGTCACGAGGACGGCGACCAGCGTGCTTGCGCACTATTGGCGAGCGATTGGGCAGTATCGCCAGGGAAGTCTTGAACCTTGCTCGCGCCCGCCTGGGCGGAGACGAAATTCGTTTACTGGGTGGCCGAGGATAAATAGTCACCCCGGGAAAACAAGGCGCACAACCTCCCGCAGAGCGGCTTCCTTGATACGGCTGAGCAAGGTCCATTTCGGACATTGGGGAACCCCAGGAGGTCTTGCTGTGGGCGCCAGGGCAACTCGGGGCCGTCAAGCATGGGACCTTTTGCAAAGCGGAGCCGGATATGGGCTCAGATGTTTTTTTGCGGGGCAGCGGCGGGGGGGAACCATGGGCGATGTTGTAACCAAAAAAAAAATCTTCTTCTTTTTTCCCAAAA
>Ga0163217_1032845_pt1 | contig 12037 bp, 20 predicted proteins | sample SynspAceP_FD_185933 | JGI IMG/M metagenome (GOLD analysis project Ga0163217, IMG submission 185933) | Saline lake microbial communities from Ace Lake in Antarctica - Synechococcus sp. Ace-P (PacBio error correction) | ecosystem: Environmental > Aquatic > Non-marine Saline and Alkaline > Saline ... | reverse complement strand
GTGGTGGAGGCCTGGTTGCAGGCTCGCTTTGATTCGAGGAACGGCAAGCGAACATGCTAGGCGGGCCATGGCCGACACCGACTGATCAGGGATTCCAGCAATGACGCCACATCCCTGCTGAGGACGTGGCTGAGCGGCAAACCAAGCAGTGCTCGGCTCTGCCTGGGCCAAGCTGCAGGCCTGATCCCAGCGCAGCTGCTTCAATCGCGGTTCGGCGGCCTATCCCGATGACGGGTTCAATCTCTGTCAGGAAAAACCTGTGATCCCTTATGACAACGCCAGTTTCTAGACCGACGCATGAAACCGCAACCGGGCTAAGTGTTGAGGCCACCGCGCGCCTCCTGCCGCGATTGTGGCCGGCAAAGCTTTTGTCTCACCCCCGGCCTGCACGCGGATGTTGCGTCACCTGCTCAGGCGACGCTGGATCCAGGTGGAACGAACGGTGCCGATCCGGAAACAGGTGGATGGCTTCCTCGTGAAGGTCTCTAACCGGAGAGGGCTGAGGCTGTGGAGCAGCGGCTGGATTGAAGCCAGGCGCGCCAGACGCCCCGCCTTATGTGGAGATTGATGGCCACCATTCCCTCATCCTGGTGTGTTTCAGCGAGGGTGCTGCTCCGCGCTACCGACCACACCCCTGCTGCCGGAGCTGGCCCGCGGCTTTCGGCCCAGGCTTGCCGGCGCCGCTGACTGAAGCTTTTAGGGCAGAACGCCCAGCACGCCGGCGTTCTTGGCGCCAGCGGCGCGAGCCAGGGCATCACAAGAAACGGAGAGGGAGGGATCGAAACCCTTCGACAGAATTGCCTCCTGTAACTCCTTAGCAGGAGCCGCGCTTCAACCACTCAGCCACCTCTCCAGGGGCGATCCGAGCTTATCAGCGCTCTCGCCGACCTGCCTTCGCCTGGGAAGCCTCGGCAGGGCGGTGCCTTGAAGCCGCAAGGGATCCAGGAGATTGGTGCCCGAGGCCTCGGCCAGTGCTCCGGTCCGATCACCTTGGCCACCTTTCTTTGCCTGAAGCAGGGTCACACCGATCCTGCACCAGTACATGGCCAGTCGGTGTTGGCATCGATTGATCAGCTGCGTCCATGGTTCGATGCACGACCTGCGGCCAGCCGTTTTCTCGCCGAACAACAACCGTCAGCGTGTGCGAAAGGCCGCCTGGGCACCCCATCGGCCGTAAACCAATCGCCACCAACCGCCAAGCGACTCGGCGCTGGGGTCAGGAAACGGTGCCGTAGCTCACCCCTACCCCGGTTGGGCACCTTCGCGGTATTCAGGGGTTCACCCTGGCGCGAAACGTCCATCGCCGGCTCCAGTGCGACGCTGCCACCGAGATGGGGAGCAGGCAATGGCCATACAGGGCCCCAGCCCCACCCGCCACCAGGTCGTAGTTGGAATAGGATAGGGCTGCGTCAGGGTTCCTGCCGAGTTTGGCCAGGGTTGCGGCGGCCTGTGGACAGGCCCCTTGGCTGGCCATTCGCCCTGTAGCGGCCGCCCCAAAACCGCAGCTTTTGCAAGGGCGGTCAAGGCTGCTCGCCATCATCGGGGCTGTCGGCATCGGCCAGATGGGAATACACCCGGCCACTGCACGGCATTCGAGCCCGTTGAGCACCGCCAACAGCTGGGCCCCGCTGCCCAGTCCAATGCCCAGACGGTCATGCCCGTATCGAGCTGAGATGCAGGGGCCATGCGGCGGCCACTTGCCACTGGCCAGGCTCTGGCAGAGCAGGGCTTGCGTGGCCTGCTGATCGTAGGGCATCAGCTTGCCAGTGCAGGCAGCTCCTCAGTTCCTCGGTTCGCTGAGGTTTGCCCATCACCAGCCAAGGGGGCCTCGATCCCCGCCTGGCGCAGTTCCACTCCCTCCTGGGAGGGTTGGCCACACCGAGGGCTGTTGGCCCCCCCCGGGCGAGGGGCGCCTGACAGGGCCCCGGCAGGGCACCGTGGCCGTTAGCCATCGGCCTTGACAACTCGCCATCAGCTCGCAGCCTTGGGCCAGCAGGGCCTTGAGACGGGGAGGCATTGCGGGCGATGGCGGCCCCGTCTACCTTCCACCCAGGGCCGTTGGCGGGGATGGATGCAGTCACAGTTTGGGGAGGCAGAGCCTGGGCCCTCAGCGGCCATCGAAGTGGAGGTACCCAATCGACCGTAGGGCGGACCCCGTGATCAGACGTTGATTGAAACCGTTAGCATGCGCCATCGGCCCGGAACTGGCACCCACTTCAATGGGTCGAGGCACCGTGAGCCAGGTCTCGTTTCTCAACGCCTCCTTACGAGCCGCTCAACATCACCAGCTGGCGCCGCTGCCACTGTGATGGTCTCAAAGGAAAAGCGAAGGACTGGAGCACGATTTCAAGTCACTTCAATTCCGCAGTGATTTGCTGCTGCCCACGGTGATCCGTCTGCGGCAATTCGTGCGGTTCCCTTCAAGCAAACTTCCGCTCACCCGTTCGCAACGTCTTTCAGGCGCGACAGCACATTTCCTTCAATACTGCGGCTACCAGGGGGATTCAGCTCTCGATCGACCATGTGATCCCCGCAGCCGCGGCGGCATCGATAGCTGGGAGAAACGTCACCACAGCCTGTTTGCGTTGCAATGTGCGCAAGGGCAGTCGCATCGCCACGGGAAAGCGGCGATTGCCCTGGCGAAAAGTGGCCCCGCGGGCCGGTGAGCACCTTGTATTTTGAAGGCCACCCGCACTACCGCTCCGCGAGGGGGAATGGGCCAAATATGTGATCGCGGCCTGGAATTTGGCCCGCCCTCTGATCACCCGCTTCCCACTGGCCTCAGTGGCCAGCTTCTCCATTCTGCTGCGCGCGGTCGGTCGGCTATGCAGGCGCCGATCAGCTCATCGAGTTGTCCCCGCCAGGACCGGCTCCAGGCTGAAATTTGCGGGTGCAGACGGTGTCGGGTGATGCGGTTGTCTTTGGACTTTGTAAGTGCGAATCTTCTCTCTGCGATCACCCGCCCCACCTGGGCCCGCCGGGCGGAAATCTCCGCTTGCTGCCGCTTCGGCCAGCTCCGCTCCAGCAGCTTGGCCCTCAGGATCTCCAACGCCCGCTTTCCTTGTTCTGAAGGCTGGGAGCGGCTCCTGGGTGCAGAAAAACACCGGGATTGCCCGTGGGTTGTGCAGCAGGGTCGACCGCCGTTTTCAACCTTGTTGACGTTCTTGGCCAACCGGCGGCCACCCGGAGCGCGGCGGTGCTGATCTTCCAGGTCGCGGGGTTCGAGCCGACCTTTCAAAACCGGATCGGCCTTCCGGCATCACCGCCACGTGGCGGTGGAGGTGTGCAACCCGTCCCTGTGATTCGGTGGCCGGGACCGCTGCCACCCGATGAACGCCGGCGCTCGTACTTGAGCGGGTAGGGACCCCTTCGCCCACGGATCGAGAGGATCAGTTCCTGTTATAGCCACCAGATCGGGCTTTCTGAGGCACTCAAAGCGTTTCACGCCCAGCCCCAGGGCTGGGCATGGCGCTCGTACATCCGGGCCAGGATTCACCGGCCCACAGCGAAGCTGTTTCATCACCGGCCGGCTCTGCTCTGATCTCCAGCATCACGCTGCGCGATTCGGCGGGTCGCGGGCAGCCAGGGCGAGAATGAGGCGATCGCGCAGAACCTCGATCTGGGCATTGAGCTTCCTGCAGCTCATCCTCTGCCAAGCGCTTCCATTCTCAGGGTCGCCGCGGTTCTCCCTTAGCAGTTTGACGCGTCTCGCGAGCTGCCTCTGGAAACTGCTTGAAGTTGCCATGGCCAGCCACCAGGTGGTTCGAGGCGCGAGGCGCCTCCCGTGCGAGTGATCCAGCTGGGTGCGGATTTGGAAGCCACGCCGGAATCGGCCAGTTGTCGCTCCAGGGTTTGGCGAAGGTTGCGGCCAGGCCACCTCCAGCCGCCGCTTCAAAAACGAGACATCCATGGGCCCAGCTCAGCCGGACAACAAAAAAAGCCGGAAGCCAGCAGGGCTTCCGGCCAACGGCTGGGGCAGGACCCCTTGGCCGCAGGGGCATGGGGACCCTTGATCAGGACGCGAACGTCGGTCGTGGCGGCAAGCGGTTCTTGACTCAGCCCTTGGCTGGCGGCACTGTCGGATCTGGCCCATGCCGTAATTGCGCTATTGAAACGATCAACGGCGCCCTTCGGTGTCGAGGGATCTTCTGGGGTGCGTATAAAGGGGTGGTTGCCACTCCAGACGTCGGACATGGAGCTCGCTTCTGGGTGGAGCCTTGGGTCATTCACCACTTCTCGTTGCAGATCACCTTGGGGCGTCGGGATACCAGGTGGGTGAATGTTGGCCTGGGCATGAGGAGAATCAGCGCTTGGAGAACTCTGGGGAGCTTTACGGCTTTCTTCAGGGCCGTACTTGCGGCGCTTCTTTTTGGCGCGGGATCACGGCTGGGTGCCTTTGGTCTTGAGCGGCTTGCGGTTGTCAGGCGAGAGATCGCAGAGCGCACGGGCCAGCACCTTGCTTGATCGCATCGGCTGGCCGGTGAGGCCGCCGCCCTTGGACGTTCACCAGCCATGGTTCGTTAAGGCGCTGGCAAGGCCGAGAGGTGTCGAGGGGGGGCCTTCACCCGCTGCCAGGTTAACTGGGGTTGTAGTTGACCGGGTAGTTGTTCAACCGGGGCGGGCCGTGATGGTGATCGAACCTGGTTGCGGGAACCACCCGCACCCGTGCCACAGCAGTTTTCGGCGGGCCGGTTTCCCCAGTTACACGGACGCGCGTTAGGAAGGGGTGCCTCATTGGCGGAGCGAAGGATCGAGGGTCATGATCTGGAGGCTGTTGGGCCGTGGTGGGGATGGTCAGTTCCTTGAGAACCTTTGAGTTTGCGGAACAAACTGCCGGCCCAGGCGTTGTGGCAGCATGCCAATTGATCGCCTTCTCGACGATCCGCTCGGCAAGCCGGGCCTGAAGGGCGGCAAAGGTTTCCGTCTTCATGCCGCCTGGCCTTGCCGGAGTGGGCGGCGGTAGAATCTTCTGATCGGCCTTGTTTGCACTGATGCGGATCTTGTCGGCCGTTGACAATGATCACGGAAATCACCAGTGCGAGGTGGGGCGTGAAGGCGGGTTTGTTCTTGCCCCGCAGCACGCTGCGCCACTTCAAGTGGCCAGGCGGGCCAAGGGTCTGATTTCTTTCGCGTCACCAGGAACCATGGCGTTCGAGGGATCCAGGGAGGGAAAACGGCAGGTCTTGTTCATCGCACCGGCAGGCCGGCATCATCAATAACGCCCCATCTCGGCGGAGCGGGCTGGACAGCGGAAGGAACGGCAAGGGAAATCCGCAGAAACGGGCTCTGGTCTGCGCATTTACAGCTCTTTGAGCTTAAACCTTGGCCTGCCCCATTTGCCAAACCCTGGAGGAAAGCCGGATTGGTAGGGGATTCGTTTGCAAACCTTGCTGAGGACGAAGTGCGGCTGGCCATTCGAACCAGGAGCTGGGCGCCAAACAGCTCCTCGGGGTACCCCACGCGCAGCAGCAGATGGGCCCTGCGGGCGGGGCCGCTTCCTTGGACCTCCTCCACGAGCCTGCTGGCTCCAGCGCCGCTCGAAACTGGGCTAGGCGACAGCCGGCCTTTCGCCGGACCAGGACGAGTTGGGCCCATGAGCAGGCCGCACCATAGCGTAGAGAAAGCCGCTGGCCGGATCTCGCAGGGAGACGATTCAGATTCACCGGCGCCGCTCCAGAGCCACCTCCTGGACCGTGGGTGCGGAATGCAGGCCGCCGGCTGCCGCGCTTTGGGCGAAACGTGGAGAAGTCGTGGTGGCCAGCAGACCCTCCAGCCGCTTTCGGCCATCGCCCGCTCGTTTTGAGGCGGAAAGCGGTAGCGGTGCCAGCTGGTATGGCGCCAGGAAAAAGATTTGGGCGTGCGGGCCGTTATTAGAGGTGTTTAGCGGTAGCGCCGGTTAGGGTGGGCGAGAAGATAACAAGCATGCCAACTGGAGGGCACCTCGGCGGGCGGCGCGGACCCGAAACCGTGGGCGGCAGCGGACCATTGAGTGCCTTCGGGCCAGCGCGGCGGCAGGGGATTTCGGGGCCGCTGGCGTCGAAATTGAACCACCTGGCCGGCCGCATGGCACGCCGCTATGGTGCGCACCCGGGCTGGCCACGTCAGGCCAGGGCCGCAAAGGGAATCGAGCCCGGGCTAGGGGCAGCTTCAAGCGGTGGCCTGGACACTGGACTGGGCGGTTTGGCGCTGCCAACCGCAGAATGCTGAACACTCGTATTGGAGGCAGAGGGCAATCCAGCGCAGGGCGCCTCAGACCAGCTCGATTGAATGGCCATCCGGCATTGTCGCCGCGACGGGGCACCGTGGCGAATGACCGGGTGTAAGCCACCCTTGGCGCTTCCTTCCGTAACGCTTCCTGCGCCTTGTTCAAAACAGGGGGTGGACCAAGCTGCTTGTCGAAGATTGTAGCCCTGGCCGGCGGCGGGCGCCAGGGCTGCCTCCTTTGGCCAGGGTGATCATGCGCTCGGCCTCATTGCGCAGCGCCTTTGGTCGCGCGCTTTTGGTGGTGGTCCACGCGACCCCCGGATTCAGCTGGTGGTCAGCACGGAGCAGGCTTTGCGTTGGTCGGCGGGAAGTCCAGCAGGGCGGACTCGGCACTTTGGCTGTCGCCATTGGTTCCGGGGCGGTGAAAGGAAAGGGGAGGCTGGCCGAGGGGCCGGGCCGTTCAGGCTGTTGGTTGCAGGCTCTGTTGGGGCAAGGAAATGCCGATGCGCTCGAGGGCTTTTGCGATCCCACTTCGTCGGCCGACTTGGAAGCGAAGTTCTTGATCTCGAGGAGATCCTTCATAGCTGAAAGCCCATTCAGAATCGGAGACCGAATTGACCTGGCGCGCTTGAGCAAGTTGTAGCGCGAACCCGAAAGGTTCCAGCTCCTCCAGGGGGATCTTGGCTTTCGGCGGAGGGTTCTGGCTCCAGCGCCAGGCTCCTTCAACCATGGTGAGGCTGGCCAGGGGCTGGAACAGGGCGAATCAGTTGATTGGCTTGCTGGCGCCATGGCGTCGTCTGGGGTGATGGCGCCGCTGGGGTGTGGATGTCGAGGCGAAGCGCTCACGGGCCGAGCCGCCTTTTCGCACGGCCGTTTCTCGATCGTGCTTAGTTGACCCGCCGCACGGCATGAACACGGCATCGATTCTGGAGCAGATCGATCGAACTGGTTGTCTTCCTTGATTTGACGAGTCCACCGGGCGATAGCCCACACTCGCTTCGACGTTGGAACCTCCAGCTCCAGGCTGTGGCCAATCGGCCCACCTGTGGCGATCGGGCGATCCAGGTCGATGACCTGTACCTTGCGAGAGTGAATGAGATCGGCGGCAGTGACCGTGTGCGGGGGCCGCGTAACCACAGCCGGCCCCGATCTCCCACTCGCCGGGTGCGGGCTGCTGACACCACTCCTTGCAGTTCAGCAGATGTCGAGGACGTCTTCACGGCACCCAGGGATGGTGGCGTATTCGTGCGTTCACACCGGCGATGGCGCACGGCGGTTTGATGGCACTACCTTCCATGGCCACCCATCAGGACACGCCTTTCAAGGCGTTACCAGGGTGACGGCTTGACCACGGTCGAGGCGGCCCGATCACGAACCACCCCGGTCGGGGAGCGGTCGTCGGGCAATCTATTGGCTCGGACGCGATCGATCTGATACTGATGCACGGCCGGTAAGGAGGGGGGGAAATGGAACGCCCGAGGGCTTGGTGAAGCCGAGGGCTTAATGGAAAACGATCGACTCAGACCCGGCGCCGCTTGGACGGCGGCAGCCGTTGTGCGGCAGGGGGGTGACATCGCGGATCAGGGTGATTCCAGGACCGGCCACCTGCAGGCACGGGATTCGCGTGTTTTCCCGGCCTGAGCCTGGGCCCCTGACCAGCACTTCGATCTGGCGCATGGCCCTGATCGAGGGCGCGGCGTCCAGCGGCTTCTGCGGCCGTCTGCGCATGCGAAAGGGGTGCCTTTTGCGAGCGCCTGAAAACCGCTGGCACAGCCGACGACCAGGAGATCCACTTCACCTGCCGGAGTCGGTGATCGACACGGATGTTGTTGTTGAAGCGTGCTCTGGATGTGAGCAACGCCATTGGGGACGTTTTTGCGCTTGGTTTTTTTTGGCGCCGGTTTTCTTGGGCTGGCTTTGCCATGGATCGTGGCCTGGGGTAGGGGGAATGGAGAACCTGAGCGCCGCAGCTGGCATCAGGGGGACGGCTTATTTCTTTCTGCCGGCCACGGGGTTTTGCGAAAGGCAACCCCGGCGGGTTGCGGGCGTTTTGGTGCGGGTTGGTGCCGTCAACAGCAAAACCCCAATGCGATGGCGACGACCGCCACACCAGCCGATGTCTTGCAGGGGACGCTTGAGGCCATGGCCCTTTCCTGCCGGCGCAGATCGCCCTCGAGGGTAAGGATTTCGGCGGGCGGCACGCAGCTTCTGGAATGTCGGCCGTCTTCGAGATCCTTGACGGCGGATGTCGGGCTGACACCAGCCGTGGCCAGGATCTTGTGGACCTGGTCAACCCCACGCCGTTACACGTAAGTGAGTGAAATCTCGACCCTCTTGTTCCACGGAGGGATATCAACACCCGGCAATCCGAAGCCACGAATTGAAAACAAATCAGTTGGAAGGTTGGGGTCGCCCGGCCCCTGGCGGGTTTCTGGGCGGTTTGCGGCCCCGAAGCGGGACGGCCAAAGTTAGGAGAAGAGCCGTTCGCTCAGCCCTCGGGGCGTTGCTTGTGCTTGGATTGGAGCAGATCACCATCACCGGCCCGTTGGCGACGGAATCCACCCGGCCAACTTGTCACAACATTTTTTCTTTGGACTGAGGCACGCACCTTTCATGGGGCGGTCGGCCTCTTCCAAATTTTTCAAAACAGCTAAGCTATCACAGGGGCTTTACCGGACAACAGGCAGGCCACCCGCTTGGGCGATGGCGTCATCGACCGGTTGGCCATCGACCGGCACAGCAGGTTGCTGGTGAGCGGTAGTAGGCGATCAGGGGCTCCTTTGCTCCTGGTAGGACAACGAGGCGATTGCGGATCACCGCCTCGTTTTCGTCGTCGCGGCCGCGGTTGGCAGTTCGGTTGATCATCTTCGTCATCATCGAGCTCGAGCAGCAGACGATTCGATCGGTTGCTGGAGTTCTTCGAGGCAAACAGAGTGAGGGCTTCGGCCTGGGGCGACGTTGCGGGGAAAGCATACAGCAAGCCACCCTCCGGTGTGGGCCTCCAGTCGGTGGCGAACGAATCGCCAGCACAGGGCATCGCTGACCAGCTCGCCCCGGGCCATACCGCCTCGGCTTCCTGGCCAGCGTTGCTGCCGGCCTATGATTCGGCCCCGCAGCAACTCGCCGGTGGAGAAGGTTGAAGCAGCTCGCGATCGGCTGCAGCCTCTCGCGCCTGGGTGCCCTTGCCCGGCCCAGGGCGGACCATAGCTAAACAAAATTTACGGTTGGTCATTGGACGCACCATCCCTTTCGTAACGTTGAGAGATCACATAGGTTTGCACCTGCTTTGGCCGTGTCGATGGCGACGCCCACCAGGATTCAGCAGGGGATGTGGCCCCAAGCCTTGGAAGGTTGCGCACCTGCGGTGGCAACCTCGACGGCTGAGGGAATTGATGCGCCACGGCCACCAAGGAAGAAACCGGCCGAGCCAGTGGTGAGACGCGTTTTCTGAACACCGCTCAGGGTAGACGTGGCCGTGGCGGAGGCGGGCCGGACCCCCGGGATCGCCACACCGGTGCGCTTCAAATTGGTAGCATGTCGACAGGCGTTGACAGTGAGGAGTGCGAAAAAGAGTGAGAAGCCGATGATCAAGCGAAAAAAAACACCAGCGCATAGAGCCAAGGGCGTGCTGTCTGTTCGGGTGAGATAGCCGGGCCAGACGGATCAACCAGGGCGGATTGCGTTCAAGTGTTGGCGACCGGAGTGGCAGGAACACCACCGCTGAAGCGGAAAATGATCCGGCATCACCCCGGCCGGGCGTTGAGTTTCAACGGCAGGATAAGCTCTGGCGTGGCCGCGAGCAGGCCTGACCTGGCCCACCTGGCGCTTTTGGCACTCACGATCGGGATGCGGCGGCTGCCCCCTGGACGAAGCATGATGCCGACGATTCGTGACGAGAAAAATCACCACCAGGATGATGATTTCCGCCCACGCGTGGCCCGGTCACCGCTCTGGGGGCGAGCTCGACCGGTTGGGAGCCGAGCGCCCTGGGCAGGGTGCCACGATGTTCACGAAGATCACCAGGGAGGCACCCTGGCCGATGCCCGCTCGGGTATCAGCTCACTGATTCACATCACACCATCGAAAACCGGTGACTAATGGCCAGGGCGGTCTGAATCCCACGAAGACAGGCTCGGCGTACACCGGCAGGGCGTACTGCCGCAGGATCAGGGCAAAGACGGTGCTTTGCAGCACCGCCCCAAAACCCCAGGGCCACATAGCGGGTGATCTGGGCGATCTCTTGCGCCGTCCGGCTCCCTTCGTTCTTCTGGAGATCTTCGAGCTGGGGAAATGGCCGCTGTGAGCAGCTCCAGGATGATCGAAGCGTTATTGAACGCAGAATCCCCAGCGCGAACACGCCGAGGGTGGAGGGATGCCGCCGCACCGGTGAAGATGTCAAGGAAGGCCGATCAGCTGGGCCGCCCTGCTGGATGGAATTCCTGAAAGGCCACCCGATCGATGCCTTGGCACTAGGGATGAGATTCCCCAGCTCGCACCAGAAGCAGCAGGCCGAGGGTTGGTCTGACGCGGTCGCGCAGCCCCTTCGAAATTGACCAGTTGGGTGAGGATTTCCACCGGCACTGGGGTTACGCCCCCCGCGCTGACGAGCATTGCGTGTGAGCGAGCGAAGAAACGGGGGGCGAGATAGTCAACAAAGCCGCCTTGCGCAGCCGGTGATCGGTGGCAGACGGCTCAGGCTTGCGGAGGACCGACTCCGCGGTTTCCAGCAGTTTCATTCAAGCGGTTCAAGGGGATGGCGGCGGTTGCGGCCTTCCTTGTCGATCAGGGTTATCAGGCAATTCAAGTCACAACTTGCCAACCAGCCGCTTCGATTCTTCTTCACGGGCACTGCTGGTGAAACCAGCGGCCTGGGACAGTGAGGCTGACGCCCAGATCACCATCCCGAGGCAACTAGGGAATGCTTTCGGGCTGGTCACCAGCCCAGCCGGCCTCCAGCGAATCGAGGTTGACCGTTTTTTGCTGCCAGCAGCCAGGCCGGCGAGTTTGCCGGACATTCAGCACGGTTTGAAGGGCTTTCGGATTCCAGGGTGAAGTGCTTGAGCTTGGGCAGAACGGCGATAGAGGGGCATCTGGCCCACCCCTCAAAAAGCCGGGCCGGGTCGGACGGCCGGAGCGGGATTTCTGGCCCGCGCATGCCGAAAACCGCAGCTGGCGCCCTGGAACGGCCGGCGATGCCGCGCCCCTTGGCGCAGCTTGCGGCGGCGGGAAGCCGACCTGGGTTTGAGGGTTTGGAGTGAAAAGTGTTCATCAGGGGGCTCGGAGTAGATCTGCTCGAGGGAAGATGCCCCGCTCTTTGGCGGTCTCCTTGTGGGGTGCGCAAAAACAACCTGCAGGGCGTGGATGGCGGCGCGGGCGTTGGTTGAGGGGTTGTTTTGCTGCCCAGGGTCTCTCCAACGTTCTTTGATTGCCGGACGAGCTTCAAGGACCGTGCGAATCGAACCACCCGCGATGGGACGCCGGTTTGCCCGGTGCGGGCCGGCCCGCATCATCACGCTGGCGGCCCACGTCTTCGCCGCGGCTGTCGTGGGGATCGGAACTTGGTGCGGGTTTCAGGGGCACCTTGGGAACCAGATTTGCCCTTTTTTTGCCATCGGGCCCACGGGCCCTTGCGGACGGCAAACCGATTTCCACCATCAACCGGGCCTTTTGCCGAACCAAACCGGAACCCCCACCGGACCCTGGCCGCGCTCGTTTGGCCCGGACGGGGACCGACCCGATCGGCCCGGGGAAGCTTCCAATTTTTCCCTTTCCTTTAAACCCGGCCTTTTTTTTTGGGGACGGGGGGGTTTTTTTAAATCATTTTTCCCCTCCT
>Ga0163217_1099660_pt1 | contig 12038 bp, 17 predicted proteins | sample SynspAceP_FD_185933 | JGI IMG/M metagenome (GOLD analysis project Ga0163217, IMG submission 185933) | Saline lake microbial communities from Ace Lake in Antarctica - Synechococcus sp. Ace-P (PacBio error correction) | ecosystem: Environmental > Aquatic > Non-marine Saline and Alkaline > Saline ... | reverse complement strand
AAAATCCGCTTGGCTCCACTTTCAAAATCGTTTTGCCAATCTCACCCAACTCCCCGTTCCTCAGCCCTGGCTCTGTGGACAGGGCGATCGCTTGGTTCCTCAAGCTTCAAGCCGCTGGGGCCTCAGGAGAGGGCCTCTCCAGGTGTCGGCGGCTGGCCGGTCCCGATTCTCGCCGAGGGCGCGCATCAGCCCCGGCGCTGATCGAGCAGATCCCTGCACGATCACTGAATAGGCCACACGGCGAATGGCCACGGTCACTACGGGGCCGGGGGTTTTCGGGGGGCCGGTTAGGGAGTGTGGTGGCAGCCCAGCGAGAGGGCCAAGGGCCAGGGCGGGCCGCGCAGGGCCGCCCCAGAAGAAGCAACGTGTGGTGGCTGGTTTTCACCTTCAAGCGCTGAAACCCAGGAAACAGCTGCAGCCAGAGATAGGTGGACAGGGCCCGCCCCGCAGTGACCAGACAATGCGATGCCGATCGCAGCAAACACCTCGGTGGGTGAAGTTCTGGTGCGCCCCAGCATCCCCATCAGCAGGAGATTCAGCGAGTTCACCACGAAAGGCGGCGTAGTCCCAGAACGACACCACGGCCTCGCGGCCCTCGGCAGATGGCCGCCCATGGGCCGAGGTGGGCCCATTCTGATTCCCGGCGGTGAGGGTGGCCAGCAACCCCGGACACGTCCAGCGTATTCGCCAGGCCAAAAGGAGCGTACGCAGGCAATGGTTGGTGAAGGTGATCTCCACCAGGGGATCCTCGGTTACGGCCGGCCAGGCCAGGGAACCGCTTGCTGCCACTGCGCCGCCGCAGGCCACGCCGCCAACGATCGTGACCGCCAGGAACTGACGGTGCCCAGGCGGTTGTGATCGCGGCGCGGTGGGCAAGGCGATCGCCACATGACAGCCCACTGCAGCGATTGCTGTCATTCAGGAGGCTTTCGCCTCCACCCAGTGCCCGCAGCCGCCATGCACGCGGGCTTCCTTTGAAGGTGGCGATCACCGAAACCGGATCGGTGGCTGAGATTAGCACACCGAAGAGCAGGGCCGCCCGGCAGCTCCAGTTTGGGCCCAATAGTGCATTTCCAAGCGTGGTGACCCCGACGGGAGAGTTACCACCCCCAGGGTGGCAGGCGTGAGCACCACCGGCAGTCCTGCGAGCGCTGCCAGGCGAGTAGAAGGGGCCCGCCTCCAAAGATCAAGGGCGGGCAGTGAGGCGTGAAGATCAAACTCCCGCTCAGGCTGAGATCGGCGGGCGAAGGGCAGCCACGCCAGCACGATCCCCCCCAGCACCCAGGGCCAACGCGTAAGGCAGTTCGCCAGCCTGCGGGCAGCATGGCCACCACCGCTTTGCCACAGCAGCAGCAGTTCGATCGATTCGATGGTGAGCATTGGGCGAGAGGGTGAGGGCTGCGGCGTGCCGAAGGCAGCCCTCCAAAGTTGAAGTTGGCGACCCGCAGGCGTCAGCTCAGCTTCGCCGCTACGCCCATCTCCTGCTCCAGGGCTGCGTCGCCAGGCGGGTTCTGCACGACGGCGTCGGGATTCAGCTGATCGAATCGATGCCTTGCTCCACCAGGAAGCGGGCAAAACTCGGGATAGTCGCTTCGGGGCCTGGCCGCAGATGCCGATTCTTGCGGCCGCAGCGTCTGGGGCTGTTGCGGATCGCCATTCGGATCCATGTCCTGACGATGGGGTGACGCTTCGTCGAAGGAGATCGCGGCCACCAGAGCTGAATCGCGATCAAGCCCAGGTGTGATTGGGGAGGTCGTTGGAGGCCGATCGAAAAAGCCGTCAAAAACCGTTCAGCGAAGGCCTCAGCTCGCTGATCCATTGCCTGGGGCAGCTCGCACATCACATACACCTGCAACCCGTTCACCGCCCCGCTCTGCAGCCATGGTGCGGGCCATTTCGGCCAGCACCCGCGGTCACCTTCCTCCGGCGTTTCGGACAGAACGGAATCATCGGGATTCACATTGTAGGCCCATGTCCTCCACGCACATGCCTGAGGGACCGCACATTCCAGGGCAAAACGCTTCACGGAAGGCCGGCGCGACCATAACGGAGGCGCCACGCCAGCCGATTCATCGGCTTTCTCTTCGGTGGGGCTCGAAGTCTGCGCCGCCCAGCAGCTTCGCGTATTCATGCTTCTTGAAATCGGCAGAATCGCAGGGGATCACTGGACTCGCGGATAAAACGCGGCCAGCCAAAGGCAGCCATGCCTGCGAGCAGGTCGAGCCGGTAATAGTCCGCTGGCATGGGGGTGGCTCGGCGGGGAGCTTGCAAATCGCGGCGCGGCTGCTCAAGGTCGCTGACCCGCTTCAGGTGTCCAGCAAGCCATCGGGTGAACCTTGATCTGATTGGCGAATGATGAATTCCAACGGCCAGCCCCAACGCCATCACGGGGATGGCCGCCAGCTGAAAGGCATCCTCCGGGTTCCCACATTCCTACCAGAATCTGGTGCGGTGGAGGGAAGATCGCCGATGTCCTGTTCCTCCAGGCGGTAGGCCAGCGCTCCTCGGTAGACGCGACCCACATCCGCCTCGGCAGGGCAGCTTGGCCGTGACCTGTTTCTCCATCGGCGATGGTTGTGGTGGCGTCGCCGCAGCCGACGATCGCGGTTGATGCCCATTCACGGGCGATGATCGCCGCATGCAGGTGCGGCACCCTGGTTGGTGATCACCCCGGCAGCCTTTTGGAGGTATCCGGTTTCCAGTCGCGGTCGGTGCGGTTGGTGACGCGCAGGTCACCTTCTCGAATGGTCGATTCCCGTTGGGTCGCGATCACTTCGGGCCGGCACTGGCTCACGAGGCACCAAATCGCCCGTCCCTTGCCTGATCCAGTTCGGCTCATGGGCTTCGAGATGCCAGCTGCCGCAGCACGGCCGGACGCTGGCCGTGATTCCACCGTCTCCGGCCTAGCCTGCACGGACGAAACAGCTTTCGCCACTGAGGCCGTCCTTGGCCCACTCGATGTCCATCGGTGTGGGCACCCCGCCTGCTGGCTGCTGTAGTGCTGCTCGAATCGGGCAGGGCCCAGCGAGCCAGGGTCAGCATTCGTCGTCGCCGAGATGGCATAACGGCGAACCGATCTTACATCCGCAACCGGCACCGTTGCGCGTGGGAGGTTCCAGGATTCGGCAGACTCCACTCCCACCATGCGGATCCCTTGCTGCCCAGTCGGCGGCTGATGATCGGGTTGCATGGCCCTGCATGCAACGTGGGCTTTTGAAGATTCAGTTATTTCATCGGGGTTCCACCGCTTCCCTTGCCCACCGTTTTTTCACCAAAAAGCCGTAGGAGGCGGTGAGCAGCACGCGTCGCGGAAGCCGGTTTCAGTGTCGAGCGGAAGATCACTCCAGCGGCCGGCCAGATCGGATCGCACCATGCGCTCACGCGATCGATGAGCGCCACCTCGAGATGGTCGAAACCGTTGTTCTGCGGTAGGGGAAATTGGCCCGATCCGTGAACAACGACGCATTAACAGCGGCGGCAGGCATCCAATTAGCGCCGCCTCTCCCTGGATTTCAGAAAGGTGTTCGCTGCCCCGGCGGAGCTGGGCATCGGGGCAGATCCTCGGCGGTTGTGCGGCTGGAAGCGCACCGCCACGCTCAAGGATTCGCCATCACCGACACCTTCGTTTGTGGCCAGATCGGCGTAGGCCGAAGTGATCGCCTGCTGCAGTCAGTGATCCGCAGAAACGCCGCCAGGGAGGCGTTGGCGGCGGCCGCTCCGGCGGCTTGGAGGGCGCCCAAGGTCGGTGGAATCGAGCTGGCTCAGCTAGCTGGACGCAGCGCTGATCGAGACCGGTTGTGGCTCAAGGAAAAGGCGATAGGCCTCTGACGTGTGTGCGAACCCCCCGGCACCGCGCACCCCCTGGGCGAGAGCTCGCGGAATCAGTTCGCCCAGCGAGGCATATTTTTGCCACAACGCTGGGGATGTCGGTTGAGTCGATGGCCTCGAGTGGACCACGAGCTTGCCGGTTGCGAGCAGTTCAGCCATATGCCCCGCAAACTTGCGGTGTTCAACCCTAGGAAAGGCCCCGCCGGCGCAGCCAGGCCAGGGAAGATTCAGAAAGACGAAGGAATCAGCGAGATCAGTCCGAACCGCTAACGACTTCCTACGCTGGGATTGAGGAGTTGCGACCAGCGATCATGCCCAGTTTGCCCCAACGAACGGTTCCGCTGAGGCCTCTGCTGAAGAGGTATCAGGCTTTTGAAAGCTTTGCCAGTCCGATTCTGGCTCGGCATCAGCGCAGCCCAGACCAGCCTGATCGAGGTCCTCAATCACGCCCAGGAGGACTTACCACTACCTCAGTGATACCTGCTGCGGCATTGTCGCCCGCAACCTGGGGCTGCCGCCTCAGCCAGGTCTTGGCACCGCCTCGTTTTATCACCTGTTTCGTTTCCAGGCACGCCAGGCACAACTGCACGGTCGTACTGGCACAGCATTGCAAAGGTCATCGTGAGGCCGGGTCGCCTGGTGGAAGCTTTGCGAGGCAGGAGCTGGGGATCACGCCTGGGCAGGCAGCAGGGCCGATGGATCAAATAGGACCTGGGCTTCGTTCGATGTCTGGGCACCTGCGGGGCGCCGCCGCCGCTTGGTGGTGATCGATGGGGTGGTGCGCAAAGCCAGCAGGACCCGTTCGCCTCCGTACTGGAAAAAGGCCGTCGAGTCTGCGGTGAGTGACCAGCACCCCCCAGCCCCTTGTTGCCTGCCGTTGTTGCACCTCGGCAGGCTGCCTGGCGAGACGTGCGGCCCGAATTGAGGCAAGGCCCTGCCAGCGTGCAGCTGTCCTGTCTTGAGCTGGTCGACCGGATAGAGATCAGGGGCGTCGGTTGCCTGGGACCTGCAAGCCAGGGGGCGTTGCTGGCGGGTTGACCAGACGGAGCGTCTTCGCCGGTGTCAGGGCGGAGGAATGCCACTGGGCTAATTGCGGCTCTGGTTCCGTCGCTGGGAATTGGAAGCGATCGATGGGCAGCGGCGGCCCTCGCCTGGGAAACCCTGGGCGCGGGGAGCGGCTTACCCAGTCGGGCCTTTCTTTGCCCGCCAACGACGGCGGAGTTTGGGAACTGCGGCCTTGATTGACCGGAGCGGATAGAGGCGGCGATCTGAGCGGGGGGCTTACGACAGTGGCGTCGAGCTGTTCAGGAGCTCACCCCGATTTGCAGGTGGTGGAGACGATCTACCGGCAGTGGCCTGCGGGACGCGGCGGGGGCCGGCTATTCCCCACGGGCTTTGAAGTGGAGCACGTTGCCAAGAAGATGCCCGTGAACCACAAAAGTGGTGGTTTTGTGCAATGCCGATGAGGGCTGATCCGGCGCCTTCATTGGACCGAGCGTTCTGGAGGGGTATCCCCATCGGCGTGCTGGGAGGGGCATGGGCAGATCGCCGCTTTTGCAGGATGGGGGCAGCCGAGGCTGTCATTACATCCGCGCCGAATACACCCTGCGCGATCGAGAACCTGGCGCGGGGGCGATGAGCAGCCAGCGCCACCGCCTGCTGGCCAGAGATTGGTTCGATTCCAGCTTTTGAGTTCACGGTGGATAAGTTTGCGGGTCGGGGCTGGGGGCCTATGTCGGCGGAGAGAAACGGCCCTGATCCACTCGATCGGAAGGCAAAGGCGCGGCACCCCAGACCACGGCCGCCCTACCCCGGCCGAGGGCAGGGGGGGCGGCCGCCCACCTTGATCAACAACGTCGAAACCTTCGCCAACGTGGTTGCCGATCCTGCGGGCTTGAGGTTCCGGAACTGGTTATGCAGCGATCGGTCGTACGTACGACCAGCAGCAAAGGCACCCAAGGTTTCTCACTGACGGGCACACGGTGCGCTGGGGAGGACTGGCTGGAAGTGCGATGGGGCACCAGCCTGGCCACGAAATCGTTGCAGGAGATGGGGGGCGGTGCTCCGAAGGCTCACGAATCAAGGCCGTCCAGACCGGGTGGCCCCTCGGGTGGCTGAACAAAAGCGTGCCCGCTTCAGCCTCAACACAGCGGTCGATTACGCCTCGTTGCAGGAAACTGGGCCACGATCATGGGCTCCGGCGGGCCATGGGGTGAATGGACCACGAGCACCAACATGGTGGCCTCGCCGCGTTTCTTCATGGATTCTGCCGGGGATGAATCCTGCGGCAAGTGCGTGCCCTGCCGCGCCGGCACCGTCCAGCTCCATGGGTTGCGCAGAAAGCCACTGGCCGGCGACGCCACTGCCGCGGACCTGGCCCAGCTCGAGGCCCTCTGCCACATGGTCAAAGGACACCAGCCTCTGATGCGGCCTCTGGCTGCAGAAGCGCCGGCTATCCCTCATAGTTGCCGCTCCGGTCCTGAGGCACCCTGCGCTTCTTCCCGTGAGGAGTACGTGGCCCCTGCTGAAGCCCGTGGCTGCGCGGTGCAACCGAGGCTGCGCCATGAGGTGTCTCCACCCTGGACGATCGCGCCAGGCGGTGGCGATTGGCCGTCGGCGCCACCTGCTGGAGGCGGCCCGGGAGGTGGGGATCGCCATTTCCTACCCCTGCCACCTGGAGGGGTTGAGCCCTGTGGCGCCTGTTCGCTCGCCCTGTGGAGATCAGGCAGGCTGCAAGTTGCAGGCCGCCTGCATCACCCCCGGTGCTGAGGGATGGTGGTGCGCACCGACAGTCCCACTTTGGGGACTACCGCCGCACGTGATCGAACTGCTGTTCACCAGGGCGAACCACTCGCCGGAGGTGCGTGGCAACGGCCCATTGCGGCTTCAGGACCCGCGCCGTGGGAGGTGGGCATGGACCATTCCCGCCTGCCCTACCCGCTTCCACTGATCGCGCGGTGATCTCTCCCACCAGCGCTTTGGGCTCGACCACAAACCGCTGCTCCTTCTGCACCGCTGCGTGCGGGTCTGCGACGGGGTGGAGGCGCCCACGTCTTGGACGTGGCCTGGCGGGGAGAGCACTGCCGATCATCGCCGGCTCGATCAGCCCTGGGGAGCGGTGGATGCCTGGCACCGGACTGCGGCAATGCGTGATTGGTCTGCCCTACGCGGCCCTCTTCCCCAAGGGCGACACGGTGGACGGGAGAAGCACGAGGATCCCAGCCAGCTGGTCTCGCCCTGCTTGCGGGCCCGTTCAGTGCGCGCCAAGGGGCGCACGCCATGAGCCTCCCCCTCAGTCAGCCACTACCGGCGCATCAAACGGCAAGCTGGTCTGGCCACCGTCTGGGTTGGCCGGCTGCTCACGGTTGCCACATGTCGTTCCTTGCAGTCCGATGGAGTGGCTGATCGAGGCTGGCTGACTGCCTATGGACATGGTTTCAGCCCCGGTGGCTTCCGACAAGCAAGGATACCCCCAGACGTGGATTCTCTGCCTGGTGGAGGAGCGTCGCCAATAGTGAACAACCTGGCGCTGATCCTCCAGGTGCGACGCACGCACCCGGCCTGTTGGTGGTCGTTCGGCGATCTTGCGCCTTGAGCGCCAAGCGTGCCGGGATTTTGCGCCAACATTGTTGGGTGGCCGCGACCGGTGTACTGCGCGCGGTTACCTGGAGCTGGCCGACGACAGTGGCGTCATGCCGCACGCTCGGGGATCGTGCCGACTTACTGGCCCAGGGTGTTGCCCCTCACGAGCGTGGTGCCCTGGATTTCTATTTGCCGGGCTGCCCGCCGTCGGGCGCGCGTAATTCGGCCGCCTTTCTTGAGCCGCTGCTGCGGGGCGGGCGCCGGCTGATGGAGGGCCGGGAGATGATCCGCTTCGGCTGTCCCATGGAGCCGGACCCCCACGCACCTGGCCGGTGCAAGGCGCACCGATCCGGGATCGACCCGGCTGACCCGCGATCGAAGGCCCACGCCAAATCACCATCCACCTGGGCGAGAACGGTGCCTGGAGGGCGCCCGCTTCCACGTGACCGAATACGCGGCTTTCGAGAGGTTCTTGCGAGGGGCGCCCGTTCACGAAGATGGCGGGCGATCACCGCCCCGCATCTGCGGGCATCTGTTCCGGTGAGCCACCTTTCGCTGCAGCGAAAACCGGGTGATCGGATCCCTGTCCGTGACGATCGCCTACGGGCCGTTGTGAAGCTGCGGCGCCTGCTTGAAACCTGCGCCCAGATCATTCAGTCGCCAGCGCGGTGTTCTTTCATCTCAGCAGCCACCGATTTCCTGCTGGGCTGGGACAGCGGAACCCCGCCAAGCGCAACATCTTCGGGCCGAATCGCTGCTGACCCGGGAACTTGGCTCGCCGGTGGATTCGGCTACGCCAGTTTCGGCCAGGAGTGATCGAGCGCTTGGGGGTCGCAAGATCCACGCCGCCTGGGCGGTTGCCGGGCGGGGTACGCAGCCCTTCCCTTTGGCCGGCCGACCGCGAGGCGATCAGGCGCGCTTGTCCGAAGCCTTCGCCACCACCCAACGCTGCGCTTGATCGGTTTCAAGGGGTTGCGGATGGCCCATTGGACGGTGGAGGCGGCACGTTTGGCTTGTTTCCCATCCCTTGTTTCCATGGGCCTGGTTGGGGCCGGATGGCCGCTGGGAGCACTTACGACGGGCGATCTGCGCCTGAATCGATGCTGGTTCGGCGCTGTGCTTGCAGGAGCCCTTGCCTCAGCAGCAGAATCAGCGAGGTGCTTTGGCTTGAGGCGGTGGAAACCCTGGACCTACCTGGAAATTCCCGATATTACAGACCGTCTCGGTCCGGAAGCTGGTAGCTACCGCGGTCGGCCACTGGCGCGGCTGAATGTGTGCACGCGCATCGCCACGGATGCGGCTGATGGCGCAAGCTGCTGGAGCTGCCGGTTTCAGCGTGGCGGGCCGCGTTGGTAACAGCTCTTTTTATTATCACCTGGGCCCGCCTGAATCGAAATTCCTGGCGGCGCTCGAAGCGATTCGAGGCCCCTGCTCGACGATCCGAGATCTGCACCAGACATGTGCGCGCCCATGCAGGGGTGAACACCTTTGAGGCGGTGGAAGGGTAAGCGAGGCGCCGCGCTGGCACCCTGTTTCACCCACTAACCGCTCGATTGCCAATGGCCTGATTGAAGGCGAGTGAACCTGATCATTGCCACCGGCCAGAACAACGAGCGATGAACACTCACGATCACCCAGATCGCCCGCACCTACATCCAGCCGGGCCAGAGCGAGATTGCCGAGGGCCTGTCAACCGGTGAAGCGGGGATCCGCTTGCTTCGATCCTTGCCTGTCGTGCTCCACCCACGCCGCGGCAGATGCCGTTGCATGTTGCAACTGCTGGGGCCATGCGGGCGGAGCTGCTGAGCGAGGCGCTTGGCGGGATTAGGTCCCCCGTGAGCACTCCAGAGGCGCCGCGGCGCGACCTGCTTGATCGGCTGGAGGCAACGGCCCTCCGCGAAGACGACGGCGTGGGGACGCGCCATCGCTGCGGAAGTGGAGGGCTGGGGTGGGCGAACCTGTGGCGTGATCGAGCGGACCCCAGCTCACGGCCGAGGCTGGCCCAGAGCTGGCCCGCCGGCCCGGCGGCGTGCTGTTTGTGGATGCGGCAGCTGAGGCGGGCGGCTGGCTCAAGATGGTTGGCGGCTGAGAGCCGCTCCTGCCTTCCGGCTTCTGGGCCAGCGAGCTTTTTCCAGCCACCACACAGCGCCGGCGGCTTGCTGCAGCTGGCCAACACGCTCTACGCAGCCGCCGCCCGCCGGCCTGGCAATGCTTGGTGACAGCTCACGGCATGGGCCTTCAGCACCGAGCTCACGCCCGCGACCAAGGCTTTGCTGCCCGAGCTGCTGGCGGCCGTTTGCGTCGCTGGTGCAGCTGGCGATGCAATGAATTGGCCCTGATGGAAGAGTGCGGCGCATTGCCCTGGCGGCGGGGCGGCGCAGGGGGCCCGGCCGGATTCACGGCCGTGAAGCTCAGCGTGGGGACGGCTCTCAGGCGTAGACCGATGCGCTCGCCTGTCGCCTTTTGAGGTGTGATGGCCGGCGGGCTGAGCGCGGGGCGCAGCTGGAGCTAGGAGGTGGTACCCCACCGTGCTGCCGTGCGCGGCCTGCGATGAGAACTTCGAGCCGTGTGGATGTGTCTACGCCTGTCCAGACTGCGGCTGCCTGTCGCGGAGGTGCGTGGCGGGTGGAGGAGCTGGAGGTTGACGGGCACTGGAGTGAGTTGGAAAGCTTTGAGTTACTTGATTCCAACAACCATCGAATCCGGGCCAAAACCAGGATGCTCCACACGTGTGGACGTGAATCCCACCTCTTGCATCCAGCCCTGGCAGTCGCGGGCCGGTGTGTCGAAGACCGCCGGGGGTTTCGAATCAACATGTTGACGGCTCATCAACAAGCCAAAGGGCATCTTGGAGCGATCGTCGTCGATGATCGTTTCGTAGATCACAGTCGCGCCGCCTGATGGCAGGGGCGTCGTAGGCCTTCTTGGAATCAGGAAGCGTTGGTTGCAGGTCCCAGCGTGCAGGATGTTGCCCATCCAGAATCACATCGCCCTGGGGGAGATCGTGATCCAAAAGAAGTTGGCCTGGGGTAAAGGTGAGACGCGTCGGCACAACCAACCGCTGCCACGTAGGCCTCGAGTTCGGAGCCTACTTCCGCAAGTCAAACCCCACCCCCGTCAGGTGCGTATTGAAGCGTTGCGATCTGGCGGCGAATCCCCCCTGGGCGGTGCCCACATCAGCAAAGGTGGAGAGTCCGTCCACGCGGAATTGACTTGGCCGATGGCCTGGCTTGGCCGCATGGCTATTGCCAAGTCATCGAGGCGAGGAATTCTGCAGGCGGGCGGGATCCGCATAAAAATTCGTCTCAAACAGAACCTCGCCACCGCCCTGGAGTTTCGTCTGCGGCAGGGCCCGGTTGCGTAGCGGGCCTCGGTGAGGTGGCCTCAGGACGGATTAAAGGCGAGGTTGGCCATCTCGAGGATTCCGGCCACATACGACGGTTGGGCCGCGGTCGAGGGAGAGATCCGTCTCGGGGGTGTTCGCGTAGCCGTCGTCGCTGCGGGTCAGGAAACCCAGTGCCACAGCGTGTCGAGGAAAGTCGTGGGCGGCCCGGGGATGCAGCCTAGCGGCACTGAGGGCAGCGAAACGGCTCCGGCGCGGGCCAGCTCAACTTGAAACACGCCGAATCTCGATCGCTGCTTCAGCAGGCTTCGACGCCCAAGAAGGCCCAGGCCGGGTCTTGCGAGGATCTCTCGGGGGTTGGGGAGTTGTTCATTGACTTTCTTGCGGGGGCATGGCCGCCCAAACCGCCCATGAAGGCGTTAGGGCTGCTTGCCGAGCTGGGGATGCAGCGTGGAGGCCGCCAGGCACAACCAAGTGATGGCGAAGAAGAGACCTTTACCGAAGTGTGAGGTGGATGGCTTTATTGGGACAGATCTGGCCCCCTGTCATCGTTAACCTCGGGCGGGAGGGTCAGGGTTCAATTGATTGTAGGAACCTTATTGGGAGTTTTGCCCAACCCAAATGAAGCTATGGGGTCTTACATGCAGTAACCCTTTCCATAGGGATCGGGACAAGCTGATTTCAGCTTCCCAGCCATCGCTGTAGGCGCGCAGGTACATTCTTCCTCATAAATTTGGACTGTACTCCATTAGTCTCTCCACCCCAGGATTTGTTTGTCTCGTTAAGCAAAGCGCCCTCTACCAGGACCAAGCTGATCTTGATTCTTCCTCTTGTCTTGAGCCTTGCCACGAAGGTTTCACCGCGCAGGTGGAACTTGACAACCCCTGATCGGGAGTGGAAGATCTGTGGGTTTTCGCCCAACGTAAAGGAAGCAATTTTCCCAAGGCCTCCTAGGCCAGGAAATTCCCTTGGTTCAAGGCTGTTGGAAAAAGTTCCAGCTGAGTTACATGCCGGGGAGAACAAGATCCCACCAACGGACCACCAGGGTAGAGGGGAAGCCCTTTCCGCAATTGGGATATAGGTAATATCTTGTTTTGCCCCCAAAAACCTGATCCACTTCCGTTGACCTCCTTTTTGAGGTCCCACCAGGCAGGAAAAGCGCTTTCCGGATTGGGGTTTCCCCACCTGGCACCGTTTGGTTTGCCGTGGGCTTCTTTGTAGATTTGGGGGGCCCGTAAAAAAAACCCCATTTGCGGGGGCCCGGGGATTCTCTTTTCCCTTCCTG
>Ga0163217_1075868_pt1 | contig 12038 bp, 13 predicted proteins | sample SynspAceP_FD_185933 | JGI IMG/M metagenome (GOLD analysis project Ga0163217, IMG submission 185933) | Saline lake microbial communities from Ace Lake in Antarctica - Synechococcus sp. Ace-P (PacBio error correction) | ecosystem: Environmental > Aquatic > Non-marine Saline and Alkaline > Saline ... | reverse complement strand
GGCCTGACAGCCAGGTGTGCCGGGCGCACCGCCCCCCTCCTGCTGTTTCAGGGCATCACCCGCTCGTGCTCGAAGGACCGCTGTTCTATCCCTGGCCGCGGATCCTTGATCACCCCTGGGCATCACCAGGCGGTTGGCGCTGCCGCCGCCTGATCACGCCCACCAACCAGGGGCGCGACGCCCACCAAAAGCGGTGGGCAGCAGGACACCGGATGCAGCCAATTGCCAAAGCATAGCAGCACGGCCCGTTCGTTGAGTTCTGCCGAGCCCAGGCCACGAAGGATCAGCAAGCAAGCAACACGGCCGCCACCGAGGCGCTGAGAGAGCCAGCAGGGGCGCAGACGCAGCAGCACGGGACAAAAACAGTTGGTCTTTGGATTCTGACTGCTGAGTGGCGACGAACAAGTGAGGCACAGGCGAAAACTGCGTAGTGCGCGGCTGGCTATGGGGGTGGCAGCTGGAGCAGGGGCGTTTAATCCTTGCGGCGGTTAGAGGCCGGTTTCGGCGGCGACGCTGGCGGGCGGCAGTCGCTATGCCACATGAGGCCCGAATGCCAGGCGCGCGCACAGTCCAGCCCTTGAGCTCGGTTTTATTGCCCTTTTCCCCCCCCGCGCGGGGCGGGGGGCTTCCACTGGGAGAGCTTCGGGGGCAGGGGCGCCGCCGAGCACCAGGGTCGCATTCGAGACCCGCCGGCCGGGGGGCACCTGCGGAAAGTGCTCCAGGCCGCCCCACCGTTTGGGACCAACCTGCTTGTTCGTGGCGTTTTGGTGAGTTCCCGCGGCACCAGCAGCGGTCGATTGCGAGCAGATCGAGCAGGTCCTCCAGCAGTTCGACCAACCGGTGCGGCGCTTCGAAACAGCACCAAGCGTTGCGGCGTTCCCGCGGCCAGGCTCCTGACAGGCGCCTTGGCGGCGCAGGCGGGCCTTGGACGGCGTAGGAACGACCTTGAAGCAGAAACGCCCCCCGGGAGTTTCGGGCAGGCCCACTGCTCACCAGGGCCGTGGATGACGGCGCAGGGGCCCGGAAGCAGATCACCCGGCAGCCGGCGGCGCGCACGGCCGCCACCAGCAGCTCCGCCCGGCGATCCGGAGAGCCCGGCAGGCCGGCATTCGCTGTCAGCGCCAGCGCTTTCGGCCGGCCTTGCCAGCGCCCCGAGCAAGCTCGCGGGGCTGCGGCCCGTAGCTGGTTGTGCCTATGGTGAAGCTGAGCAGGCGGCCACGAACTGGCGAACCCGCCAACAGCTGGCGCTGTGGCGGTGCTTCGCAGGCGATTGACGATCAACCCGTCAAGCACCTGCCGGGCCTGGGCGCCAGAGATCGCCCCGGTTGCCGACGCGTAGTGACCACCAGGAATAGGCACACCGGCCAGGCGGGTTCAGCCGGGGGAGTCCAGCTTTCAGCGGGGCCCGCATCATCTCAGACCCGCCACGGGTTCTTTGGGACACACCGCGCAGAGGTGAGGCTTTGACTACTGACCGCGGTTGATCGATCCGCGCCACCCGCACCGGTGTCGTGCATCCAGCCCAACCTTGATCGAACGTACCTTCCAACGCCTTTCCTCGACCCGGCGTTCGGAGATGCTGGGAAGTCATGGTGGATTTTCGATCCCTTCCTTGGCGGGTAAAGGATCTCCACGAGGCGCGATCGGGATGCACCCGGGTGGACCGCTGCCGCCTCGAACTGCTCGCCTTTAACTGATCCGGCGGGTCAGCCCCCTCGCATGATCCCGCTGAGCTTCTCGGCAGGCGGCGCCGTCGGTGGTGGCTTGGTCGATCGTGACGATGCCGCCATCCTCAGAAATGTCGGATCTTGGTGTGTTGTTGTCGCTCTCTGGTGATGCCCTTTGATCCGTGCGTGCCCCACCGGGGGCCGCATCATCCGATGACTACCCGATCAGCTCAGGGATCGGATGCGGAATGCTGCAGCAGCCGCGGGGCATGCGGCTGACCAAGAGGATCTCACGGGCCTTCTCGACTTGCCCCTTACCAGGCATTCCTTTCCTCGAGGATGTGCTCAGCCGCGGCCGGGCGGCCTGGTTGACGGCCTTTCGGCCTGCATGCGTTTTCACCGCCAGACCGGACATTTTCAATTGTCATCTAGAGGGGGTGATTGCCCTTCTCTGGTGCCGGCCTACCTTGAAAGTCGAATGTCGCCGAGGTAAACGTCCTCGAATTGCCCTGGATGTCGGTGAGGATGCCGCACCTGCATCCACCCTTTAACCTTGATCAGACCCCATGGCGGCGCCGCTACGGATAGAGCTGAGCGTCACACCCGGCTATCCAACTCACGCAGGGTGCGCCCGCAGACCGAGCCCATCGAGGTGGAGCCGTATGGAGCTGAGGCACTTCGAGACGGACCCGGCATCACGTAAGGGAAGCCCTCCTTGGGCGGGAACGCACGGGAAATTCAGGGCACACGCTCGGCGAGGGCGCCGTGGCCGACTTCGCGGCGGCCGGGGGAGCGGCATCGGCCGGGTTTCGCCAGGACGAAATTAGGGGGGGAAGGTGTGTAGGGGTGGAGAGATAGTTTCTTTCTCGCCCATTCGGGTTGAGGTTCGTTCCATCTTCTCCTGTGGCATCGCTGGGGGTGTGCCGAGGGTGGCGCAGGAGAGACCTGGGTGTAGAGGGGGGGGGGGCGGCCCGCCGCTTGGGAAGAGGCCGGGAAGCAGTGCACCCGCCTTGGGCAGCACGCCGACCGGCCGCCGGATCGGCCGCACTTCATCTGAGGTTGCGGCATGGCCGCTTGCCCTCGCTGAGGAATCTGGGGCGCGCATCAGCTTCTTTCGGCTGACTTGCCCTTGTAAGGCTGTTGCCGAGGGCCTATGGCGGTGGCCAGCGCCCAGGCCGCCAGACCTCGGTCGTCCGTCCGGAGAGACGGCAATCTTCTGGGCCAGCGCCCTGCCTTGATCACATTCGAGCTGGGCGTCGCGGCTCCAGCCTTGGTTGGGCTTGAAACTGCCTCTGAGCACTTCGCCGATGCCGGCGCCGCATTTCCTGCTCCAGGAAATTCGGCAGGTCGGCGTCGGAGCCACTGCTCGCTTCCGGGGCAATACGCTGCTCATGCCCAGGTCGGCGAGGAGGGCTTCTGTTTGGGCCTTTGATCAGCTCGCCCCACGGGCTTCCCGTAAGCGAAGTCGATCGCTTCCGATCATACGTTCTTTGGTTCGGGCAGCTGGTTGCGCCGCTTCAACCATCTCCACCGCCGGGACGGTTGGTGCCCGGGCCACCACCAAGGGGGGGAAGATTCCAGCTCACTGCGCTCGATTGTCTCGCAGGAATAGCTGTGGGTTTGAGCACGAAGCGTCGCCAAGCAGGCCGACGGCGCACGGCCAGCCATTCGGGCGTTAGGGGATTTTGGCCAGCAGTGGTTGCGATCGAGGGCGCCGGTCACGCGAGCCACATCGGGGCGGGACCCGTTCATCCAGCGACAGCATGTGGCGACACCCTGGAGGTCGTCCCGTACAGCCAGGAGGGAATAACAGCGGCCGCATCGGGCGGTCGATATCAGGCGAGGTGCCGGGTTGAAGGATGGCGGCGTCGGGGGCGGCGGCCTCTCGCGGCGGCAAGAAGATAGCCGGGGGATGCGTTCCGGCGCGTAGAGACGCCTCTTACGTAGTCCGCAGAGTCGAGGGGGAGAAATCGATCCCTCTCGCGACCTTGCCTAGGGTGGCCGTGACCAGCACGGACGTATCACCACACTCAACTAACACGGACCCGCCTGTTTGAGGGGCAAAACAACCCTGTGGTCTCAGCACGGATCTCCCGACCATCTGAAGGAGACCGACTGAATTTTTCCTGGCACTTACTTGATTATGTCCGTTTGTTGACGTATGTTGATTCCGCATTTTGTCTTCGCCCCGTATGGGCTGCGATCCCACTAGTGAAGAGGCAAAACGAGTATGGTGATCAGGGCCCAAACCTGCAAATCAATTATCGGCTGCGCCTAGCTTGCCTTCCGGCAATGGCGCTGGCCTACAAAAACGCCCGACAGAGGGTGGCGTCAAGTGGTGCACCGATGCTGTGATCTGCCGCCACTTTCTCGCAACAGACATGGTGTGTCGCAATAAAGGGCGGGATTTGAACACGAACATTCAAAAAAAAGTTTTGTTGCGGACAAATGAAGGTTCGGGGAACAGAAGCAGTTTCAGCATCGGCCACATACATAGCCAGTGATTTTTTCATCAGCTCTGGAGTTTTGGTTGCCGCCCCCTGAATGGGTCACCAGTAGCCTGTGATTTTGGTGACGCCCTGGCAGCAGACTTGTGAGCCATCTCCCGCAACTGCGTCTGCTGGCACAGACCGAAATCGCTAGCTGGTTTATTGCGTGTGGCGGTCTGTCGGCGGTGGTATGGGTTTAGTAGCCACGGGCTTGCCACAGTGGCCCAGCAGTGGCGGTTTTTCGACCTTGTTGGCACGGCGGTTTGCGGGGCAGGCCCTGGATCTTTGCGGTCATCTTCAGGCGCTCCATCGGGCCTGGGGCGGGCCTCGAACGCGGCATTCAGTTGGCGGCGCGCTTAAACGGTCGAAGCGAGCCCACGAATTTTTTGTAGCGGCTTGACATCAGCTGCGCGCATCATGTCGACTTCTTCCGCATGCCGGCTTCACGAGCTGTTCAGGGATGTATCAAGTCTACTCGCGCGGCCGTGCTACGGATGCGCTGGGGCAGAGGTCGGCGTAGGGGGCAGCCGTCGCAGGCGGGTTTGCGTGCGTTGGCAGACGGCGCAGGCCGTGGGAAGATCATTCCGGATCGAGAAGTATCTCCACTGCCGGCCTGTGGCAGCAGCTTCATCAGCTCCGGTTCGATGCGGCGGCGGCTCGCTTCTGGCTTGCTCAGGCCGGCCGGCTTTGCTCGAGCCGCCGACATTGGTGTCTGACAGTGACGCGGCGTTGATCCCGAAGCATGGGCCCAGCACCACCATTCGCGGTTTTTCCGGGCCAACACCAGGGAGCTTCCAGCAGGGCGTCCACTTGTCGCGGCCGGCACCTCGCCCCGCCGTGGTGCACGATCAAGCAGCCGCGAGGCGCGGCCACGATGTTTTGGCCGTTTGCGAAAGAAGCCTTGTGGACATGCTCGTACGGGCTCCACCCTGCGGGCGGTGCAGCAGGCGGCGCCTTCCCGCATCGGCGAGCCGCACTCGAACAGGCCGGGGTGACCCGGTTGACCCGATTCATCAGTGCATACTGGGCGAGAGCATCGTGGCCCCAGCAGGCTCCCAGGGGGCGTTGCGCCAGTTTCAGCGAACAGGGTGGACCTCGGACGATAGAGTCTCACCAAGCCGGGAGGATCAACGGAGCCCGCTGCCGCGCCGTCGGGGAAGCGACGCCGCCGAGAGGAACCGTTCGCTCATACTCCCAGCGGCCGATCAGACTGCTGCACACCGAGAGTCTGGCTGGTGTCGCTTAAAACGATCAGTACGGCCACTGTAAGCCCCACCAACAGCAGGGAAGCTCCCCGACTGCATTAAGGACCATCTGCAGCCGACTTGGCAGGGGGCGACCGCGGCACCCCCTAATCAACAGCTGACAGGAACTGACCGCCATGAGGCAAGGGCAGGGGCAGGGCATATATCACGGCCAGCGTGATCGAGTATTCAGGGCTGGAACAGGTAGAGACTGCTTGCGCGCCGCTCTTGGCCAGCGTGGCGTCTCATTTCAACCGATCTGACCGGCCCCGACATTCTGCGGAGCCTTTCACTGAGCGTGGTGACCAGGGCGACGAAAGCCATCGATGGTGCGGCGCGGTGAGCTGGGCGAAAGATGCGGTTGGTTCAGGCGTGATCACCAATTCCAGTGGGCCAGTGGCGGGGCGGTGAAGCCTTCGCTGCCATTGGCGTTGCAGCTGGGTCGCCGAGCGCGCCGATGCCTCGTTGTCGGCGGGGTGAGGATTGAGCTGTGAGTGATCTTGCCGTCACGCTCGGCCACCAGGTTCCAGCGGTCTGGCTGGGGGGCGGCTTGATATCGCGACCAGGCCGACCACCTGCCTCCTTGCCTCCCAGCAGGCTGACGCCTCGCGAGGCTGACGATCCGATCGCCGGCGACAGGCCCGAGAGCGGCCGTCGGCTGGCCAGGCTGTACGGCCGCCACGACCACGCCGGGTTTGGCCGCTGGAAACCGGCCGGATATGTACCCACCACAATTCCCTGGCCGCCTAGCACCGTCCAGGTCGCAGCAGACAGGTTGGCGAGGCATGCCGGCGGCGATCCACCAGTGGCGCGGCTGGGTTGCAGGGGTCGCTGTTGCGCAGCAGATCGGTATCGGTCGCCAGCCAAGAATAGGCGCTGGTCCTCGGTCTGTCCGTCATCGGTAGGGAAGCGACAAGCCGCGAGCGGGACTCGCCCGCGGGCGAACTGAACGCCGCGGCTGCTGACGCTCCGCAGCACCGGGACCGAAGCGATCGAAAAAAACCGCTGACGCGGTATTTGCCCTGCAGGTGCGGCAAAGAAGTGGCCAGCCTCATGCAACAACGATCAGGGCGGCCGGATCGCCAGCAGCTGAAAGAACACCCATTCAGACCGTGACGCAGTGCCCTCATTGTGGAGGGGCAACCGCCCGCCGCGGGCGAAGGCGGTTGGGTTAGGTGTTGGGGGAGGGCCGTAAGAGATGGGTTCAGGTTTCGGCAACGGGCGGTCACAGGCCATGTAAGGGGACCAGCGGCCTGCTCGGCAAGCGACGCTCCATCGGCTTGCTGTCCGGTTTCGAGCACGGGCCGCCATATCGTGCCCCTCACCGCCAGGCCGCTTGCCTGTTGAGGTGTGGAGCGGCGGTCGTCTTGCTATCCCTTTTCTGGGGATGGCGGAGCGGCGGGTCCTGAAGTCACCGCCAATTGCTGCAGCTGGAGATTTCCGAAATTAGGCGCCGGCGCCGGGCAGCCACACCTCCAGATCAAGTGCGGGTCCGCGGAGAAAGCCGAGATCACCGGTGCAGGAGTCAACACCTGGTAGGGCAGGTTCCAGGGCTGCGAGCACGCCTCGGCGTCGCGCGGTGAGCTGGGTGGGTCGGCTCCGGGACGCTTTCTGGGCTGCAGGAAACCAGTAACAGCTCACCTTGGATTGAACTGGTGCAGGCGATCAGGCCGGCGGGTGTCAGGCGTAGTGTACCGGCTCTCGCGCCGGAAAGCAGGGGTGTAAGCGGGTATTTGAGGCTGGCAGTTGTTCTGGCCGCGATCTAGCTCGTCGCGGTGTGGAACGAGGTGATCGGCACTCGGCGGTGGGCGTCAGCAGGGTCGTCGGTCGGCAGCGCGAGCTTTTTCGGGCGGAATTGCGGCAGCTGTGCCGGAGCCATTCAGCTGCGCTGCTTCACAGTGATCGGCGGCATCACCTCCGGTAGCGCGTCCGGGCCGTGCAGGTCGAGCATCAGGCAGGTTGATCAGGGCGCGCTCCAGTGCGAGCGCCCTGGCCCGAGGCCAGTGGGTGCAAATAGCGGCTCTGGGGCAATCCGCACCGTAGCGCTTCGTGTCGATTCAGGGTGCCCAGCCCTCTCGGCGATCTGTCCATTGCTCTGCAGGCCCTGCCCTGGCGGGGCGTTCCCCAGCGACGCACCTCGATGTTGGTCGGTTCCGATCGTCCCTCGGGCAGTTGGGGCGATCGGTAGATTGGGAGAAAGCGAGAGTGTGGTCGCGCAGGCGGGTTTCGAGGCTTTCTCCTTTTCAATGACCCCCAACCTTGCTGTTTGAGCGGTTTGCCCTGGTCGCGCAGCGCCTGCACCTCCGGGCTGTGGGGCGCTTCGCCGGATGGATATTCAGCTCTCCACTGACGCCCCACCAGGTTTGCCCTCGGCCTGGAGACTGCTGGCGTTGCTGTCAAGATCCCGCTCCTGGCGGCGATTCATTCTGCAGGGCGGTGAGATCGAGTTTTCAGGGCCGCGGCGGCCTCGAGCTGCCTCCGACGATCACTCCGGTCGTTATCGCGCAACAAGCGGAGGTCCAGCACAGCCAATCAGGCAAGTGTGGGAAAGCTACGGTCTCGTGGTGCAGGGTTTTCTGTGGCACCAACCCTTACAGCCCTCGAGCGAAGGGCTTGGCGTGATCACTCGGCGGCAGCGGCCTCAGAGCACCTCTGAACCACTTCGCTCACTTCGGGATCGATTCACGCAGCTTGCGCTTCGATGCCCATTTTCTTTGGTCATTGGTGCTGCGTGGGGCAGGAGCCGCAGGCACCCTGGGGACGCACCTTTGACTATCGGACCGTCGATCTCGACGATCTTCGACCATTGCCTCCATCGGGCCATCAGGTACGTGGGCCTTGCAGCTTCATCGAAGCAACACGCTCCACGTTTTGGGGTGGTGAGGGGGCCCGGGGGTGCTGATTCGCCGCTTCAACGTTCAGTTGCTAGTGGTGGTTCGCTCGTGCAGTTTTCGGGACTCATCACGAATTCGAGGTGTGGTTTGAGGTTAGTGGAGGCAGCCTGTGATGTCGCCTGGAATCCAGGCCATGGATCGTCTGGGTTCAAAAAACCGCACCTGTCATGGTTCCGTAGGCCGCGAGCTGGCGGATCGGCCGGGAGCAGCCTCAGCGGTTCGGCTGCGGGCTTGGGCCACCAGCATGCGATCAAGGGGACGCGATGCACGGGCTGTTCCCAGTTCGGCCCAATCAGCCGCAGGTGCTAGGTTGCGGAATTGGCCAGGCCACGGAGCCTGCTGGGCGGGAATGGTGCGTTCAAGGCCTTGCCATGGTCCACTATCCAGCCGCCCTACGGAGGCTTTGATCGGCAGTCCCAGAGGGAACCTGTGGCTGACATGAACTCTCGTTCTCAGGTGTCGCGATGCAGGGCCGACCGCAGCCTTGGGCAACTGTGGGTGTTTGAGATTCACCAGAGCACCAGTTTGCGTGTCGAAGAGCAACCGGGCCTGGTATCAAGGGGCGATCGCAGCTGGACTGTGAAAGGTCGTCCAGGTGGGCTGATCGAAGTCTTGTCCGCCATGGGTGATCTCCACCGCGCATCGCCCCCTGGAGGCGCGGACGCCGGAGGCTTGGGCCTGAATTGGGGACCAGTTGGGCGATGGGGGACACCAGGCCCTTGGCGATCACCTCACCGCCTGACCGGCCTTCCACCTCCTGAATGCAGGCAGGGAGAGCTGTGTCTTTGGCTTCGTGGCACGTTCCCTGGCGGAGGCTTGCCTGGTTCGTGGTTTTTGGTCGTGGCTGGGTGAAAGTGCCATGGCGCGCGATGGGAACTAGCTTAGCTAGTTGAATCGAAGAGGAATGGCGTTTGGGCTTGTCGCCCGATTGCCTAGGATTGATCCCATGGCTTCCTGAACGACGGCTTTTCCAAACGCGATGACCGACCGTTCCCGTTTCGTTCGGATCCGCAATTTCGCATTTTCATTGGCCCACATCGCGCGGCAAGTCGACGCTGGCCGGATCGTCTTGTGAGGAAACCGGCACTGGTTGGCGGGCGCGGGAACATTGCAGGGCCCAGTTCCTCGACAATGGAACTGAGAGCGCGAACGGGGTGATTCACGATCCAAGCTCCAGGCGGCGCGTCATGGAGTTTCAAGCGGCCGATGGCTGAAAATTTACATCCTCAAACCTGATCGACACGCCCGGCCATGTGGATTTCTCGCTATGAGCGTGAGTCGCAGCCTGCAGGGGCCTGCGAGGGGGCTCTGGCTGGTGGTGGATTGCCAGCCAGGGGGTGGGGCGCAGCGCTCGCTGAACGTGTATCTGGCGCTGGAGAACGATCTGGTGATCATTCCTGGTGCTCAACAAGATCGAACCTGCCGGCGCCGATCCAGCCTCGGATCCGAGAGATCGGAAGCGATCATCGCCTCGACACCAGTAACGCCATGCCGTGCTGTCCGCCCAAAACCCGGCCTGGGTTGGTGGCAGCCATCCTGCAGGGCGGTGGTGTGGATCGGGTGCCGCCGCCCGCCGGCTCGTGCTTCTCTGAGCCGTTGAGTGCCCTGATCTTCGACTCTATTACGACGCCTACGCGCGGGCGGTGAATCGTGTACTTCGGGTGATCTGTGGTCGCGGGTCGCCCGCAAGGACAAGGTGCTTTTGCTGATGGCCTCAGCAAAAACCAGCTACGAACTCGGACGAGGTGTGGGGTGATGGGGCCCCAGACCCAGCGCCAGGTGGAGAGGCCTGCATGCCGGTGTTGAGGTGGGCTACTTGTCGGCCTTCGTTCAAAGGCTGGTGGCCTATTGCCCGGTGGGCGAACACAATCACCCTGCTGCGAATCCGCCGCCAAGCGCTGCCCGGCTATTGTGCCTCGAGGCCAAGCGATGGTGCTTCTGCGGGCTGTTCCCCACGACGGGCATCAATCCCCGTAATCTTGCGCGAAGCACTCAACAAGTTTGCAGCTCTCTCGATGCTGGCGCTGAAAGTTGGCGCAGAAAACCTAGCAGCGCCAGTGGGCTTCGGCTTCCGCTGCTGGCTTTCCTTGGGCTGCTTGCACATGGAATCGTGCAGGAAGCGGCTGGAAGCGGAATACACCTTGACTTGATCGTGACGGCGCCAGTCGGTGATCTACCGGTGACCCTTGAGTCGACGGCAACGCTGATCATGGTGGACAATCCCTCGGCCACCTTTGCCTGCATCCGCAGAAGCAGTGAATCGATCGACAGGGCCTATTAGTTGTAAGCTGGAGATCCTATACGCCCAATACCTTATAACGGCACTCCTTGATGAGCTGCCAGGTGAGCGGCGCGCGGAATTCATTGATATTGAAGTCATTTCCACCACTGTGAGCGCGTCACGCTTGCACACGAGCATGCGCTGGCTGAAGTGTTCCTGATTTTCTTCGATCAGATGAAGAGGTCCGCACAAGGGCTATGCCCTCGTGGAATACAGCCTTTGATCGGCTACCGCAAGATGATGAACTGGTGCGCCTCGATGTGCTGATCAATGCCGCAGTAAGGCTGATTCCGCTCACCACTTATCGTGCACTCGTGGACAATGGGGCCTACAACGGGGTCAAAGGTGTTGTGTGGAGGAACTCAATGGAATGATTCTCCGCGCAACAATTCAAGGATTCCGATCCAGGCCTTCGATCGGGCAGCTGCGCATCATCGCACATCGAAAGCACAGCGCGATTCCGCAAAGGATGTGCTGGCCAAGTGCTATGGCGGTGACATTCCCGCAAGAAGGAAAAACTGTCTTTCGAAGCAGGGCCAAGGGCAAGAGGCATGAAGGGCGAGGGTCGGGTGGAAGTGCCCCAGGAGCGCTTCATGGCGGTGTTGAGCTGAATCAGTGTAAGCCGGCTGCTCGCCCAGGTTCAAGCGGGCGAGAGTGAGGGGAACGCTGGAAGCGTGATCCCCACCTTTGAGGCCACCGATGCCTTCTCTGGCTTCGAAGTCAAGGTTCGCATGGGCCGCCCAGCATTTGCTGGCCATCGGGGCTTCTTTCTGCCTCTTCCTTCGGGTTGGGCTTGGGTTGCTGCTCAAGCAGCCTCTCGGCTGCAACCGCTGCCCTGCGATGCCATGACAAGATGGCAGTGGGCATGGGCGGAACGCTCAGGCTCAGCGGACGCCCTGGCTTCGGCCGCCCAAGCAGGTGGCGGCCTCCAGCTCCATTGTCCCCTTTACCGCTGCCTGCTTTGCAAGTCCCGTTCGTCCGCATTGGCACCGGCCGGGTCTGCGGAGCGGGGGCGCCAGCCTCGCCGGCTCCGTGTTAAGGGGAGAGTGGGCAGCTCCCGCTACAGGCTGGTGGAGTGGTGGCCTGCTTCCTGGGCCTTGCTGCTGAAACCGGTGACGGCACTGGAGGCTCGGCTGCGGGCTTGGAGTTAGGGGGAAGAAGGGGACGGGGCGTCCGGGCCCAGGCCCGTTCGTGGATGCGGCTTGATCCCGACCGGGCCGTGAGCGGGCTGCTGACGTTGTCGGCGGATGGGGCGCTTGAACCTGATCGAGATTCACGATGGCGATGCTGGTGGTTCTCCCCTGGCGGGCCAACTAAACCTCGTTGCTAACTGTGGAGCTCCAGGCCCGCCCGCTGGAGCCAGCGCCAGACGCTGAACAGCAGGGAAAGTTGCGCCGTGTTCGACTGCCGGTACTTGCTTGCGCCGCTTGGAGCACGGGCCTGCGCCTAGGCCGCAGGTGCTG
>Ga0163217_1059171_pt1 | contig 12040 bp, 13 predicted proteins | sample SynspAceP_FD_185933 | JGI IMG/M metagenome (GOLD analysis project Ga0163217, IMG submission 185933) | Saline lake microbial communities from Ace Lake in Antarctica - Synechococcus sp. Ace-P (PacBio error correction) | ecosystem: Environmental > Aquatic > Non-marine Saline and Alkaline > Saline ... | reverse complement strand
ATCTGCTTCGAGGCCGGACTGGTAACGACTTACCAGGGACCAAATACACCGCTGGCTTGAGCCGCACCCGCTGGATTCCCAGCCCGCTTGCCGCTGGAAAATTCAGGCGGATAGCAACGGACTCGGCGATCCGGGCCCTTGCAGGCGGTTGGCGGCGGCGGGGCTGGCCAGGGTCGACTTTCTCTTTTTACGATGAAAGCGCTGAAACCCTATAGCTCTGTGAACGAAATCAACACGCTTTGCCAGGGCTTCACCAGCCAGAGCTGTGGCCTCGATGTCTGTGGGAGGCCAGCGGGTGTATCAGCCTTGTGTATCTGGTTGCACCAGTTGGTCGGGCGCGGAGACTATTGGCGTTCCGCATTGGTTGAAGAGGCGTTGGTGCCCATGAGTCACGGCTGCTCTGGTTGCCCCTGCCTGGTGTCTTTGTGATGCTCACGGCCCTTGGCTGGCTGGACGCCGCCGGCAGCGGCCTGTTCCGCTGCTGGGCTGAAGCTTTGAGCTCGCCACAACCTTGATGGCTGCGCGCGCCCGGTGGCTCGATGGCTGCTCACCTGGAGCAGCTTCCGAGCAGGCCAGTCAAGCCCCAGGGCAGTTTTTGAATCAGCAAGGCTCGAATGCTGGAGTTGATGCCTCGGCTCGGTGACGCGCCGCTCAACCGAGGAAGCCAGGGCAGTTGCGCTGCCGCCTGGTCGGCAATGGCGAACAGAAGGATCGGATTTCCCGAGTGGCCGAGCGGCACGCGCAGGATGGATGATCTGATTGGCGCGCTCCCGTTGTGAGCTGTGAGTCCAACGTCTACCAAAGTCCCCAACCCCCCAAGCCCCTAGCTCCCGTGTGTGGAGCGCAGGCCGGCAGGATAGCGCGTATCAAGCGCCGACGGAGCGGCTCACCTCTGGAGATTGCCTCTTTGTCCGGCCTGTGCGGCTGGTCTCGGCTACGGACTCATAGGCTGGAGCCTGCGCGGTCCTGAGCAGGTGAACGTGATCGGCAGCCAGCAGGTGGAGCCGTGGATTCAGGTGGTTGAGGGGCCGCTGGGCTTGCATTCCCCCGATCCTGCTGCAACCTTCCAACCCAGCAGTTGCAGCAGAGGATGGCGCGCGCTGCCGGTTGGAGAACGTCGGGTTGCAGCGGCTGATTGCTGCCTCTCGGTTGCGGATCGATCTGGTCGACCGCCAGGCCGTGCGCACGGGCGCAGCGGGAAAGGGCGCTGGTCTTGAGCCGGGGCTAGGCCTTACGATCGATCGTCTGGGCAATTGGATGAGCCTGAGCCCACCAGCAGGTCGCCTCACCAGGACACAGTCCGCAGCCGATGTCTCGGTGCTGGGCTGGCAGGAAGTGCACCGTCCGGCGTTTGCCCAGATCCTGGAGCGCGCAACGCCTGGCAGCCCACTTGCAAGAGATACGTTTCGAGCGCATATTGGCGGCAATTCTTTGTGGCTGCGGACCAAGGCGCGTTGGGAGGTGGATTGGGGCCCGGCCGATGCCAGCTCTGCTTCGGCTTGAGCTGATGCATCACCTCCGGGGAGCTGCCAGGCCAACTCAGGGGCCAACCATCCATCGATTGATTGAAGTGATCCCGACAAGCCGGGGACTGGGCCTGGCCGGCTGCCCCGGCCAAGGAGCTTGCCAAGGGGTGCCACCGGGACCGGTACGGCCGGGACCCATGACCGGTCATTGTTCTCGAATCAGGCTTCCAAAGCAAAAGTGATCGTGTTAAACAGATGGGGTTTTCACGTTTGGCAGACATAATGCTTGCCGAAGCCGAATGGATGAGGGTTCTTCGTGGAGACTGCCACCTGACGCCAATCCCCCACTTTACCAAGATTCTCTGCACTTTTTCCGTGACACACCCTCCCACTCCCTTCACCCAGCAGCAACGGCTCGTGCCCAGCCAGACCGCGCGATCGAAGTGATCGGGAGTTCGGCGGCGGCGGCAGTAACGCGTCAACGGATGATCGCCCTCCGATCTCGAAGGGTGGGCTACAGGGTTCTCAACACCGGATCTCAGGCGCTGCTGCAGTCGGACGTCCAGAAGCGGGTGCAGTTGGGCCAGAAATTGACCGGGGCTGGAGCGGTGGCAACCCGTGATTCGCCAGAAGGCGGCGGAAGATCGCGCCCCGAATTGCTGGCGGCGCTGAGGCGGCTTGATCTGGTTCTTTATTGCCGCCGGAATGGGTGCGGCACGGGACACCAGGAGCGCACCGATCCTCGCCGAAGTCGCAAGGCAGTCGCGGCGCCCTCACCGAGTTGCATCGTCACCGAAGCGTTCAGCCTTCGAGAGGCGCAACGCGCCAGAAGCAGGCGGAGAAGCATTGCCTAGCTGGCTGAGGCATGTCGAACCCTGATCGTCATTCCCCAATTTGGACCGGCTGCGTTGATGCGATCGCCGGTTCGCCTCTGCAAGAAGCGTTCCGCGCCGCGACGACGTGTTTGCCGTCAGAGGTGTGAAGGCATCAGTGGAATCATCACCAACCCGGCTGAGATCAACGTGACTTTTGCCGATGTGCGTCGGTGCATATACGACTGGCCGGCACACCCTGCTGGCATTGGCGTGGGTTTCAGGCCGCTCCGTGCCACCGAAGCGGCCCAGGCCGCGTGAGCAGCCCGCTGCTGAATCAGCACGATCGATGGGGCAAGGGCTGCGTGATCCACGTTCAGCGTGGCAGGACATGGACCTGGAGGACATGACCAATGCCCGAGGTCAATCTACACCTGTTGATCCCGATGCCAAACTCATTGTTGCCCTGGTGGATGAAAAGCTCGGAAGGTGAGATCACGTCACCGTGATTTGCCCACCGGCTTTGAAATGGCATTTGCCTACAGCCCACCAGACAACGTCACCTTCCAGTTTCGCCAGCCCCAAGCCTGCGCTCTGACCCAACCGCCGGCGGATTCAACGGTCGGTCAAGATTCCCTCCATTCCTGCTGAACCGCCAGACCGCACCGAGGACGAGTGACCGGGCTTCGGGCCGGCCATTTCCCTACCTCTGACCGTGCAGGGCTGCCTTGTGTGCGTGGTTCGGTGGCTTGCGTGCATGCCACAGATTGGACTTCAAGTCAACGTCCTGACAGTCAGCCCAAGTGCAAAAGGTGACCCGGAGCGGACGCCGCCTGGAGCATCCCGTGTGGCTGCCTTTCCGGTTCTGACCAGATTTGGGCGTCCCGGCCGCATCGGTCCGAGTCGAGCGATTGATCTTTCAGCAGCTGATTAGAAGCCCTGCCTGTCGTGCCGATCCGTCCTCGGTGATCTCATCGAGCGCAAACATGGCGGGCAACGATCCGGCTGCTGACCGCCTGGGATGCGCTTCGGCGCCTGGGTGGAGGAGGCAGGCGCTGAGCGCTGCTTGTGGTGCAGTCGCTGGCGATGGTGCGCTGGTCACCCCACCACCCTCCGGTGACGCTCGCACTGAGATGGATTCACCACACCCGCGGCGTGGCCCGGGGCCTGAGCCGAGCGCCCCGGTCAGCAACCCTGCTGATCTGCGATTCTGCCCTTCCGAGCTATCATGCGGCCTCTCAGGCTGTGCGGCAGCCGGAGGGTTCTAAGAGACGGCGGGCGGCGCCGTTGAAGCTGTGAGGGGCTGTGAACCGGAAACCCTTGTGGTGGTGATCGCATGGTGCGTAGTGGCATCCCGGTGATGGGGCACCTCGGTTGACTCTCCAGTCGGTGCATTCCGGTTCGGCTATCGGCGCCAGGTCAACGACCCCGATCGCCAGGAGCGCTTGTGTGCCAAGGCGAGGATTGCAGGCGGCGCTGCTCGCCCTTGGTGCTCGAACATTGTTGCCTGCGGAGTTGGGCTGGCGGCTGCCGGCGGCAGTTGGCATCCCTGTGATCGGCATCGAGCGGTGACGACTGCGACGGCCAGGGCGGGGTGACCGCCGATCTGTCGGCTCGGCAGCCGCAGCCTCCGTTCAGGCCCGGGCCTGATCGATGTCGTGGCTCTGGCGATCGAGCGCTTCAGAGGTAGTGCGGGCCAGAACGCTCATCCACCAGCCCAGCAACTCCCGAAGCACCGCATTGCTGAGGGCCAGGCAGTCGGGTCACTGAGGCGCAGCGGTCCCCTCAATCAGCAGCAGCCCTCTTCAGTAACGGCTGTAAGCCGCTTGCCGCAGCGAGGCCAGTGCGCGGCGGCTGAAGGCGTAGTCGATCGCTATCTAGCCCATCGCCACCCTGTTCGCGCCGGCCGCGAGGGCCCACCATCAACAAGCTCATAAAACGGTTAGACCTAGCTCGAAGCGCTCTGCTCAGGCGTTGAGGCCTGGCGTCGGCCCGGCCGGCCTTGGTGTGCTCGGTTGGGTTGCTTTCGCTCAGCCATTCCCAATAGGCGGCCCGGGTTCGTGGCCTGCCAATTCGCGTTCCGTGGGGCGAGGTGGCTCCCAGCCCGAAACCCCACCAGCCTGCCCGCGCGTCCATACACCGGTTTGTGGCGTGAAACATTGGCGGCTGGCCGTAATTGGAGATTTCGTAGTGGTAGCCCGCCGCATTTCACCGCTCGGAGTTGAGTGCCATTCAGGTCAGCGCGAGTCCGAATTCGGGCAGTGGCAACGCGCCCACGCTTTTGGCGCCAGGCCGAAACCACGTGCGGAGTTCGACGTCAGGTCGTTAGATTCGAAAAAGGGGGGGGTCGTCAACCGCCACGCCTGCGCAGCTGGTTGTTGCCAGTGGTTCAGGTCCTGTTGGGGCAAGCCCTGGAATCAGGTCGGAGGCCTCCAGCTTGCCAGCGACCCCTGCGCTGCGCCTGGGCCAGCCAGCGGCGGTCAATGGGCAGTCGGGCGCGCCGGTGGGCGGCGGCCCCAGCGTCTTCCAGCACGGCGTCATCGAAGCTCTGCCCCCCCAGGCTGGACGCGGTTGCACGCCCGCGGCAGCCGCGGTGAGGCGGCGACTGATCGAGTGGCCGGGTCCATTTCCATGCTATCTCCGACCGCGCAAGGCCGAACTGGGCGTCCAGGCGGCTGGCAAGGCGCCGATCTGCTCGGGGGGAGCAAGAGGGGTCACCGCCCAGGTACACGGTGGAGAGGGGGCGGCCCTGATGGAGGCACTGCTGATCTCCCAGTGCAGGGCAGCGGAAGGTAGGCGGCGATCGAGTTGGAGTGTGGGCGCCGTCGGCTTGTGTCTCCGAGGTGGGACACCGCGAAGTCGCCAATAGAAGGCAGGCGCGCTGACGAAGGGATGTGCAGGTAGGCGCTGCGGGGTTCACGCATGGGACGCGGCCGGCGCGGCACGGTATGGAAATCCGAGAAGCAAGGCAAATCGACCGGATCGGCATGCTGCAGCTTCTGAGCAACCGGTAGCCCAGCCACCCATGGTGGACCGCGCTGATCCTGTCTGTTGTTTTCTGATCTCCGGCGCTGCCACCGGCTGGCTGGGGTCGACCTGCCTGCCTTGCGGGTTGCCGATCAGGTCACGAACCTCGGAGGGCCTGCGCTGTGTGTGGTGCTCTCTCGTAGCGGCCTTTTTCGGGCTGTGCGCGGCATTCTTCTTTCAGTGTTGCGCCCGCGACTGATGCGGCAAGGTGCGGGCGATGCCACCGATCTGCTGGTGAACCGGGCAGGCGGACCTGTCATGGCCTGCTGCTGGCAACCTGCTGCTGGCCCCGATCCTGCTGTTGCGGCTTCCCTGGGAGGATATTTTGTGAAGCCCCTGGCGGCGGTGTCTCAGGCCTTCTCTTCGCGGGGGGTGCCTCTCCTGGCTCGAGTGCGACGCACCCTGCTGCGCTTGTTCAACCCGCGCCGCCACCGACGCCCTGCTGGTGCGAAGGGTGTTTGAAAACCGCCAGCGGCAAAGATCCTCGACCACCAGCGTGATCAGTGATGGCCGCATCCGTGGGCTGCTCGATTCGGGCTGCTGGAGGCCAGGTGATCGTGGCCCAGGGCCGTGATCGACGAACTCCAACAGCTGGCCGACTCAGCAACACGAAAACGCGGCAAGGGCCGCCGTGGCCTCAACCTGCTGGCGGTCTGCTTGCGTGAGCCGCTACGGCGCCGCCTGCGTGCGTGAACAGCACCGCTACGAAGGGTAATGGCGCCGACGACAAGATGCTCAAGCTGGACCGCGCATTACGGCCGGCACCCTGCCACCCCGATTACAATCCTGGCCCAACGCGTGGCTGAGATGCAGGAAAACTCAACGGTGATGAATCTGAAGCGCCCTGGATCGCCCTGGCGGCCAGAGGTCCAAACCCGGCGATTGCCCTTGCACTGAAGATCGTGCGCCGAGGCAGGAGCCGAGCAGGGGGTCGGATACCTGGAGGACGGCACCATGTTGTTGGTGGAGGCGGCCGCAAGCGGACGGCCAACGGCTGCCCGTTCACCGTGACGGAGCCCTGCAGACTCGACGCCGCATGCGTCTTTGCCCGCGCAGATCCAGGGACGTCCAAGGAGGGGGCTGGGGTTCGGCCACAGCTGCCCCCGTCCTAGGACTCGGGCCTGATGTTGAACGTTGAGACCTGATGTCGTCGCGCCCTTACTAACAGGCGATCGGCAGCGATGCGCACCACCGCCGCCGGATCTGCGTCGCTGCGTTGAAAGAGCGAATCGTCTAGTCTGGGTTGCCACTTCGTCCGACGACGACGCCAAGCCGCCAGATGGGCGTGGATGTGACACGAGCTGATCGTCGCGCAGCAGATGCTCTATCTGGAATCGACATCCCCGAGAAGAAGCCAATCTTTCTTATCACTCACCGGGACGAGTTGGTACACCGGCGATGCGATCGGGTTTGAAAAACGAAGCTTCGCCACTGCGACCGATTCGCTACGTCAACCCCCCCCCGTCACACGATCTGCATCGGCCAGGCGATGGGCACGCCGCCATCGAACCTCTCGGCCGGCGCCAAGGGCCACCCGCCGCCGCCCTGCCCCACGCCTCAACTCGCTGTTGCACAGCCGCTCCGGCGCTCGCGTCAGGCCATGACATCCAGAAATCAGGCCCAGGCAGTGCTGCACAACAAACACGCCACCATGCTCGACAGCTCATCGGGAGAAACACCGGCCGCAGCGCGAGAGCAACCTCAGCAATGTGATTCCGATCGTGGATGACCTACCGTCACGCCGCCGAGGCCCTGGGAGTACGGCTGATCGATCGGATCTTGACACCAGAAGGAACTTCAGCGCCGGTGGCCGGCGCGGCCGACGGTCCTACCTACTGCCTTTCCCTCCCTCCCGTTCACCTACCCACTTCAGCACCATGCGCAATCGGCACCCCAGCGTTCCTTACCGTCTGCCCCGGCAGCCAGTACGAAGCGTTGGGTCGACATTCTACACCGGCTGGTGTAGAGCCGGCATCTCTTTCGGCCAGGAAGTCACGACGATGCACAGCCTGGTGGCCCAGATGCTGTATCTGGATTCCGATGAACAGCAAGCAAGCCGATCTAACTGTACATTCATTCTCCGGGGTGGTTCGGTCACAGCCGGTCTGGCGGATCTTCCGACACCATCCAGTACGTCAAATCGGAGGGTGTCACCATTGCGTCCGTCTTGGCGGCGAGCAACTGGCGCTTTTTCCGGCGGCCGGCACCAAGGCAAAGCGGTGTGGCCCTGCCCCACAGCCGGATCATATCCACCAGCCCTCGGTGGCACAACCCCAACGCCACCGCCCGTGACATCCCGAGCATCCCAAGCCGCCGCGATCTGCGCCATGAAGGACTGCTTCAACCACATCGCTCGCCGGAGGATGTGCGGCCAGCCCCGATGGAAGTTGCCAAGGACACCGCATCGCGATAGCTTCCTCAGCGCCGCCGAAGCGATGGAGTACGGCCTGATCGATCGGGTGGTCATCGCGCACCCCAGCGAAAGCCTGAGGGCGATCGCCCCAACCGTAGATCGCGCCTTGCCCTGCCCGATCAGCCGGATGGCCCAGGCATCTTCTACGACACCGACGCCGACCTCAGCCTTCTGAACGGGCAAAACCGTGCCATCATTGGCTTACGGCTCCCAGGGGCCACGCCACGGCCTCCAACTCAAGGACAGCGGGCCGTCAGCGTGTGGTGGGGCTCTACGAAGGCAGCCGCCGCTCGGTGGAGAAGCAAGGCGGATGGTCTTGAGGTTGCTCAGCGTCGCAGAGGCTTGTGCCCAAGGCCGGCACTGGATCATGGTGCTGCTCCTTTATGGACCCAGAAATCGGTTACGCGCCGAGATCGCGCCGCACCTTGAGCGGCCGGCAAGGTTGCTTCAGCCTTCGCCCATGGTTTTCAACATCGCTGCGGCCGACGTTCTCCCGCCGGAGGTGACGTGGTGATGATTGCGCCGAAGGGTCCTGGACACACGTGCGCTGGGGAGTATCAAAAACGGCAGGGCGTTCCAGCACTGTTCGCCATTCACCAGGACGCCACGGCCCAGGCCCGCGGTCTGGCGATGAGGCCCTATGCCAAGGCGATCGGCCGGCACCCGGCCGGCATCCTTGAAAACCAATTTTCAAGGAAGAAACCGAAAAACGATCTCTTTGGTGAAGCAGGCGGTGCTCTGCGGAGGCCTGAGTGAGCTGGTGAAAGCCGCTTCGAAAACCTTGGGGAAGGCGGGCTATCAGCCCGGGCTGCCTACTTCGAATGCCTGCACGAGGTCAAGCTGTTCGTTGATCTGATGGTCAAGGGCGGCCTCACCGCCATGCGCGATTCGGATCTCCAAACCGCCTGATACGGCGACTATGTGAGTGGCCCCTCGCCTGATTCACGGCGGAGACCAAGGCGGAGACTGCTGGCGCATTCTGTGTGATATCCAAGGACGGCACCTGTCGCGAAGAATTTCGTGGCCGAAATGCACGAGGCCGGCAAAACCGGCCGATGACCGCAGCCCGCCAGCGTGATTCACAGCACCCGATTTGAGCATGTCGGCAAGGGCTCCTCGATGTTCAGCTGGCTCAAGACCACCTGATCGGATCCGCGCACCGCTGCCCTGCTGCCCTGGCTTGCCGTCGCCGTGGGCCTCTGCGATCGGCTATTCGGCGACCCGCGGGCTGGCTGGCATTCCGGTTCACGGTGATGGGGGATGGTGGATCGCGCGCGTTTTGCGCCAACGGCGAGGCCTGGGCGCAGGTGATCAGCCTTTTTGGCGCCTACGGCTGCGGGTGCCTGAATCACCGTGCTGCTGGTGGGCGTGGAAGTGGCGGGCCTGGGTTGGGCCCTTGGAATCCGCTGCTCGTCGCAGCCTGCTGAGTCGGCCAGCCGCTGCTGTTGCTGGCCCTGGCAGTTGGCTGGCGGCTGAAGCCCTCGGATCGCGGCCCGTGCGAGAGGCTTTCTGGCGGTTGGCTGGACGCGAAGGCTGGGGCTGAACAGGCTGGGGCTCCAGCGAATGGGCCAACGAGCATGGGCTGGAGCGGGCCCGTGCTCGCTTGGCTCCTGGATCGTCGCCTCGATGTGGGAGAATCTTAATAGGCCGGCATTCTCGGGCGGGCAGCGGCGGAACACGCCGCCGAGAACGGCGTGGATGGATTTGTTTCGCTCCCTGTCTGGATTGCTGTGGGGGCTGGGCTGGGGGGTTCGGCCTGGGGGATGTTGGTCTGTGGGGCAGCACCCCAAATCCGTGGCGAAGGTTTCCCTGCCAGGACCACTCACGCTGGCCTGGCTACAGAGGCCTCCTAGGGGCACCCTCGATTCGATGCTGGGCCTATCGCCGCGAAGGTTTGCAGTGGCCGTGCAAACGGCGGCGCTCGCCTCGCATGACCTGCTCAACCTGGTTGCCCCTGGCCGGTCTCGTGGCCCTGAGCCTCCCCCTGGTCATTCGGCCGGGCACGCAGGCGTGGGGACAGGTGGGGATGTTGACGTTCGGGAGGGCCGCAGTGACCCTTCCCCAATGCCGGCCTTTCCCAGGCGGCTATTGCCCAGGCGGCCCAGGTCAGCTCGGAGGAGTCAATCAATACCGGGAGAACGTCGCCTCAAGCGCTTGCTTGGCGTCGGGCATTTCGCGGCGGTCGATCAAGGCGGGGTTGAGAGGATCCTGTCGTTGAAACAAGCGACATGGAAGTGGGCTTGGTTGTTGATGGCCCTAGGCCTGGGCGCTCCTCGCTGACAGGGTTCTGGCTCAGTGGCGCCCCTGTCCATGGCAACAGGATCTCCATGGTGCGAGATGATGATCGTGAGATTCGAGCAGAAGGTTCTGGCGTCTTGGCGTAGCTTGACATCAAGCCTGGACGGCTTCGGTAAGGGAGAGGTTGTTTGGACGGACACCGCAGAGCCGCTGAGGCCAGGCCGCGACCGCCAGCACCGTATCCATCTGTCTCCGTAGCGTTCGAGCTCGGCTCTGACATCGGCCTAGGCCCGACCACACTCATTTGTCCCCTGAGCAGTTGAGGAATGAACTGGGGAAGTTCATCAAGGCTGGAGCGGGCGCAGGACCGGCCGAATGGGCGATGATGCGCGATCGGCTTGAGTTTGAAGTCTTTCTTGAACTGCGCGGAAAGTCCGGCGGTTGCTCAAGAAAGCGCGTGCAGGATTGCGATCGGCGTCCGGGACGCACTGGTTCGGAAATTTGATGGCAAGCGCGACTTCTCTCATCTAACTGCGCCCGACCGCCTGGAGTAGAAAAACACCGGCCCGGTGGAGCTGAACTTGACCAGAATGGCCACAGCAGAAAACAAAGGCTGCCCAGCCCAAGCACCGCCAGAGGACAAACAACACAGATCGCCTGGCTTCGCCTTGATGCACGCTCGAGCGCTTCGACTGCGCCTCGTATCAAGCGCGTGGCGGGACAACCAGCCACGGCCTGATGGCTCGGGCTGGGCGGGAACGCCGACGTTGGATCAGGGCTGGACGAACCAACGGGTGTAAACCGGTGACGTTGCCAACAGGGGCACCACTCCAGAGGCTTGCTGCGCGGGTTCGGCCCGAAGTAGGTTGGCTTGGTGACATGGTTACCAGTCGCCGACATGCTCAAACTGTAAAAATCATTTCCGCTCCACCAGCGCAGGTTCACTTCAGGCCAGAGGCAACAGAGGCTTCAGGCCAGGGGGAAAGGCAGGCGGTGCGGTTGTTGCTTGGTCTTCAAACATGCTGGTCCCGAGTACGCTCCAAGCAGGACCCTCAGCCGGTCTGCGGAATCGCTCAGGCTGAATTGGGGCGGCCCAGCGTTGGCTGCTCTCAGCAAGGCAGCCGCTTCCAGAGCTGTCCTACTTCGAAGAAAGACAAGGGCCTCGAGACGAGGGCCGTTGCTGGTCTGCTGCGCCAACAACCATCGTCGGGTTGGCTGCGCGCTGGCCAGGCAGCGGAACGCTGTCGAGCAGTCCGCCGTCCCATGGGCGATGACCGGGCACCGGCGCCATGCTTCCCGGCGCGATTTTCCGAAATTCTTCCAGCCGCCATTGGACGTTTAGGCGCGGCAGCGACGCCATCAGTTTCGGTTTCACGCGCTCGGGGGGAGCGATGGTCCCAGAAAGGTTCCAGGGGGGCCAGCCATCGGCCTCAAGTTCGCCGTGTCGCTTCCGGTCCCTCACCGAAACGATTTTCAAGGAAGTGTCCGCTGCGGGGGTGAACGCGCCTTGCACCACCAAGGGTCAACGCGCTGTGAGGGGCACCAACCGGCAGGAACGGAGGTAGTACTGCCGCCCGTGCAGATCCCAGCGGAATCCTCCCACATTTCAGCCGGGGGGATTGGAGAAACCCGGAGCGGGCGCCCCCAGCAGCGCGGGAAGCGCCGCGCCGGAAGCGCGAGTGTTGGCGATGCAACCGGTGTCGGCGCCGGGACTGCGTGAGTCACATCCCACTGCGCAACTGGGGCAGTGGCCAGCGCACCAGGGACGCAAGGCGGGCCGCGGCGACGCCGAACCCGCCAGGTTAGGCGTGGCAGCGTGGCCAGGCGGTAAGCGAACCGGGGGTACATAGCTTGACAATGCAACTGGGTCGCGGGGTGTGGGAGTCCCCTGGCCACCAGATGGCGGCGGCGTGATCACCAGGGGTAGCAGAGAGGACGAGCGGCGCGAGCGCGAGCCGCCAGCAAGGGCAGGGGACGGCTGTACAGGGCGGCGGCCCAGGGCAGACGCGCACGAAGAAGTCGGGGATCGGCGGGCCAGGCCAGCAGCTGCAGGGCCGGCGGCGCTCCCCCAGCCCACCAGGAGC